>OFGX01000133.1_pt1 | contig 61697 bp, 59 predicted proteins | sample 1521831 | NCBI WGS metagenome assembly OFGX01 (sample SAMEA3504080, study PRJEB24116) | mouse gut metagenome | biome: mouse gut; feature: mouse-associated habitat; material: faeces | place: Denmark | collected 2011 | reverse complement strand
CTCTTTGCTGCTGTCCTCCAGACATTTGAGAAGGCTTATGTCTTTTATGCTTTTTTAGCCCTACTAAATCAAGTACCTTCTCAGCCCTCATCGTCCTTTCCTTTTTAGCCATTCCCCGAAAAGTAAGGGGCAAAGCTACGTTTTCTATTGCATCCATGGTGCCTAAAAGATTAAAAGACTGGAAAATGAACCCCACCTGCTCCCTTCTAAATTTCACAAGCTGGCTCTCGTTTAATTTTTCAATGTGATGACCTGCAATGATAATTTCTCCCTTTGTAGGTTTTTCTAACCCAGCCAGCATGTTCAAAAGCGTCGTCTTTCCCGAACCGGACTCCCCCATGATCGCGACGTATTCACCCTTTTCCACCGAAAAATTGAGATTGGACAGCGCCTGCACCTGATTGCCTCCAAAACGTGTTGTGTATATTTTTCTCAGATTGTGTACTTCCAGAATCGACATATCATACCCTCCTGTATCCTGTATTCCGCGCGGCGAAACAATGTTCCGCAATGGCTTCTCCGCCGCACTGTGTTTTCTGAACTGTGATCAGTATAACAAAAGAAAGGAATGTAAGCTATCGATTCAGCTTACATTTCCCTCTGATTTCTTACAATCCGGTAAGATTTCTGTCACGGAAAGATTTCTCCTGTTTTATCCGGGCACAATAAATAAGCACATGGCAATCAGATTATTTCGATTGCCATGTGCTCATAGTACTTTGTCTCATATCTCTGCAGACGGTAACGGCCACCGGAACATAATCATCTGTGCGTCACCCTATATTCTCTGTTTTTCACGCAGTTTTTCCACCAGCCTCGAAACCAGTGCAATTTCTTCCTCAGCGAGTCCTGACACATCCAGATTTCTTGCATCTGTCAGACCCATAAGATAATCCGTGGATACATGATAGATTCTCGCCAGTTTCACAAGCACCTCATAGGACGGATATCGCGCTCCTGATTCATAAGAGGATACCGCACTGACGGCAAGTCCTATCCTTTCCGCAATCTGTTTCTGTGTCAGTCCGTTTTCCTTCCTGAGAAATTTCAGCTTCTGCCCCATATTTATCATTTGTGCACCTTCCTTCGCAGACAATGTACTAAATAATGTTTCTGGCATGGTAAATTGTAATACACATTTCCAGAATTTTCCTGTTGCGTATACTACAAAAGGATGATACAATAACACAAACGTCTTATAGCGATATCTGTTCAGGGGATTTGTGTGCACACGCACAGACCCGGAATGCACAAACAGCGTGTGCGCGTGGAGGAAAATATGATGTCAGTGTCCGCATGGTTCAAAGAAACATTCTGCAAAAATCCTTCCTGGACCCGGAAGACGGCGGATGGCCGTTATGATTTAAGCAGCTGTCCGTTTGTGATTATGGAATTTGAAGAATTCACTGAGGAGGACATGGCCCGGATTCGAAAAAAAATCGACGAGCTGGACAATTGCTGAATAAACGGCATTTTTATGATGCAAAGAAAAGCGCCGGACCGGGCGGACCAGCGCTTTCTTTCATATGAGATCATTCCGGCTCCTCTCCCACAAATTCAATAATACTTTTTGCCGGAATATCAGTAATCACAATTTTCCCCAGCTGCTCCATCTGATGAAGCGCCTCTTCCACCTGGCGCACCTCAAGATCCAGCTGCTCCGCTGTCTGCCTGACAGTCGGCGGAAATCCGTTCCGGTCCGATAGTGACTTCATATAAGAATATACTTTCCGGGTGACAGCGTCCATAATCTTACCTTCTTTCCTTCTTTTTTCTTTTCACGGGTTATTATCTCTTGGATTCCCGCAAATTATAATGTCAGTTTGAAGCAGGCGGGGAAAGTTCTGGTATCGTGCCGGAAACGGATTCCGGTGGCAGGCACATCCTGAATATGCTCTTTTTCTTCTCTTAATTCTATAATTCCATATATAATTTCGTCTCTGTATTCACAAATACAGTGTCGTAATCACAATTAATTTCATCTCTGTACCCACAGATGCAGTGTCGTAATCATAATTAAAATGATCTTCTCTTCCGGTTCCATGGTTTATTATAGCATGCAGACCGCGAAAGGTATACGTAATTTAAAAGCTGATATTGACATCCGAATATCTATATGATATGATTTTGATATCAAAAAGAACGGAGGATATTTCTATGAAGGAAAAAATATTAAATCATAAGAAAAATGGTTTCGCCATGTTATTTCTGATTATTCTGCTGTACGCGGCAGGAATTGGGTGCGTCATTCTGGGCGCCAATATGTCAGATAATGGCGGCGGCGCTCTTGCAGTCCTTCTGCTCGTAGTAGGCTGTATCTGGATAGCCATAGGCTGGGTTCCCCTCATGGGACTGAAGGTTTTGAAGCCTCAGGAAGCGCTTGTCCTCACTCTATTCGGTAACTATATAGGTACCTTGAAGGAGGAAGGCTTCTACTATGTGAATCCTTTTTGCAGCAGCGTGAATCCGGCAGCCAAGACAAGGCTGAACCAGAGCGGCGACGTGGACGGAGGCACCGGCAAACCTCTGATGATCTCCTACGGGCAGGCATCTATCAGCGGCGACGGCGCCAACAGAAAGATTTCTCTTAAGATTATGACCCTGAACAACAGCCGCCAGAAGATCAACGACTGCCTGGGCAATCCGGTAGAGATTGGAATTGCCGTAATGTGGAGGGTAGTGGATACGGCAAAGGCCGTGTTCAACGTAGATAATTATAAAGAATACCTTTCACTTCAGTGTGACAGCGCGCTCCGTGATATTGTGCGGATATATCCTTACGACGTAGCGCCCAATGTGGATACCACCGGGGACGGCCTTGCGGACGAGGGCAGCTTAAGAGGCTCCAGTGAGGTAGTGGCTTCCCGTATCCGCAACGAGATTCAGCAGAAGGTAGCGGACGCCGGCCTGGAGATTTTGGAAGCGCGGATAACTTATCTGGCCTATGCGCCGGAGATTGCGGCCGTTATGCTGCAGAGACAGCAGGCATCTGCCATTGTAGACGCACGTAAGATGATTGTAGACGGGGCGGTAGGCATGGTGGAACTGGCGCTGGAGCGTTTGAACGAGAAGCATACGGTGGAGTTGGATGAGGAACGAAAGGCGGCAATGGTATCCAATCTCCTGGTTGTTTTGTGCGGCAATCATGATGCACAGCCGGTTGTCAATTCCGGCAGCCTGTACTAACGATGGCGGACGCACAGAAAAAACAGATTCCCCTTCGCCTTTCTGCAAAGCTGTACGGTGAAATTGCCGCCTGGGCAGAGGACGATTTCCGCTCGGTCAATGGGCAGATTGAATATCTTCTCTCCGAATGTGTACGCCAGAGGAAGAAGAACGGGAAATATGTCTCGGAGGAGCTGGATAAGCCCTTGGATATTAAGATAGAATAAGACGGAACATGATTATAACAGTCTTGGCATAAGCTGAGGCTGTTATTTTTGCAGATAACAAGTCAAGCGGACATACTGCTATGTTCATTTGCCGGCTGCCGTAAAGGTCAAATACTTCGCGGCAGGTTCAGCGGTGATTGGACATTTTAGGTGCTTGCGAAAGCCTTATAAATGGGCTATAGTATAGAGGAAGTAAAAGCTGAGGAGGCGTTTATGAAGTTCAAGGAAAAGTATCTGGCAGGTGAGATTCTGTTTGAAGAGATTGATACCTATATAGAAGCCTGGGGAAACAGCGATGAGACATGCACGCTGCGGGAATATTTGGGCCTTAATGAAGAAGAGGAGGATGTCTGGATCTCAGACAGTGAGGAAGCCCTGATAGAGCTGCTGGACAGACAGAAAAAACGGTAAAAATATGGTGCGTGTATATTGGACGGAGATACCGGAGCAGGAAAGCAGCCCAAAGAATCAGTCCAAATGGGCTTACAGGCTTTTTGAAACAGTTATCCAAAGACAGTATCCCTCTATAAAAAAGCCTGTTTTATTGGAACGGGATGCAAAGGGAAAACCATTTCTTCCGGAATATCCGGGGGTTCATATGAATCTTTCCCACAGCGGAAGGTATGTGGCCTGCGCCATAGGGGAAGGCCCGGTGGGGGTTGATATAGAATGTCAAAGAAGCAGAAAAAGGCCGGAGCTTGTAATAAAAAAATTCCATCCGTTGGAACAGAGACTTTACAAGGAGACGGAAGAAGAAAATCGGGAAAGATTATTTTACGATCTATGGGTAATGAAAGAAAGTTTTATGAAGGCGGAGGGAACAGGGCTTGGAATCCCTCTGGATTCTTTTTATATGGAAGAAATTCATAAAGGAGCAGGCAGAGTGTGTCAGAACCTAAATGATAAAAATTATTGTTATATGCTTTACCATTTGGAAAATATGCCGTTTAGCCTTGCGGTTTGTTCGGAAGACTGCATGCTTGCGGAAGAACCGGTCTTTGCAGAACTTTGAGGCGCTTAAGCTTTTCAGCATTTGGATCTGGCTTTTTCGTAGTTAATTTGATAGAATAATAGCAGTTTAGGCAGATACTTGTATGTATGGCAAAGACCGTAATAAAAGTATTGAAGACAGGCATCTGGCCCTCTGCGGAGGAATTTTAATTGCCGGGCGGATGTAAAAATCCGGCTGTCTGAGCTGCCGTATAGATTGAACAAGGGGTGAAAGAAAATGAGTCGAAAGAAAAGAAGACGTATACCGGTTGCATTGATTGTAGCACTGATTGTGTGTCTGGGTATGGTGGGGTATTGCGGAAGCCAGCTGGCAGGCATTTTTCTGGAGTATAAGGAAGGGACAGACGAGTACGATGAACTAAAAAAATATGTAGAGAAGGAGCTTCCGGAAGACGCATACGGAGAAGAAGCCTCGGAGGAGGAAGCTGAGGAGGTCCGGGAACAGCGAATCGCTTTTGAAGAGCTGAAAGCATTGAATGAAGATGTCATCGGCTGGATAGAGATTCCGGACACGGAGATCAGCTACCCGCTGATGCATGGGGAGGATGATCAGTATTATTTGAAGCATACCTTCAGCGGAAATAAGAACAGCGCAGGCAGCATTTTCATAGAGGCATTGAATAAACCGGACTTTTCGGAGAGACATACGATTATCTATGGACATAATATGAAGAATGGTTCCATGTTCGGCAGTCTCAAAGAATACCGCAATGCATCCTACCTGGTAGAGCATCCGATGGTTTACATAGATCTGGAGGACGGAACCCATGCGTATGAGATTTTTTCCTGCTATGAGACTTCCGCAAACAGCAATACCTACACCATAGGCTTTGCATCGCAGCCCGACGGGCGGTATGAGCAGTTCGTACATACGCTCAAGAACAGCTCTGCCTATGATACGGGAATAGAGGTGTCTAAAAACGACAGAGTGATCACTTTGTCCACCTGTACAAAGAGAAGTGAGAATCGTTTTGTAGTACATGCAAAGAGAATTTATTAGAGAGAAGGGATAGCATGACAGCAGAGGAACGAATCGGACGCTTAAAGGAGTATGTGGAGGAAAGCAGCCGAATTGTATTTTTCGGGGGAGCCGGAGTTTCTACGGAGAGCGGCATCCCGGATTTTCGCAGCACGGACGGCTTATATCATCAGGAATGGAGTTATCCGCCGGAAACCATCTTAAGCCACAGCTTTTTTGTAAGCAATACGGAGGAATTTTACCGGTTTTACAAGAAAAAGATGCTGTGCTTGGACGCAAAGCCCAATGCCGCCCACAAAAAGCTGGCCGAGCTTGAGGAGTTGGGAAAGCTGACGGCAGTTGTAACCCAGAATATTGACGGGCTGCATCAGCTTGCCGGAAGTAAGAAGGTATATGAGCTTCACGGCTCCGTACATCGAAATTACTGTCAGAAATGCGGAAAATTTTATGATGCCGCATATATGCTGAAGGCAGAGGGCGTACCCCGCTGCGAGTGCGGCGGACTCATTAAGCCTGATGTCGTACTCTATGAGGAGGGCCTTGACAATCGAACGATCCAGGGAGCGGTGGAGGCAATCGCCCATGCGGATCTTCTCATCATCGGGGGAACCTCCCTGGCAGTATATCCTGCCGCGGGTCTGATTGACTACTTTACAGGAAAGCATCTGGTAGTGATTAACCGTGCGGCTACTCCAAAAGACAGCCATGCGGATCTGCTTATACAGGCCAATATAGGAGAGGTGCTAAGTGGAATATAAAGTAGGAGACATCGTAAAACTGAAAAAGCAGCATCCCTGCGGAAGCTCAGAGTGGGAGATCCTCCGTGTAGGAGCCGATTTCCGCCTGAAATGCTTAGGGTGCGGGCACCAGATTATGATAGCAAGAAAGCTGGTAGAAAAGAACACAAAGGGCCTCCGGCAGCCGGAACCGTAAATGATTCCAAGGTATTTCGGACAGTCTGAATGACTCTTCGCTGTCGGTAATTCCCTGCCCTATTTGTCTTTTTTGTATGCGTATTTTTAGGAAAAGCACTTGAATTTCCCGGAAAAATGTGATATAGTTTGATTTCGTGATAGATTATTCATTTCCTTGTTTCCTCCCCAGAGAGGAAGCCAGAGACCAAAAGGAGGTAAAGCATGAACAAGTATGAATTAGCATTGGTTGTGAATGCAAAGGTAGAAGATGACGTAAGAACAGCTACCGTAGAGAAGGCAAAAGAATACATTGCCCGTTACGGCGGAACTGTGACCGAGGTTGAGGATTGGGGCAAGAAGAGACTTGCTTACGAGATTCAGCACATGAGAGAAGCATACTACTACTTTATTCAGTTTGAAGCAGATACAACCTGCCCGGCTGAAGTGGAGAGACATGTTCGCATCATGGAGAATGTTGTCCGCTATCTGTGTGTTCGCAAAGACGCATAGACCAAGGTTTAACCGGAAAGTAGAGGATTGTTAGTATGAATAAAGTGATTTTAATGGGACGTTTGACACGTGATCCGGATGTGCGCTACTCACAGGGTGAGAATGCCACGGCGGTAGCAAGATATACACTGGCCGTAGATCGCAGATTTAGAAGAGACGGCGATCAGACCGCAGATTTTATCGGCTGCGTGGCATTTGGAAGGCAGGCGGAGTTTGCGGAGAAGTATCTGCGCCAGGGAACCAAGATTGCCATTACCGGGCGGATTCAGACAGGAAGCTATACCAACCGCGACGGACAGAAGGTGTATACGACAGATGTCGTGGTAGAGGAGCAGGAGTTTGCGGAGAGCAAGGCGGCGGCAGGCGAGCATACCGGCGGCTATCAGCAGCAGGGTTCCTTCCAGCAGAGTATGCCGGAACCGTCCGCAGCGGCAGGAGACGGCTTTATGAATATCCCGGACGGCATTGACGAGGAGCTGCCCTTCAACTAACAATCGTGGAATGAAAAGAGAGATTATATAAGGAGGTAACGGCATGGCTTACACAAAATCCGACAAAGGCGATGCTCCCATGAGAAGAAGGGGCATGGGTCGCAGAAGAAAGAAAGTCTGTGTATTCTGCGGAAAAGAGAATAATGAGATCAACTATAAAGATGTGAATAAATTAAAGAGATACGTATCTGAGAGAGGAAAGATCCTTCCCAGAAGAATCACAGGAAACTGTGCAAAGCATCAGAGAGCGCTTACGGTAGCTATCAAGAGAGCGCGTCATATTTCTCTTATGCCCTATGTAATGGACTGATTTTTAAGGCCGCCGGCGTTTGCCGGCGGTTTTTTCAATACCAAACCTCCGGAATTTGTATGGAAAATGTGAAAAATCTGTGATATAATATATAGAAATGCGGCGTGAGCAGGATGAACTTGTTCATACGCATTACGGATAAGCGAACATAAGCGGTATGAAATAACGGAGATAAAAGGATGAAAGAAAAGATTCGTATAAAGGGGCAGCTAAACGGATATGCGAAATGGCCGCTCCTGATGAGCGTTTTACTGCTGATTATGAATATTTGTATGTATCCGATTTCTGTGAAGGCCGGGCTTTTGATGTCTGGATTTCTGGTGATATATATTTTTATTGTTGTGGTTTTGTATCTGCGCAGCAGATCACAGATTTACAATGAAATGATTGCATTTGCAACACAGTACGGTCAGGTCCAGAGAAAGCTGTTAAAGGAGCTGGCGCTTCCCTATGCCCTTTTGGATGAAGAGGGAAGAGTTATGTGGGGGAATACCGCATTTTTTGAGGCCAGCAGGAAGAGCAGGAAGGCGATTCACAAGCCGATCTCCTGGTTCTTTCCGGAGTTTTCAGGGGAGCTGCTGTCAGAGGAGGACAGCGATGACAGCAGGACTATCTGTTTTTCCTTTGAGGAGAGGGATTTCCGGGTTGACATCCGGCGAGTTTATCTGGAGCACATGGTGGAGAACAATGAGCTTGTGAATGTGGACGAGGATACGGACTATCTCATTGCCATTTATATGTTCGATGAGACGGAGCTGAATAAATATATCCGCAAGAATAAGGAGGAGCGTCTCGTAGCGGGTCTGATTTATCTGGACAATTATGAGGAAGCCCTGGATACGGTGGAGGAGGTGCGGCGTTCCCTTCTGGTAGCCCTGGTAGACCGAAAGATTAACAAATACATCGGAGCTTTTGGCGGCATTGTAAAGAAGATGGAGAAGGATAAGTACTTTATCGCCCTTCAGGAAAAATATCTGCCGATTATGCGGGAGAATAAGTTTGAGCTACTGCAGGATGTAAAGACCGTGAACATTGGCAATGAAATGGCTGTGACCCTCAGTATAGGCCTGGGCTTGAGCGGGGTTAGTTTTGCGGAAAATTATGATTTTGCACGGATTGCCATAGATCTGGCGCTGGCAAGGGGCGGCGATCAGGTCGTTACGAAGGAAGGGGAGAACATCACCTATTTCGGAGGCAAGACTCAGCAGGTAGAGAAAGCAACCCGGGTGAAGGCCAGGGTGAAGGCTCACGCTCTTCGGGAGTTTATCGAGAGCCGGGATAAGGTTATGGTTATGGGGCACAAGATGGCGGATATGGATGCCTTTGGAGCTGCCATCGGCATTTACCGCGCGGCAAAGGTGCTTGGAAAGCGGGCATATATCGTTATCAATGACATTACGAATACCGTGCGTCCCCTTCGGGAAAGCTTTAATGATAATCCGGCCTACGAGACCGATATGTTTTTGACAGGCGCGCAGGCCCAGGAGATGATTGACCGCAACACGGTTCTTGTGGTGGTGGATACCAACAGGCCCAACTATACGGAATGTTGTGAACTGCTTACCCGGACGCCGACCATAGTAGTGCTGGATCATCACCGCCAGACAAATGAGCAGATTGAGAATGCGGTGCTCTCCTACATTGAGCCCTATGCGTCCTCAGCCTGTGAGATGGTGGCGGAGATTCTTCAGTATTTTGATGAGGGCCTTAAGATTAAGTCCACGGAGGCTGATTGCCTCTATGCCGGAATTGTGCTGGATACAGATAACTTTATGAGGAGAACAGGTGTCAGGACCTTTGAGGCCGCAGCCTTCTTGAGACGCTGCGGTGCGGATGTAACCCGTGTCCGCAAGCTGTTTCGGAATGAAATGGTGGAGTATAAGGCCAGAGCGGAGGCAGTTCGCCATGCGGAGGTATATCATGGCTTTGCTATTTCCGTGTGTCCCACAGAGAATATTGAGAGCCCCACGATAGTGGGAGCCCAGGCGGCGGATGAGCTTCTGGATATTGTGGGAGTGAAAGCGTCCATTGTGCTGACCTATTATCAGAATCAGACCTTTGTCAGCGCTCGGTCCATTGACGAGGTGAATGTACAGATTCTCATGGAGCGCATGGGCGGGGGCGGCCATATGAATATGGCAGGTGCCCAGCTGGCCTGTGAGGTGGACGAGGCTATGGAAATCGTGAAGCATACCATTGAAAAAATGCAGGAGGAAGGAGAATTCGAATGAAAGTAATTTTAATAGAGGATGTAAAATCTCTGGGAAAAAAGGGACAGATGGTTGAGGTAAATGACGGTTATGCCCGCAACTTTATTCTGGCGAAAAAGCTGGGTGTGGAGGCTACGCCTAAGAACATGAATGATTTGAAGCTGAAAAAAGCCAATGAGGAGAAGGTGGCCAAAGAAATATATGAGGAGGCAGTCGCATTTGCGGAGCAGATCTCCAAGCTGGAGGTCAACGTAAGCATCAAGGCGGGCGAGGGCGGCAAGATCTTCGGTTCCGTGTCCTCAAAGGAGATTGCCCAGGCGGCACAGGAGCAGCTTGGAATAGAGCTGGATAAGAAAAAAATGCAGCTTCCCAGCCCAATCAAAACCATTGGAACACAGATGGTTCCCATTAAGCTGCATCCGAAGGTAACCGCGCAGCTTAAGGTAAATGTAAGAGAAGCATAAGATGGAAGAAGCAATTATTAAACGAACGATGCCCCACAGTCAGGAGGCGGAGCGCTCCGTTATCGGCTCCATGATTATGGATCGGGAAGCCATTCTCGTTGCCTCGGAGATTATTACAGGGGAGGATTTTTATCAGAGACAGTACGGCGTGATCTTTGAAGCCATGGTAGAGCTGTTTAACCGTAATGAGCCCGTTGATCTGGTAACGCTGCAGAATCATCTGCGGGCAAAGGAGGTTCCGGAGGAGATCAGCAGCATGGAATTTATGCGTGATATCCTGGATTCTGATTTTCGCTCCACCAATATTAAGAAATACGCCAATATTGTGGCCGAGAAATCTACTTTGCGCAGACTGATCCGGGCCAATGACGAGATCAGCAACCTCTGCTACGGCGGCGTGGAATCTCTGGACGAGGTGCTGGAGCAGACGGAGAAAAAGATTTTTGACCTGGTGCAGCGGAGAAACAGCGGGGAATTTGTCCCCATTAAGCAGGTGGTACTGAATACAATTCAAAAGATTGAGACGGCCTCCCGAACAAAAGGAAATGTAACGGGAGTGGCTACGGGCTTCAAGGACCTGGATTATCAGACCTCGGGCTTTCAGCCGTCAGATTTGATTTTGATTGCGGCCCGTCCTTCGATGGGAAAGACCGCCTTTGTATTGAATATCGCGCAGTATATGGCCTTCCGCCATGATGTGACGGTGGCAATCTTCAGCCTGGAGATGTCCAAGGAGCAGCTGGTGAACCGTCTGCTTTCCATGGAATCCGGGGTGGATGCCCAGAAGCTGCGGAACGGAAATCTTACGGATAATGACTGGGAGCGCCTGGTGGAGGGAGCTGAGGGAGTTGCGAACTCCAATCTGATTATTGACGATACGCCGGGCATCACGCTGGCGGAGCTCCGCAGCAAATGCAGAAAGTACAAGCTGGAACACCGCCTGGGGATTGTGATGATTGACTACCTGCAGCTGATGACAGGATCCGGCCGGTCTTCCGATTCCCGGCAGCAGGAGATTTCCGATATATCCAGAGGCTTAAAGGGACTGGCAAGAGAGCTGAATGTGCCGGTAATAGCCCTTTCTCAGCTGAGCCGTGCAGTGGAGCAGAGACCGGACCACAGACCCATTCTTTCGGATCTTCGTGATTCGGGAGCGATTGAGCAGGATGCGGATATGGTAATGTTTTTGTATCGTGATTCCTATTATAACAAAGATTCGGAGATGAAGAATCTGGCCGAGGTAATTGTGGCCAAGCAGAGAAACGGTCCCATTGGTACAATTAACCTGCTGTGGATGCCGGAATATACCGCATTTAAAAACTACAATCCAAGGCCGGTGATGTAGCGCCGTTATCAGACTATAACAGAGCAAAGGAATGGCTGCTGTCTCAGCTGACAGCAGCTGTTTTTACATTTTATGTAAATTTTTCTTGCAATTCCGTATAAAGCTGGTATAATGTAGAATATGGAAAAAATTTACATAAAAATCGGAGGAATAAGTATGAGCGAAATGCGGTATATGATTTCCGATGCGGCCAAACTGGTGGACGTGGAAGCCCATGTACTCCGCTATTGGGAAGAGGAGCTGGAGCTGCCCATCGGCCGTAATGAAATGGGCCATCGTTATTATACGGAAGAGAATATTCAGCTGTTCCGGCGTATTCGGGAGCTGAAGGAGCAGGGGGTCCAGCTGAAGGCGATCAAGATGCTCCTCCCGGATCTTGCCAAGGGAGAGACGGAGATTACCCATTTGCTGGCAAGGGTGGACAAGCTTCCGGCGCCTGCGGATGAACCGGCAGTTATGCGGGAAGAGAAGATGCAGCAGTTTCAGTGCATCATGAGTCGGCTGATTTCCGAAGCGCTGGAAGATCACACGGAGAAAATGGGGCAGGAGATCAGTACTCAGGTCAGCGGCAATGTGATTAAGGAGATGGATTATCTTCTTCGCATGAAGGAGGAGCGGGAGGACGAGCGCTTTAAACGTCTGGATGAAGCGATCCGCAGCTCCCAGAAGTCCAGGAAAGAACGGGCGCTCTTGAAAAAGGAAGAAAAGAAAAAGCGGAGCTTTTTTGGACAAAGAAGGGGACAGACCGTGTAGGTCTGCCCCCTGTCGCATCTTTAAAAGACTTTGCTTCCGCAGCTGCGGGAGCTATTATTCCGCACTGATTGCGCCGGTGGGACATTCTGCTTCGCAGGTTCCGCAATCCAGACAAGCGTCAGCATCAATTACATACTTGCCTTCGCCCTCGCTGATAGCCTCTGCAGGACATACGGCCGCACAGGAACCGCAGTTTGCGCAATCGTCATTGATTACATATGCCATAATACCGATCCTCCTTATATTCTCTCGTTCCGATCCTTCCGAAGCATATCAGGTGACTGACATGCCTTAGGACCCTACGTGTATTTTAATATAAAGTGAAAGATTATACAAGTGGAAAAAATATAAAAAGCGAAATTCCGGTTGGTAAAAAATCCTTGCAAAATAGTAGGAATTAAATTATAATAAATTTTGCGGTTAGGCAAATAATAGAAATACATTGAATAAAACAAAAGGAGGAAGCTTCGGATGGCAAAGATCACCAAAGACATGCTCATGGGACAGATCCTTCAGGTGGATGAGAATATGGCAGGGATCCTGATGCGGGAGGGAATGCACTGCGTAGGCTGCCCGTCTCATCAGTTTGAATCACTTGAGGAGGCCGCTATGGTTCATGGAATGGACCCGGATGTGCTGACGGCCCGGCTGAATGCATTTCTGGAGGCAGAATAAAAGAATCAGGGACATCTCCCTTTACAAAGGAAGATGTCCCTGATTCTTTTTATATCCCCGTTACTATAAAAGCGCCAGCTTCTGAAGCGCGTCATCCCGGATCATAAGCTCTTCATGCTCATCCAGATAAGCTTCATTGGCGGAAGCATATTTTTCGTGGGTCCCGTATTCGGAGAGAATATTGGAAATCTTGTTGAATTCCTCCGGCGTATGATTGCTTTTGCGGACAATAAGGCAGTAGCTGCCGTCCTTTTTCATGCGGAACAGCGTATTGTGACCGCTGTAGCAGCCCTCAAGCACATGGGCGACGGAAATCACACTATCCAGATTGGGGAAGAAATACAGGCGGGTCAAATCCAGCTCCTGAGCAAGAGCAATGGCTTTCTCTTCCTTTTCCTCCTTGGAGCCTTCCTTCAGATGGCGTTCAATCAGCTTGCGGAAAATATCCAGCACATTGTCTGCGCCCTCGGGAAGAGAATTGCCAAGCTCGGAGAACTCCTCAAAATGATTGTCTTCCCCGGGAGCAAACTTGGCAAAACGTGCGTCCAACTCCTCGGGGTCCTCCACCTTTGTAATAATGAGTACAATACACTCATTGGGAAGGGGAATGGCCTCTATCATCAGAGGGATATTATCCGCTTCGAATCCAAAATCAACAGACGCCTGCTGCATCATATCACGGAACAGCGCTTTGGTCTTCTCCGTACCGTAGGCAAGCTCACTGAGCTTGATCTGGCGGGTGGCCAGATCATCCTTGGTCAATGTACAGCGTATCTGGTTGTCATTTAATTTTTCTATCTTCATAATCACCACATCCAAATCCGTAATCAAATTACTTATAATTATTATATACATTTTTCAAAGTATATACAATATTAAAACGGAAGTCAATATGCCAAAAATGCCAATTTTTTATTAAGATTTTATAAAATTTTATAAGACCATGCATGATTTGGGAAAAGCCGAATATAATATACATAGGAGAGCTGCCTGCGGAAAGGAGGCAAAAGAGCATTCCGGTTACATAGGCGATGTGTAAGCCATGCTTTGAGATCACGCACCATTTCGGTGAGACATTCCACGATTGTTATAATTTACAGTAAATAAGCAGTCAGATTTCTCCGTTGATATCTATCACGATCTCCTTTTGGGGGAAGCGGCGGCGCGGCGGATTTTCATGTATGCGGACCGGACCCCTCTGATGCGGATACAAAAAGCAAATCACTGTCCGCGGCGCGGCGGCTTCATAAAGGGGGCGGAAAAATAATCCGCACATTTCCTTAGGGTTTTATTAATTTTACAAAATGTCGAAAAATGGGATGACGTGTCGAAAAAATTCTGCTATTATGATAGGGAATAGGAGGAGTTCGACATGGCGACCAAAAGGAAAAGAAAAAGAAGGAAAGGCAGAAGCAGAGCCAGAAGCTCTGTGGACAGAAGACAGCTGATACCGGTTTTGATGGCGGTGCTTCTGATTGTTATTATTCTGCTTATTATGGGAATCAATTATTTGGTGAAAAAATACAGTCCTTCCGATGAGCGGATGGATTTACATGCATATTTTAATCTGGAGGAGGGAGACGGAGCCGCCGTTATTCTGGAGAATGAGCTTACGGAGATTCAGGCCAGAATGATTGACGGAGAGGCTTATGTGAGCACGGACATTCTATATGAGTATCTCAATCCCCGCTTCTACTGGGATGCAAAGGAAAATCTGCTTCTGTATACCACGCCTACGGAACTTATCACCGCCCAGGTCGGCAGCAACGACTATACGGTTGCAAAGGCAAAGTATACGGAAAGCTACGCGCCCGTAAAGGTAGACGGCGACACGGCGTATGTGGCGCTGAAATATATTCAGAAATACACGGCCATGGAGTTTGAGGTGATGACGGACGAGGTGAACCGTGTGCATATACAAAAAGAGTTTGGCACCGCAAATACCGTAACGGTAAAAAAAGATGCCCATGTGCGCTTTGAGCCTGACATCAAGAGTCCGATTTTAACGGATGCGGCAAAAGAGGATGTGCTTTATGTGCTGCCTCAGGAGGAAGCGGCCGAGGGCTGGACCAGGGTTCGGACAAAGAACGGCTTTATCGGTTACATCCGCAATAAATATCTGGGAACCCAGGGGCAGGAGACGAAGGAACCGAACTATGAAGACCCGGTATATTCCAATCTCACGAAGGACTATACCATTAACATGGCATGGCATCAGGTGACCAATGCGGAGGCCAACAATAACGTACTGGAGGCTATAGCGAAGACGAAGGGGCTGACCACCATTTCGCCGACCTGGTTCTTTCTCAATGACAATGAAGGCAATATTCAGTCTCTGGCAAGCCAGACCTACGTAAACTACTGCCACCAGAATAACATTGAGGTATGGGCGCTGGTAAATGATATCGAATATAAGGATACTATTTTGGACTATGAGATTTTGTCCAGAACCTCATCCCGTCAGCGGCTGGTGAACAACCTGATTGCCAAGGCAATTGAATTTGACCTGGATGGTCTGAACATTGACTTTGAGTTTATCAACGGTGAATCGGCAAAGGCATATATACAGTTTATCCGGGAATTGTCCATTATGTGCCGCCTGAACGGAATTGTTCTTTCCGTGGACAATTATGTGCCGGCGGATCACAATATGTTTTATAACCGCACGGAACAGGGCATTGTGGCGGACTATGTGATTATCATGGGTTATGATGAGCATTATGCCACCTCACCGGAGGCAGGTTCTGTGGCCAGTATCGGATGGGTTCGGGAAGGAATTGAGAATACTCTGGAGGAGGTTCCGGCGGAGAAGGTGATCAATGCGGTTCCCTTCTACACCAGGCTTTGGGAGGAGCGTCCGAAGACAGATGAGGAGCTGGCCGAAGAATCGGATACGGAGGAATTTGTTCCTTATGTAGTTAGCAGCAAATCCTATGGCATGGATGCCTCGGAGCGCGTAGTGTCCGAGCATGGCGCAGAGAAAACCTGGAACGATGAATGTGGACAGTATTATGCGGAGTATGAGGCAGACGGCAATACCTACAAGATGTGGCTGGAGGATGAGGAGTCCATTGAGCTGAAAGCAGCCCTGATTCGGGAGTACAATCTGGCCGGCATTGCGGGCTGGAAGCTGGGACTGGAACGGCAGGATGTATGGGATGTGATTCTGCGGTATGTGAATTAAGACATGGAATAAACGAAACCGCCATATATTTTACAAAGAAATATATGGCGGTATTTTCATGGAAATTTTGCGGAAATTAAAGGAGAGAATAGGAAGGAGAAGGCGCGCTATCGGACTTGGAATGGCGGTTTTGGTTCTGGCAAGCGCCTGTTATTTTGCAAGAGGGGGATTTTGGGAGCAGGCAAAAGGAAAGGCCGAGCGGTCGGATTCCCGCCTGGTGATTCTGGACGCCGGCCATGGGGGGAATGATCCGGGTAAAATCAGCGTGGACGGGACCCAGGAAAAGGATTTGAATCTGGAGATTGCCGGGAAGCTGAAGGAGCTTCTGGAACAGCAGGATATTGAGGTGGTTATGACCCGGGAGGAGGATCGGGGATTGTATGATGAAAATGCATCCAACAAAAAGGCCCAAGATATGAAGCGCCGCTGTGAGCTGATTAATGAGGAGCAGCCCGCCTGTGTGGTCAGTATTCACCAGAACAGCTACCATGAGGAGGCAATTCACGGAGCGCAGGTTTTTTATTATGGGACTTCCGCAGAGAGCCAAAGCCTGGCGGAGCTGATTCAGGGGGAGCTGATTCGTTTTGCGGATCCGGAGAATCATCGGCAGGCCAAGGCGAATGATACTTATTATCTGCTGAAAAAGACGGATGCTCCGGTGGTAATTGTTGAGTGCGGATTTTTAAGCAATTGGGAGGAGAACGGGAAGCTGAAAGACGAAGGCTATCAGGATCAGCTGGTGTGGGCGATACATATGGGAATTATGAGATATCTGAATCAATAGTGAGCTGATGTCAGCCGGAACGGGAACATGGACCGCTTATCTTGTATGAGGTAGGCGGTTTTTTGCGCTTCGTTTGCTCGTCCGGAAGAGCACTCGGCTTTTGATCAAGAAATGACCAGGATAAAATAAAAAAGAGAGGTGAAGAACAAAAAAAGAATAAAAAGCAGCATAAATGGACAGGTCATTTTTTGACGTCTTTTGTTGAAAAAGGAAAATAATACAGTTAAAATTAGATCAAAGACGGAAAAAGACGGAATGGTGCTGGGACAAATGAGAAAGACTGCATATTCAAAGCTGATTGATAATATTGGGATTAAAAAAAAGATGGTAATTGTACTGCTGGTATTCTCAGCCGTTCCCTTTATGCTGATTAATATGCTCTCCTTTGCAGCCGGCCGTCATCTTATTTTAAAGCTTATGGCAGAGACTTCTTCCGAACAGCTGCAAAAGACAAATGAGGAGATTCACCAGGAGATTGTGGACATGTCTTTGGTTTTGCTGGAGAAGCTGCGCTATCATGGAGAATTCCTGCGCGATTTGGTGGAGGAGTCCGGGGAGGCGCCGGGGGAAATAGTGGAGGAAGGAAAGGTGGTAAAACGCCTTGCCCGTTTTTCGGAGGAATATTCCTTTGATTCTATTTATATTTACACGGAGAATAAGGTATTTTCCGTTCAGAACACGGATGATTTTGACGCGGAATACGATGCGCGTAAGAGCTGGTGGCTTTTGGATGCATTGGAGGAAGAGGAGCCTGTTGTGCTGTCTGATATCCACTATGATCTGCAGGGAAGGATTAAGAGCAAAAAGGTCGTCTCTTATGTGGTAAAAATCACAAAGGATACAGGAGAGGGGACCTTTGAGGCTACGATGGTCTGCAATAAGCTGCTGTCGGAATGGATCCGGAAGTATTATAGCAAATCTTATGATGAAACCGTGCTTGTGACGGATCGGAAAGGAGACAGACTGTTTACCATGAACAGCCGCCTTCGGATTGATAATGCTGGGGAAATATTTCCGGCACATGTGCTGGAGAAGGCGTCAGGATATTGCCTGAATAATTTTTATGGGGAAAAGTATTTAACTGTTTGGGGGACTTCGGAGCTTGCCGGAGTCAAGGTTATCAAAACGATTCCCCATCGCAGTTTGGTGGGAAGCCTGAACCTTATATCATTTTTGACCATAGCCGCCTTTGCCGTCTTCCTGGTTTTGACCATTCTTATGCTGCATCTGCTTTCTGAAAGTATTGTGAAGCCCATTGAGAATCTGAAGCTATCCATGGAAGGGCATGAGGTAGAGCGGGATAAGCTGATATCCAGGCATGATGAGCTTGGAGAGCTTTCCGGAAGCTATTATACCATGCAGGACAATCAGCGGCGGATGATCCGGGAGATAGAGGAAACGAATAGAAAAAAGGTCTGGCTGGAACTGAACTTGCTCAATGCACAGATTAATCCCCACTTTCTGTATAATACCATTAACACCATCCGTTCTCTGGCGATGATACAGGGAAACCGAATGGTGGCGGAAAGCCTTAAGAATTTAAGCGAACTGCTCCGTTCCTCCATTCAGATCGGCAGAAACTTTATTACCATTGAGGAAGAGCTGAAGCAGATAGAAAACTATGTAAAAATTCAGAAGCTGCGCTATCTGGATATGTTTGATGTCTGCTATGAGGTGGAGGAAGGAGTGCGGGAGCGGTACACACTTTCTTTTCTTTTGCAGCCCATTGTAGAAAACGCCATTTTTTACGGAATGGAGAATGAAACGGGCGGCGGAAGAATCCGAATCTGCATCCGGCAGGAGGAGGAACATATCATCTATCAGGTATCTGATAACGGTCCGGGGATGTCCGGGGATATAATGGAAGAGCTTAAAGCCAGCTTTGATGCGGAGCTGTTTCCTTCCGGAAAAGCGCATATCGGCCTGAAAAATATACATGACAGGCTGAAGCTGTTCTTCGGCGCGGAACAGTCCCTGGAGATTTTCAGCGAGCAGGGAAGCGGCACGCGGATTGTGGTAAGGATACCTGTGATTTACGATATAAAGGAGATGGAGGAAGGATGATACGAGTTTTAATTGTAGATGATGAGCCCTTAATCCGTATTGGAATCCGGGTATCTCTGTCGGAGTGCGGCGGAAAAGTCAAGGTCGTGGGGGAGGAGTATAATGGGGCAAGGGCTCTTGAATTCCTGAGAAAGCAAAAGGGAGAGGTGGACTGTATTCTTACGGATATCAAAATGCCTGTAATGGATGGAATTGAGCTGATCCGGCATGTAAAAGCGGAATTTCCGGAGATTAAAGTGATTGTGCTGAGCAGCTACAACGATATTGACTATGTTCGCGATGCCCTCAAAAACGGGGCGGGCGATTATCTGCTAAAGCATGAAATTGATGATAAGAATTTGGCGGGAAAGCTTGAGCAGGTTTTTGGTAATGAAAAGCAGGAGCGGAGTGAGGAGGGGACGGAAGCGGACATGGAGCCGGGAGAGCAGCTGCTGCGGAATATAATGAAGGGGAAAGAGGCTGTTTCGGGAACGCCGGTTCGTCTTCCGGCGCTTGCTTTTGTTATGCGGGTCAAAAAGGCCAACTCAAATTTGCTGGAGGAGGGAAGAACGCTTTTTCGCTCTGCGGTTATGAATATACTGGAAGAGGGACTGGGAACACCCTGCCGCGGAAAGATAGCCGTGATGGACGATATGACTTATGCGGGCCTGCTTCCTCTTGACGGAAATGAGCGCTATGAAAACAGCTTTGAGTTCTGCCAGATGCTGCTGAAAAAGTATCTTGATATTATTACCTGGTGCGGTGTCAGCGATGTGTTCCGGCGCAAGGAGGAGATTCCCGAGGCCTACACACAGGCGTGTGCGGCGGTTGAGGTGGAATTTTTTCCCCGTGGGGGTGCCTGCGATTATTCCGAATACCGGTTTTTAAAGAAGGCTGACTGCGGGCCGATTTTTCGGGAATATACGAAGAAAATCATAGAATCTGTCAAAACCGGCGGCAATACGGCTGCGGAAACTGCCTTTGACGAGCTGCTAAGAGCCCTTAGCCGATGTAGAGGCGCGAAAAAAGAGGCAATTAAGAGCGGCTTTTGGGCTTTGGCGGAGCAGGCGGTGTCCGGGACAGGGGTAATGCCGGATATACGCTTGCTGCATGAGCATGACGGCAGTCTCTGTGAGCTTTGTCATACGGTAAAAAATATTGTGCTTTCCTCAGGAGATTTTTACGGAGTCCCTTATACGGAATATTCTATCAAAAAGAAAGCCATGAGGTATATCAATGAACATTTTGATGATGCGGATTTGAATTTGACGAAACTGGCGGAGTATATGAATCTTAGCACCTCTTACCTGAGCAGGAGCTTTAAAAATAACGTGGGTGTCGGCTTTGTGGAATATTTAACCAGGCTTCGGATGGAGAAGGCGGTAGAATATATCAAGGGCAGAAGCGATCTGTCCATGCAGGAGATCAGTATGCTGGTAGGCTTTGAGAATTATAATCATTTCAGCAAAACCTTTAAGCGCGTTATGGGCTGCTCCCCCTCGGGCTTTCGATAGAGATGCCGTGACAGCAAAAGCAAAAGGCGCCTTATGAAAGGTGCTTTTTTGCTGCTGCAAGGATAAAAAATACAACCTATAAAAAAATAGCAGGAGAAGGTCAATATATTTCATTGCGGTACGCCGCGGGGCTTGATATGATTGCGGTGTAAACAAAGGCAGGAACATATATAAGGGGGAAACAAATGAAAAAAATGAAAAGACTTAGGGACCGGAAACGAATCATTAGCCTTATGGCCGCTATGGCGCTGCTTGGTTCCTGTATGGCCTGCGGCTCGAAGATGCCGCAGGAGACAGAAAAAACAGAAAATGCGGAGCCGGAAGCAGGGGAAAATAATACTGCCCAGGGCGCCATAGAGCTGGAATTCTGGCTGGTGGGAACGGAAGAGGATATTCATTACAAAGCGCTGCCGGCCGTATGCGAAGCCTTTAATGAGGCCAATCCCGGAATTAAAGTAAATTGTGTGGTGGGCGGCGCTTCGGATGATTACCACAAGAAGATTTCACTTATGGCGGATACGAATTCCCTTCCGGACTTTTTTGAACTGGAGGCGGCGCCGGGAGAAGGCTTTATGGAGGGAGGCGTTGTGACGGACATCACCGATTATATGCAAAATGATTCCGAGTGGTCCTCCTACAAATGTGTGGACGGTGCCTATGACAATATGTTAAAGCTTCAGAACGGAAAATATGTCGGTGTTGCAATAAACGCATCGGCAGCAGGCTGGTTTTTCAATAAGGGAATGTTTGAGGAGAAAAATCTGCAGGTCCCCGATACCTGGGATGAGCTTTTGGATGCGGTAGCCACATTCCAAGACGCGGGTATTACGCCTATCGCACATGGAGCCTCGGATCTCTGGAGTGTTTGGGGATACTTTCCTATGTTTGACCAGTACGGTATAGAGAGCATGGCGGAGGAGATAAAGGATGGATCCGTTACATGGGCGGATTGCATGGTAGAGCCGTTCGCCAGAATCGGGGAGCTGGCGGCGGCAGGGGCATATCCGCAGAATACTTCTGCAATGACTTATGCCCAGGCGCTGGCGACCTTTACGGATGGAACATCTCCCATTCTCACCACAGGATCCTGGGAGGCAGGCAATTTTGCGGCTATGGAGGATGAGGTGGATTTCCGCTGGGGCTTTACCGGAATGCCCGACACGGAGTTTGAGCAAAATGTGGGGCTTAAGGGCGTGGACTGGTATGTATATGCGGGCAGCTCCTTAAAGGAGAGCGATGAAAAGCTGGAAGCAGGTATGAAATTTCTCAAATATCTGTGCTCTCCTGAAGCGAATCAGATTTTGCTGGAGCATCATTTTACCTTCCCGGCTTATGAGTGCGCGGATATCAATTCCATTGATATGGATGATATAACAAGAACTCTGTATGAGCGTTTGTCGGACGACGCGGGCAGCGTAGGCTATGCTTTTACCTATATTGACGGAAATCTGGAAAATGCCCACCGAAATTCCATATCCGGCGTTATATCCGGTTCCATTACGCCGGAGGAGGCCGCCCGGCAGATGGATGACAACTATCGATTGCTTAAATAAAACGTAACTGGCTTGGGATTGCCGTAAAACTGCGGCAGTCCCATTTTATAAAGAAAGGTGCTGATGATTTGAATTTAGTATGGAAGAAGAGCTCCTTTTATAAATACATCCTGCCGTTGGTAATCGTATATACGATTTTTACATTTGTTCCCATTGTGGTATCTCTGTACTACAGTCTTACCAATTTCAGCGGTTTTGGAAAATACGATTATGTGGGGCTTAAGAATTTTGGACTTGCTTTTACGGACAGATTCCTGTGGAGGGCCTTTGGCAATACCTTTCTCTACGCGGTGCTTACACTGACTGCGGTGACGCCGCTCTCTTTTTTAATGGCCCTTGCCATACAGAAAAAGAGTGTGAGGACAGGTATCTATCGGGTTATCTATTTTTTGCCCTATACCCTGGGCGGAGCGATTGTAGCATTGATGTGGCGGTTTATTTTTGATCCTAATATGGGAATTCTGAATTATGTACTGCGTATGCTGGGAATTTCTACCGACAAGCTGCTGTGGATTGGCGGCCCCAGTTTGTCACCTGTTTCTTTTTCCGTTATTACCATATGGGCGCTTTCCGGCTTCTGTATGATACTGTGGACCAACGGGCTTAAGCAGATCGCCGGAGATATCATTGAGGCGTCCGTAATTGACGGAGCAACAAAAAGCCAGCAGGTATTTCTTGTGATGCTGCCTAATATGAAGAGTACCATACAAACCGTACTTATCCTTATCTATACTACGGCACTGAAGCTGTTTGATTATGTGTATATTCTTACGAGCGGAGGACCGAATCACGCTTCGGAGTCCATAGTATCTTATATGTATAATATGACCTTCGGTTCCAGGCTGTACGGATACGGATCGGCGATTGCCGTAATTGAACTGATTGTGGCAGTAACAGGTTCCCTGCTTATTATTTGGGCGGTAAACGGAAAGGCGGGTAAGTAGTATGGGAGAGCGGAATACGGAGCGGACTTATAAAAGAAAAATCATGTTGAAAAGGACAGCCTGCGAGGTTGTTCTGGCGATTAGCATTGTGCTGATGCTGGTGCCGTTTCTTGGAATTTTATATCTTTCCGTAAAACCAAATGCCGAGATTCTGGCGGGGAACTTAAGCCTTCCCCTGGCAGCGGAATGGGCAAACTATGCAAAAGCCTTGTCTGCAATTGATTTTGTGACTATGATACGCAATACGATGATTGTGGCGGTAATTACCATTGCAGCTGAGTTTGTACTGGGCATCACCGGCAGCTTTGCTATTTCCCGTTTTAAAATCGGCACGGGAAAGCTGCAGCGTTTTTTTTATGTATATTTTATTATCGGGATAATTATCCCGGTTTTTGTACTGATCTATCCTGTCTATAAGATGAACTTTATGCTTGGAACGCTGGACACTCTGTGGGCGGTGATTCTTCCCTATATAGGCTGGAGCGCGCCCATGAATACGATGCTTCTTGTCAGCGCCTTTAACAATATTCCGGACACTCTGGAGGAGGCGGCTGTTATAGACGGCTGCGGGACCTTCCGGCTGCTGGCACAGATTGATATGCCGATTATCCGGCCGGCGATTACAACCATGCTGATTATCAACTTTCTGGCTATCTGGAATGAATTTGCAGTATCGGTCATCATGCTGACCTCTCCCGAGGTGCAGACCATCTCTCTTGCTTCCGCGAAATTTGTGGGTATTCACACAACGGATTACGGAGCTATGGCGGCTGCGGTTGTGCTGCTCAGTATTCCCCAGGTAGCCGTATTTTCAATGTTTCAGAAATACGTAACGGCGGATATGACGGCAGGAGCCGTAAAGGAATAGAACTGCAAAGGAGGAGCTATGGAGCTTGTAAAGGTTTTTTTAGAGAAATATTTTAAGAGCGAAATTCCCTGCAGCTTTCTGTATGATGGGAAAAGGGTGAAAGGAGATTTCGGCGGGCTGACGGAAGGAAAAGAAACGGATGAAATTAAAAGGTATGCGCGGGTGTTCCGCACGGAGCACCTTACGGCAACACTGAACATTGCGGTTTTTAAAAAACATGGGGCGGTGGAATGGTGGATGGATCTGTCTGCGGAGGGAATGTATGACAGCGGGCTGGTAGAGGATATCCGCTTCTGCGACATAAAAATCAGCGCGCCGGAAATGGATCAGGAGCATTGCACGCAATATCCGTGTATGCATTGGGCAAAGGGGTCCCGGGCTTCCGCATGGGATTTTCAAATGCAGACGGAAAGCTTCTGGCCCTTTCGGAATGATCCGTCAGTATATGAAAGTGATTTCGGGCGTTCATCCTCCGGATGCATGCCGTATTTTAATCTGCAGACAGCGGCGGAAAGCGGGGTGATTCTGGCAATAGGCTGGAGCGGGCAATGGCAGATGTCCGTAACAAGGAATCCGGTAAAAGGAATGACGCAGATAGAGCTTCAGGGCTGCATGGACAGAACAAGCTTCCGGGTACGCTCCAAAGAGACGCTTAGTCTTCCCCATATGCTGGCTTTTCCCTGGGAGGGAATGGATTTGGAGGCCTCCTATAACGGTTTTCGGGCTCTTCTTCTGGAACAGGCGCCAAAAGCAAACGGGAAACTTCCGGTTCCTCCCGTATGCATTTCCACATGGGGAGGGGCCGGAAGGGATTACCATAAAAGGGCAATCAGGGTAATCAAAGAGTGCGGCATTGATGCGGATGTATATTGGATGGACGCGGGGTGGTTCGGATCCGGGGAGGAGGTATCGGAGCTGGAGTTCCGCGACAGCTGGTATTATAATGTGGGGGCATGGGAGCCGCTGAGGCAGCTGTATCCTGACGGGATGGAAGAAATTGGGAGATGCGTGACGGAGGCCGGCATGAAGTTTCTGCTGTGGTTTGAACCGGAACGGGCGGTATCCAGGCTTCCCGTTGTGATTGAGCATCGGGATTATTTTATCGGTCCCAAGCTTCCCTTCAATCCGGAGCCCAGCCACGAGGGAGCACGTACTCCTTACAGCCTGATGCTGAATCTTGGGAATGAGGATGCCAGACATTATATTGTGGAAGCGCTGGCAAAATTTATTATGAATTGTCATGTGAGCTATCTGAGGATTGATTTTAATTATGAGCCCTTGTGGTATTGGAAATATCATGACAGCGAGGAGCGCTGGGGAGTTACGGAAATCAAATACATCAACGGGCTTTACAAGATGCTGGACGAGCTGAAAAGCAGATTCCCGCATCTTGAAATTGACAACTGCGCAAGCGGCGGGCGCAGGCTGGACTACCGGATGTTCCGCAGGGCCATACCGCTTTTTATGACCGATTATTTCTGCGCGGGCGATCATAAAAACGCGGCGGTTCAGCTGCAGAATTTTCAGCTTGCCCGGTGGCTTCCCATTCATGGTGCGATGGCAGGAGATCGCAGAAGCGATTACGCATTTCGAAGTCATCTGGCTCCGGCATCAGGCTTTGACTGGAGCGCGGACGAAGAGACACTCAGAAAATTCGCACCCTGGTATGCAAGGATGGCGGAGCAGGCAAAGCGGGCCGGGAAACTTCTTATGAAGGATCTTTATCTGTTGACGGAGGATGGAATATCCGAGAAAGCGTGGTTTGCTTATGAGGCTTTTGACAGGGACGAGGAAAAGGGGCTTGTTCTTGCGTTTCGAAGAAAGGAGAATGGGATGCCGGAGCAGAGCTTTTTGCTGAAGGGACTTGTTGAGACCGCAGTTTATCGTCTGGAGGATGCCGACAGTGGGGAGATCGGAGTGCTGTCCGGCAAAACGCTTTCAAAAGGATTAAAACTTAAGGCTTCCCAAAGCGGCAGCAGCGTACTGCTGTTTTTTGAGCGTATCTGAAAAATAAAGCCTTTGCTAATCCATAAAAAAATGCTATAATCAGAGAAATAAATAAACATGGAGGTAGCAAAACAATGATAGCGCTTGGATGTGATCACGGCGGTTATGAATTGATGCAGGAGGTTATCGCCTATCTGAAGGAAAAGGGACTGGAATATAAAAATTTTGGCTGTAACAGTACGGAATCCGTAGATTATCCCGTCTATGCAAAGCAGGTTGCAAAGGCGGTTCAGTCGGGAGAATGTGACAAAGGAATTTTGATCTGCGGAACGGGCATCGGAATTTCCATTACGGCGAATCGGTTTAAAGGAATCCGGGCGGCTCTCTGTGGCGATTGTTTCAGCGCGGAAGCAACAAGGCAGCACAATGATGCCAATATTCTGGCCATGGGAGGCCGCGTGACCGGTCCGGGGCTTGCGGTAAAGATTGTGGATACCTTTTTGAATACGGAATTTTCCAACGGAGAGAGGCATGTAAACCGAATCAGAGGCATTGATGAAGAGTAGGAACAGGGGGAACAAAAGAAAATGTCAAAGGTAGTTGTAATGACACACCCGTTAATTCAGCACAAGATTGGAGTGATCCGTCGGGCAGAGACGGGATCCAGAGATTTTCGGGCTATGATCAGTGAGATTGCAAGCCTGATTACTTATGAAGCGACCAAGGATTTGAAGCTTATGGATACGGTGATTGAGACGCCTATCTGTAAGACGACGGTAAAAGAGCTGGCGGGGAAGAAGATGGCGGTAATTCCCATTTTGAGAGCAGGACTTGGAATGGTGGAAGGAATGCTGGCCATGATACCATCGGCCAAGGTCGGACATATTGGTTTGTATCGGAACGAGGAAACACTGGAGCCGGTAGAATATTACTGCAAGGTTCCGGCGGATTGCAGCGAGAGGGATGTATTTGTGGTAGATCCCATGCTGGCTACGGGCGGCTCTTCGGTTGCGGCGATTCAGATGCTGAAGGATCGAGGTGTGAAGAATATACGCTTTATGTGTATCATTGCGGCTCCGGAGGGTGTAAAACGTATGCAGGAGGCGCATCCGGATGTGGATATCTATATAGGAGCCCTGGATGATCACCTGAATGAGCAGGGATACATTGTTCCCGGCCTGGGTGATGCGGGAGATCGGATTTTCGGAACAAAATAGGAGATATTCATATGGGAGGAAAGAGGAATGACTACATTAGCTGGGACGAGTATTTTATGGGCGTGGCAGCCCTCTCCGCTATGCGCTCGAAGGATCCCAGTACGCAGGTGGGAGCCTGCATTGTAAGTCCCAACAATAAGATTTTGTCCATGGGATACAATGGCTTTCCCAATGGCTGTGATGATGATGAATTTCCCTGGGAGAGAACCGGGGAGGGGAATGAGACGAAGTATCCCTTTGTCACCCACAGCGAGCTGAACGCCATTTTAAATTATCGGGGAGGAAGTCTGGAGGGAGCTAAGATCTATGTGACGCTGTTCCCCTGTAATGAATGTGCCAAGGCAATCATTCAGGCGGGGATTAAGACAGTGGTTTACGGCAGCGACAAGTATGCGGGCACGGCAGCGGTTCTGGCGTCCAAGAGAATGTTCCGGGCAGCGGGTGTAACACTTGTGGAATACCATTCCGCAGGCCGGATAATTGAGTTAAAAGTATAGAACGGTGTTAAGGAGCGGCGGTTATGACCTGAAGGTCATGGCTGAGCCGCTCTTTCATTTCGGCCGCAATATGGATATCCGTAATCAGAATGTCGATCTCATTCCACTGAGCAATTTCCAGAAAAGAGGAGACGGCAAACTTGGAGCTGTCCATAAGAACCACCTTCTTTGCACTCTGGTGGATGTATTGCCGCTTTACATCCAGCTCCTGGTAATTGGCGGAACAGATTCCATTGTGATTCCAGACGCCGCTGGAGCCCATAAAGCATAAATCCATGGCAATGGAGCGGAAGGCATTGAGAGCAATATTTCCATGAAAAGACTTGTCGCTGCGTAATAAACGGCCTCCGCTGAAATATACCTCATGACGACTGTCCATAAGGGCGGACATGCTGCTCCAGGAATTGGTGAAAACAGTCTTGGGAGAAAGCTCGGCCAGCTTTGAAGCCAGAAGGGCAACCGTGCTGCCGCTGTCCAGACCGATGGTGCAGTAGTTATCAGGGATGAGCCGCAGAGCTTCCCGGACGATAGCCAGCTTTTCAGGATAATGCCTCATTTCCCGGAATTGAATATCTGCGGTAGAACCAATGTCTGCGAGCTTTGCACCTCCATGAATCTTTTTCAGCAATCCCTGCTGTTCCAGATGATTGAAGTCCTGCCGGACTGTTTCGTGAGATACGTCCAGAAGACGAACGGCGTCCGCAACCCGCAGCGTCCCCTTCTCCTGAAGCAATTCTACAATCTGATTCCGCCGCACGGAGATTTCCGATGCTTTCATACCTGATATTCCCCCCCTGTTCTTCGCACTGACGCTCCATATATTACCATGAATCGGAGATTTATAATTGTCATTCTCCGTTCGCCGAATATGCCGGCATACACTTCTCGCTGACATTCATTATAGCACAAGTTCCAGAAAATTCAATAAAAACTTGAAAATTCAAGAAAATTCCTGAAAATCGGTTGGAATTCCACTAAAATAGAGTGGAATTGAGACAGAAAAAGGTTTATAATCAATAATATATCTCACAGTACGCAGACACTCTTGCGGACACTTGTTCTGTGACGGTAAATGGACGTTATGCCGGCGTGCTTTGAGGGATATTCGGAACTTAAGAATCAGGAGAAAAAGGGAAAGGAGAGAATTGGGGAATGAAGGAAAAGATTCTGCTGACAGGCGGAACGGGCTTCTTTGGCTCCCGAATGGCGGATTACTATAAGGATAAGTATGAATTTCTTGCTGTCGGAAGTAAGAAGCTGGACTGCACGGAACAAAAGGCGGTGGATGCCTGTGTGGCCGAGTTTCGTCCAGATATCATCGTCCATGCCGGGGCCGTTGCGGTAACAAATTTCTGCAATGAGCATCCGGATGCGGCTCATCGCATCAATGTGGACGGAGCTGTATATATGGCGGAGGCCGCCCGGAAATACGGCAGTAAAATGGTATTTATCAGTTCCGAGCAGATATTCAACGGCAATACCAATGGCGGTCCCTTTAAAGAGGAGGATGAAGCCGTACCAAATACTGTTTACGGAGCTAATAAGCTGGAGGCCGAGGGGCTGTTGAAGGAGATTCTGGATGAGCTCTGGATTGTACGCTTTACCTGGATGTTCGGCTTGCCGGAGCATGGAAAGAATATGTCCAACGGAATTCTGTGGGATACGATCACCAAGCTTTTGAAGCAGGAAACCATCGTAGCCTCCAGGCATGAATTTCGGGGCATGGGCTATATTTATGAAACTGTTGCCAATATGGAAAAGCTTTTCAAAACTCCCTTTGGAATCTATCATTTGGGAGCGGTTAATAACAACAGCCGTTATGAGATTGTAGAGCATATTTTGAAGCTGCTGGGACTGGAGGAAAAGCTTAACCGGATTCTTAAGGAAGATACCGTAAATTATTTGGAGCACAATCGGGATGTGCGTCTGGACACAACAAAGGCGAAAGAAGCCGGTATGGTATGGACAGATACCTGGGATGCGGTAGAAATCTGCTTAAGGGACTTTGGAATCATCCGCTAATAAGAAAAAAGGACCGCCAAAGCTTTGACGGTCCCGAACGTACCTTGACAATTAAATAATAATCCCCTGTTCTTTTAGAAAAGCAAGTACCCGTTCTTTGGGCTGAATGGAATTCTGTGCCCCAAGGGTCATGGCGGACAGTGCGCCGCAGGCGCTTCCAAGCAGCAGACAGGTTTTCATATCATAGCCGTTTGCCAGGCCATAAGCCAGACCGCCGTGGAAGGAATCGCCGGCTGCCGTTGTGTCAACGGCCTTGATGGAAAAGGCGGGAACGCTGATGGATTCCGTTCCGTTAGAATAAAAAGCGCCCTTTTCGCCCATGGTAATGCAGAGATTTTTTACGCCCCGGCTGATGAACCACTCGGCGGTCCTTTGCTTCCAGTCTTCAATGGGCATCTCGGAGCGGAGAATACCTGTGTAAACCTCGCTTTCCGTCTCGTTGGGAGTGATAAAATCCACAAATGGGAAGATCTCATCAGGAAGCGGAATGGCCGGAGCGGGATTTAGAATTGTAATGGCGCCGGCCTCATGGGCCAGCTTTAAACCATAGAGAGCGGCATCCAGATTGATTTCTGTCTGTGTAAGAAAGACACTTGCCTGTCGGATAATATCCAGGCCGTTGTCGATCATTTCTTTTGTAATATGATGATTGGCGCCCGGAGCATAGGCCAGCATATTGTCCCCGTTGGGATCAATATAGATAGAAGCACAGCCGGTGCGGTTGGTTTCCGAAATGTGCAGGCGGCTGCAGTCAATTCCCTTGGACTTCAGAGCTTCCAGCACGGCCTTGCCCTGCATGTCGTTGCCCACTTGTCCGATCATAGTGGTGGGAATTGCCATCTGGGCGGACTGAACTGCCTGATTGGCGCCCTTTCCGCCGCCGAACATATCGACGGAGGTGGCGCTTACTGTCTCTCCTCTGACGGGAAGCCGTTCGGCAGAGGCGGTAATGTCATAATTAATACTTCCTAAAATAACAATCTGTTTATTCATAACAATCTGTCCTTTCAGTGTCTTCTGGGATCTTCGCCGGATATATTTGCGAAGATGCTTCGGCTTGGAAAACACATTACAGAAGTTGGAAATCCAATCTAAAAAAAGGAAGTCGTTCTTAGAATTATATAATAAGCGGCTGAAAAAATCAATAAAAAGTTGTTAATATGCCTGTTTTTGTCCAAAGAATAAAGACAGAAATAGAAAAAAGTGCTAATGATTTCTATTGACAAGAAAATTTTATGGTGTTACTATATACTTACGGCTTGGAAATACAAGAAAAATCCACTGAAAACCAAAAAAGTTGGAATTCCAATAAAAAGAGGGCATAAGGTGGAATTCTGCATTTGAAAGCTGAAAAACGACACCATACTAATTTAAGGGAGGAAGTAAAACAATGAAGAAAAAATTACTTGCAGCATTACTTGCATGTACAATGACAGCAACTCTCCTTGCTGGCTGCGGAAGCAAGACCGAGGCGCCCGCAGAGGCACCGGCTGAAACAGAGGAGCCTGCGGAGGCACCGGCCGATACGGAGGAGCCCGCTGAGACCGAGGAGCCGGCCGATACCGAGGCACCCGCAGCATCCAATGAATTTGTAAAGTACAATGACATCAAAGAATCTCTTGGCGGAATTCCTGCGGCAGCGAAGGATATGACCTTTAACATCGGCTTCTGCGGCAAGGCTTTTGAGAATGAGTTCTGGAGAATGGAGAAAGAGGGTACTGAGGCAGCCGCTGAGGCTCTGAAGGCTCTCGGACTGGATGTTACCATCACCGCGCAGGCAGCTGCAGGCGGAGAGATGGATGTACAGGGACAGGAGTCCGTTATGAAAGCTATGAGCAACGGCGATTATGATGCAATTATTGTAGCTCCTATCGCAGATACCAACCTGACAGCAGCTATTGAGGCGGCTGTTGAGAAGGATATTCCGATGATTTACTGCAATGACAAGGATGCTAATGTGGATCTTCCCGTAGTGGGCGCAGATCACAAGGATACTGCCGAGCTGGCAGCTCAGTGGATTGCGGAGAAGATTGGCGAAGAGGGACAGGTGGCCGTAATCCAGGGTCTTCCTACCGCTGAGGCCGCACGTCTTCGTACGGACTGCTTCGTAGATTACATGAAAGCAAACTATCCGAACATTGAGGTTGTTGCTCAGCAGAATGCTGACTGGGATCGTACCAAGGCAAAGGATGCTGCATCCGTTATTCTGAAGCAGTATCCGGATCTGAAAGCTATTTACGCAAACAATGACACCATGGCTATGGGTGTTCTGGAAGCTGTAAAAGAGCTGGATCTTCTTGGAAAATGCCTGATTGTTGGTACGGACGGAACGAGTGAGGCTCTTGATTCCGTAAAGGCCGGCGAGCTTTCCGCAACCATCAATGACTTCCCGTTCTTCCAGTCTCAGGTGGCGGCTGAGATGCTGGTTCGTCGTCTGGCAGGCCAGGAGGTTCCGTCCTACATTTATTCTCCCCATGCGGTTGTAGACGCTGATAACTGCAATCTGAGCAATGAGGAAATTCTTGGATGGACCGGTTTCACTTTAGCTGAATAGGAATAAATGTCAGAAAAGCTTTAGGAAATTATAAGGCAATCGTAATGTCCGGGGCAGTATGGCTGTTCCGGACATTATTTATTAAGATGAAAATGCTGAAACGGAGAAAGGTGGCGTGTTATGGAAAAATACATAGAGTTTCAAAACATTACAAAGATTTTTCCAGGCCAGAAAGCCTTGAGCGATGTGTCCTTCAGTGTGGCAAAAGGCGAGGTACATGCGCTTTTAGGCGAGAATGGCGCCGGGAAGTCGACACTGCTGAATATTCTTCATGGGATGTTTCCGGCTACGGAAGGTAAAGTATTTATTGAGGGCAAGGAAGTAAAGTTTAAAAACGCGCTGGATGCGATTGAATTTGGAATTGCCAAGGTGCATCAGGAGATCAATATTATTCCGGAACTGACAGTAGCTCAGAATATGATGCTGGGCGGTGAACCCCAGAAGGGTGTTCTTCTGGACAGAAAGAAAATGGAACAGGAGACGCAGGCGCTTCTGGATCGATTGGGATGTGATTTTAAGGCAAGCGATAAGGTAGGGCTTCTTTCCGCGGGTAAGAAGCAGATGATACAGATTGCTAAGGCGCTGTATCTGAACGCCAGGGTAATTTCTTTTGACGAACCCACCTCATCCTTGAGTAACGCAGAAGTTAAGACCCTGTTCGGCATTATTCGGGAGCTGAAGGAACAGGGCATTACCATATTATATATCAGCCATAAGATGGATGAGATTTTCGAGATCTGTGATCGGGCAAGTATCCTGCGGGATGGTACTTATATTACCACGTTGGATTTGAAGGAGTCTACGGAGGAAGAACTGGTTCAGAACATGGTAGGACGTGATGTGTCCATGTTTGCTCAGAGGCTTAAGCCTTCCTGCAGGGATAACAATACCGTGGTTTTAAAGGTGGACAATTTAACAGGACCTGCAGGCTTTGAGAACATTAGCTTTGAACTTCATAAGGGAGAAATTCTCGGGTTCTTCGGACTGGTAGGCGCTATGCGTACGGAGGTAATGCGGGCCATCTTTGGTGCGGACCCCACGACGGGTGGCATGGTGTATTACAACGGAGAGGCGCTTCCGGAAAAGCGTACACCTAATATGGTGGTTAAGAGAGGGATTGGCCTGGTATCCGAGAACCGGAAAGAGGAAGGCTTTGTGAAGAATTTTGACAACGCGGATAATATTGCGCTGGCAAGCCTGAAAAAGTATATGAAGGGTATGTTTGTGAACCGGAAGATGAAGGAGGATAATTCCAATAAGGTTGGAGAAACGGTAGGACTGCACCCCAACGATCCGGAATTTTTGACAGTCAGCCTTTCGGGAGGCAACGCACAGAAGGTTATTTTGGCCAAGTGGCTTTCCACGGATGCGGATATTTTGATTTTGGATGAGCCTACAAAGGGTATTGACATTGGTGCAAAGGCAGAGATTTACAAGCTGATGGAAGAAATCGTTGCATCCGGCAAATCCATTATTATGGTTTCGTCCGAGATGACAGAGGTCGTTGGTATGAGCGATCGTATTCTGGTAATGCGGGAGGGCCATATGGCCGGCGAATTGGAGCGCGATGAATTTGAGGAAGAGCGCATTATTACTTATGCGGTAGGAGGTAGCCAGTCATGAAAAAGATTTTTAAGAATAATTTCCGGGAACTGAGCGTTATCATTGCCATAGTGATTATGTGCGTGATTTTCGGGGCTCTCAATCCTGTATATGTATCAATTGCAAATATTGTGGATATTCTGGATCAGGCGATCCTGTACGGTCTTATGGGTCTTGGCATTATGCTTCCCATTATTACCAGCGGAATTGATATTTCCGTAGGCTCCGTGCTGGCTATGTCCGGATGTATTGTTGCCAAGCTGGCAGTTGCCGGTGTGAATCCGGTTCTCTGCATGCTTGTGGGCCTGCTGGTAGGCTTTGCCGCAGGCGCTGTAAACGGTTTGCTGATTTCCAAAATGAAGCTTCAGCCCTTTATTGCAACAATGGGTACGCAGTCCGCATTCCGCGGTCTTGCTTACATTATCACGGAGGGCTATCCGGTACTTGGCGTTCCGGATTCCTACCGGAATATGCTGAATGTGAAGGTGCTTGGCGATATCCGTATCTCTGCATTGGTTTTCCTTGCATGGGCGATTATCGTATATATTCTTTTGAAGAAGACACGTCTTGGTACTTATATCTATGCGGTAGGCGGCAACATGGAGGCGGCCCGTCTTTCCGGCGTACGTGTGGAATTTGTGCAGACCATGGCTTATGCCATTGGTATGCTGGGAACCGCTCTGGCCGGCCTGATTCAGGTTGCCAAGCTGGGAACCGGAGATCCCACTACCGGAAATGGCTGGGAGATGAATGCCATCGCGGCGGCGGCTATCGGCGGAACAAGTATGGCAGGAGGACGCGGCAATCCCTGGGGAACGGTTCTTGGTGCAATTCTGTTCTCGGGTCTTAAGATCGGCCTGATTGTAATGAATGTAAATACATACTGGCAGTATGTGGCAACTGGTCTTGTAATCATTGTGGCAGCTTATGTAGAGATTTTCCAGACTATGATTGCCTCCAAGAAAAAGAAAAAATCATAAATTGAAGAAATGAAATTGCTACAGGGGAGCCATGAAGAAGGGCTCCCCGTTGTTTTCTAAAAACAGGGGGAAAGTATGAAAAAGGATCAATTAATACAGAGAAGGGATAGGATTCTTGAGATTCTAGTTTCTCAGGAGGAAGCACGGGTAAGTCAATTGCTGATGGAGCTGCAGATATCCGATGAAACTCTTCGCAAAGATTTGATAGAGATGGAGCGCCAGGGAATGGTGATGCGCAGACACGGGTTCGTTTCTTTGGCGGAAAGATTTGCTGACGAACAGGTGAGCATAAGAGGGCGTCGGAACCAGTCGCTGAAGGAGCGGATTGCAAAAGAGGTTCTGCGACACATTCCTGAGGGCAATGACGAGGTGATAGGCCTTGATGTGGGAAGCACCGTCTATAGTGTGGCAAAGTTGCTTGTACATGACAGAAGCCGGACGGTTGTGACGAATTCGCTGGATATTGTCAGCTTGTACGGGAGGGAGGAGAATCCCAATATTTACTGTACGGGAGGCATCTTAAGAACCGTAGACAGAGGGCTGTACGGGAACTGGACAAGAGATAACCTGAAAGGTATCCGTATGACTGTGGCCGTCATGGGAACACCGGGAATTATGGACCGGGATGGAATCGGGGCTATTTCCTTTGACGATCGGGAGATGAAACAGATGTATGCCCGCAACAGCCAGAAGGTTATAGCTGTTTTTGACAGTACGAAGGGAACCCACGGTGCGTGGATAGACGGAGTACCGTGGGAAGAGATAGATATAGTAATCACGGACAGGGGAATTTTGGAGCCGGACAGGGAACGGATCGAAAAAAAGACAAAATTAATTCTAGTCTGAAGGTTCATACACATAATATGAGATTTTGCATAACGGAAATGGAGGTATGGTAATGAAAGAATGGATAGAGAGAGTAAAACAGATTCCGGTAACGGAAAGGATTTTAAAGCTGCGTAAGCAAACTCTGGAAGAACCAAGGTATCTGACCGTGGAACAGGCGCGTCTGATTACCCGGGCATATCGTGAACACGCGGATATGTCCGTTCCCATGAAGCGCGCTTACGCGCTTAAGGCATCCATGGAGCACCTGGAGATTCGTATTGACGAGGGAGAACTGATTGTAGGAAACCGTTCAAAGGAATCCTGCGGCGGCGTTGTGTTTCCGGAGGGAGGCATTAAGTGGCTGGAGCGGGAAATTGATGAACTGGAGTCAAGACCTCAGGATCGTTTTCTGGTAAGGCCGGAGGATCGCGCCTATTTCTTTGAAGAGCTTGTGCCCTTTTGGGAGGGGAAGACGCTGGAGGATAACATTGGGAGGGTGCTGCCGGAAGAGATCAGGGACTGTGAAGTAGTAGGAAAGTTGAATCAGAAGGATCACGCACAGGGACATATCTGTCCCAATGTGAAGGAATGGCTGGAAAAGGGACCGGCCGGGCTTCTTGCCGAAGCGAAGGAGCGTAAAAGCCGGGCGGAGCGGGAACATCAGGAATATTATCTGGCTACGGAGCTGGTACTGGAAGGAGCCGTTCGCTTTATGCTTCGCTATGCGGAACTGGCACGGAAACTGGCGGAGGAAAGCCAAGAAGAGGAGAAGGGGAACTATCTGGCTATTGCCGGAGTGTGCACCAATCTGGCGAAGGGGCCGGCACAAAGCTTTCGTGAGGCCGTACAGAGCATGTGGTTCCTCATTGTATTCCTGCAAATGGAATCCAATGCGTCTTCTTTTTCTCCGGGCAGGGCGGATCAGTATCTTTATCCTTATTTCCGAAAGGATCTGGACGAAGGACGGTCAACGCCGGAGGAGATGCAGGAGATTCTGGATGCGGTTTTCATCAAATTCAATCAAATTGTCTACATGCGCAATACGGACGGGGCCGCATTCTTTGCGGGCTTTCCCATTGGCTTTAATATTGCTGTGGGAGGAAAAAAAGCGGATGGGAGCGATGCGGTGAATGAACTGAGCCATCTGTTTCTTCATGCGGAGGAGCATGTCCGGATGCGTCAGCCGAATCTGTCAGCCCGTGTGCATAAAGATTCTCCGGATACCTATTTGAAGCATGTGGCCGAGGTGATCAGCCTGGGAACCGGAATGCCTCAGCTTTTCAATGATGAGGCGGTAGTACCGGCCCTGGAGAAGGCGGGATATGCTTATGAGGATGCGCTCAATTATGCCGTTGTAGGCTGTGTGGAGCTGAGCACCCACGGGAATGCCCTTGGCTTCAGCGATGCGGCCATGTTTAATATGGTAAAGGCTCTGGAGCTTACTTTAAATAACGGCATATGTATGCAAAGCGGGAAACAGCTCGGCCTGCGTCTCGGGACACTGGAGGATTTCAAAACCTTCCGGGAGCTGGAGGATGCCTACCAAAAGCAAATGTATTATTTTATGGAGCAGATGGAGAAGGGACTTCTCATTATTGAAGAAATGCATAAAAAATATATGCCCTCCGCCCTTCTCTCCAGCGTAATTGACAGCTGCATGGACAAGGGTCTGGACGTGACCGCGGGAGGAGCCGTCTACAACAAATCCGGAATTCAGCTGATTCAGGTGGCAAATGTAGCGGACAGTATGGCGGCGCTCAAAGAGCTTGTATATGATAAAAAGGAGATTTCCGCAGGAGAGCTTCTGAGGGAGCTTCGCGGGAACTATCCGGATGAACGGATACGGCAGATGATGCTGACCCATGCGCCCAAGTATGGGAACGATGTGGACTGGGTGGACGCGTTGGGAGAAAAATGGGTGGAGTGCTTCAAAGAAAGACTGGATACCCGGACCAATTATCGGGGAGGAAATTATACCATTGGACTGTATACGGTATCCGCGCATGTTCCCATGGGCCTGAAAGTGGCGGCCACACCCGACGGACGTCGGAGCGGAGAGCCTTTGGCGGACGGAGGTCTGAGCGCCGTATATGGGCGGGATCAGAAAGGGCCTACGGCATTGCTGCGCTCGGTTTCCAGGATTAATTCCTCTAATGCGGCCAATGGAAGCCTCCTCAATATGAAGTTTGCACCGCAGCTCTTTGAGGATGAGGGCGGAGTGGAGAAGTTCTGCGGCATTATCCGGGGCTTTGTAGAGCTTAAAATTAACCACGTACAGTTTAACGTAGTGAATAAAGAGGATTTGCTTGCGGCAAAGAAGAATCCGGAAAACTACCGGCATCTTTTGGTACGGGTAGCCGGTTATACGGCCAATTATGTTGATTTGGCGGAGAAGCTTCAGGACGAAATCATCGCACGCACGGAGTATGGAGGAAACGCATGAAAGGAGAAATATTTGATATCAAGCATTTTGCGGTGCATGACGGGCCGGGAATCCGCACGACCATTTTTTTAAAGGGCTGCCCCCTGCGTTGTATCTGGTGTCACAATCCGGAAGGCATGAAGCGGGGGAAGGATCTCTGGGTAAAGCGGGAAGCGTGTATTCGCTGTGGTGCCTGCATTTTAGCCTGTCAGGAGAAGGCTCTTCGAATGGCGGAGGGAGAGGTTGCCATAGACCGTGAGCGCTGCAGCTTTTGTGACGCTTGTGTGGAGAAATGTCCTTCCCGTGCTATGCGGCGTATTGATCGTCAGGCTGAGGCGGAAGAGCTGGTGGAGCTGGTGAATCGGGAGGAGATCTTTACGCGGGTGTCAGGCGGCGGTGTTACCATATCCGGAGGAGAGCCTTTGTATCAGCCGGAATTTACCCTGGAACTCTTAAAAGGGATGAAGGCGGCGGGAATTCCAACCTGCATTGAGACGAGTATGTTTGCGTCCTGGGGAGCACTGAAAGGAATACTTCCCTGGGTGGATCAGTTTCTGGTGGATATTAAGCTTTTGGATGAAGAGCAGCATAAGAAATATACGGGAGTGTCTAACCGCCTGATATTAAGTAATTTCCGAAAGCTCATAAAAGCAGGAAAGCCTGTTCTGGTACGGATTCCTTTGATTCCGGGGATAACGGCCACAGAGGAAAATCTGAGGGGAATTCGCCGTTTTGTGAGTGAGACGGCGCCGGGAATTCCTATAGAAGTGCTGAACTTTAATTCATTTGCAGGGACGAAATACCGTTTTCTGGATGCGGACTATTTTGATGAGGGACTGAGAGCCTTTTCGGCGGAGAAGCTGGAGGAGTTTCGTAAATTTGTGGAGGAAGAAGGATGAAGCCATATTTTATATCGGATTTACAAAAACATTTGCAGGAATTGCCGGAGGGAAGGAAGCAGGAGCTTCGTCTTTTGCTCCAGGTGAACGAAAAGGAAGAATACCGAAAGCTTAGCTTTGCATTTCCCTGTGAGGAGCTGCTTTTGGAGAACCGGGCTTTGTACCGGAACTATCTGCTGGCGATGATAAATAACATGCTGGTGTCCTTTGGAGGTGCAAGGCTGCTCATTTACCGCAAGGAGGGAAGTGCGCCTCTGGATCGGCTTCTGGCTGAAGTGATCGCGGAATTTCAGCAGGAGAATCCGCGCAACGATCGGACGGGGTACGGTGTTTATCTGAACTACATCAACCGGATGAATGTCTTTCTGGGATTAGGGCGTTTTCATATTGAGGTCCTGGATCTGAGGGAATGGCCGGAGCTTGAGGCGGCGAAGGAATACCGTATCTATGTTCCGGAGGACGAAGCGAAGGAGCAGGAGATCCTGCGGCGGACGGCTACGGAGCTTGCGGGAACCTGCATCTGCTCTCTGGATGTGGGCGGCAATTCCATTAAGGGGGCGGTTGTAAAGGACGGAAAAGTGCTTGTGCTGAAAGAGTATCAGTGGTATCCTACCGGATGTAAGGTGGCTGAGGAAATGAACAATCCCATGATTCTGATGGTCCGTTTTTTAAGTGTCTGTACCGGCCTCATGGAACGTGACGGGCAGCTTGATGGGATTCGGGAGGTGTTCCCCTGCAAGACCTCCTACGAGACGCTTCTTGCGGCTGTTGAGCGTGCGGAGGCGGAACATATTTCTTCAAAGGGAAGGTTTGATGCGATTGTAGTGGGCTTTCCGGATATTGTGGTACATAACAAGATTGCGGGAGGAGAATCCTTCAAGCACCAGGGACTGAAAAACAATCCGGACACGGATTATGAGGTGGAATTCTTCCGCACCTCGGATCTGGACACCATGGTGGCTCCTTACGGAAAGCCCGGAGCGGCTGTTGTCGTAATGAATGACGGCAACGCGGCCTCCTATATCACAAGCGTGGAGCAGGCGTTTGCCCGGGAGGCCTTTTTGGATGAGAACGGCCTTTTTGCCAACACCATAGGGACGGAGATGGGAACGGGATTTATCTCCCGGGGCGGAACCATACAGCATATTCCGCTGGAGGGCTTTCAGCATATCATTGATCTGGGAAATGAGGACTATCAGAAATATCCGGCTTCGGATATCCGCAGTATTCTGAGTACAAATACGGGAGTAGCCGGTGTGGTGCAGAAATACATTTCTCAGATGGGGCTGTTCCGCCTGGCGCTTACCGCTTTGTATGAAGAGAAGGATCCGCTGTTTGATGCGCTTCTGGAGAAGGGGTTTCTTTATTTTGATGAAAGGGAGGATGTAATGACCTCCGTTTTGGAGCCCAGGGATCGGAGAGGAGAGCTGACACGGTTTCTGGTGGCGCAGCTGGCGGAGGGAAATAAGGTGGTAGAGGATGCTTACCGGATGATGGGGAAGGCTATGGGGATACTTATTGATCAGGATAAGCTGATTTTTCCGGAGATTGCCGCCACACGTCTGCTGAGCGGCGGTATTATTGCAAATGACCGGGCGTATGAACTGCTGCGGGAGGGACTGAAGTCCTATAACTCTGCTTATGAAGTGATGCGTCTGGACGAAGATACCATGTATTCCCCTCTTCTGAAAAGCATGAAGCCGGAGGAGAGAAACTTTAATGTGGCAATTGGAAGCGCTTATATTGGCAACCGCTTTTTGATTCAATAAAAAGAGAAAAGGAGATTTGTACAAATGGAAAACAAAATGATTCTGGGAGGCTCCGCTTCCTGCTTTGATCTGTTCAATCTGGAACGGCAGTTTGAGGGAATCCACGATGCACCGGTTGATTTTGTTCATTTTGATGTGGTGGACGGAAGATTTAATCAATGCATTATTCTGGGGCTTCCGACCCTGCAGATGATGCGTCCCCATACGGAGCTGCCGATAGAGGTTCATCTGGCGGTCTATGAGCCGGAACGCTATATCCGCCAGTTTGTGGAGGCGGGAGCTGATATTGTCACCGTTCATCCGGAGGGAACAAAGAACGTGACGGAGGCTTTCGAATATATCCGCAGCCTGGGAGCAAAGCCGGCGCTGGCCTTCCGCAGCGAGACAGTGGCCTCGGAGGAACTGCTTCCTGCTATGGAGCAGGCGGAGTATATCATTAAGTTGACGGTGGATCCGGGATTTTCGGGACAGAAGATTCAGCCGGCGGCCTTTGAAAAAATGCTGGCTATGCGCCGGATGATGGATGAACACGGAATCGGAACTCCCATTGCGGCGGACGGCAATGTGAATGTCAGCACGATCCCCACGCTGGTTGAGAACGGTGCGGGCATGCTGATTGGAGGAACGTCAGGCCTGTTCCTGAAGGGGAAGACGGTGCGGGAGTGCGCGGAGGCTATGCTGAGGGCCATGAAGCTATAAAGCGGAGGAAGCCGGCACATCGGCTCTGAGCACAATGGTATGCTTTTGAAACAGGGTAAGCGTGTGACCGGAAAATTTTCCGGCGGTAATAAGCAGGTCAATGTCGGAAAGAGGACATACCACAGATAAAAAGTTCAGATCGAATTTATGACTGTCAGCCAGCAGAATATGTTTTCTGCTGGCTTTTAATATGGATTGCTTGAGCTTTGCCTGCGGGTATCCGATAACGCTGACCCCTTGCTCTGCGGAGATACCGTTAGCGCCTAAAAAGCAAAGATCCGCACCTATGGAGGATACGAAATGTTCGGCGGCGGCTCCGGCGGTCGCTCCCAGATTGCCCGTCAGCTCTCCGCCGATAAGATGCAGCCGGATATGAGAGGATTCCAGCAGCTCCATAGCCGCAAGCACGGAATTGGTGTACAGCGTGATCGCTTTGGAGGGATCATTTTTTAACTGACGGATCAGATAAAGACAGGTGGAAGAATCGTCAATTAAAAGCGTATCGCCGGAATGAATCTGCCGATAAGCCGCACGTGCAATGGAAATTTTATTGTCTGCGTTCCGATACATGTTATTGCGGATGCTGTCCTTGTAAAGGTATTCTCCAATCCGTTTGGCGCCGCCGTGCACGCGTTTTAAAAGGCCGCTGCGATCCAAAGCGTTCAGATCCGTGCGAACGGTCATTTCGGAAACCTGAAGCTCCCGGCATAGCTCCGAGACGGTTACGCTCCCCTTTTGATCCAACTTTTCGAGAATATAAGTAAAACGCTCCTTCTGCATATGGTTCTCCATATTTCTGAAATTTAAGCTGCCATGCTCAGCCCCCATGCTCGGTTCGGCTGATAATCTCATCCTGTATATCCTTATCCAGGTCGACAAAGAAAGCGCTGTAGCCAGCCACGCGGACTACCAGGCTGCGGTACTGCTCCGGATGAAGCTGTGCCTGAACCAGCGTCTCCTTTGTGAGAATATTAAACTGGATATGCATACCTCCCAAAGAAAAATAAGTACGAATCAGAGAAACCAGATTCTGACGGTTCCTATCCGTTTTTAAAACCGCAGGGAGGAACTTCATATTGTAATTGACGCCGTTGACAGCCAGGGCTTGGGGAATACGGGCAACGGACTTGGCGGCAGCCGTCGGGCCGTGGGTGTCCATATCGTGCTTCGGTGAGATACCGCCGTCTCCAAGAGGCGTTCCGGCCAGCCGTCCGCTTGGGAGGGCGCAGACCTGGCGCCCCAGGGGTGTATTGGAGGACAGGCAGAACAGGCCCGGACGGAAAAAACCGCCCCGCACGGTGGATTTTCCATGCACAAAATTACAGTAAAGTCCGGCTGCCCAGACAGCCATCTCGTCGGCCTCCTCCACGTCGTTGCCGTATTTGGGAACTCCTTTAATGAGAAGCTGGCGCAGGAGCTCCTTTCCCTCAAAATTGCACCGCAGAGCCTCCAAAAGCTCTTCGGCGGAAATGCATTTTTTTTCGAATACCAGCTGCCGGACGGCAGTCAGGGAATCTGCCACATCCGCAATTCCTACGCCCTGAATTCCGATATAGTTATATTTGGCTCCGCCGCGGGTGCAATCCCGTCCCTGCTCAATACAGCCGTCCAGCAGAAGAGAGGAAAAAATATGGGGGCCATAGTCTCCAATCAGCTTTTCCGTGCAGTTTAAAGAGCAGATCATCATAGATACAAAATATTCCACCTGCGTCCGATAGGCTTCCAGGAGCTGTTCAAAGGATGTGAAATCCGAAAGCATTCCGGTTTTAGGCCCCATCTGCATGCCGGACATCTGGCATACGCCGTCAAACAGCGCTAATTCCAGACATTTGGCTAAATTAAACATACCGGCATTGGTGCTTCCCATAGTATTGCCGTAACCGGTGGGCTCCACACAGCCTACGATGGCATAGCTGAGCGCTTCCTTCCGGCTCAGTCCGTCCCGCATCAAGGCGTCCGTAATAAGATCATCGTTAAAGAAGGGCATTTTTCCGCCCTCTTTTTTAACCAGAATCTCAATGACACGGCGCGCGAAGGAATCGGGGTTTCTGCGGGACAGACGGATGCTGGTGTTTGGCTCCGAATTAAATACGGACTCTTCCGCATCCAAACACACAAACGTAAAATCGCAGACTGCATCTTCGCCGTTTTCATCCAGTCCCCCCAGAACAATATTGTTTGCGGTAGAAAAACCTCCGTTGTTGCGGACGCTGGAATAAGTACCGGCCTTGATAATATCACTGTGCTTGATCCAGAGACATTCCAGAATTTCTCTCGCCTCTTCACGGGTAAGCGTACCTGCTTTTATTTCTTTTTCGTAATAAGGACGCAGGATTTGATCAATGCGTCCTCCGGAGATAGAGGAACCGTTTTGCCCGCAGTAGTCAATCAGGATTACAAACCAGAAGGACTGGACGGCCTCAAAATAGGTGGAAGCCGGTTCGTAAGGCACACGGCGGCAATTGGATGCAATCATCAAAAGCTCCTGCTTTCTCCGGGCATCCGTACATGATTCAGCCATATCCTCGGCAAGCTTTGCATAGCGGTTCTGAAAGCTTTTTACTCCGTCGATACAGATAAGAGCCGCCTGATAGAACTGCATTTTCTCCGCATAATCCGGGTCGCAGAAATCCAGGCGTGACAGATGCTCTCTGATCTCCTGCCCGATTGCCGCAAAGCCCTTTTGAATGACCTTTTGGACATTGGGCAGATAATGCCCGTGGCCGCTTCGCGTCCGGCTCAGAGGGTTGAATACCCGGTAAGGAGAATCCAGAATTTCAAGGAGCCCGGGGCTGAAATAATGTGCTGCCCGTTCGCCGGTAGCCCTGCTTTTCCAATATGGAAAGATATCGTTCAGAAGATACGCTTTATCTTCATCCGAAATCTGCAGAGTATCCACCTTGCGTATCGGCATGAGATCCAATTCCTTTTTGTCAAAAAGGCCGAATTCCGGGAAGACGGGAGCACAGCGGGGTCTGGAAGCATGATTTCCCGCAATCAATTCCTCGTCATCGATAAAAACAGTCATATGCTCCAGCAGATATTGAAGAGACTTGGCGCGGCGGATAATATAGGGTTCCCCCTCTGTCTGCCGATAGCTTTCCGTCACCAGGCGGGCCCGTTCCACACAGATTTCCGGAACAACGGTCCGCATACGCGTATTCAAAAATTCCGTTCTTTTCCCCCGGTTAAGTCCGGGAGGAAGAAGATGTTTATCCATGATGCTTCTCCTTCAGATAATTTGCCTTTTGCTTTCTTGGTGTTATTGTAGAATCGGAATGAGATCTCCGCAAGATACAAAGCCTCCAAAAATTTTCGAATATGCAGGAAAACGAAAATTTTCGGAGGTTTTTTGTTGACTTCAAAGCATGATTCAATGGGGCCAGTACTTTTCCAGTGAAGGTATGAGCCTTCCGCCATAGATCTCCCGCAGCAGAGCGTCCAGACGCCGCATGCAGAGGCAGACCTGCCGCTGCTCCAGCAGCCGCTGTTCCAGGGCCTCGGCAATCTCATCCAGATCCACAACACGGATGTCTCCGGAGGGGTAGAGAAGCACATCCGCCAGCAGATCGGTAAAGATATAGGTATCTGTCTCTGCTTCGTAGGTGTAATCCATAATATCACAGTACCAGCAGATGAGTTCGTTCTCCCGGGTCAGAAAACGGCTTATCTTCCAGCCCTTTTCCAGCAGAAAACAGGATACGCCGTGATCCAGATCTTTTTTGGGACGGATGGTATGCCAACGTGTAACAAGAACCTGATCGCTTCGAAACAATACCTCATCTTGATCCAGCCGGATACATTCGTTGGGAATCAGGCGCTTCCGGTATAAAATGGGTTTGTCTGCCATAAAAGCCTCCTTATATGGTTATTCATAATTTTTAATCAGAGTTAGGGAATCCTGCTCCACAAATTCCTGTTCGCCGGAGCGGCGGTTGTAGTAGGTGCGCTTATAGGCGTCCGGGTCAGGCAGCAGCAGAAATTCGGAAGGGGTGCAGCCTGTAATCTCCTTGAATACCCGGTTGAAGGTCCGTACATTGTTAAATCCGCAGCTCAGGGCTATATCCGTGAATTTTTTTTCCGTATGACGAAGCTCGAAGGCGGCGTGCTCCACCCGCACCAGATTGAGATAGGTGACAAAATTGATTCCCATAAGATTTTTAAAGGTTTTGGAAAAATAACTGACACTGAAATTCATACTCCGTGCCGCAAAGTCCAGGGAAATATTATCGGCATAATGGGTCTCTATGTAGGATAATAGTCCCTGCAGCTGCGTGAGCATACGATTCCGGCGGCTCTCGGGAATCCGATCGGAATCCGTCCTGGGATGGCAGCGCTTCAGAAGAGCCCAGAAGGTCTGCAGGGAGGAGGCGATAACCTCCTGGTAGTAGGGCTTTCTCTCCTCCAGTTCTCGTGACACCGCGGAAATCAAGGTGTTCAGAGCAGCAGACAGTCCGTACTGCTCCAGCTCCTCCTTTGTGACCAGAGGATTAATGAAATGAGGATTTTGAAAAATGGGGCTGATAATAGAGGTGTCAAAAATAATAAAATCCAGGGAATTGTCCATATTGTGAGAATCGCTGTAATGAATCGCACCGCTTTCACAGATGGCCAGATCTCCGGCGTGAGCCGTGAAGTTGACATCCGTAATACTGAGATGGCAGGTTCCGGAACGAACATAAATAAGCTCAATCTCCTTATGCCAGTGAGCGAGAAAGCTGATATTGTCATAGCTGGAATGCCAGACCATGAAATCGGAATTATAACTGCGTACCTCGTGAAAAGCCCTCATTTCCGTTTCCTGCCTCCTTTATAGTGTGATTTTGGAGGAAATTGCCGAAAAGATTTTCTATATATAGGGAAAGTATATCAATTAGTACAAAAAATGTCCAGATAAAAATTGAAATTTGCGTGCAATTTTCTGGGAGATGTTATATAATAAAGACATCCGGGGATTGGAAACGATGGATTTCCGAATTCTAAGAACTTTCAATAAAATTAAAGAAAACGGAGGGTATAACATTGGCAAAAAGCAGATTGATTGGTGATTATCCTGTTATCGGTATTCGCCCGACCATTGATGGGCGCAGAGGTGTTCTGGACGTAAGAGGCTCTCTCGAGGAGCAGACCATGAACATGGCAAAATCCGCAGCAAAGCTGTTCGAGGAGAATCTTTGCTACTCCAACGGCGAGCCGGTTAAGGTAGTGATTTCCGAGACCACGATCAGCCGTGCGGGTGAGTCCGCAAGATGTGCGGCACAGTTCAAAAAGGAAGGCGTGGATATTACCCTGACGGTAACTCCCTGCTGGTGCTATGGATCCGAGACAATGGATATCGATCCCATGACCATCAAGGGCGTATGGGGCTTCAACGGAACGGAGCGTCCCGGTGCCGTATATCTGGCTTCCGTACTGGCAACTCATGCACAGAAGGGGCTGCCGGCATTTGGCATTTACGGACATGACGTACAGGAAGCGGATGATACCAGTATTCCGGAGGACGTACGGGAGAAGCTGCTTCGGTTTGGCCGTGCGGCAGTTGCGGCCGCAACCATGAGAGGCAAGTCTTATCTGCAGATTGGCTCCATTTGTATGGGAATCGGCGGTTCTATTATTGATCCGGCATTTATAGAAGAGTACTTGGGCATGAGAGTGGAATCCGTGGATGAGGTGGAGATTATTCGCCGAATGACCGAGGGAATCTACGACGAGGAAGAGTTCCAGAAGGCTCTGAAGTGGACGAAAGAGAAATGCACAGAGGGTTTTGACACGAATCCGGATGAGATTCAGAAGACCAGAGAGCAGAAAGATGCCGACTGGGAGTTCGTAGTAAAGATGATGGTGATCATCAAGGATCTGATGAACGGAAATGAGAAGCTGGCTCCCAAGTTTGCGGAGGAAGCTATCGGACACAATGCGATTGCGGCAGGCTTCCAGGGACAGAGACAGTGGACGGACTTCTATCCCAACTGTGACTTCCCGGAGGCAATGCTCAATACCTCCTTTGACTGGAACGGAGCAAGAGAGCCGTATGTTCTGGCAACGGAGAATGATACCTTGAACGGTATCAGCATGCTGTTTATGAAGCTTTTGACCAACCGCGCCCAGATATTTGCGGATGTTCGTACTTACTGGAGCGGCGATGCTGTCCGGAAAGCAACCGGTTATGATATTGAAGGAAAGGCAAAGGAAGCGGACGGATTCATTCATCTTATCAATTCCGGAGCTGCCTGCCTGGATGCCTGCGGACAGGCCAAGGATGAGAACGGCAATCCTTGCATGAAGGAGTGGTGGAATGTAACGGAAGAAGAGCAGGATGCAATTTTGAAGGCAACCACCTGGAATCCGGCAAACAGCGGCTATTTCCGCGGCGGCGGATATTCCTCCCGCTTTGTGACTGACGCGGAGATGCCGGCTACCATGATTCGTCTGAATCTCGTAAAGGGCCTGGGACCCGTTCTGCAGATTGCGGAGGGCTGGACCGTGAAGCTTCCCGAGGAAGTAACCGACAAGCTCTGGAAGAGAACCGACTACACATGGCCCTGCACCTGGTTTGCTCCCAGATGTACCGGAAAAGGCGCATTCAGGACTGCTTATGACGTAATGAATAACTGGGGTGCGAATCATGGCGCTATCAGCTACGGCCACATCGGCGCAGATTTGATTACCTTCTGTTCCATTCTGAGAATTCCGGTCTGCATGCACAATGTACCGGAGGAGAAGATCTTCCGTCCGGCAGCATGGAATGCATTCGGCATGGACAAAGAGGGACAGGATTACAGAGCCTGCAAGGCTTACGGTCCCCAGTACAAGACTATTCGGTAAGAATTAATAAAAAGATAAATCAACCAAATATGCCGCAGATGTGTGAGTACATCTGCGGCATATATATATATATATTTATTCTTCAAAACAATCAATGGTATCCTCCGTGGCGATAGTTATAGGAATTTTCATATAATAACACTCAGGCTTCTGGCGCTTGATAATATAGTCAAAAAGGAGCTTTACAAGCTGATAACCCTGATTGGTTGCATTTTGTCCGATTGCAAAATCAACGGTTCCGTTTTGAAGAAGCGTAATTGTATCGGGAACCAGATCATGGCAGATAACCTTTATTTCTTTTGACTTTCCGGCAATATCCAAAGCCCGTCCGACGCCGCTGATCCCGCCGCCCGTAATATAGAGTCCTTTTAAATCGGGATATTTATTACAGTATTCCAGAGTGATTTTGAAGGCCTCTTCTTTGTGATCCTGATTTTCCCTGATTTCCGCAATTTTAAAACCGGAGTAGTTTTGCTCCAGCTTTTTTCGAAAGCCTTCCAGGCGGCATAGGTGGCAGGAAAGATTGTGAGAACTGATAATGATTCCAATCTCTCCGCCGCAGGGCAGAAGGCGTCCCATTAAGCCGGCAGCGGCAGCCCCTCCTTGAACATGATCCTGACCTAAGAAGCACAGATCGTGTATTCCTTCAATTTTTGAATTAAATGTTATGATAATAATACCTTGATCCGCAAGCTGATTAATTTTTGATTTTACCTGTTCATCATCGATTGGAAACACGGCAATCCCGTCGTAGCTGTCGGAGCTCATGTCGGTGAGGAGATTGACCAACTCGGCGGGTTCCAGAGTAACCAGCATTTTTATGGAGATATCCAGATTAAAAGGAGCAAATTCCTCCTTTGCCTGGTTGATGCCTCTTAGCAGAGCCTGAATATAAGGATTGTAATCGGGAGTCAAAATGATTCCCAATTTTGTGGGCTCTTTGCTTTGAACCAATGCTTTGCCAAGAAAATTAGGCTGATAATTCAATTCTTTTGCAATTTGAAGGATTTTTGTTTTTGTCTCGGCTTTTACACCCGGTCTGTGGTTTAAGACTTTATCAACAGTGCCGCGGGAAACATTTGCCAATTCTGCAATTTGCTTTATTGTAACGCTCATATTGTGCCTCTTTTCATGGTGGATGTGTCAAAAGACATATATTAACAAGGATAACAAAGAAATGTGCTCGTGTCTAGTGAAAAACGAAATGCAATAAATGAAATTGTGATATAAGTGTGTTTTTGATATGAAATTGTGCAAAGTATATAAAAAATATGGAATAAAATTGTGAGTATTACCGGTTGAACTTTGGAAAAATCAGTGATACAATGACCACAATAATTGAGCACGAGCACAAAATAAATAATCAAAAGTATGGAGTTAGTGAAAAAACGTGATTTTTGGGTAAAAAATAATTAGTTGCTCGAACACAAATTGAGAGGAGAATATTATGAAATTTGGAATGGGACATTCATATTGGGGAACGACATGGAAATGTGATTTGGAAAAATATAAAAAAGTGGCTGAAAAATTATCAAGATATGGATTCGACATGTTTGAAATTACGGCAGATCATGTATATCAGATGGAGGATGCACAGCTAAAAGAATTAGATGCAATCGGTAAAAATTACGGGCTTACTTTTTCCACCAACAGCGGACCGGCAAAAAAATATGATTTGTCGTCACCGGATTCGGGGATAAGAAAAAATGGTCTGGAATATTTTAAGGAAATCGTTAAAAAAATGTCATTAATCCATTCTCCGGTATTGGCAGGAGCCATTTATTCCTTTTGGCCCACCGATTTCGTCGAAACAGATAAGGAGGCGGCATGGGAAAGAAGCATTCCGATGCTAAGAGAACTGGGAACGGTTGCGGATACGCTGGGTATTGAATGTGCTCTGGAGGTTCTCAACAGAAATGAGACCTATATTTTAACGGATTGTGAGGAAGCAATTACCTATTGTAAGGAAATCGGAAGAAAGAGTATTGTTATATTGCTGGATACTTATCACATGAATATAGAAGAGGATGATATGTGCGGTGCAATCCGCAGAGCAGGAGGAAAGCTGGGGCATTTTCATGTGGGAGAAGCAAACCGGAAGCTTCCGGGTATGAATGAAACCATTGACTGGGCATCTGTGGGCCGGGCTCTGAGGGATATTAACTATCAGAAAGGTGTTGTTATGGAACCCTTCTTAAAGCAGGGAGGAGAGGTTGGAAGAGATTGCCGTGTCTGGAGGGATTTGAGCAACGGAGCAGATGAAAAAACAATGGATGAATACTTGATAACATCTTTAAAATTTTTAAAAAGCAAATTTGAACCATCCTGCTGAATTCGACAAATGGCATGTGATAAGAAAGGCGCCGCTCAGAATCTTGAGGGAATATGAATAAAAAGGAGAAGCTTTTATGGGAGAATGGCGTTTAGAGGTAGATAATCTCCATAAAAAATTTCCGGGAGTATATGCAGTAAAGGGCGTAAGCTTTCAGATAGCCCCTGGCGAGGTGCATGCACTGGTAGGAGAAAACGGAGCAGGAAAATCTACACTGATGAAAATGATCACCGGGGAATACGGCCCGGATGAAGGAACCGTGCGGCATAATGGCAAGGAAATCCGACCCAAATCAATTTCGGATTCCATAAAGGAAGGAATAGCCATGATCCATCAAGAATTGGCGCCTCTTCCGGAGATGGACATTGCGCAGAATATTTTCCTTGGAGAAGAAATTATGAAAGGAAAATTTCTGAATGACAAGGAGATGTACCGTCATGCGGAGAAGATTTTAGAGGAATATGGTCTGGCATTTACTCCGCAGACAAAGGTAAAGCATCTAAGCGTAGCGCAGATACAGATGCTGGAGATTATAAAGGCCGTGCGTAAAAATGCGGATATCATTATCATGGACGAACCGACCTCATCTTTGTCAGATGAGGAATCACAAAAATTGTTCCGCCTGATTCATGAACTGACAGAAAAGAAGGTTTCCGTTATATATATTTCCCATCGCCTGGAAGAAATCCTGATGCTTACCGACAGGATTACCGTATTAAGAGACGGCGAGTTTATCAAGACTGTATCCGCGGAGGGTGTAACGCAGGATGAGCTGGTTGAAATGATGGTGGGACGCTCTCTGGATAATATTTATCCCAAAGAAGCGGCGCAGATCAGAGAAGCGGTGTTGGAAGTGCGGAACTTTACTTCAAAAGGAGTGTTTGAGGATATTTCATTTACGGTTCATGCGGGAGAGATTCTTGGTTTTTCCGGGCTGGTCGGGGCCGGAAGAAGTGAAATCATGAACAGTATTTTCGGGATTGACAAGATAGATTCCGGCGAGCTTTATATGGAAGGGCGGAAGATTACGATTAAAAATCCAAGCGATGCAATTGCAAATAAAATAGCAATGGTGAGTGAGGACAGGAAGATCAGAGGACTTGTTCTATGCAGGTCAATTAAAGAGAACATTTCGCTTCCCAATCTTCACGGAAGACATCCGAAGCTGTTTATCAGCGGAAAAAGGGAGAAGAGAGAAGTAGAGGAATACAGTAATGCATTGGGCACAAAATGCTCTTCTATTCAAGTGGCTGCCGGAAATCTAAGCGGAGGAAATCAGCAGAAAGTGGTTATTGCCAAGTGGCTGATGGCGGAACCCAAAGTTTTGATTCTGGATGAGCCGACGAGAGGAATTGACGTGGGAGCAAAATTTGAAATATATAAAATTATGTGTGATTTAGCCAAAAAAGGGATTGCAATTATTATGATTTCTTCCGAGCTTCAGGAGGTTATGGGCATGAGCGACCGGATTCTGGTGGTGTCAGGCGGAAAAATAACCGGCGAGTTTAACAGAGAAGACATTGAAAACGGAAAGATTACTCAGAAAACGCTTTTGAGCAGCGCGCTTCAAGAGGTATAAAACAGCAATGCTGCGACTTAAAGTTAGGAGGAAAAGATGAATCGGAGTAAATTTAATATGGAATTTGCCAGGAAATATGGAATATTAATTGTTCTGGTAGTAATGTGGATTCTTCTGATGATAGTATCGCCTACATTCCGGACAACGAAAAATGCGGTGAATATTCTGCGGCAGGTTTCCGTAAACGGTATTATTGCAATCGGCATGACCTTTGTCATTATGACGGGAGGCATCGACTTGACCGTCGGCTCGCTGGTGGCGGCAGCAGGTGTGGTGTCAGGAAGCATTTTGGTTGCAAATCCATCGAACGTACTGCTTGCGGTAGCGGCAGGCATTGTGGTCTGCGCTCTTTTTGGAGCAATGAACGGTTTCTTTGTGGCCTATATGGAGGTTCCGCCCTTTGTGGCAACGCTGGCGGGAATGACAATAGCCAGAGGCTTTGCCTATGTATATTCCGACGGCAAGCCCTATACGCTGGCGTCGGAAGGATTTAGCCTGATTGGAAAGGGCATGGCACCCATTGCAATCTTTGTGCTTATACTTATTATCAGCCATTTGTTTTTGTCTAAAATGAAGTTCGGACGGTATATTTATGCGGTCGGAGGCAATGTAAAAGCTGCGGAGGCTTCCGGTGTAAAGGTAAAGCATATTTTAATGAAAGTTTATATTTTAAGCGGAGTGCTGACAGGGATTGCAGGAATCGTTCTGGCTTCCAGGACAAATTCCGGACAACCGGCCGTGGGTATGGGATACGAGACGGATGCGATTGCGGCGGCTGTCATTGGCGGCACCAGTATGACAGGGGGAATCGGGACAATTCCCGGAACGCTGGTCGGAATTCTGATCATTGGTACATTGAATAATGGGCTGAATCTGCTGGATGTATCTTCTTACTATCAGCAGATTATCAAAGGACTGATTATTTTAGGAGCTGTTTGCTTTGATATTATGTCCAAGAAGATATCAAAGTAGATAATAAAAAAAGAAAGGTGAGAACATTATGAAAAAGAAAGTTTTAGCAGCAATTATGACAGGAGCAATGCTTCTTAGCCTGGCAGCGTGCGGTGCCAAAGAGCAGGCGCCGGCAGAGACGCCTGAGCAGGGGAAAACAGCAGAGGATACACAGGCCCCTGCGGAAGGGGAAAACGCTTCGGGAGGAGAAACCATTAAGATCGGAGTGCTGATGAAAACCATGTCCGACACATATTCAAACAAATTGGGCGAGGCCATTCAGGCATATGCGGCAGAGACCTATTCCGAAGTAGAGCTTTATCTGATGGACGGACAGGCTGATGTTGCAAAGCAGATTTCTCAGGCCGAGGACCTGATTGCGAAACAGGTAGACGTGATTATTCTGAATCCTCAGGACGCGGACGGCTCTGCGCAGGTTTTGGATTTGGCGGCTGATGCGGATATTCCGGTTATTGAGGTGAATACCGAGACAACACGTAAAGACTATGTATCATTTGTAGGTTCCGATGACAGACAGGCCGGTGAAATTATGGGTAATTTTGTAATGGAGCAGCTGGGCGAAGAAGGCGGACAGTATGCAATTCTGGAAGGAGAGATGGGACAGAGTGCACAGCTTCTTCGTTATGAGGGATTGGAGAATACCATTCTGGCCAATGACGCTTTTGACTGTGCGGCAACTCTTTCCGCTAACTGGTCCAGAGATGAGGCGATGGCAACTACCGAGGATTGGCTTGGAAAATATGCGGATCTGAAAGCGATTATCTGCGAAAATGATGATATGTCCATGGGTGCGCTGCAGGCTGCGGAATCTCAGAGCAGAGAGCTGGTTATTATTGGTACGGATGCAATTCCGGATGCCCTCAAAGCCGTAAAGGACGGCAGGCTTTCGGGAACAGTGTTGCAGGATGCGGATACACAGGCGAGTACGTCAGTTGACGTGGCTGTTAAAGTGGCTAATGGCGAGACCGTAGAGGCAAGATATGATGTGCCTTTCCAGCTGATTACCATTGATAATGTAGATGAATTTATGAAATAAAAAGAAAATGGGATACAGTATAAGACTCCGTTGCCGGGAACCTCTGATTTCCGGCGGCGGAGTGTTTGCTTCTTGGGGCAGCGGACGGGAATCTAAGTTGACAAACCGGCATAGCTATAGTAGGATGGATCTAGAAAAATCCGGGTTTCGGCAGGACCGAAAACAGCAGGAATCTTACGGAAACGGAATAGGAGGATAAGTATATGTCATTTGTAACATCGGAGAAGATGCTTCTGGATGCACAGAAGGGCGGATATGCGGTAGGAGCATTCAATGTGGAGAACATGGAGATGGTAATGGCGGTCATCGCAGCTGCGGAAGAGCTGAGAGCTCCTCTGATGCTTCAGACCACACCATCCACCGTAAAATATGCAGGACTGGACATGTACCTGGCCAATGTCAGAACGGCGGCGAAGCGTGCAAGCGTTCCTGTTTGCATGCATCTCGATCACGGCGACAGCTTTGACCTGGCCATGCAGGCATTAAGAATCGGCTACAGTTCTATTATGATTGACGGCTCCCACAGCGTATTTGAGGAAAACATAGCGGTTACAAAGGCTGTAGCGGATGCCTGCCGTCCTTCCGGGATTCCGGTAGAGGCGGAGCTTGGCAAGGTGGGCGGCAAGGAGGATGATTTGGACGGAGGCAGCGGCGGCTACACGGATCCCATGGAAGCAAAAGAATTTGCGGAGCGTACGGGAATCGGTTCTCTGGCCGTGGCCATCGGAACGGCTCACGGTGTTTACAAGGGAGAGCCGAAGCTGGATCTTGACCGCCTGGCCGAGATCCGCAAGGTGGTATCCATCCCCCTGGTGCTTCACGGGGCAAGCGGACTTTCCGAGGAAGCGGTGAAGGAGAGCATCAAGCGCGGAATCTGCAAGGTGAATTTTGCCACGGAGCTGCGGATTGCCTATACGGACGGCGTGAAGGAATTCCTGGCGGCCAATCCGGATGCCTTTGATCCGAAGAAGTACGGTAAGGTGGCTATGGAGCATGTGAAGGAGATTGTGAAGCTCCGTATGAAGATGTGCGGCTGTGACGGAAAAGCATAAGTAAGACAGGAAGTAAGAAAGAGGGAACAATTATGAAGGTTCATCCGCTGGAGCAGTTTTACAAAGAAAATGTCAACCGTTTGAAGGAACAGATGAAGAAACAGGAAAAGGAACGGCTGGATCGGTTAAGGCAGCAGATCCGGGAGGAGCAGAAGGCCTATTATGAACAGAAGCTTCGGGAGGAAAAGGCGGCCAGAGAGCGGGAACTGCGTCTGGTCCAGGATGAACTGACGCGAATTACGGAACAGGCTGTCAGACTCAGGGAACAGATTGGGCAGGCATTGGGAGAAAAAGAAGGGTAACTACTTAAGGAGGCGTCGCCGGAAAAGAGCTTGCGATGCCTCTTTTCTGCATGGACTTCTTAATGAAAAGAGATGCATTTTTCTATTTGAGAATTAGAGAAGGAAAAGGAACATGACAACGGACAGGAAAACAGTAGACCAAAGGAGGAGACAGCACCTGATTTTTATCGGTCTGTTTCTTCTGACGGAGCTCCTTTTGATATGGCGCAGCTTCTATGGCTTTAATACGGCGGATGAGATGTATTTTATCGGAACATCGGAACGGATTTTCCGGGGAGAGAAGATTCTCATTGACGAGTGGAATCCTACCCAGCAGCTCTGCGGCTTTTTGCTGCATCCCATTTACAGCCTTATCCGCAGTACCCTGGGTTCAACGGAAGGAATTGTGATGGCAAGCCGTTTTTTGTATCTGGCATTTGAAGGGGTGATTGCGGTATTTCTGTATCTGAGACTGCAGAGAAGAGGCTTTGCTTCCTTTGGACCCGTGTTCCTGTTTCTGCTGTTTGCACCCTTCGGCATCTGCGCCATGTCCTACAACTCCATTGAATTCGGCCTACTGACCGTGCTGCTGGCCGTTCTGTCGGCTAAGATGGAACATTCCGTTCCCGAGTATCTGCTGTGCGGGATTCTGATAGCCATGATTGTGCTGGCCAATCCCTTTGCTCTTTTGATGTATGCGGCGTATGGTGTGCTCTGCCTTTATGTGACGGTGCGGAACCAAAGAAGAGGGACTGCGGCGGAGGGGCCCCTTCATATTAAGAGCTTTCTGTGGATGACCCTTGGAGCGGGAATTATACTGTTCTTCTTTGTGCTGTTTGTATTTCAGCGGGGAACACTCTCCGAGATGCTGGCAAATGTGCCCCATATCGTAGGAGACTCGGAGCATCAGGAGGGCTATTGGTACAAGACAAAGCGCTATTTTTATCTCTGCTTTAAGAATTACCGCTTTATGTTCTGCGGCCTGGGGCTGACATATTCTTTGACACTGATTGATAAAAAGCGTTGTGAGCGTGGCGTGATTTACATGCTTTTGGCGTCCCTGTCCGTACTTCCGGGTATGGTCTACTATGGCTTTATTGCGGAGCATATTCCGGTGAATTATCAGATGCTGCCCCTGTCATTCTGGTGTCTGGAAGCTTATTTTGTCACCAAAAGGAAGGAAAAGCGGCTATTTTACGGCTGGTATCTGCCGGCGCTTTTGTTCACCATGATTGTGCAGTATGCCACAAACACGGGGATTGTTACCATTAGTGTGGCTTACAGCCTGTGCTCCTGTGCGGGCCTGCTCTTTGCGGCCGGATGGTTTGCGGAGCTGCGGGAACGGAACCGGGGCGCAGCGCGTGTCCGGCTCGGTGCGGCGGCTGGCGCGGCCATTGTTTTAACGGTGATATGCGTGCAGTTTTTGGGAACCTTTCACCTTCGGATGAATTATGCCTGGGGGGACGAAAGACTTCCGGCACTGACCCGGAAAATGGAGCGCGGACCTTTAAAAGGAGTTTACACAACGCCGGAGACGGCCCGGTGGTATGGGGAAGTGCTGGATGAGCTTGACGGTCTTGGGCTTACGAAGGAGGATCAGCTGATGGTGGTGGGAGTGGCACCCTGGATCTATCTTTATACGGAGGCGGGCTGCGGCAATTATTCCACCTGGCAGGTGCATGAAAACAGTACTTATATCCATGATTATTATGCCCTGCATCCAGAGAAGTTTCCCGACGTGCTCTATATGGCGCATTGGGCGGATATTTTTCTGGACTGTGAGCTATCAATGCCTTTTAAGCAGCAGGGCTACGAGGTCGTATATGAGGGAAACGGCACCGTAATGATGGCGCCGGAACGGGCGGCCCGCTGGCAACAGGACAGGAACGGAGAAGAGGCGGTATGACAGAGCGATTTGCAAGAACGGAGCTTTTGCTTGGAGCGGAGGCTATGAGGCGCCTGAAGGATGCAAGGGTGGCCGTATTCGGTATAGGGGGCGTGGGAGGCCATGCGGCGGAGGCGCTGGCCCGCAGCGGTGTGGGAGCCCTTGATTTGATTGATAATGACAGGGTAAGCGAATCCAATCTGAACCGGCAGATTGTAGCGCTTCAAAGTACCGTAGGAAGGTACAAGACGGAGGTAATGAGGGAACGAATCCTGGATATCAATCCTGAGGCGGAAGTAAGGGTTCATAACTGTTTTTATCTTCCGGAAACTTCCGGAGAATTTGATTTTTCTTCCTATGATTATATAGTGGATGCCATTGATACGGTGACGGGCAAGCTTGGGCTTGTGATGGAGGCGCAGAAGGCGGGAACGCCGGTTATCAGCTCCATGGGGGCGGGGAATAAGCTTGATCCCGCGGCCTTTAAGGTGGCGGATATTTATGAAACCAGTGTGTGCCCTCTGGCGCGGGTGATGCGGCGGGAATGTAAAAGCAGAGGTATCGGAAGCCTTAAGGTGGTATACTCCGAAGAGAGGGCGAGACAGCCGGCCGATAAGGAGCGGAGGGTTCCCGGAAGTACGGCCTTTGTTCCTGCTGTGGCCGGATTGATTCTGGCGGGGGAAGTAGTAAAGGATTTGACCGGAATAAGGTAGAAAGGTGTAAGGCATGGAAAAGATACTGGACGGAGAGGGAAGAAGAGAGGAAATTATACGGCTTCTGAAAGAGAGCAGCCGCCCCATATCGGGCACGGAGCTGGCCGGAAGACTGAAGGTGAGCCGGCAGGTGATTGTGCAGGATGTGGCTCTTCTGCGGGCAATTAACAAAAATATTCTTTCCACCAACAAGGGTTATCTTTTGTTTGAACCGGAACGGAGTGCGGGAGAGACAAAGAAAACGGTCCGTGTCCGCCATACGACGGAGCAGGTGCCGGACGAGTTTTATACCATTGTGGATATGGGAGGAAAGATCCTGGATGTCGTAGTGGAGCATGAGCTTTATGGACAGATAGCGGTGGACCTCATTATAGCCAGCCGGCAGGATGCGGATGAATTTTATGAGAGAATGAGCGAAAACCGGGTGAAGCCCTTGAAGGAGCTGACGGAGGATGTCCATTACCATACAATTGTAGCAAAGGACGCAAAGACCATAGAGCAGATTGAGTGTGCGCTGCGGGAAAGGGGATATTTAATGGAAGCTTGACTTCCCGCCGCAAATGTGATAAGCTCCTGATTAGCTGACAAGACAGTTGACTTTACATAGCGCAGGACGCGGAAAAGAGGAGCGGTTATGGAAAAACTGAAAAAGATAGGGAATCACATTTTTATTGACGGCTTAAGCGGTATGGCCCTGGGGTTGTTTGCCACCCTGCTGACAGGTACGATCATCCAGCAGATCGGACTTCTCATAGGAGGCGGCGCAGGGGATACCGTTTATTTTTTTGGCAAAATGGCGCCAGCCGTTACGGGAGCCGGGATTGGTGTGGGAACGGCCTGCAAGTTCAAGGCAAGTCCTTTGGTGATTTTTTCGGCGGCCACGGCAGGTATGACAGGAGCCTTTGCTTCTAATATTTTGGCAGGGAAGGTTCTCGTAGAGGGAGCTATTGTCCTGGCCGGCCCGGGTGAGCCTCTGGGAGCCTTTATTGCCGCTCTGGTGGGAATTGAGCTGGGGCGCCTGGTGTCCGGGAAGACGAAGGTTGATATTCTGGTGACGCCCCTGACGGTGATCCTGTCCGGCTCGGCGGTAGGTCTGATTCTGGGACCGCCGATCAGCCGCTTTATGGGAGCTTTGGGGGCCCTGATTAACTGGGGAACGATTCAGCAGCCTTTCCTTATGGGAATGATTGTGTCCGTGCTGATGGGGATGATTCTGACTTTGCCTATCAGCTCGGCTGCCCTTGGAATCATTCTGAATTTGTCCGGAATCGCGGCGGGGGCGGCCACCGTAGGCTGCTGCTGCAACATGGTGGGCTTCGCCGTGGCAAGCTGGCGCGAAAATAAGGCGGGCGGCCTTTTGGCTCAGGGGTTGGGAACCTCCATGCTTCAGGTTCCCAATATCATCCGCAGGCCGGTGATCTGGATTCCGGCCATTGTCTCCAGCGCCGTTTTGGGGCCTGTGGGAACCATGCTGATGAATATGCAGAGCAATGCCTCCGGCTCCGGTATGGGAAGCTGCGGACTGGTAGGGCAGATTATGACCTGGCAGGTGATGGCGCCCATAGAAGGGCCGGCGGTTACTCTGATTAAGATTCTTGTAATGCATTTTATTCTTCCGGCGATTGTGACTTTGGCCGTATCCGAGTTTATGAGAAAGCGGGGCTGGATCCGATATGGAGATATGAAGCTGGATCTGTAAAACAGGTGCGCAGGAAGTGAAAAGAGACGCAGAATTTATAAAAAATTTATATTTTTTATAATACTTTTTTGTGCATGTTTTTTGCATCCATGCTATAATAAATGTATTATGAAGCTTCGTACAAAATTAATTATCACATTCCTGACCCTGATTCTGGTTCCGGTTAGCTTTGCGGGAGCAGCCTTTTTCGGGTTTGGAAGATACCGGATTAATTCCATAAAAGATTTGTATGGCGTGGAGGCGGAAGCGCTTTTCCTGGATATGACGCTGACCATTGTTTTGCTGCTGGTTTTTACCAGCCTGCTTTTGACTGCTTGGATCTACAAAAGTATTGTAACTCCCATTCATCACCTGCAGGTAGCTACCAAAAAGATTACGGAGGGAAATCTGGATTTTGAGATGCCGGCCGGAGGAGATGATGAGATAGGGGAGCTCTGTACGGATTTTGAGGAGATGCGCAGGCGTCTTAAGGAATCTGCGGAGGAAAAGGTGGAATCCGAACGCCAGAACAAGGAACTGATCAGTAATATCTCTCATGATCTGAAGACGCCCATAGCGGCCGTGAAGGGCTATGTGGAGGGACTGATGGACGGGGTGGCCGATACGCGGGAAAAGCAGGAAAAATATATCCGCACCATTTACAATAAGGCCAATGACATGGATCGTCTGATTAATGAACTGAGCTTTTATTCAAAGATTGATACGAACCGTATTCCCTATACCTTTGAAAAGATTAATGTGAATGCGTACTTTGCGGATTGTATTGAAGAGCTGTCCATTGAGCTTGAGGAGCAGGATATCGAGCTGTCCTATTTTAACTATGTGGATGAGGATGTTGTGGTCATTGCGGACGCGGAGCAGATTAAGCGCGTCATTAATAATATTGTGGGAAATTCCATAAAATATATTGATAAGCCCAGAGGAATGGTGAATATCCGGGTGAAGGATGTGGGGGATTTTATTCAGATTGAGATTGAGGATAATGGAAAGGGAATTGCAGCCAAGGATCTGCCTCAGATTTTTGACCGCTTTTACCGGGCCGACGTATCCCGCAATTCTTCCCAGGGCGGGAGCGGAATCGGTTTGTCCATTGTGAAGAAGATTATTGAGGATCACGGCGGCCAGGTTTGGGCCACCAGTAAGGAGCATACGGGAACGGTTATGTACTTTGTCCTTAGAAAATATCAGGAGGTTCCGGTGACATGAGCAGAATATTAATTATTGAAGACGAGGAGTCCATTGCGGATCTGGAGAAGGATTATCTGGAGCTGAGCGGATTCGAGGTTGAGATAGAGGCTGAAGGGACAAAGGGACTGGAGCGGGCGCTGGCGGAGGATTTGGATCTGGTGATTTTGGATCTGATGCTGCCCGGAGTGGACGGATTTGAGATTTGCCGCCAGCTGCGGGAGGTGAAGAATACCCCCATTATCATGGTTTCTGCCAAGAAGGATGACATTGATAAGATCCGCGGACTGGGACTGGGAGCGGATGATTATATGACGAAGCCGTTTAGCCCCAGTGAGCTGGTAGCCAGGGTGAAGGCCCATCTGACCCGCTATGAGCGGCTGGTGAGCAGCAATGTAAGGGAGAACGCGGTCATAGAGATTCGGGGAATTAAGATTGACAAAACAGCCCGCCGGGTGTGGGTCAACGGAGAGGAAAAGAATTTTACCTCCCGGGAATTTGATCTTCTTACCTTTCTGGCGGAGAATCCCAATCACGTATTTACCAAGGAGGAGCTGTTCCGCAGGATATGGGATATGGATTCCGTGGGGGATATAGCCACGGTAACGGTGCACATTAAGAAAATCCGTGAAAAGATAGAGTTTAATTCCACAAAGCCTCAATATATTGAAACCATATGGGGTGTGGGATACCGGTTTAAGGTATAAGGCCGTGAGTCCTGCAATAAAGGGCGCCTGAAAAAGCCGTTCGGCTTTTTC
>OFGX01000130.1_pt1 | contig 62872 bp, 58 predicted proteins | sample 1521831 | NCBI WGS metagenome assembly OFGX01 (sample SAMEA3504080, study PRJEB24116) | mouse gut metagenome | biome: mouse gut; feature: mouse-associated habitat; material: faeces | place: Denmark | collected 2011 | reverse complement strand
TGAAATGGTGCAAGGATACTGTTTGGTTTAATCGAGTGTTCATGTTTTATGGCAAAGAATTGTATATGAATCCAGAGAAGGCAAAAGATGTACGAATATATGAGCAAAATATAATTGCTGAAAAAGTGTTAGATAAGCTCATTCAATATGATAAAGAAAACCAAACCGCTGTTTTCAAAATGTCTGTCTATCCAGCCATGGCTTCTATCATTATCGGGCTGGCGAATGCTGTATGCTACCTGTTTGTTGCCGCCAAAGCATTATTTGGAGCATTTGGCGTTGGAAGCATCCTGCAATATGTTACAGCTTTATCACGGTTTGGAGAGGGAATACAGGAATTCATGTATATACTGTCCGATAATGAAGTGTATTGTACCCATTTGCAGAGTTTATTTGCGTATCTTGATATCCCCAATCATATGTACTTAGGTTCTTTGACCGTTGAAAAACGGGACGATAACGAATATTATGTGGAATTTAGAAATGTATCCTTCAAATATCCCAATACTGAGCCCTATGTTCTTAGACATATAAACCTGAAATTTAAAGTCGGTGAAAAACTTGCTGTTGTTGGAATGAATGGTTCAGGCAAAACTACGTTCATCAAGCTGATGTGCCGTTTGTATGATCCAACAGAGGGTGAAATTCTGCTGAATGGGGTAAACATTCAAAAATATGACTATAATGAGTATATGTCAATATTCTCTGTGGTTTTTCAGGATTTCAATTTGTTCTCCTTTAAACTCGGAGAGGTTGTAGCGTCAAGCAGGCATTTTGACGAAAATAAGGTACGGGAATGCTTAAGGAAAGCAAATTTTGGTGATAGGCTTGGCTTAATGCCCCAAGGAATTCATACTTATCTGTACAAAGGATATGACCAATCGGGGATAGAGATTTCCGGTGGAGAAGCACAGAAAATTGCTCTTGCACGGGCACTCTATAAAGACTCGCCGTTTATTCTTCTGGATGAGCCTACGGCTGCACTTGATCCGATCTCTGAGTATGAAGTTTACTCGAATTTCAATGCAATTTCGGGAGATAAAACGACAGTATATATTTCTCACCGTCTGGCTTCGTGCCGTTTCTGCAATATGATTGTGGTATTTGATAAGGGTCGCATAGTTCAACATGGTTCACATGAAGAACTTCTTTCTGATGTGAGCGGAAAGTACCATGAATTATGGAACGCACAGGCTCAGTACTATACACTGTAAAACAATAAAAATGCCGCCTGCGCCGACAGCAAAAAGGCGGTGCAAGAAGCCGCCGTGTATGAATAGGCGTGTGAAAATACCTCTGCTGTACGACGGCTTTTTTTCTTTTGCCGTCGTGCGGCAGAGCATTATTTAATATTCAATTCCATACTTCCTGTAAAATCTTCACATTCAATACCAATATAGTTGCTGCCACTTGACAATGTAATTGTTTCCTTATAAGTTCCGTCCGTTTCAATCAAGCTAACTGGTTTCTCGCTTCCCGAAATCCAAAATACTTTAGCAGTACCACTGTCAACTTTTAGGACGCACTCTACAGTTAATTCATTTCCCTGCTCTCTTTCAACATCAACACCGCCAAACAGATATTCCGTTTTTGAAAAGTCCTTATATTCGGCTGAATAAGTTCCAACGTAATTATCAATCCCTGTAGTACGTTCCCCCTGCAAAGAGGATTCAGAAGTTAAAACAGTGTTTCCACCAATTTCATTTAGCGCATCCATGATGTCTAAAGCAGTATTTTTTGGAGTGTCGCCTACAGTGTCAGAAGCCATATCAAGTATCTTTTCCGTCCCGTCGGATAATGCTTGATAAATGCTGTTACAGCCGGAAAGCGATAAAGTACCCATACATATTAGAATGATGCAAAGTATTCTTTTTCCTGTCATTGAATATCCCCTTTGCCTTTTATTTTTTGTGTTTTGCTCCTGTCCTGTACCAGAAGCAGCATAACTGCCGTTATAACAAGCATAATCAGAAGTACAACAACGCATCGGAAAATATTATATGTGCCGGCTTCCATGCCATTTTGATAATTGATGAAACCAAGTCCTATCGTAACCGGGTAAAGACAGGACAGACCATGACCGGAAGCAAAAGTCCCTATAAAACCATAAAAAAATGCAAAAGCTACTCCCGTCATAAATGCTCCTGCCCTTTGTCCTGTAAATACAATAACAGGCAGCACCGATATAAATACAAAGCAATTCATTCCAACCATTTGGGCAAGCGATCTCATTACGCTGTCAAGAGCAATTCCCTCATATCTGCTAAAAAGCGAAATGAGAGCAGTAAATAAAAGTTCCACTACCGCCAGAAAGACAGAAATCATTCCGCAGACAAACACTTTACCCAAAAGCAGGCTTCGGAAAGATACCGGGATTGCCATTATATTTTTAAGCGTGTCGTCTGTTCTTTCACGTTCAATCATATAACCTGCAATCAGTACGATTGTCGCCGGAAAGATAAGCGAAAAGCTGTTCCATATTACATTATCTGAAAAACTGGAAAATGTCGGCGTTCCCGGCGTACCCATCTCCATAAAACAGGTTAGTAAAACAACAGACAGCATAGTTGCAATTCCAATCCAGATAACAGAGTATCGTTTTAATTTCCAGAGTTCTGTTTTTATGAGCCTTGCCATTTCTTACACCTGCCCTTCCTGCTTTTTGTAGATTTTGATAATCGCAAAATAAGAGATACCTCCAAGAATAAAAACGGTAAATACTACAATGCCTAATTTCAGAAAGTAGGGCTGCCAGTTTTCAAAAGCAGTTGTTCCCTGCTCAATCATTCTTGAAGCCTGCCAACGATAAATAACAGGCGTTGGTAAAATACTGGTAAGCACTTTCATCACTTGATTATCTGATGTGAACTGCCCTGTAAAAGCAAGGGAAAATCCAAACATTGTATAGAAGAATGTCAAAATAACTGCAAATATATAAGAGCGGTTAAATTTTACAATCGCAATTATAATCGGAAGTGTACCCGTGGCATATAGAATAGCCGTAATGATGGCGGTTATAAGTTTGTTCCAAATATTGCCCAAATCAGATCCGGCTATTATCCCCCCGATAATTGCAGAGAACAATGTTACACAGGTGAATAAAAGGCTGATAAAGTATAATACTATGATTTTTGCAGTCGCAATTTCCCATGCCGAAACAGGAATAGCTATCAAATTTTTCAGAGTTGCATTATCTCTTTCCATGTAAAAGAGCATAGCCCCTATAATGCCAAGTATGCAGGGAAGCATGACAGGAACAGCCATGCAAATGAGCAAATCATATAAGCCGTCAAAAGCGTTCAAATCGCCCACATTCCCTTTTAGTACAAGTGCAGTAAACGGGATAGGAAAAAGCAACGCAGAAAATATTACGAAAAGGACAAACTTTTTCCGTTTCAATTTCCAAAACTCACACTTTACAAGATCAAGCAATCCCTTCACCCCCTGTTACACGCTTGAAATAATCTTCAAGGCTTTCTTCGCAGACATAGGCTTCTGACACGGTAAGCCCGTTTTCGACAAAGGCTGTTACAATTTCACCGACAGGAATGCCTAAATTATGCAGACGCATCTTATAATCGTCCTGTATGGTAAACTGCGTTTCATGGAAACCCTGTTCTAAAATCCTTGCCGCCTGTGTTGTGCTGGAAATGGTAAAACGGATATGTCTGCTGCTTTTTGCTTCCAATTCTGCAAGGCTTTCTTCCTCCAGTAATGCGCCGTGGTCGATAATTCCAATATCATCAGCCAGCAATGCAATCTCGGAAAGAATATGGCTGGAAATCAATATTGTTTTCCCTCTTTCCGTACAGAGGTCACGGATAAAAGAGCGCACTTCCGCAATTCCAATCGGATCAAGACCGTTAATCGGTTCGTCCAAAATCAAAAGCTCCGGGTCGTGCATAATGGCAAGGGCAATCGCCAGCCGCTGCTTCATGCCAAGTGAATATTGGGAAAACAGCTTTTTATCTTTGTAAGGCAGACCAACTAAATCAAGTGCGTTTTTAATTGCGTTGCGGTTCGGCACTCCCCGCAGAGTAGCAAAAATGCGCAGATTTTCGGTGGCTGTGAGATTAGGATAGAAGCCGGGAGATTCAATCAGACTGCCAATACGGGGCAACAGCCTTTTTTCATTTGCCTGTAAGGGCTTCCCCCAAATCGTTACTTCCCCAGAAGTCGGCTGTGTAAGTCCAAGCAGCATCTTCATGGTCGTTGTCTTTCCGGCTCCATTTCTGCCAAGCAGACCATAGATACGCCCTTTTTGAACATGAATGTTCAGATTGGCAACACTTTTTTGTGTTCCGTATTGCTTTGTAAGATTTTTCGTTTCAATTACATATTTGCTCATTGCGAAACCTCCTTTTCATGTCTGCCATTCTACCACGCCAACCTTGCATTAACCTTGCACCAATCTTGCATTAACCTTGCAATTTGGAAAAGGAAGATATTTACAAATAATTACTCCCGCCATAAGGAGCGGGAGCTGATTAGTCTATCAAAGGGAAAAACAGGGTGAAAATTGTTCCTTTTCCCGGTGTGCTGTCTGCCGTTATTGTTCCGTTTAATTTTTCAACAAGCTCATGTACGATAGACAGACCAAGACCGCTGCCTTTTTCAGACCGCCCTTTATCGCATTTATACAGCCGATCAAAAATATGCTTTAAGTCCTCCTTGCCAATCCCTATTCCATTATCAGACAGGAGAATTTTTATATTCCTGTTCTGTTCCGATAAAGCGATTTCAATTTTATCTGCATGGCTATGGGAGATTACATTTTGTATCAGGTTGTTTAATATCCGCATATATCCGTCCGGGTCAATCTGCACTCGGAAAGGCTGTTCTGGAATGTCAATCGTGAAATCTACCTGTGTATCTTCAAATATCGGTATCCAGTCAATTAGTATATTGCGTGTCAGCTCTGTTAAATCAATCTCCGCTATGTTCATGGAAAATTCATTAGAACCTAACCTAAACCAATCAAAAAGCACGTCTATATATTCTTTCAAGTCATGCGCTTTCCGGCGGGCAGTTTCTATATATTCATCACGTTCTTTTCCGTCAACAATCCCTTTGTGTGCAGCATCCAAATACCCAATCAGTGTGGTAAGCGGTGTCCTTACATCATGGGAGAGGCTCGTCATAAGCTGCCTGTTTGTTTCGTCCGTCTGGTGACAGGCAGAAAGCCTTTTTTCATAAGACAGGATAATATCGTTGATTGCATATGCAAGAGGGGCAACAAACTCATGTGTTTCTGCTAAAATACGCCTGTTTCCATTCCCATTTTTTATATCTTCCAAAGCGTCAGATATTTCCGAAATCTGCTTTTTTACACGCCGGACGGTCAGCGCAGAACCGCAAACAGATAAAAGGACAATCACTATCTCAATCACAATGATAGCTTCTGTATACAACGGTCATACCTCCTTACTGAAACGGTAGCCAATCCCTTTTACTGTCTGGATATATTTAGGGCTTCCGGGATTTTCTTCTATTTTTTTCCGTAAACGGCTAATGATTGCCATAATATTACTATCATCATACACATATTCCTCGCCCCATACCTTTTCATATATTTGCCGTTTTGTTAGTATTTTTCCTTGATTTTTAGCAAGGAACAGAAGAAGATCAAATTCTTTCGGGGGAAGTTCATATTCTCCATTTATTGTGACAATGGAACGGCTATTAAAATCAATCGTCAACCCGTCAAACTCAAATTTCTGTGTCTGTCCGTCTTTTTGGTTGAAGCGGGTATAGCGTCTAATCAATGAAACAATACGGGCAACCAGCTCGTCCATATCAAAAGGTTTTGTTAAATAATCATCGGCTCCCGCCCGCAAGCCACGCACTTTTGAAGCACTGTCATTTTTTGATGTAAACATTAAAATAGGCAGACTGCTTTCCTGTCTAATCTGTTCTAATGTTTCAAAGCCATCGAAACCGGGCATCATTACGTCCAGTATGACAAGCTGGTATTCCTTTTCTTTTAGTTGCAGCAAGCCGGATTTCCCGGAATAGCAGCAGTCAGCTTCTATACACTCTTGTAAAATACTTTGTTTGATTAGTGCGCAAAGCTCTTTATCATCATCAATAATTAAAACTTTATTCATGTTTTTTCTTCCTTTCTGCTTTCAAGCGGGCATCTGTTGGTTTTTCAGCGTTCTTTGGTATCAACCACAAGCGGCTGAATTTTGCCACGCCCGGTATGCGGTTTTCCTCACATAGCTTTTTAATATAATTATAAACACATGCAAAACAACTGCAATATGTTTACAAGGAGGGTTCTTTATGGCAGAACAGGTTTTAATTCAATTCAGGGCAGACAAAGCACTAAAACAGGAAGTGACTGAAATATACGAGAGGCTTGGAATGGATTTACCTACGGCATTCCGTATGTTCATGGCTAGAAGTAAAATGGTAAAAGGACTTCCGTTTGAAGCAAAATTGCCTGAGCAGACAATAACAAGAACAGAAGCAAAAAATGCTTTTTATGAATTACGAAAGCAGGCATCAGATGTTCCGGAAATGTCACTTGATGAAATTAATGCTGAAATTATGGCAGTAAGATCAGAAAGAAAAGGGTAGGTATTTATGGAATATTATGCAGTGATCCTATTCCGCTTTTATCTCTCCCAAGCCGTCATTCATTCTATTGGAAGATTATGCTGCTTCAAGAAAGAGAGCTTGTCCTATCCGTTTCAAAATTATTCGTTGATGCAAAAATCTGTTTTCTAACAAAAGGTATCATAGTATAAAAAACCAATAGCTTATAAGAATCCCGCTCCGCATAATGAAACCTGATATTGAAACACATACTAGCGAACCGCCAAACATAGAAGAGCAGGAGAAGCCAATAAATAAAGTGACACATATGGAGGAAAAATCTATGAAAGATCCGGTATTGGGAGCATTAATAGAAGACAGAGGCCGGTGGGGAAAACAAACCTTAGACTTCGGCGGCAGAACACTTACTATAGATCTGCTGATACATAACGGAGACGAAAACAAGATAACGGAATCGGCGTCTGCCGCATAGACGAGGAGATTTAAGAGATCGGCTATAAAGCTATGGCATTTTAACAGCCAATTCCTCAATACCTTCCCGCATAAACCCTCTTTGCCTCAGAAGTCCATCTTCGGATAAAATCCGACTTAGCCTCCGTATAACCATCCCTGTTGTGCTGAAATTGCTTCCACAGCCGCAATTTCAGGGCCTCATATTCCCTGGCAGTCTGCGGATGCTCCCTTAAATAATCTCTAAAAAACAATTCATCATGATCCCCAGTAAAGCGCAGATGAACATGAAAAACCCTGTCAGCAAACCCGTCCTCCTCAACCCCCGTTTATCTCAAAAACATATCAATCGCATAAGCGATCCCGTCCTCATTATTCGACAAAGTAACACGATCAGCAATACTTTTTACCGCCTCTTCCGCATTCCCCATAGCAATGCCGCACCCGGCCGCCTTCAGCATGGGGATATCATTTTCCGAATCACCAAAAGCCGCCACATCATCCGGAGAAATCCCCAAATGCTCACAAATATCACACAGCCCCGTCCCCTTATTAATTTCCGCAGGGATAATCTCCAGATAAAAAGCCGCCGTCCGCACAACAATCAAATCATCATCCAAATGCGCCGCAATCGCGCGCTGTATCTCAAAAATATGATCCGGCTCCACTGACAGCAAAAGCTTAATAGGCGAAAAATTCAAAAAATCCGCAAGATTTCCCACCTCCGTACACACCATATTATTATTTTTACACTCATAATCAACCTTAAACCCCTTAGCATCCGTCACATAAAACCGCACCCCATCATCAAGAATAACTGTCACTGGCAAAGACTCCAGATAACGCAAAAGTCTCTTCGTCTTTTCTACCTCCATATGAATCTCCGAAAGAATCCGCCCATCCGAAGCACAAACAATCTTCCCCCCATTATAAGCCATCAAAATACCCTGGTACCGCTCCATTTGAAGCACCCTGGCCGCCCCATAAAGACCAGGAACCGGCCGCGCGGAAGCCAGCACCAACCTCACCCCGCATTCCTGAACCGCAAGAAGCGCCTCCTTCGTATCCCCCGTAATCACCTTAAGATCATTCGTCAAAGTTCCGTCAATATCAAGAGCCATCACCTTCAAATCCATACCCATACCCAAACCCTCATCCTTTCCTGCCGTTTTCAATCAAACTACCACCTCCAGAATACCATAACTCCCACTTTAAAAAAAGAAAAAAATTCTTCCGCAACCACACCCAACACCCAGGGGATGCAGGCAGAAGGGGCGGGGGCTTTTCCGATATCAGGTGTCCGCCTGTTAGCGCACAGCCTGTCTGAACTGAGCGGACATTGCCCAAAACGCGGAACAAGCCAAAACCCACAAAGCAATGTCCGATCAGAGCAGACAGGATGTACGAGAACCGTGCGAACACAGATATGGAAAAGCCCCCGCCCCTTCTGCCTGCATCCCCGTCCGTCTCAAAACAACCTTTAATCCAAATCCCCCATCAAAGTACTTGCCATAACCCAAAAAGTTGTGTACAATTTGAAAGAACCCAAAGCCGACTGGAAAAAATCTCCGGTCCGCCCAAAAACTAATAAAAATTAATAGAATCCGAGGAAAAGCAAAATGAAAAACCAAATAATCAATTCCGTATATTACGTAGGCGCAGATGACAAAACCATAGACCTGTTCGAAAGCCAATACCTGGTCCCAAACGGCGTATCCTACAACTCCTACGTCATTCGTGACGAAAAAACCGCCGTTCTGGACACCGTAGACCCCAGAGCCGGAGAACAATGGCTTGCCAACCTGGAAGAAGTACTGGAGGGAGAATCCCCGGACTACCTGATCGTATCCCACCTGGAACCCGACCACGCCGGCAACATCGGAAAACTGGCCGAAAAATACCCCAAGATGAAACTGGTAGGCAACGCAAAAACCTTCGCCATGCTCCCCCAGTTCTTTGAGATGGATCTAACCGACCGCTGCGTCACCGTAAAAGAAGGCGACACCCTAAGCTTAGGCGCCCACACCCTCACCTTCGTCATGGCTCCGATGGTACATTGGCCGGAAGTCATGGTAGCCTACGAATCCAAGGAAAAGATCCTCTTCTCCGCCGACGGCTTCGGTAAATTCGGAGCATTGGACGCAGAAGAAGCGTGGGTGGACGAAGCCAGACGCTACTACATCAACATCGTAGGAAAATACGGCGCCCAGGTCCAGGCCCTTCTGAAAAAAGCCGCCGGCCTTGACATCGCCATGATCTGTCCCCTTCATGGCCCCATTTTAAGGGAAAATCTGGGCTATTACCTGGAAAAATACCAGACCTGGAGCAGTTACGAGCCGGAAGAGACCGGTATCGTCATCGCTTACGCATCCATCCACGGCAATACCGCCAAGGCCGCAAAAGAACTGGCCGAAATGCTGAAAGAGAAAACAGAAGCCCCGGTTAAGGTATACGATCTTGCAAGAGCCGACATGCCCACCGTGGTAGCGGAAGCCTTCCGTTATGATCGTCTGGTACTGGCCGCAGCAAGCTACGACGGCGGCGTATTTCCCTGCATGGAAGACTTTTTACACCATCTGCGGGCAAAGACCTACCGCAGCCGCAAAGTCGCCCTCCTGGAAAACGGAACCTGGGCGCCGTCCGCAGCCCGCACCATGCGGAGCATCCTGGATGAGATGAAAAACCTCACCATCTGCGAGCCTGTCGTTACCATCCGCTCCACCATGAAGGAGGCAGATAAGGAAGCTATGAAGGAACTGGCGGAAGCAATATTGGCCGTGTAGCACAGTCCGCGAAATACATCAAGAAAAACAAAAGCAATGTCCGTTGTAAAAAGACAAATGTCTTTTACAAAGAGAAAAGGAGGGAAGCGTCACAAAAGGCTTCCCCCTATTTATAATAGGAAGAAACACCTGAGATTTTTACAGCCAGGGGACAAAAAAGCATGGGAAAAAGAAGAAAAACGAGACAAAAGAATCAACGGAGAAAATGGCTGAAATTCGGCCTGGTACTGGCAGTTCTTACCCTTCTTACGGTCTTTCGGGACCATATACCGCGGGAGCTGACAGACGCCCTATCCGAATACGCCTCCGGAGCTTTTCAGGAAGGCTCCGGTCTGGAGGTGCACTACCTGGACGTGGGGCAGGGAGACTGTACGTTGATTCTCTGTGACGGACACGCCATGCTCATTGATGCCGGGGACAATGACAAGGGAACCGCCGTGCAGAGCTATCTGGAGAGCCAGGGCGTAACAGAGCTGGACTACGTGATCGGCACCCATCCCGACGCGGATCACATCGGCGGCCTGGACGTAATTCTCTACAAATTTGACTGCCAGACCGTCCTGATGCCGGACTTTGAAAAAGACACACGCACCTACGACGACGTGATTCAGACCATGAAGCAGAAGCGTTACGAAAACACCTTGCCCCGGACAGGAGAAACCTATGAGCTGGGATCAGCCGTATTTACCATAGTTGCGCCCAATGGAGAGTACGGAGATAATGCCAATGACTATTCCATAGGAATCCTTCTTCAGCACGGCGGCAACCGTTTTCTTTTCACCGGAGATGCGGAGGAGGCTTCCGAGGCGGACATGCTGGAAAACGGCATGGATCTGAAATCAGATGTTTTTAAAGCCGCCCATCACGGCAGCCGGACCGCTAACACCGAGGAATTTTTAAATGCAGTGGACCCGGACTACATGGTAATAAGCTGCGGACAGGATAACAGCTACGGACATCCCCATGCCGAGGTGATGAACAGACTGCGCATCATGGGAATCTCCGTTTTCCGCACGGATGAGCAGGGGACCATAGTGGCACATTCCGACGGAACGGAGATCACCTTCAACATGTCACCGGACGAGAGCTGGAAGGCGGGAGAGCCTACAAACTAAAAACTAAAACAGTAACATTGCTTCATAAAGGTGCATTGGAAGAAATGTTACGGAACTAAAAACAGTAACATTGCTTCCAATGCGCAAATCAATTTACAGGCACATGGCTCTGTGACTGGAAATTGATTTCATAAAGGTGCATTGGAAGAAATGTTACGGAACTAAAATAGGAGCATAAAAGCAATGGAACAAATAGAAGACAAAAAACAATTCGCCGTCTTAATAGACGCAGACAACATCAGCGCCAAATACGCAGGCAGCATTTTCAATGAGATTGAAAACTACGGCTACGCCTCCTTCCGCCGCATCTACGGCAACTGGTCCACCAAGGGCAACGGCTGGAAAGAAGAGATCCTTCTTGAAAACTCCATCACCCCGGTACAGCAGTTTGCCTATACCTCCGGGAAAAATGCCACCGACATGGCAATGGTAATCGACGCAATGGATATCCTCTACTCCGGCAAGGTAGACGGCTTCTGCCTGGTAACAAGCGACAGCGATTTCACTCGCCTTGCCATGCGCCTTCGGGAAGAAAATATGTACGTCATCGGCATGGGCGAGTCCAAAACCCCGATGGCCCTGACAAAAGCCTGCAACAAATTCATTCACCTGAACCTCATCAACAAGCAGGTCAACGACATGGAAAATGCGCCGTCCGCAGCCGCAAGCCGCAAGGGAGCAAGAGCGGCGGAGGAAGAGCACGGAAGCGGCGTCACCCCTCTGCCCCAGATAGAAGAAGCCATAATTTCCTTTATCAACGACAATGAAAACAAAGGAAAAATCACCTACCTGGGCGAAATCGGAAGCCGCTTAAACGCCAAATTCACAGACTTTGACGTGCGTAACTACGGCTACACCAAACTGGTGGTATTTCTCCAGGACACCTGCCCCCGGCTCTATCTGTACAAGATCGATTCCGCCTATGCAGTGGGACTGGGCAGTCATCTGGACCGGCAGAAGCTGGAAAAAGAAATACTGCTGTTTATCCGCGACAACGGCGGCCAGATAGAAAACCTCTCCGTGGTCTACGAGGAGATTCACAAAAAGCATCCGGCCTTCGACATCAAGGACTACGGCTACAACCGCCTCTCAAGCTTCCTGCGGAGCATCCGCCAGCTCTCCGTCAGCGGCAATATGGTCAGCATCAAGGACCGGAAATAATCACAATACAAAAGGGCAAGTCCTGTCTGACACATTAAAAAGACAGCGATTTGCCCTTTTAAAGCGTAAAAATGTAAAAAACAGGAAAAACAGGCAAAAAAAATTGATATTTTCCGAAGAAAAGGAATTGACAAATTTATTTTATAGGGAGTAATATAGAGAGCGATATAAATACGAGCCGTATTTTTCAGGAAAACCCCCTTTCGGCTTCCGGCACATCGTGCCGGGGAAGCACTCGAAACAAGAGGAAATCCGTACGGCAGGTACATATATCAAGAGAACGAAATAAAACAAGGAGGAAACATTATGAAAAAGAAAGCATTATGTTTACTGTTAGCATGTGCCATGACCTTCTCCCTTGCAGCCTGCGGCAGCAACGGCGGAGACGCACCGGCAGCAGACAGCACAGAGGCAGAAAGCGATGCGACAGGAGATGACGCTGCGGCAGGCGATGATGCGGAGACACCGGCAGCAAGCGACGGAGCCGTATTCAAGATCGGCGGCATCGGACCCACCACCGGCGGCGCATCCATCTACGGCATTGCCGTACAGAGAGGAATGGAGATTGCCGTTGAAGAGATCAACGCAGCAGGCGGAATCAACGGCGTACAGATTGAGCTGAACTTCCAGGACGACGAGCATGACCCGGAGAAGTCCGTAAACGCATACAACACCCTGAAAGACTGGGGTATGCAGGTATTAGTAGGAAGCGTAACCTCCAATCCCTGTATCGCAGTAGTTGAGAAGTCCCATGAGGACAACATTTTCCAGCTCACTCCCTCCGGAACGGCTGAAAAGTGCGTACAGTATGACAACGCATTCCGTATGTGCTTCTCAGACCCCAACCAGGGACTTGAGTCCGCAAAATACATCGGCGAGAACAGCCTTGCAAGCAAGGTAGCCGTAATCTACGACAGCTCCGATCCCTACTCCGTAGGTATCTACGATGCATTCCGTGCGGAAGCAGCCAACCAGAATATCGAGATCGTCTTTGACGCAGCATTCACCGCTGACAACAAGACCGATTTCTCCACCGCAGTATCCGGAGCAAAGAGCGCAGGAGCAGAGCTTCTGTACATGCCCTTCTACTATGCGGAGGCATCCCTGGTACTGGCAGAGTGCAAAAAGCAGAGCTACGAGCCGATATTCTTCGGTGTAGACGGAATGGACGGAATCCTGACCGTAGAGAACTTTGACGTATCCCTGGCAGAGGGCCTGATGTACATGGCGCCCTTCGTAGCCAACTCCGATGACGAGCAGGTAAAGAGCTTTGTAACCAAATATCAGGAAAAGCACAACGAAATCCCGAACCAGTTCGCAGCAGACGCATATGACTGCGTATACGTAGTAAAAGCAGCAATGGAAGCAGCAGGCGTAACAGCAGACATGGACGCATCCGCAATCTGCGACGCAATGGTAGGCGCCATGACCGGCCTGACCTACGACGGAATCACCGGCAAGGGAATCAGCTGGGAAGCAAGCGGCGAGCCGAACAAAGCCCCCCTGATCGTACAGATCAAAGACGGCGAAGGCACCGCCCTGTAATTAAAAACCAAAACCAACCTTAAAGGGACTGTCACACCAAGAAAAACATATACAAGATATAGCAAAAACCAAGCTGGAATGAAAGCTATATCTTGTATATACAATCTTCGCTGCGACAGTCCCTTTCCATTTCACAAAAAGCCAAATCCTCCCTCATTCCTACATTCCGATATCTCTATATTTCGATATTTTTATATTTCTATATTTCCGTATCTCTATATCTTGATATTTTTATATTTCTATATTTCCGTATCTCTATATCTCGATATTTCTATATTTCCATATCTGTATATCTTTATATTTCTGTATCTATCTATCTATATATCTATATCTTCTCATCCCCCCCAGAAAAAACCACCTTCAAAAAGTTCCACCCTCTATACACTCCCACTCAGCCAAGCTGCGGAGAAACCCGGACGCCGGCTTTTCCGATATCCTAGTGTCCGGCTGTTCGCGTACACGCCGTATGATATGGCCGGACATTGCACAAAATCCTACCACCCTAAAAACAAAAAACAAGCAATGTCCGTCCGGAGCATACGGCGTGTACGCGAACCGTCCGAACACGGATATGGAAAAGCCGGCGTCCGGGTTTCTCCGCAGCCTCCCTCACATTCATTTACCCCTTGTACAACTCCCCCATCTATGCTATAATACAACCCAAACTGTGTACAACTTTAAAAGGATAAAGAGGTGTTATGTATGATGGGATTCATATCCTACCTGGTAAACGGAATCAGTCTGGGCAGCGTCTACGCGATCATTGCCCTGGGCTACACAATGGTATACGGTATTGCAAAGATGCTGAACTTTGCTCACGGCGATGTAATCATGGTGGGCGGCTTTGTGGTATTTACAACAATGAGCGGTGCGGGACTGCCGCCCCTTATAAGCATTTTAATTTCTATGCTGGCTTGTACGGCTCTGGGCGTGCTGATAGAGCGCATCGCCTACAAACCCCTGCGCGGAGCCTCCAAGTTAGCAGTACTGATCACAGCCATCGGAGTCAGCTATTTTCTCCAGAATATGGCCCTGCTGATCTTCGGCTCCAACACCAAATCCTTTACCTCCGTGGTAAATATGGAGCCAATCTCCCTTGCGGACGGAGCCATCATAATCTCCGGTGAAACCATTGTCACGGTTCTCACCTGTATCGTGATTATGGTAGCGCTGACTTCCTTTATCAAATACTCCAAGTCAGGACGGGCCATGTTAGCCGTATCCGAAGACAGCGGCGCCGCCCAGCTTATGGGCGTCAATGTCAATGCAACCATCGCCCTGACCTTTGCCATCGGCTCCGCCCTGGCAGCCATCGCAGGCGTGCTTCTGTGCTCCTCTTACCCGGCTCTGACCCCTTACACGGGAGCAATGCCCGGTATCAAGGCATTCGTTGCGGCTGTATTCGGCGGGATCGGTTCCATACCGGGGGCATTTATCGGCGGAATCCTTCTGGGCATCATCGAGATCCTGGGAAAAGCTTATATTTCCTCTCAGCTGGCGGATGCCATTGTATTCGCCGTATTGATTATCGTGCTTCTGGTGAAGCCTACGGGACTGCTTGGAAAGCAGATTCAAGAGAAAGTGTAGGTGGGACGTATGAAGATAAAAGCATTGAATAAACATACAAAGAGCAATCTCATTACATACGGCATGGTCATACTCGCCTATCTGGTAATGGAGATTTTCATGAAGGCCGGTATGGTTTCCAGTCTTCTTGAAGGACTGCTTGTACCTCTTTGCACCTATGTCATTCTGGCGGTATCCCTGAATCTCGTAGTGGGAATCTCAGGAGAGCTGAGCCTGGGCCATGCAGGTTTTATGTGCGTGGGAGCCTTTGCCAGCGCATTTTTCTCCAATTACACCAAGGAAGCAATCACAGTCGGCGGCCTGCGGTTCTTCCTGGCCATTCTCATCGGCGCGGCTGCGGCAGCTCTGTTCGGATTTCTCATAGGAATCCCGGTTCTCCGCCTGCGGGGAGATTACCTTGCCATCGTGACCCTGGCCTTTGGAGAGATTATTAAAAATGTCATCAACGTCATTTTCCTGGGACATGACAGCAAGGGCTTTCACATATCCTTTAAGGACGCCTTTTCCATGAATATGGAGCCGGACGGGGAGGTTCTCATCAACGGTCCCCAGGGAATTACGGGAACGCCTCACGATTCCTCTTTCCTGATCGGCATTATTTTGATTCTGATTACCCTGTTTATCGTGATTAACATGGTAAATTCCCGCACGGGCCGGGCGATTATGGCCATCCGGGACAACCGGATTGCGGCGGAGTCCGTGGGAATCAACATTACAAAATATAAGCTTCTGGCCTTTACCGTATCGGCTTCCCTGGCAGGCGTGGCGGGCGTGCTTTATGCCCACAATCTGTCCACCCTGGCCGCTCAGCCGAAAAACTTTGGGTACAATATGTCCATTATGATTCTGGTCTTTGTGGTTCTCGGCGGAATCGGCAATATCCGGGGTTCTATCATTGCGGCCGTAGTGCTGACGCTTCTGCCGGAGCTTCTTCGAAGCCTCAACGATTACCGTATGCTGATGTATGCCGTTGTTCTGATTGCTACGATGATTTTCACCTCCAGTCCGGGCGGGCAGGCTTTCCGGGAGCGCTATTCCCTGAAGGAACTTTTCGGACGGAAGAATGAGAAAAAGGAGGCGTAACTTATGGCATTGCTGGAAGTAAAAGAACTGGGAATCTCTTTTGGCGGCCTTCGGGCGGTGGATGATTTCCATCTGACCATAGAACCGGGAGAGCTTTACGGCCTGATTGGACCCAACGGAGCCGGAAAAACCACAGTATTCAATCTTCTCACAGGCGTGTATAAGCCCACGGACGGCTATATTCTCCTGGACGGAGAAAATATTACGGGAAAGAAAACTATTGAGATTAATCAGCACGGGATTGCAAGAACCTTTCAAAACATCCGTCTCTTTGACGAGCTGACGGTTCTGGACAATGTAAAGGTGGGACTTCACAATCACCACGGCTATTCCACCCTTACGGGGATACTGCGTCTGCCCAAGTATTATCGGGTGGAAAAGGAAATGAATGAGAAAGCGATGGAGCTTTTGAAGGTCTTTGATCTGGACGGGGAAGCGGATTACAAGGCTTCCAATCTGCCCTACGGCAAGCAGAGAAAGCTTGAGATTGCAAGGGCGCTGGCCACGGAGCCGAAGCTTTTGCTTCTGGATGAGCCGGCTGCGGGCATGAATCCCAACGAGACCCAGGAATTGATGAACACCATCCGTTTTGTAAGGGATGAATTTCATATGACCATTCTTCTGATCGAGCACGATATGAGACTGGTATCGGGAATCTGCGAGAAGCTGACGGTGCTGAACTTCGGCCAGATTCTCACGGAGGGGGAGACCAGCGAGGTACTCAATGACCCGAAGGTCATTAAGGCATATCTGGGAGAATAGATGTAGAGACAGATAGGAGATGGAATTATGGCAATGTTGGAAATCAAGGATATTGAAGTATTTTACGGAATGATACAGGCCATCAAAGGAGTTTCTTTTGAGGTAAATGAGGGGGAAGTCATTGCCTTAATCGGCGCCAACGGAGCCGGCAAGACAACGATTCTCCACAGTATAACGGGACTGATTGTGCCGAAAAAGGGTGAGATTCTCTTTGAGGGGCAGGATATTACCTCTACGCCGGCTCATAAAATTGTATCTATGGGTATGGCCCATGTGCCGGAGGGACGCCGTGTCTTTGCGCAGCTTACGGTTCTGGAAAATCTGAAAATGGGCGCTTTTACCCGGAAGGATAAGGATGAGATTGAGGAAAGCCTGATTCGTGTCTACAAGCGTTTTCCAAGGCTGGAGGAGCGGAAAAACCAGATGGCCGGAACGCTCTCCGGCGGCGAGCAGCAGATGCTTGCGATGGGGCGGGCGCTGATGTCGCGGCCCAGAATTATTCTGATGGATGAGCCGTCTATGGGGTTGTCCCCCATTTTTGTAAATGAGATATTTGATATTATCCGGGAGGTAAGCGAGGGAGGAACCACGGTGCTTCTGGTGGAACAGAATGCGAAGAAGGCTCTTGCAATCGCGGACCGGGCCTATGTACTGGAGACAGGTAAGATTGTATTGGACGGAAAGGCAGAGGATCTCTTGAACGACGATTCGGTAAAGAAGGCTTATCTGGGCGAGTAGGAAGCGCAGGGCAGGAAAATATATGCGTAGAGGCAAAGGATATTACGACAGGCTGAAGGTTTGGAGCAATATCCTTTTTTTACCTGCTTTTTCTGCATTTTTCCGGATGTTTTTACCCTTGGGTTATAGGGGCGGAAAGGCTTGGAGATAGTTGACTTTATGGCGTTCCTGCTTTAAAATAGAGGTAATGGAGATTTGAAAAATCTTTTAAGAGCGGAGAGTGATATCTGGTATTAGATGCGTAGAAAAGATATTGCGGAACTGGAACAAAAATAGGAGGCAGCATAATGGAAGTAAAGCGTATTTTGGTAGTGGACGATGACACAATGAACTTAAAGAGGACGAAGATGATTCTGGGAAAGACTTATGATGTGGAGCTTGTGGAGTCCGGAATAGAAGCCCTTGAAAAGATGAGAAGAGAAGATTTTGATTTGATTCTTCTGGACATTGCAATGCCGGAGATGGACGGTATTGAGACCTTTGAGCGTATGAAGGCTTCCGCCTATGAGATTCCCGTAATTTTCCTCACCGCATCGGGATATGAGGATGATGTAAAGAGAGCCATTGATCTGGGAGCGGTTAATTATCTGAAAAAACCATTTTTCCCTCAGGAGCTTTTGAAACGTGTTGCAAAGGAGTTTGATAAGGAATGAGAACCGAGGATCAGACTAGTATTCATCTTCTGCTGGCTGTCATTGTTACGGTATTCGGCGTATTTTTGATGGTGATTACGCTGGCGCTGTCATGGGAATATTGGATGATTCCCGTTATTTTAGTAGGCAATACCCTTGTGTGGTGCCTTCACATCGGAAGGTTTGGAACGGAATCATTTTACAAAAATCTGTGTGCCGGGCTGCTGATGATCGGATTCTTTTTCTTTGGGGTTCATCAAAGCAGCCTGTATGATATACCGGCCGTGGCTTGTATGGTGATTCTTATTTTTTCTATGTTTGATAAAAAGCGGCTGTTGTATATGACGGCCGCCTTGTATGTGGCTGAGCTGCTGTATCATATTCTGATCCTGCATACCATTACGGGAGATATGTCAACTCAGGATTTCATACGTCTGGGGATTGATGTGTGTGTGACGGTAGGGGCGCTGACCATTGCCAGATATCGGATTAAGCGGAGACTGGATGCAAGAAAGGAGTACAACTCTGCTTTTAAAGAGCTTGAGAAGGCAGGGCGGCAGAACGCGGTTTTCCTGTCAAATGTGTCCCATGAGCTGCGCACGCCGATTAATATGGTGCTTGGAATCAGCGATGTGATACTGGAGAAGGATATTCCTTATGAGTTTCGGGAGGATATGCATTCCATACAGCTTGCCGGCAAGCGTCTTTCCAGTCAAATCAACAATATGCTGGATTATACGGAGATTGTGGAGGGAACGCTGACATCCATAAAGCAGGAGTATATGCTCACTTCCGTGCTCAATGACGTGATTACAATGACAGCCATGCAGGGGAACAGGAACCACTTGGAGCTGGTGTTTGATATGGACCCCAGAATACCGGCGGTGCTGCTTGGAGATTCGGAGAAAATTTCCCATGTACTGAAGATTCTTCTGGAAAATTCCATCAAGTTTACGGAAAAGGGCGGCGTCCATGTCTGCATTGAATGCCGCAAGGAGAGCTACGGCGTTAATCTGACCATTGATATTTACGATACGGGTATCGGCATGACGGACTCCCAGATTAATCAGATGTTTGATGATTTTTATCAGGCGGATTCCGGGAGCAGCCGCTTTGCAGGCGGACTGGGGCTTGGGATTCCCATCGCCCGGGGACTTCTGGAGTCTATGGGCGGTTTTATTCATTTTGCCAGTAAGGAGCATGAGGGACTGGAGGCGCATATTACCATACCTCAGGGAGTGGCGGATGATTCCCCGTCCATTGTAGTCTCCAATGCGGAGCAGCTTTGCATTGCCTGCTATTTCCGTCCGGAGAAATATCCCTGTGAAGAGATAAAGGGTTATTACGACAGGATGATTCTGCATCTGGTGGACGGACTTGGCTTAGAGGGCTATCAGGCTCATAACTTTGACGGCCTGCTTAAGCTGCTGAACAGCCATTCCGTAACGCATGTATTTATCGCTCAGTCGGAATATGAGGAGAACAGCGACTACTATGAGGATTTGTCAAGAAAAATCCGTGTGGTTGTAATTGCGGAAAGAGATTTTGTACTGAGTATGAACAGCAGGCTTTTGGTGATCCACAAGCCATTCTCCGCTCTTTCCGTGGCGAATCTTCTGAATGGTGATATGGAAGAAAACGGCTATATGGGTGGGGAAGGAAGCAGACCGTTTACCTGTGCGGGAGTCAAGGCTCTGGCCGTTGACGACGAGGAGATGAATCTTCTGGTGGCCAAGGGTGTTCTGGGCACCTATGGTATCGACGTGGATACATGTTCAAGCGGAAAAGAGGCCGTGGAGCGGCTGAGCCAGGAAGAGTACGATATGATTTTCCTGGATCATATGATGCCGGGCTTCGACGGCGTGGAGACCCTGAGGCGCATCCGCGAGATCAACAACGGAATGTATCAGGAGCTGCCGGTAGTGGCATTGACGGCCAATACCATAAGCGGTGCCAGAGAGATGTTCCGCCATGAGGGATTTACGGAATTTATTCCCAAGCCTATTGAGCGTTCCGTACTTGAGAGAGTGCTGCGCAAGGTTCTGCCGGAGGAATCTATCCAGTATGGTATGGAAGCGCAGCAGAAGCAGCCGGAGCAGCCGAAGTCAGTGGTTATCCGGCACAGAGAAGAGCCGGCACGGGAAAAAGCGGTGAAAAACGAGACTGTCCGAGAGAAAATGGTTGACAGAGGAGCCGCGGAGGACAGAGCGGAGAGGAGAGAGCCGGCAAAGGAAAAGCAGGCCCGCAGAGAGCCTCCCCGGAAAAAATCGGAACGCAGGGAACCGCTGCGGGAAAAACCGGCGCAGAAAGAGTCGCTGCCGGAGAAGGCAGTACATATAGAGACCGTGCAGGAGAAACCGGCGAGCAAAGAGCGGGCGGAGGAGAAAGCAGCCCGGAAAGATTCGGCGGAGGAGAAAGCGGCACGCAGGGATCGGGCGGAGGAAAGAGCGGAACGCAGGGACCCGGCGGAGGAGAAGGCAGCACGCAGGGATCGGACAGAGGAAAGAGCGGTGCGAAGAGAAGCCGCAGAGGAGAGAACAGTCCGCAGAGAGCCGGCGGAGGAGAAAACGGTCCGCAGAGAACCGGTACAGGAAAAGCCGGTGCGCAGGGAGCCTGTGCAGGAGAAGGCAGAGCGCAGAGATCCGGTACAGGGAAGACCGGGACAAAAGGAGCCTGTCCAGGAGAGATCCGAGCGCAGGGAATCCCCGCAGGAGAGACCGGCCCGCGGAGAATCCGTGCAGGAAAAGTCCTCACGGAGAGAGCCGATACAAAGAACACCCGTGAGGGAGGAAGCGGAGAAGCCGGATGCTTCTTCGGCAGGTATTTCATTCCTGCAGCTTACGCCGCTTGTGGAGGCCGGTATGAATGTGAGGCTGGGCCTGGATTACTGCTGCGGAGAGAAGGAATTTTATCTGGAGATGCTTCAGACCTTCGCGGAGCAGAGCGGAGTAAAGAAGGAAGAGATTGAGAGTCTGTATGAGGCTGCCAATTGGGGAGACTATGCCATCAAGGTTCATGCTTTGAAGAGCACCTCCCTGACTATCGGAGCGGAAGAGCTTTCCGAGAAGGCCAGACTTTTAGAGCAGGCAGGACGAAACGGCGATACGGACTACATCAGGGAGAATCATTCCGAGCTTTTAGAGATCTACGATAAGGTCTGCAATAGTATTATGGAACTGGAATAAAAAACAGCAGACCTTTGCCCGTGCACAGAAGGAAATGCAGGCACAGCATTAGGTGACTGAAATTCCTTCTCATAAAGGTGTACGGGGAAAGGGCTGCGGGACTGGAATAGGAGGGCATTGGGGTGTTGGAAAAATGGTTTGAGATCATCTTTGACCATAGGATCAGGCTGCGGGAGCGTATGTTCCGTGTGGTCACAGGCATCTGCATGCTTGCATTGATTTTTATTATGCCTATGGGCAGAAGCTGGGTTAATATGCTGCTGCTGGCAGCGGGCCTTATTATGATGGCATTGGTAGTAAAGTTCAGTATTAAAAAAGAGCGTATCAATACGGGAGCCACCTTTATCTCAATATTGCTTCTGGTGCTGTTTCCCATCAGCTTTTTTACGGCAGGAGGATTTTACAGCGGAATGCCGGAGTGGTTCGTACTCTGCTTTGTTTATATCAGCATTACCCTGGAGGGAAAGCGGAAGGTGGGATTTTTCCTGCTCTGTACATTGGAGACGCTGTCCTGCTACTATCTGGCCTATTATTATCCGGAATTAGCGGCCAGGAACACACAGGGACATTCCTTCTTTGACTCCGCAGCCTCCGTTATTATGGTGGGAATACTGACCAGTGTGATGCTGATGTTTTTAAACAAGCTTTATGAGGAGGAAAATGAGCTGTCCCGGCAGCAGAAAAAGGAGATCGAGGAGCTTAACAAAGCGGAAAATCACTTTTTTGCCAGCATGAGCCATGAGATCCGCACTCCCATTAACACCATTATTGGGTTGAATGAAATCATTCTAAGAGGAGATAATCCTCCGGATGTTGCGGAAAATGCAAGAAATATCCAGGGCGCAAGTAAGATTCTGCTTACGCTTATCAATGATATCTTGGATCTGTCCAAGATTAAATCCGGAAAAATGGAGATTGTGAATGTTTCCTATGAGACGGGAAGTCTTTTTTCGGAGATTGTCAATATGATCTGGGTCAAGGCCAAGGAGAAGGGACTGGAATTTCGGCTTCATGTGGATTCTTCCATTCCCAGTATGCTCTGCGGCGACGAGGTACGTATTAAGCAGGTTTTGATCAATCTGTTAAATAATGCTTTGAAATACACCAGCGAAGGCTCCATTACCCTTTCCGTCCGCTGTGAGCGTCTGGGGCTTAACCGGGTGCGTGTGTGGTATATGGTGGAGGATACGGGCCAGGGAGTAAAGAAGGAGAGTATTCCCTATATTTTTAACGCTTTTAAACGTGTGGATCAGGAGAAAAACCGTCATATTGAAGGCACAGGTCTGGGCTTAAGCATTGTTCAGCAGTTGGTGGAGCTGATGGGCGGTGAGATCAGTGTCAACAGTGTCTACACCAAGGGTTCTACGTTTATTGTTATGCTGGAGCAGGATATTGTGGATGACAAGGAGCTTGGAACCTTTACACTGGCTTCCCGGGCCAAGATTCATGAGGGCAAGCAGTATCAGCAGAGCTTTGAGGCGCCGGATGCCCATATACTTGTAGTGGATGACAATGAAATGAATCTGATGGTAGTGCGCAAGCTGCTGTCAGAGACGAAGATTCAGCTTGATACGGTATTAAGCGGCGCCGAGTGTCTTAGAATGACCCAGGATCAGCATTACGATGCGATTTTAATGGATCATCTGATGCCGGGGATGGATGGGATTCAGTGTCTTCACAGGCTGCGGACACAGCCGGGCGGTCTGTGCCAGGATACGCCTGTGATTGCCCTTACTGCGAATGCGGGAAGCGACAACCAGCTTCTGTACCGGAAGGAGGGCTTCAGCGGCTATCTGGCGAAGCCGGTCAGCGGCGCGCTTCTTGAGGCGGCCGTGCTGAGCGCTCTTCCCAAGGAACTGGTGAATTTGACGGAGGATGTGGAGCTGTCGGAGATTGGAAAGGATATCTTGATCTTTGAGCAGACGCAGCGTCTGTCTGTTATGGTTACCACGGACAGTGTCTGTGATCTTCCCGAATCCCTTCGGAAGGAGTTCAACATTTCCGTATGCCCTTATTATGTCCGCACGGATAAGGGGCGGTTTTTGGATGAGGTGGAGCTGAAAGCGGATGAACTGCTGCTGCATATGTTAGAGGGACAGTCGGCTCACTCGGAGGCGCCGGGTGTGGAGGACTATGAGCGGTTTTTTGCGGAGAAGCTTACGGAAGCCCAGAATGTGATTCATATTACGATGGCTAAGAATGCCAGTTTGGGGTATCAGAATGCGCTTGAGGCGGCAAAGTCTTTTGAAAATGTAACGGTGATTGATTCCGGGCATCTTTCCAGCAGCTTGGGTTTGCTTGTGCTTCATGCCGCTTCTATGGCGGAGCAGCATGCTACCAAGACTGAGATTGTAAATATGGTCAATGAGATGAAGCGGTATATTTCGTCGGCTTTTATTATTAAGAGTACGCATACCATGTGTCAGGCGGGGCAGATTCCGAAGCGGATTCAGATTGCCTGTGATGCGTTGCTTCTTCATCCGGTTATTGAGCTTAAGAAGAGTAAGATGGTAGTGACCGGCGTGGAGATGGGGGATTTCGTGCATATGATTAAGCGGTATGTGCGCAAGGCGCTTTTGGATGCGAGGAATATTGATCGGAGGATCTTGTTTATTACTTATGCGGGGTTGGAGGATCGGAGTATTGCTTATATTCAGAAGCTGGTGAAGCAGTATTGTCCCTTTGAGCGGGTTTATCTGCAGAAGGCTTCTTCGGCGATTGCTTGTAATTGCGGGCCGGGGTCGTTTGGGTTGTTGTATATGAAGAAGAATGAAGTGTTGGTGGATTTTTTGCAGGGGTCTGGAGGGGCGGACGGGTTTCGCACAAAATAAGACCGCAGCCATTTCCATATCCTGTGTTCGGACGGTTCACGCACACACAGTCTGCTCCGGACGGACATTGACCTCTCGGATCTTTTGGATTCGGGAGGTTTTTTAGGCCAATGTCCGCCCGTATCAGACTGTGTGTGCGTGAACAGCCGGACACCGGATATCGGAAAAGCCTGCGGTCTCATTTTGTGCGAAACCCTGGTTGTGGGGGTGTGAGAGACAGATGATTATTTTGTTTGAAGTTATGGATGGTACATAGTATAATATTTGGGAAAAGAAAAAGGTGGTACAGTTATGAAGAATAAAATGCTTTCCCAAAGTATTGCTGATAGTATTTTGTCGATGATAACGATAGAAAAGCGTTTTTCTGCGGGGGATAAACTTCCAAATGAATTGGAATTGTCGGAAGAACTTCATGTAAGTCGGACAACATTGCGGGAAGCAATAAGAATATTGGTTGCTTATGATATACTGGAAATTAAACGTGGAAAAGGAACCTATGTTACTGAAAAAGTACTTGAGCGGCCGCAAGATTTGGAACAGCTTTCTTCTGTTAAAGTAAATGTAAAAGACCTTTATGAAATGCGGCTGATTTTTGAGCCGGAAGTAGCTTATCTTGCGGCTGTAAGGGGAACGGATTCGGAGATAAAACGGATAATTGATTATGGAAAGCGGATTGAAAATGAAATTAGGAATGGGAAGGACAGAACGGAAGACGAACAGGCTTTTCACAAAGCGATTGCACAAGCTACCCATAATGAATTTATGAATAAACTTATGCCGATATTATATCAGGCTATTTCAAAGGGAGTAGTATTGTCGATTCAGAGTGAAAAGGCAATTAACGATACGTTGGGCGACCATAGGATGATAATGGAATTTTTGGAGGAGCGTAACGCTGAAGGAGCAAAGAACGCTATGAGGATTCATATTATGCATGCTATAAAAGAATTGAATATGGAATGATTGTTTGGCACTTGTGAGGGAGAACAGGTGCCGTTTTTTTATTTATAGACATAATACAACATATTGACATCATACAACTGGTGGGGTATTATAGAAAGAAAATTATTATACTGGGAGGAGATTCTATGAAATTTATTGATGTATCTGCATGGGAAAGGGCGATGCACTATGAAGTATTTAGAAATAGTGTCCAGCCGCAGTATTGTGTAACTTTTGACGTGGATGTGACAAATTTTCTGTCGTATGTAAAGAAAAGAAACTATTCGTTTACCTTTTCTTTTGTTTATGCAGTAACGAAATGTGCAAATGAGATTGAAGCGTTTCGATGTCGTTTTGTGGAGGGGAAGCCCGCCGTTTTTGAAACTATCAATACATCGTTTACATATCTTAACAGGGACACGGAACTTTTTAAGGTGGTGAATGTTCCTATGCAGGAAAAAATGGAAGATTATGTTGCTTTGGCAAAGAGTACAGAAGAGAATCAAACGGAGTATTTTACTGGACCGATGGCAAATGATATTTATCAGTTTTCATCTTTTCCATGGGTGTCATATACTCATATTTCTCATACGGAGTCTGGGAAAAAAGACAATGCAACGCCCTTATTTGACTGGGGGAAATTCTGCGAAAAGAATGGAAGGATATGGATGCCGTTTTCCGTACAGGTGCATCATTCATTTGTTGATGGCGTACATATTGGAAAATTGGCTGAAAGGTTACAGTGTTATTTAGATGATTTTGAGTAGGTGTTCCTATGTTTTACAAGCGGGCATTTTTACCGGAAGAATATGATAAGGGTATAGCAAATGCTTTGGCATACTATGAAGAATATTTTAAGCAAATAGCAGATATTGTTACGACTGTTTTTTAAAGAACAATTATATGGTTGGATATAGGTGCGGAACAAGGAAAATGGCGAGTATAGTATCCGGTAATCCTCAAGTTGAAAATATGGTTTGCTGTGACAATTCGCTCCAGATGTTAAGAATAGCGAAAGTGTGTATCTGTTTTTCAAATGTTGAGTTTTTAGAAAATCTGTAATGGCAAAAGACTGAAATTTGATATTTTTCGAGAAATATTCCACGGAACGGTTATAGACCATTTACGTGGTATAAAGTCACTATAATTATAGTGATATAAGGCTGACTCCAAACGGATGATACCTTTAGGAATTATTGTCGCTATAAGCCGTTCTTCAGAAAAATCACTTTTATCTGACAGTTGGTAACAACCCTGATAAATGCGATCAAGATAGCGATTATGATGTAATATAACAATTCTTTTTTCTGCTAATGTTCGCAGGAATAAAGTCAGCTCTCTTTACTATTCCATTTTTTTTGAGTATGACTTGTTTTGTTATTTTTTTTATGTCTAAGCAATCATCAATTTTCTTATTTTGTAAATTTGAATGTGAGTTTTATTTTTACTTTAGCATTGTAAAGTAAAAAAATTAATAAAAAAGAACACAATATAAAAGAATCTGTAAATTTTTTTGAAAAGCTATTCCATTTTCTTTCTTCAATGTTTATAATGAAGTCTAAGAAGCACTGCTTTTATCTATAGCTAGAGCGATAAATATTATCAATACGATAACAAAATGAGAACATTAGTTTATATATCATGAATTGCTGGATAATTGATAGATGGTATATGGTATATGGTATATGTTAAGCAATAGGCCCTGTGGAAGGCTTTTTAATGATTGGAGTAGTATAGGTGTAATACTTAATGTGGGGATTTTGTCCTTTAAATACACATGAAGCCTGCTATTACAGTTGATTTTCTAAATAGGCATTAGTATAATATCAGTATAGCAAAGTTTTGATAACTGGAATAAATGATGCGAATTGGAGTAAAAATGGATGAGATTTGCATGGGAATTAAATAAAAACAGTTAGGGATAATAGAAGTATAAATTGTGTGAAAGGAATGGGGTGGATATTATGCAAAGCATAATTCGGTTTTCTTTATTTGGTAATTTTGAAAGATTTAGTACAAGTAATTTGGACTCTTATATGAAATTAATTGAATTTTTTGGAAAAAGAGGATATAGACCTGCTACAGCAAACGAGTTACAATTGCAACCTAACGGTCAAAGTAGAGTAATTGTTATGCCAGTTTTTCTGAATGAAACGGGAGCAATTATAGAAATGTCATCAAATCGTATAAACTTTCAAAAAAATATTAATAATATAATAAAGATTGATACATTAAATCAGGAATTTTTAAATGAATTTTCAAATTTGTTAGATACTTTTATTGCAGAATTTTCGATTTTATCTAATAGGCTTGCGTTGAATTGCGAGATTTTGAAAGAAGGTATTACATCGGAAATGCCAATACAATCAAGTTTTTTTGATAATAATAACAAAACGGAAATGACAATGAGAAATGCTGCAAGAAAAGAGGTGGAAAAAGAAGAAAGCAATATAATTATTGAAAAGTATGTTACTATACAAGGAGGATTTACTAAGTATTCATATGATATTAATTCAATTGGAGAGAACCAGTTGATTCGTTTCAATGGTAGTAACATTAAGAAAATGTATGAAGCATATATAGATATTGCCTTACAAATAGAGAAAGGCTTGGAATAAATCTGATGTATAAAAATATTGCGTCTATACCTTCTGATTGTAAAATAATACAACTAAATGAAAATGATTTGAGAAATATAACATATTTTGATACAAATGTGGATATACATGAAAGTGAAATGAAAAGATTCAGCAATATGTATGATAAAAATATTGCTGAACAATTTAAAAATATGCAAAATAATATTATGAGCAAAGAGATTCCGATATTAACCAAACTTTTAATGGAAAGTTCTTTTGAAATGGGTTATGAATCTTTAGCAGAAAAATATTTTAATCAATTATCATTGGAATATGGTATTATTGCAGATACGGTACTTCAAAATATATATCTTCAGAATATGTACGACAATCAATATTTATTAAAGCATTTGTTATTTATTGTTGGTAATTTACCAGCAAGTAGAAGATATAATCTTGAAATTATTCCGTTAGCAGGGATTTCTAATCCAGATATAGAAATCCAGGATTTGTCCGTAAAATGCCTTGAATCATGGGAGGATAAGAGGCATTTACCAACATTGATTGGTTTGTATGAGCGAACAGATGTGGAATGGTTTAAAGAATATATAAATGATGTGATAGAAGAACTGAATGAGGGTTGAAATGGCATATTATGTGAGGAAAATTTCACGCTCGAAATGGCAGGAGAGTCAGTTGAGCACAGATGAAGTTAAAGCACTCGAAGAAGTGAGAAGTGTAAAAGCAGATGCAATTACTAATTGTATAAAAACAACGGGTAATAAACTGTCATTGTGGAAAGTAGATGAAAAGAGAGATGTAATAGAAGATATAATCCCTTTAATACTTGGCTTTGAAAGACCAGATACTTGTGATATTATTTATATTTCTGACGAAGTATTTTTACAAGAGGGAATATTATTGGAACAATCTTCTGAAGATGCAAATGTACCAATAGAATCTTTGAAGAAATATCATTATAATGCTGTAGTTAAAGATTATGAGGGATTAGGAAAGTTTGCAAAAGTAGTATTAAAATCGTTGAATAATTATAAAAGGTTTAAGGGAAAAGAAGTTAAAATAAAGTTGAAAGAGATGCTCATTAATCATGAAATTGAAAAGGAAATGATTTCTGATAAATTGTATGAAAAGATTAGCTGAAAGGATTATGTTGGTAACACAAAATCAATAGGCCAGAATAAATGATGTAATTGAAGTAAAAAGGATGTGTGCTTACATAAAAAAACTAAACAAATAGGGTTAAGAACAACAAAGAACATACCAAGTTCGAATGATTTCATACGGCAGGTTGAAAATAAGAATTGGATGAAAATTATGTGGAAGAGGTGCTGGGATCAGATAAATTGACTGAAGATAAAAAGTTGATTATTGAAACCTTGGGGGCAAATTATATTCATAAAAAAGGCAGTTCTAATTTGTGAAATGAGTATCTCATTGAAAAAGGCAATTGTGAATACCGTATGGGAGTTTTTACCAGAAGAGAAACGATATCAGTTGTTATTAAATGAAATAGAAATATCCAATTTGGACGAATTAAGTGAGAAGTTTATTTCTTTAGGAGGTATCTATAAAGCTTTATCGAATATGACACACCGGCATACTATCAAATTGTTTCGCTCGGAGTATAACCAGAAATTGGAAGGATATTTTGATTTCACCAAAAAAAGTTATTTAACAAGTGCAGATAATATAAAATATAGAAAGGAACAATTGTGTTGCACTTTTGAGGGGATTGTGCTATGATACTCTCTGTCGGACAAAAATTGACAAACTCTGGAGAGTCTCAGTAAGTGAGCGCCGAAGGTGTAACGCAGTACCTCTGTTGGAATGTGGGAGGGCTGTCTATCTCTCAGGCAAAAGGACAGGGCTTAGATGCAGATGTTCTAACTCTTTGGAGGGCTGATGATAAATCGGCTCTTATTTTTGTGCAATGTTCCGTTTTGGCGGGACGAGAGTGTCCGGTGCTTTGGGTGCCTGGGCATGGAATATCACAATGGGAAAAGAGAGGGAAAAATCATGTTGGAATTTGTGAAAAGTGCGAATGGGATTATGTGGAGCTATGTGCTTCTCGTTATTCTCTGCGGGACGGGTGTTTATTTTACGGTGCGTCTGAAGTTTATTCAGGTGCGTAAGTTTGGCGAGGGATGCCGGCTGGTGTTTGGGCATTTTAAGCTGAATGGGGAGAAGCGGGAGCATGGGGAAATGACGCCTCTGCAGTCTCTGGCCACGGCGATTGCGGCTCAGGTGGGAACGGGAAATCTGACGGGAGCGGCTACGGCTTTGATTTCCGGAGGGCCCGGGGCTATTTTCTGGATGTGGGTGAGCGCCTTTTTTGGTATGGCTACGATTTACGGGGAGGCGGCTCTGGCTCAGGAGTATAAGACTACGGAGAATGGAGAGGTTACGGGCGGACCGGTTTATTATATTCGGAAGGCTTTTCAGGGGACCTTTGGTAAGGTTTTGGCGGGGCTGTTTGCGGTGTTTATTATTTTGGCCCTGGGCTTTATGGGAAATATGGTGCAGTCCAATTCGATTGGCACGGCTTTTGCAGGGGTGTTCCGGGCGCGGAATATTGATTTGTCGCCGGTTGTGATTGGCGTGATTCTGGCGGTTCTGGCGTTTTTTGTGTTTATCGGCGGGACGAAGCGTCTGGCGGCGGTTGTGGAGAAGATGGTTCCTTTTATGGCAGGGGTTTATATTGTGGGGAGCCTGATTTTGATTTGCTTACATATTACGGCGCTTCCGGGGGCCATTGGTATGATTTTTGTGGGGGCGTTTCAGCCTCATGCTGTTGCAGGCGCGGCGGCAGGTATTACGGTGCGGGAGGCTATCCGTTATGGTGTGGCCAGAGGACTATTTTCAAATGAGGCAGGAATGGGTTCTACCCCTCATGCTCATGCAAGGGCGGCGGCTAAGAATCCTCATGAGCAGGGCTTGACAGCTATGATCAGTGTGTTTATTGATACCTTTGTGGTGCTGAATCTGACGGTGTTTTCCGTGCTGACGACGGGGGCTATGTCTACGGGTGAGGGCGGTATTGCGCTGACCCAGGCGGCATTTTCTACGAGCTTTTGGGGCTTTGGGGATATTTTTGTGGCTGTGTGTCTGCTGTTTTTTGCATTTTCTACGATTTTGAGCTGGCATTTCTTTGGAGAGGTGAATGTGAAGTATCTCTTTGGACCGAAGGCGGTGAAGGTGTATTCTCTGATTGTGGTGGTGTTTATTGTGGTCGGGTCTACCTTGAAGGTGGATCTGGTGTGGGAATTGGCGGACTTCTTTAATGGTCTGATGGTGATTCCCAATGCACTGGCGCTTTTGGCTTTGAGCGGTGTGGTGGTGAATATCTGTAAGAAGTTTGGGAAATAGGAAATGAGAGCGGGGCTGTCCGGTTTGCGGACGGCCCTGTGTTTATTTGCGGTTTTTTGTTTTTATGGATGAAGTCTGCCGATCCTTAAAGGGTATGTATGGTATCCTGTTGTTAAGGTGTGCCTGCAGGGATTTGAATTGTAATCTGATGGGAAATGAAGTATATTTATAATTGTAGTTGGAAAATTTGGGTACTTCGTATTACAGGGGAGGTCTGATATGGGATTACTTAAAAAATTTGCCAATATGATTGGCATGGATGGTAAGGACGAGAGCCGGGGTGAGGAACAGAAAGAGGGGAGAGCTGCAAAGAAGGTCAGAGACAGGCAGCCGGCGGAGGATATTGTCCCGGCGGCGGGCTCCCATGTTGTAAAGGATTCCGTACATGCCGGCGGAGAGGATGATGAAGATTTGATATATGAGATATCTTTTGAATTGAATGATGCTTTTAAAGAGGCGAAATCTCATGCCGGAGAGGTTTGGGGGCTGCTGGTCACGGAGTGAACGGTAAGGTTTTGGGAAATGGGGTAAGCGGACTTTTTTATGTGCGGTTATAGGGAGAAATTGAGGGATAAAGGTATAAAATCGTTAAGGAGCGGCTTTGATGAGGAATAGTTTTTTGGATAAGGAAGAGAAGAATACGGATAATTATAAAGCGCTTTGTGAAAAATGGCGTGAGATTTACCGGGATCTGGATCATGATGCGCTGGAACGGCAGTTTGGACTGGAGTGTGATGAGGAGGCGCGTTATATTACTTATTTTCATGAGAAATATCGGTTGGACAAGGAGAGCGGTATGCTGACACTGGTTTCTGATCCGGATCGGGAACTGGGGTTTCATACGGTGATGACGATTTATCATTTGTTTTATTATTCGAAGCCGGAGGCCAGGGTGAAAGGGGAGTTTGTGCCTTTTCGTCAGGTGAAGCGGGCGGCGCCTTTTGACGGGGCTTTTCGGAGGAATATTCTGGAGCCTTTGGCGAAGGCTTTTGATGGGAAGGCGGAGGAGCTTCGGCGGGCTTGCGTTGCTCTTGGCGGGGAGGCTGTTTCACAGGGGGATGTGGGGTATCGGGTTTCGGCTTTTGATTGTATGCCGCTGATGGTGGTGTTTTGGGATGGGGATGAGGAGTTTCCGGCGCAGGCGAATATTTTGTTTGATGCGGATATTACGGATTTTCTCCATGAGGAGACGGTGGTTTGTGCGGCGACGGATCTTTTTCGGAGACTGGTGGAGGAGGCGGGGCTTTCGGATGTGAGGAGGCCGTTTGCGTAGAGAGGGGCGGGAGTCATGACGTTTAGGTGGTTTAGGGGGCGCTTTGGGGTGGGGAGGTTTTTGGCGGGGCGGAAGGCTGTGAAGGCTGCGGGCAGGAACCTCCACCCCTGATCGGGGCGGCCCTCCTGCCCTCCGCCGGGACGGTTTCCGGGAACGGTTCGCAGTTTACAGTTCTATATGGGGCGGGAAAGCTTCTTTTCGCATGATTCCCCACATTTTGTCGATGTAGGATAGGGTGTAAAAGTTTTCGTAGTAGTGGTAGTAGAAGGCGCCTTTTAGGGTCATGCGGTATAGGGGGCCTTCTTTTGTTATATAGCCGAGGAGTTTTGCGGCTGTTAGCTCGAGGCCGTACATTTTTTTTAGGGGGATGTTGAAAAAGTGTTCGAAGTCGGCTTCGTTTATTTGGGTGCTGTAGACGGTCCAGAAGAGGTAGTATATCATTCTCTGGCGTAAGGTGAATCGGAGTGTCAGGGAGGTTGGAAGCTGTTGGCAGTCGATTCGGCGGCAATATTCTTCTATGGAAAAGGTGTTGATTTTGAATTGGTCCCGTAATAGGGTGGTGGCGGAGCATCCGAAGCCGAGGAAGTTGTCTCTTGTCATGGAGGAGTAGCGGGCGTTTTTTTGGCTTGAGAAGGTCCAGATGGAGGTGCGTGTGTATCCCTGGCTTTGGCAGTAGTTGGTTATGTTGTTGAGCAGGTTGTATTTTTCTTTCTTTTTCATGGGGCAAAGAGGGCTTGCCGTAAAAGTGAAGTCGATAAAGGGGTAGATGGCGATGTGGTTGGCTCCATGTGTGAAGGCGGTGTTGACGTCTGTTTTTAAATCTTCGAAGGTTTGGCCTGGCAGGGCGAAGATGAAGTCCATGGAAACGGTTTCAAAGGTGACGATTTTTAGGGCGTGGTGTATTGCAAAAGGATCTATGCTTTTGCGGCCCAGGAGTGTTTGATATTTTTTTTGGAAGGATTGTATGCCGATGCTGATTTTTGTTATGCCGGCAGTTTTGAGTTTTTGCAGCAGGGGGGCTGTTACATCCTCCGGGTGCAGCTCGATTCCGATTCCTTCTGTTATGATGAAATACTGCTTAAGGGCTTCGATGATTTCCGGCAGGCGTTCTGCTGCGAGAGCCGGTGTTCCGCCGCCGAAATAGAGACTGGTGACGGTTTTCTTTGCGGATGATTGTCTGCCGACTATGTGGATTTCTCTTAAGAGGGTATCTATATAATGGTCGCATAATTCTTTGGAATATAGAACCTTGCAATAGGGGCAAAAATTGCAGATGCTTCTGCAAAATGGGATATGGACGTACAGACCCAGATTTTCGCAGGCTTCGAAGGGAAGGTGTTGATCAAATTCATTTGTAAATATGAAGGGTTTCCGGGAGCGGGTCAGCCACATCCGTGTTAAATTTGTTATTGTGCTCATAGTGCCTCCTTTATATGTATTTCAAGTAGGTCCGCAGCATTTCCCAGATGATTTTTACATTTCCCCGGAACAATAGCGTATATTCCGCTACAAAGAAATACCCGCATTGACTGCACAGCCCCGGAACGTCGATGCAGCGTCCGCAGACGCTTAGCTTTCCATTTTCCATAACTACGCATTGATGGCAGGGAGTTGGAAAGGTATTGTTGATCAGGTATGGAAAGGCGCTCTTCAGGTTAAAAACAGGCGCTCCTTTTTTCATCATCTGGGTAATCACAGCACAGCAGCGGGACTTTTCCTCACGGCTCAGAGCCAGCTCTTTTGTGTCAGGGTAGGGCGTATGAAAGTTAAAGGAAACGGCCCGGACATTGGGAAGCTTCATTGCTTTTTGGCATACGTCTTTTATGGTATTTTTGTTGATCTGATTTACTGCCATATAGAAGCAGATGTTGTCGGAGGAAGCATGTTGAATGTTGTTCATTATGGTATCGTAGGTGTTGCCGCGAATCTGATTGTGCTTTTCCCGGTTTCCGTCGAGGCTGAGGAGGATCAGATCCGCTTCCGGCAAATCAATGGGGAATGTGCCGTTTGTGACTGTATTTACAATTAAAAATCCGGTCTGTTTGGCCTCGATTACCAGATCCCGCAGGGTTTTCCCGCTGTCCTGCCATAAAAAGGTTTCTCCGCCGCAGAAGAATAAAATGCGCACGCCCATTTTGTACAGGAGCGCCATTTCCTGCCTGATCTGCTTATAGGGATGGACCACGGCCGTAATGTTGTTTACCGAACAGTGTCTGCACTTTAAGTTACACTTGTCTGTTAGTATTATGGTTCCGAGAATTGGGTCTTTTTTTCGGAACAGTACGGTTTTGATTCCGAAGTTGGCGAAATAGAGGAAGGATGAAAGCTTCATGTTTTTATACCTCATTTATTATTGCGGCGGTGAGTCAGGGGATATGGCTTCGGACGCTTTCTCACCTGAATAATGCGTCAGCCCATAAGAAATTGCATCTGCAAGGCCGCCGTCATCTATGGCCTTTGCCACATAGTCGGCTGCTTTTTTTACTTCCGGCATGGCATTGCCAATCGCAATTCCAATTCCGGCAGCACGAATCATTTCCAGGTCGTTCATACTGTCCCCAATGGCTACCGCATCGGAAATGGATGCACCGTAGTGGGCCAGTATGCGTTCAATCCCTTTTACCTTGCCGTTTTCAGCGGGAATCACATCCGCCCCGCCAAGCTCACCGCCCATATAAAAGAGCTTCAGATCCGGGAAATCGCGCTGCATTTTTTCAATGATTTCCAGAGGTTCATGTAAAAAGAAGGAAAATACGGGCTTGCTGCAAAGTGTAAGAAAGGCTTCGTCTCCCTTGGGCGGTATGGGCTCTGTTGTGCGAAAAAGGGAATGGTTATAACGCTCCATACTGGAAACATAGAAATCTCCTTCAGAAGAAGTAACCATAAAATAGCCCCGTTTCATAACATAATCAATGATACGGCTTTTCAGGCCGGTATCCATAGGATTTTCCCAGAGTGTCAGCCCTTCCGCCTGGACAATGGCTCCGTTTGCTCCCACAAGGCCGTCGGGTGTGAAGCCTGCGGGAAGATCCGGAAGCAGCTCGGCGGAAAATCCCCGGCCGCTGGCGAGAAATACCATGTGACCGGCTTTTTGCAGGGAACGAAGGGCATCTGCGGCGCTTTCCGGGATGGTGCGGGTGTAATGGCTGAAAATGGTGTTGTCATAGTCGATAAAAAAATATTTTTTCATAACTTTCTCCTCGTTTTAGCGGTAAATCTTAAGGGTATACCGTAATGTCACCATTATAACCTATTTACGTTAAAAGGGATACCGGAAAAATATATACCAGAAAAAATGTTTGTTTCTTACGATTGAAATTTTCTGAAAATATGATATAATGGGCGTTAGTGAGAAGAACTTGAAAAATTAGGAGATCCCAATTTTATGAGACGAGTGTTGTTAAAATTAAGCGGTGAAGCCCTGGCGGGCGAGAAGCATACGGGCTTTGACGAGTCCACCGTGATCGGTGTGGCGAAGCAGGTGAAGGTTCTGGTGGATGACGGTATCCAGGTGGGTATTGTGATCGGCGGCGGTAATTTCTGGAGAGGCCGTACCAGTGAGAATATTGACCGGACGAAGGCGGATCAGATTGGAATGCTTGCTACGGTGATGAACTGTATCTATGTGTCCGAGATTTTCCGTTCCGTGGGTATGGAGACAGAGGTATTTACGCCCTTTGAGTGCGCGGGCTTTGCGAAGCTGTTTACCAAGGATCGGGCTTTGAAGCGGCTGAATCGGGGCTGTGTTACTTTTTTTGCGGGAGGAACGGGGCATCCCTATTTCTCCACGGATACCACCACAACCCTTATGGCCATTGAGATTGAGGCGGATGTGATTCTTCTGGCGAAGGCTGTGGACGGCGTGTACGACAGTGATCCCAAGCAGAATCCGGGTGCGGTGAAGTATGACGAGATCTCTATTTCCGATGTGGTGGATCAGCGTCTGGCGGTGATGGATCTGACAGCCTCCATTATGTGCATGGAAAACAAGATGCCCATGATGGTGTTCGGCCTTGGCGAGAAGGATAGTATTATCAATACGGTAAAGGGGAAATTTACCGGAACAAAAATTACAGTATAAAGCGGAGGGTATTTATTATGGATGAGAGATTAAAAGTGTATGAAGAGAAGATGACAAAGTCCTATGATTCCATGCAGAGGGAGTTTATCAGCATCCGGGCAGGCCGGGCAAATCCCCATGTACTGGATAAGATCCGTGTGGACTATTACGGAACGCCCACCCCTTTGCAGCAGGTGGGAAATATTTCTGTGCCGGAACCCCGGATGCTGCAGATACAGCCGTGGGAGAAGAGTCTCTTAAAAGCGATTGAGAAGGCCATTCTCACCTCCGATATCGGTATCAATCCCACCAACGACGGTTCCATTATCCGTCTGGTATTCCCGGAGCTTACGGAGGAGCGCAGAAAAGAACTGGTGAAGGATGTAAAGAAAAAGGGTGAAGCCGCTAAGGTGGCTGTCCGCAATATCCGCCGGGATGCCAACGAGAATCTGAAGAAGATGAATAAGGCCGGGGAGATTTCCGAGGATGATCAGAAGGATCTGGAGACCAAGGTTCAAAAGATGACGGACAAATTCATTGCCGATATTGACAAGGCCGTGGATGAGAAGTCCAAGGAGATTCTGACCGTATAGAGCTTATGAGAGAAAGTGAATGGGGGAGCTGTGGCAAAAGAGGACATATACATTTTGTCACAGCCCCCTTTTATGCAATAGTAACATATTGCGGAACTGGAATAGTAAAGTCCGTCCGATGCACAGAAGGATTTACGGACACAGGCGTTTGTGGTCGGAAATCCTTCTGGATAGAGGTGCACCGGAGGGACTTTACGGAACTGGAATAGGAGATAATTTATGAAGATACCGCAGCACGTGGCAATTATTTTGGACGGCAACGGCCGCTGGGCAAAGTCAAAGGGAATGCCCCGGAACTACGGTCATGCCCAGGGGAGCAAAAATGTGGAGACTATCTGCCGGGAAGCCTGGAACATGGGGATCAAATACCTGACCGTATACGCGTTTTCCACGGAAAACTGGAAGCGGCCCCAGGATGAAGTAGAGGCTTTGATGAAGCTTCTGCGCAATTATATGAAAACCTGCTTAAAGACAGCGGAGAAGAATCATATGCGTGTCCGGGTGATTGGCGACAAGTCCGGTCTGGCGGAGGATATCCGGGAGCGGATTGCACAGCTTGAGGAGGCTTCGAAAAATAATGACGGCCTGAATTTCCAGATTGCCATTAATTACGGAAGCAGGGACGAGATGATCCGGGCCATGAAAAAAATGGCGGCGGACCAGGAAAGCGGCCGGTTAAAAGCAGAGGATATTTCGGAGGAAATCTTCACATCCTATCTGGATACGGCAGATATTCCGGACCCGGATCTTTTGATCCGAACCAGCGGAGAGCAGCGGCTTTCCAATTTTCTGTTATGGCAGCTTGCCTATTCGGAGTTTTATTTTGCGGATGTTCACTGGCCGGATTTCACCAAGGAGGAGCTTGCAAAGGCCATTGAAGCTTACAATGGGCGTGACAGGCGCTACGGCGGAGTGAAGGAGGAAACGTAGTTGAAAGCGTTTTTTACGAGACTGGCCAGTGGGATTGTGCTGTTGGCGGTTATTATTACGGCCGGAATTGTTGGCGGAGATTTTTTGCTTGGTCTGACGCTTCTGATCTCGGTGATTGGCTATGTGGAGTTTGCCCGCGTGTTTGGGATAAGCCGGAATGTAATGGGAATCCTGGGCGTGATTGCCTCGGTTCTTTATGTGCTTCTGGTGCGGATGGGCGGCGAAGGAAACGGGGGAATCCTGATTCCTCTGGTTTGTCTGCCTCTTCTGGTGTTTGTATATCTGCTTGTGCTTATGGGAATTTATGTATTTACCTTTCCTAGATACCGGATAGAGGATGTGATGACGGCCTTTTTCGGAGTGATTTATGTTCCGGCCATGCTGTCCTTCCTTTATCTTACACGGATGACGGAGATTTTTACCGCCGGAATGTCTCTCTATTGGCTGATTTTTATTTGCTCCTGGGGCTGTGATACTTGTGCCTATGCGGTGGGAGTACTGATTGGAAAGCATAAGCTGGCTCCCGTGTTAAGCCCGAAAAAGTCCGTTGAGGGGGCAATAGGGGGAACTGTCGGGGCAGCTCTTTTAGGCTTTTTGTACGGAAGCTTTTTTATGAGTGATAAGGCCGGAGTCTGCGCTTTGATTTGCGCCGTGGGAGCGGTGCTGTCACAGATTGGGGATCTGACGGCTTCCGCCATTAAGCGGAATCATGATATCAAAGATTACGGACATCTGATACCCGGCCACGGCGGGATTCTGGACCGGTTTGACAGCGTGATCTTTACGGCGCCGGTGATTTTTGTAATGGCTCTGCTAAGCATGTAGAGATAAAAAAGTGACAATTCGATGCTTTGATGCAAAAGAAAAAATGCATCCGGAAAGGATATAAATAGAAGATGAAAAAGATTGCAATACTGGGTTCTACCGGTTCCATCGGAACACAAACTCTGGAGGTTGCCCGGGAAAACGGGGATCTTGAAATCGTATCCCTGGCGGCAGGCTCCAATGTGGAAAAACTGGAGGAACAGATCCGGGAGTTTCACCCAAAGCTTGCGGCCGTATGGAGCGAGGAGAGCGCGTCGGATCTGCGGGCAAGGGTCCGGGATCTGGATGTTAAGGTGGTTTCCGGCATGGAGGGACTTGTGGAGGTCTGTACCTGTCCGGAGGCGGAGATTGTGGTTACGGCTATTGTGGGAATGATCGGGATTATCCCTACCGTCGAGGCTATGAAGGCGGGAAAGGATATTGCTCTGGCAAATAAGGAAACTTTGGTGACTGCCGGGCATATGATTATACCATTGGCGGAGGAAAAGGGCGTGCGTCTGCTTCCGGTGGACAGCGAGCACAGCGCTATTTTCCAGTGCCTTCAGGGAGAGAACCGGGGGCAGCTTAAGAAGATTCTCCTTACGGCATCCGGCGGGCCGTTCCGCGGGAAAAAGCAAGAGGAGCTTCGAAACATTCAGGTGGAGGATGCCCTGCGGCATCCCAACTGGGCTATGGGACGGAAGATTACCATTGATTCCTCAACTCTGGTAAATAAGGGTCTGGAGATGATGGAAGCGAAGTGGCTGTTTGGGGTGGAGCCTGGTGATATTCAGATTGTGGTTCAGCCTAAGAGTATTATCCATTCTATGGTGGAGTTTGTGGACGGGGCGGTGATGGCACAGCTTGGGACGCCGGATATGAAGCTGCCCATTCAGTATGCTCTTTATTATCCGCAGCGCCGTTATCTGCCCGGAGAGCGTCTTGATTTTTGGAAATTGACGGAGATTACCTTTGAGAAGCCGGATATGGAGACATTTTCAGGCTTAAGGCTTGCCTTTGACGCTGCGGCGGCCGGAGGATCTATGCCTACGGTGTACAATGCGGCCAATGAGAGGGCGGTGAGTAAGTTCCTGGACAGGAAGATTGCTTATCTTGAGATACCTGAGATCATTGAGGCCAGTATGGAGGCTCATAAAGTGACGGCAAATCCTACGGTGGAGCAGATTCTGGAGACGGAGCAGGCGGTTTACGAATTTATTGAAAGCAGGTGGTAGCTTGAAAATCTTACTGGCACTTATTATATTTAGTTTGATTATTGTGATTCATGAGTTGGGACATTTTCTTCTGGCAAAGCGGGGAGGCATTCGGGTAAATGAATTTTCCCTTGGAATGGGGCCCAGAATTTTGAGTAAGCAGATAGGGGAGACACGTTATTCTCTGAAGCTTCTGCCCTTTGGCGGTTCCTGTATGATGGAGGGGGAGGATGGATATAATCCGGAGACGGATGCGCCAGGCAGTATGATGGAGCGGACGGAGGTTGTAGATGTACTTTCCGGGGAGAAGAACCGGAGAAGACAGGCAGTGCTGGTAAACGGAATCCCGGAGGATTCTTTTGCGGCCAAGTCTGTGTGGACGCGGATTTCCGTGGTGGCGGCCGGACCGGTTTTCAACTTTATTCTGGCTTTTATTTTGTCTCTGATTGTAATTGGGAGTATTGGGTATGATGCGCCGGTGGTGGTGGCTCTGACGGAAGATTTTCCGGCGGAGGAAGCCGGGATGCAGCCGGGGGATCGGATTGTGAAGATGAACGATACCCGGATTCATGTTTACCGTGAGGTGAATATGTATGTGCAGATGAACCAGGGGAAGACGGTGGAGCTGACCTATGAGCGGAATGGGGAGCGGTATACGGTGATGCTGGAGCCGAAGCAGGCGGAGAACGGGATGTATTATCTGGGGCTTCGGGGGTCCGGGGTTCGGATGAAAGGGAATATACTTAAGACCATTGGGTATAGCGCTTATGAGGTGAAGTATTGGATTTCTACGACGATTAAGAGTCTGGGGATGCTTTTTGGCGGCCGCGTGGGTGCGGATGATATTTCCGGGCCGGTGGGGATTGTGAATGCGATTGGGGATACTTATGAGAGCAGCAGGGAGGACGGGGTTTTTTATGTCTGGCTGAATATGCTGTATATCTCCATTCTTTTGACGGCGAATCTTGGGGTGATGAATCTGTTGCCTTTGCCGGCGCTGGATGGGGGAAGGCTTGTCTTTCTGATTCTGGAGGCGGTTCGGGGGAAGGGGATCGATCCGGAGAAGGAGGGGATGGTGCATTTTGTGGGGCTGATGGTGCTGATGGCTCTGATGGTTTTTGTGATGTTTAATGATTTTCGGAATATATTGATGTAGGACGGACGGGAGAGCCGGAAAATAAGCCGGGAGGCTTTTCCATATCCTGTGTCCGCGCGGTTCTCGTACACGCTGTCTGCTCTTGACGGACTAACGGGGAGTGTTTTGACAGGCGATGCCTGTTGGAGCTTTTGATGTTAGTCCGCCAATATCAGACAGCGTGTGCGCGAACAGGCGGACACAGGATATCGGAAAAGTCTTCCGGCTTATTTTCCGGATCTCCCTGACTTTGGGGGTGTGTAGATGAAGGGGCGGGTTTGTTTTTTGTGTTCGTTGAATTTGTGTGTGTGGATAAAGAGATAGGTTTATTTTTTGTGTTTTTTGACTTTAAGGGTGGGGGCTGGGGGTGTTTGAAGGGGGTTGGGTGGCTTTGGTTGGGGTGTGCTGTAGTTTTTGTTGGATACTTTGAAAACGTTCGGGAATTTCTTCGGGGGGCATGCTGCTGTGGACGGCGCAGGTGCCGGCTTTTTGGGCGGTTTTGTAGTACCATTCTTTGTAATCGAGGATTTCTACGGTCTCCTGGAGTTGGGTGATTTGGGTGAGGACTTGTTCGCGCTGGCGGCGGAACATGGAGAGGCGCTCGGGGATGGTGGCGTCGCCCTGGGCGCACCATTCCATGAATTGGCGGATGTCTTTGATAGACATGCCGGTTTTTTTCAGACATTCTATGACGGAGAGGGATTCGAAGTCTTTGTCGCTGAACATGCGGATGCCGCCGTTTGAGCGCTCTACGAATGGGAGAAGGCCCTCTTTGTCATAGTAACGCAGGGTTGAGGGCGGGATGTTTAGTTTTTTTGCGATTTCGCCTACGGTGTAGAACATGGGGATACCTCTTTTGTGTTTCTTGTAATGTGTTGGAGAGTTTGTCTTGCTGCGTGTGCTAAAGATATTTTTTCGGCTTTACGCCGGTTTTTTCTTATTTGGCTTGACTTAAAGTGAACTTTAAGTTGTATGATATAGTTAAAGGTTTTGGATGCTTTGATTATAACAAAGGATATGGCAAAAAGCAAATCTGAAAGGAGCAAATGAGTTATGGTGTATAAGGATTTTCAAGGTGAAAAGCTGTCGGCTTTGGGGCTTGGATGCATGCGCTTGCCGGTGGTGGACGGTGATGATGCCAGGATTGATGAGGCAGCGGCAAAAGAGATGGTAGATTATGCTATGGCCCGGGGAGTTAATTATTATGATACGGCATGGGGGTATCATAGCGGTAATTCGGAGCTTGTGATAGGGAGGGCTTTGGCTTCTTATCCAAGGGAGAAGTATTATCTGGCTACGAAGTTTCCGGGGTATGACCTTTCCAATATGGATAAGGTGGAGGAGATTTTTGAGAAGCAGCTTGAAAAATGCGGTGTCGGATATTTTGATTTTTATCTGTTCCACAATGTCTGTGAGATGAATATTGACGCTTATCTGGATAAAAAGTATGGAATTTTTGACTATCTCGTGGAGCAGAAGCGTAAAGGGCGTATCCGTCATCTGGGATTTTCCGCTCATGGAAGCGTGGAGGTGATGAGGCGCTTTTTGGAGGCTTATGGTTCAGAGATGGAGTTCTGTCAGATTCAGCTTAATTATCTGGATTGGAATTTCCAGGATGCTAAGGGGAAGGCGGAGCTTTTGAAGGAGTGGAAGCTTCCTGTGTGGGTGATGGAACCGCTGCGGGGCGGCCGGCTTGCCAAGCTTACCCAGGCTGAGGAGGAGAAGCTTCTGGCTCTGAGGCCGGAGGAAAAGGTTCCGGCCTGGGCGTTTCGGTTTTTGCAGGCAATACCGGAGGTGACAATGGTTCTTTCGGGGATGTCGAATTTTGAACAGCTTAAGGAGAATATACATACCTTTGAGACGGAGAAGCCTTTGGATGATACGGAGATGAAGACCCTTCTTTCGGTTGCCGACGGCCTTCTTGGAAGTACGCTGCCCTGTACGGCATGTCATTATTGTGTGAGTCATTGTCCTCAGGGATTGGAGATTCCGAAGCTGATTGCGCTTTATAATGAGCATTGTTTTACGGGGGGAGGTTTTCTTGCGCCTATGGCGATCTCGATGGAGCCGGAGGAGAAACGGCCCGGTGCATGTGTGGGATGTAAAAGCTGTGAAGCTGTTTGTCCGCAGGGAATTAAGATTTCGGAGGCTATGGCGGATTTTGCTGAGAGGCTGAAAGGGTAGGGGGGAGCAGCAATTCCGGCGGTCGGCAGCGGGGCAGGCTTACAGGCTTTTCCATATCTGTGTTCGGACGGTTCACGTACACGCTGTCTGCTTCGGACGGACATTACCGTGAGAGTTTTGAGAAGATGTTTGTATTTTGGGTAATGTCCGTCCAAATCAGACAGCATGTTCGCGAACAGCCGGACACCTGATATCGGAAAAGCCTGTAAGCCTGCCCCGCTGCCGACCGCCGGAATTGCTGCTTTGGATGAGCTGTAGGTATTGGGAGAGATTTACATAAAAAAGATGAAAAAGGTCAATTTTAATCAGCAATTTACTTTTAAAGGGTTTTGTGATACACTCTATCGTGGTGTTGAGATATTTGAGAAAATGATACTGCAAAGGAGATGTAAAGATATATGAAATTAGGCATAGTAGGGCTTCCCAATGTAGGAAAGAGTACCCTTTTTAATTCACTGACTAAGGCAGGAGCGGAATCTGCTAATTATCCTTTCTGTACGATTGATCCCAATGTGGGTGTGGTGGCGGTGCCGGATGAGCGGCTTGGCCTTTTGGCAGCGCTTTATGATTCGGCGAAGGTTACGCCGGCGGTTATTGAGTTTGTGGATATTGCGGGACTGGTAAAGGGCGCGTCTAAGGGTGAGGGCCTGGGCAATCAGTTTTTGGCGAATATCCGTGAGGTGGACGCCATTGTTCATGTGGTGCGCTGCTTTGAGGATTCCAATGTGGTTCATGTGGACGGCAGCATTGCTCCTCTGCGGGATATTGAGACGATTAATCTGGAGCTGATTTTTTCGGATATTGAGATTTTGGAGAGAAGGATTTCCAAGACGGTCCGCGGGGCGCGCAATGATAAAACGCTGGCTAAGGAGCTGGAGCTTTTGGAGCGCATCAAGGCGTGGCTGGAGGATGGGAAGATGGCGGCCGGCTTTGAGACGGAGGATGAGGACGAGCAGGAGTGGATGGCCGGTTATAATCTTCTGACTGCCAAGCCGGTGATCTTTGCGGCAAATGTGGCGGAGGATGATTTGGCGGATGACGGGGCTTCTAATGAACATGTGCGGCAGGTTCGGAAGTTTGCGGCGGAATATGGAAATGAGGTCTTTGTAATCTGTGCTCAGATTGAACAGGAGATTGCGGAGCTGGATGAGGAAGAAAAGGTGATGTTCTTGGAGGATCTGGGACTTAAGGAATCCGGACTTGAGAAGCTTATTTCGGCAAGCTATAGCCTTTTGGGACTGATCAGCTATCTCACGGCGGGGGAGACGGAGACCCGGGCCTGGACCATCAAAAAGGGGACTAAGGCGCCCCAGGCGGCAGGGAAGATTCATTCTGACTTTGAGCGGGGCTTTATCCGGGCAGAGGTGGTGAATTATCAGGATCTTCTGGACTGCGGTTCTTATTCCGCAGCTAAGGAAAAGGGCCTTGTAGGACTGGAAGGCAAGGAGTATGTGGTGAAGGACGGGGATGTGATCCTCTTTCGGTTTAACGTATAATCGTGCAATAAGAGAGCGGCGGAAAAGAATTTTCCGCCGCTCTTTTGCATAGGCTGTAAACAGATAAATAAGCATTTGCGGAGGTGGCAATTGCAGGAACTGATTATGGCCCTTATGGAGCGGTACGGTTATCCGGGCATTTTTTTTCTAATTGCGGTGGAGAATATTTTTCCGCCGATTCCGTCGGAAATCATTCTGCCCTTTGGAGGATTTCTGACTACATACACGAGACTTTCCATATTCGGAGTAGTCTTTTATTCCACCCTTGGCTCTCTGGCGGGCGCTCTGGTGCTTTACGGGGCGGGATGGCTGCTGAACCGGGAACGGCTGATGCGCCTGGTGGCAGGTCCGGTGGGGAAGGTACTATGTCTTAAGCCGGTCGATGTGACAAAGGCAGATGACTGGTTTCTGAAAAAAGGTACGAAAACCGTATTTTTCTGCCGCTTTGTGCCCATTGTCCGAAGCCTGATTTCCGTTCCTGCGGGAATGAGCCGGATGCCGATGGGGATGTTTTTGGCCTATACAACAGCAGGAAGCGTGCTTTGGAATCTGGCCCTTGTCTCTCTGGGAGCCGTCCTTGGGGAATCCTGGGGAAAAATCGCCTATCTGGTGGGGGAATACTCCCACATTATGCTGATTGTGCTCTCAATAAGCGGGGTCAGCGGAATCATTTGGTTTTACCGGACACGGCCGAAAAGCAGTCACAGGTCATGAAGCGTACAATTTTATTTTTGAGTAAACCGGCCCGGTAAAGAGAGCGGATACCTTCGGTGAGCGGGGTATTGGAAGTGAATAGAGAAAATTGGGGAGCTGGAAAGAAGATTTCTATATCTGGACATCATTTACGATGCGGACACAAGATATGGAAGTCTTCTTTTTTCCTAAAAATTTCCTAAAAAATTCATTTGAAAAGCTCTTGATTTTTGAAAAGAAGTAAGATACACTTGTACTACAAGTGGTAGAAAGTGGTGGAAAGTGGTTTTTGGGTAAAGAATAGTGGAGAATACAACCTAAAACCGGACGAAAGAGGGGTGAGCGCTATGTTCCGCGGCGAATACAACCATTCGGTGGACACCAAGGGCAGGCTCATCATTCCCTCCAAATTTCGGGAGCAGCTGGGAGAAGAATTTATTGTCACCAGAGGATTGGACGGCTGTCTCTTTGTGTTTCCGATGAAGGAGTGGGAGGAGTATGAGGAGAAGCTCCGGAAGCTTCCCACAACCAATAAGAATGCCCGTTCTTTCGTGAGATTTCTTACCGCAGGCGCCACCTCCTGCGAGTTTGACAAGCAGGGGCGGATTCTGCTTCCCGCGACGCTGCGTAAGTTTGCGGAGATTGAGAAGGATGTGGTTCTGGCAGGACTTTTGAACCGCATTGAGATCTGGAGCGAGGAGAAGTGGAATCAGAATAACAATTACGATGAAATCGATATGGACGAGATTGCAGGCCAGCTGACGGAACTGGGGCTGGATATCTAAGAATTGCTGCGTATCGGCAGACCTGCGGCAGATGAGTTTGGGCTTGGGAGCCGGCGCAATTGCAGGCATACCGGGAGCAGTATCCGGGGAGGCTTGAATGGAATTTGCACATGTATCGGTCCTTCTAAGAGAGACCATTGAACAGCTGAATATCCGGCCGGACGGAATCTACGTGGACGGAACTCTGGGAGGAGGCGGACATGCCTTTGAGGTGTGTTCCCGGCTTTCGGACAAAGGAAGGCTGATTGGAATCGACCAGGATGCCGACGCCATAGCTGCGGCCGGGAAGCGTCTTCAGAAGTTTAAGGATCGGGTTACGATTGTCCGCAGCAATTACTGCAATATGCGAAGAGAATTACAAAAGCTTGGTATCGAAAGGGTGGACGGAATTGTGCTGGATCTGGGGGTTTCCTCCTACCAGCTGGATTCTGCCGGGCGCGGCTTTACCTACCGGGAGGATGCGCCCTTAGATATGCGGATGGACCAAAGACAGGCCGGGACGGCGAGAACCATTGTCAACGAGTATTCCGAGCAGGAATTGTTTCGGGTGATTCGGGACTATGGGGAGGACAAGTTTGCGAAGAACATTGCCAAGCACATAGCAGCGGCCAGGGCGAAGAAGCCGATAGAGACTACCGGGGAGCTGACGGAGATTATCAGAGGGGCTATTCCGGCCAAGGTACGCATGAACGGCGGGCATCCCGCCAAGAAGACCTTTCAGGCTATCCGGATCGAGCTGAACAAAGAGCTGGAGGTTTTGAAGGATTCCCTGGACGATATGATCGATCTATTGAAGCCGGGAGGAAGGATCTGTGTGATTACCTTCCATTCTTTAGAGGATCGCATTGTAAAAACTATTTTTAAGACAAATGAAAATCCCTGCACCTGCCCTTCTAATTTTCCTGTGTGTGTGTGTGGTAACAAACCGAAGGGCAGGTTAGTTGTAAAAAAACCAATTGTTCCAGGTGAGGAGGAATTGACAAAAAATAAAAGATCAAAAAGCTCAAAGCTTCGGGTATTTGAGCGGATCTAAGTAAGAATTGAGAGAAGCGAATGGCAGAAATCAGAAGCATTTATACGGACAAAAGAAGAACTTCCGACAGAAACAGACAGACTTATGTGAATGGCACAGCGGTCCGTAAGCTTCAGGTTGTGGAGAATCCAAAACGGGAACAAAAAAACAGGCGGTCAAGACGGCCCCGTGTTACCCGCGCGCCCAGAAGGGAGAAAGTAAATTACCTGAGCATCGGTTATACCTTGTTCCTGACGGCCGCATCGGTACTGGCCCTTTGGGTATGCGCGGGCTATCTGCAGCTTCAGGCTGATAATACGGCGAAGATGAAGAATATTGCGGCTCTGGAGGCTCAGCTTTCGAATATGAGGGCGGAAAATGATGATGAATACAATCGTGTTACTTCCTCTGTGGATTTGGAGAAGATACGCGACATCGCCATCAATGAGCTTGGAATGGTGTATGCCCAGTCGGATCAGGTGATTCTGTACAACGGACAGGGCAGCGATTATGTAAGGCAGTACGGAGAGATACCCCGGGAGGACAGCGGCTTGAAGGGGCTCTTCGGTTCCGGAGGCAGGTGAGAGTGTGAGTCGTGCAAAACAAAGAAGAGCAAACAGAAAAGCAATAGCGGAGCATCGCATGAAGGGAAAGCTGGCACTATTATTCACCATAATAGTGCTTGCTTTAATTGGCGTCAATGTCCGCCTGGCTTATATTAATAAGACAAACGGCGACAAATATACAAAGAAGGTTCTGGCCCAGCAGGATACGGCAAGCACCCTGCTTCCCTATAAGAGAGGGGATATTTTGGATCGGAACGGTACGATTCTTGCTACCAGTGAGAAGGTGTACAATCTGATTCTGGATCCCAAGGTGCTGCTGCAGAACAAGTCTGATGATGAGAAGAAGGACTGCGTGGAGCCTACCATCCGCGCGCTGCTGGAGTGTTTTGAACTTGAGGAGGAGAAGCTGCGCACCGAATTAAACGAAAAGAAGGACAGCAGCTATGTGCCTCTTCTGCGGCAACTGACAAAGGAGCAGACAGAGGCTTTTCGGGAGCTTTTGGAGGATGAGAAACGGGGGCCGAAGATCAAGGGTGTATGGTTCGAGGATTCATATATCCGCCGCTATCCCAACAATTCCCTGGCCTGCCATGTGGTTGGCTATACGGTTATGGGCAATCAGGGACAGACGGGTATCGAGGAGGAGTACAGCAGCGTCCTGAATGGAACCAACGGCAGAAGCTACAATTATCTGAATGAGGATCTGGAGCAGGCCAAATCTGTGAAAGCGCCTACGGACGGCAACAGCGTGGTTTCCACCATTGACGTGACACTTCAGGGAATTGTGGAAAAATACATTGATAAGTTTATCGAAGATTACACCAATAAATTTGTGGAAGGACCGGCGGCAAAAAATATCGGAGTCATTATGATGGATCCCCAGACCGGCGAGATCCTGGCTATGGCCGGGGATGTGGACTTTGACTTGAATGATCCCCAGGAGCTGGTGGGGAACGGATATATTTCGCAGGAGATCTACAATGCGATGGAGGGCAATCCGCATATTCTTGTGGACCAGGGTTATATGCAGCAGCGGGAATATGACCGGCTGGAGACAGACGGGAAGCTGGATATGGAAAATCTGAAGCTGTTTCTTCTGAATCAAATGTGGAGAAACTACTGTATCAGTGATGGCTTTGAGCCGGGCTCTACAGTAAAGCCTCTTACCGTGGCGGGCGCATTGGAAGCAGGGGTGATCTCGGATTCGGATACGTTTTTATGCGATGGCGGACAGACCATTGTGGAAGGGCAGAAGCCGATTACCTGTGCAAAGAAGTCGGGCCATGGGATTATTTCCCTGGAGGGAAGCCTTATGTTCTCCTGCAACGATGCGCTGATGCAGATAGGAGCTAAGGAAGGCTATGATACCTTTTTAAAATACCAGCAGATTTTCAACATCGGTCTGAAAACAAACATTGATCTGCCGGGTGAGACGAACAATGCATCCACCGTATTTTCCAGGGAAACTATGGGGCCTACGGAGCTGGCAACCAGTTCCTTCGGCCAGGGCTACAATATGACTATGATCCAGGAAGCCGCGGCATTTTCTTCCGTGATTAACGGCGGATATTATTACAAGCCTCATGTGGTAAAGAAGATTCTGGATTCCAACGGCGGTACGGTGGAGAATATCAATCCGGTGCTGGTGAAGCAGACCGTATCGTCAAAAACCTCCGCGCTTATCCGGCAGTATCTCTACAATACCATGTACGGGGTGGCGGACGGCAACGGGAACAATCCAACCGGACGAAAGGCCCGTGTGGCAGGCTATACCATGGGCGGCAAGACAGGGACGGCGGAGAAGGTTCCGCGTTCCGCCAGAAAGTATCTGGTATCCTTTATCGGCTTTGCACCGGCGGACAATCCTCAGGTAGTCTGTTATGTAGTGGTGGATGAGCCTAATGCTGCGGATCATATCACGCAGGCAAGCAGCAGCTATGCCCAGGAAATTTTTAAGAATATTATGAAGGAAGCTATGCCTTATCTGAACATTTATGCTACGGAGGAGATTCCGGAGGATATGAGGGAAGAGGTAGAGGCGGAAAATGCGGCCAAAGCGGAGCAGGAGGGCGGCGGAGAAGACGGCGAAACAGGAGAAGAAGGGGAAGATTCCGAGGAAGCCACTGTTCCGGAAGGCTATCTCACGGATCCCAATACGGGGGAGCAGGTGAAGATGCCGACGGAGGAGGAAGCCCGAAGCAGAGAAGAAGATGGGATTCTGGGCGGTATCGAGAGCCCGCTTTTCGGAAATGAGGAACCGGAGAATCCGCAGGAACCGGAGAGCCCCGAGGAGCCGGAGAATCCCTAGCAGCCGCAGCAATAACACCGGCCCGGCAAGCATAATTATAAAGATCTCATAATAGGTTAATACAAAGCCATTATGGGGTCTTTTTATGTATCCAAAGTGTAAGACATATAACAGGAAAAAGATTATTCTGATCTTCGTCTGCTGCCTGATTGGGGTCTGCGTACTGACCGGGAGGCTGGTGAAGCTGATGGTTTTTGAATCGGAATACTATCAGGAGCTGGCGGACGCTCTTCATGAGCGGGAGCGCAGCATCAAGGCGGCCAGAGGAAGGATCATCGATGCCTCCGGTACGGTGCTGGCTACCAACCGGACTGTGTGTACCATTTCCGTGGTTCACAGCCAGATTAAGGAACCGGAACGTGTGATTGAGGTGCTGTGCGAGGAGCTTGAGCTTCCGGAGGAAACTGTGCGTAAGCGGGTGGAAAAATACAGCTCCATTGAGCGGATTAAGACCAATGTGGAAAAAGAGGTCGGCGATCGGATTCGGGCCTATCAGCTGGAGGGTGTAAAGATCGACGAAGACTTTAAGCGTTATTATCCTTACGGAAGTCTGGCTTCTAAGGTACTGGGCTTTACGGGGAGCGACAATCAGGGGATTATCGGTCTTGAGGTAGTCTATGACAAATACCTTCAGGGGATCAACGGAACTATTTTGACCCAGACGGACGCCCGCGGAGTTGAGATTGCCGATGCAGGGGAGGAACGGGTGGAGCCTGTGGCAGGCAGTGATCTTTATATCAGCCTGGACTACAACATTCAGCTTTACGCCCAGCAGGCTGCGCTCAAGGCTCTGGAACAAAAGCAGGCGACTTATGTATCGATTTTGATTATGAATCCGAAAAATGGGGAAATCTATGCCTGTGTGAATGTGCCGGAATTTGATTTGAACGATCCCTTTACCCTGAATGTAGATGTGGATACCAGCGGCCTTACGGAGCAGCAGAAGCAGGATCTTCTGAACCAGATGTGGAGAAATCAGAGCATCAACGATACCTATGAGCCGGGATCCACCTTTAAGACCATAACGGCGGCGGCGGCCCTGGAGAAGAATGTGGTTTCTCTGAAGGATACCTTCAGCTGTCCCGGTTTTCGGATTGTGGAGGATCGGAAGATCCGCTGCCACAAGGTCGGCGGACACGGAGCGGAAACCTTTGTGCAGGGCATTGAGAATTCCTGCAATCCGGTTTTCATTGATATCGGTCAGCGCATAGGCGTGGATGATTTCTGCGGTTATTTTCAGCAGTTCGGCCTTTTATCCAAGACGGGAGTGGACCTTCCCGGGGAAGCAGGTACTATTTTTCATAAAAAGGAAAATATCGGCCCTGTGGAGCTTGCCACCATTTCCTTCGGACAGTCCTTTCAGATTACACCCATACAGCTTGCCGCTACCGTGAGCTCTCTGATCAACGGAGGCACGCGGGTGACGCCTCATTTCGGGGTGGAGATTCGCGACGGGGAAGGGAATTTGCTGAAAAAACTATCCTATGAGCAGAAAGAGGGGATTGTGTCGGAGGAAACCTCCGAGACCATGCGTTATCTTTTGGAAAAAGTGGTGTCCGAGGGCGGAGGAAAAAAGGCATACATTGAGGGCTACCGCATCGGGGGAAAAACGGCTACCTCTCAGACGCTGCCAAGAGGTACGAATAAATACATATCCTCTTTTATCGGCTTTGCGCCTGCGGACGATCCGCAGGTGCTGGCTATGGCCATTATTCACAATCCCCAGGGGATTTATTATGGGGGAACGATAGCTGCGCCTGTGATTCAGGACATATTTTCCAATATTCTGCCCTATTTGGGAATTGAAAAGGAAGAAATTATTACAGAAATTCCCATTGAGGACAGATAATGGTTGAATAATCCGGGGGAAAGACTTATAATGCAATACGGGGGACAGCCCAAAGTTTACCGGACACGGCCGTGACGGTAATGACCAAAGAAGCTTGAGAGGTGTAACAATATGAATTATATTATGATATTGCCGGTGTTGATTTCCTTTGCTATCAGTGCGGCCTTAGGTCCGGTGGTGATTCCGCTGCTGCGCAGGCTGAAGTTCGGTCAGACAGTCCGGGAGGAGGGGCCGAAAAGTCATTTGAAGAAGAGCGGAACGCCGACCATGGGCGGTTTGATTATTCTGGCCGGGATTGTGGTAACATCCCTTTTGTATGTAAAGGATTATCCGGAGATTATACCTATTCTCTTTGTGACCGTAGGCTTTGGGATTATCGGATTTCTGGATGATTATATTAAAATAGTGCTGCACCGCTCAGAGGGACTGACGCCGGGGCAGAAGATGCTGGGACAGATCCTGGTAACGGGAGTATTTGTCTACTACTATTACCGGCAGACGGGAGGGGATATGGCAATGCTGATTCCCTTCTGGCCGGAGCATTACCTGCATATGGGATGGCTGGCCGTACCGGTGGCCTTTCTGGCCATTATCGGAACGGTAAACGGAGCGAATTTTACGGACGGCCTGGACGGCTTGGCCTCCAGTGTGACGGTGCTCATAGCTACCTTTTTTACGGTAGTGGCTTTTGGAACCCACAGCGGTATTTCGCCCATTACCTGTGCGGTGGTGGGAAGCCTGATGGGCTTTCTGCTCTTTAATGTTTATCCGGCCAGTGTCTTTATGGGAGATACGGGCTCTCTGGCCCTGGGCGGCTTTGTGGCTTCCACGGCCTATATGCTGAAGATGCCCATGTTTATTTTGATTGTGGCCCTGATTTACTGGGTTGAGATTCTTTCGGTGATGATACAGGTGACGTATTTTAAGCTGACCGGCGGAAAGCGGATTTTCCGGATGGCGCCCATTCATCATCATTTTGAGCTTGGCGGCTGGTCGGAGACCCGGGTGGTGGCGGTATTCTCCATCATCACGGCCGTTCTCTGCCTGATTGGAATTCTGGCCTTATAGATATCAGGGAATTTAGAATAGGAGATAAGATTATGACAGTAGATAAAAGGATCCTTATTATCGGTGCAGGCGTAAGCGGTATAGGCGCCGCAAGGCTTCTTCTGGATGCCGGCGCCTGTCCGGTGATCTACGACGGCAATACATCTTTGAAGGAGGAAGCTCTGCGCGACAAGCTTCCGGAGAGCAGCGATTTTCGTATCTTTCTGGGAGAGCTTCCGGAAAAAGAAAAAAAGGAGACGGAAGTGGTGGTATTAAGCCCGGGTGTGCCTGCAGAACTTCCGTTGGTGGAGGAGCTTCGTGAAAACGGAGCTGAAATATGGGGGGAAGTGGAGCTTGCCTATCATTTTGCAAAAGGAAGGCTTGCGGCCATTACGGGAACCAACGGCAAGACTACCACAACGGCTTTGGTGGGAGAGATTCTTCGGAGCTTTTATCAGGAAGTGTTTGTAGTGGGGAATATCGGAAATGCCTATACGGGAGAAGCCCTTAAGATGAGCGAAAGCAGCGTGACAGTGGCGGAGATCAGCAGCTTTCAGCTGGAAACCATCCGCAGCTTTCACCCTCAGGTCAGCGCCATTTTAAATATTACGCCGGATCACCTGGATCGCCATCACACCATGGAGTGTTATATGCGGACCAAGGAGCTGATTGCCAGGAATCAGGAGGCACAGGATACCTGCGTGCTGAACTATGACGATGAGGAAACACGAAGGTTTGGGGAGCTGGTGAAAGCATCGGTTCTTTATTTCAGCCGGAAGCATATATTGGATCGAGGCGTATATCTCAATGGCGCCCGGATCATCTACAATGACGGCAGGGAACAGACGGAGATCTGTGATATTTCGGAGCTTCATCTGCTTGGAAGCCACAATCACGAGAATGTGATGGCGGCTATTGCGATTGGCATTGCCATGGGCGTGCCGTTACCGCAGATACGCCGCACGGTAACGGAATTCAGAGCGGTGGAGCACCGGATTGAGTTCGTGGCGGAAAAGAACGGCGTTGTCTATTACAACGATTCCAAGGGGACGAATACGGATGCCTCCATTAAGGCGGTGGAGGCCATGACCAGACCTACCCTTGTGATTGGCGGCGGCTACGACAAGCATGTGGAGTTTGACGACTGGGTGAAGACCTTTGATGGCAGAGTTAAGCAGCTGGTGCTCCTGGGCGCCACGGCAGGGCAGATTGCGGATACGGCCAGGCGGTACGGCTTTGAGCATATTGCTTTTGCCGAAAGCATGGAGGAGGCCGTGGAGATTTGTGCCGAGAAGGCGGAGCCGGGAGATGCGGTGCTGCTGTCACCGGCCTGTGCAAGCTGGGGAATGTTTCAGAATTACGAGGAAAGAGGAAGGATTTTTAAGGACTGCGTGAAAAGGCTGTAAGCGGAGAATAAAACGTTGAGGTGATACGATGGCAGGTCCGAAATCCACCGGAAAAGCAAAAAAGCAGAAGCGGGAGCCCTTTGATTACGGTCTTCTGCTGTGCGTGCTGATTCTGGTGGTTTTCGGACTTGTCGTGCTTTACAGTACCAGCGCATACAACGGGCGGGTAAAATTTGCGGACGGCGCCTATTATCTGAAAAAGCAGTTTTTTGCAACCTCTCTCGGGCTGGCGGCCATGTATGCCGTTTCCCGCATTGATTATCATAAATGGGAACGTCTGGCGGTCCTGGGATATCTTGTATCAATTCTTCTGTCCACGGCAGTCCTGTTTTTCGGGGATGAGTACAACGGATCCAAGCGGTGGCTGTCTTTAGGTCCCTTATCCTTCCAGCCGTCGGAATTTGCCAAGGTTGCGGTTATACTGCTTCTGGCATCGGTTATCAGCCGCCGGGTACATAAAATGAAGTACTTAAAGCAGATGTTTCTGGTTATGCTTTTGATTCTGCCCATTGTGGGTCTGGTGGGAACCAACAACCTGAGCACAGCCATTATCATTATGGGAATTGCGGCAATCCTCGTATTTGTGGCAAGTCCCAGATATCTGCAGTTTGTGGCTATGGGAGGTCTGGGAGCAGGCTTTCTGGCCATATTCCTGAGCGTGGAATCCTACCGGCTGGAGCGTCTTGCTATCTGGCGCAATCCGGAGGCTTATGAAAAAGGCTATCAAACCTTACAGGGGCTTTACGCCATCGGATCCGGCGGGCTTTTCGGCGTAGGCTATGGAGAGAGCATGCAGAAGCTGGGCTTTGTTCCCGAGGCGCAGAACGATATGATTTTTTCCATTATCTGCGAGGAGTTTGGGTTGGTGGGAGCATCCCTTCTGATGCTTCTGTTCCTTCTGATGGGCTGGAGGCTTCTGATGATTGCGGTTCATGTGACGGATCTTTTTGGCTGCATGATTGCAGTGGGAATTATGGGGCATATTATGATCCAGGTGATTTTAAATATAGCGGTAGTTACCAACACCATTCCCAATACGGGAATTACCCTGCCGTTTATCAGCTATGGAGGAACCTCCGTCCTTTTCCTCCTGTCGGAAATGGGGCTGGCTCTCAATGTGTCCCGCCATGTAACAAAATAAGCAAAACGGCAACTTTTCCTGTCCCTGCGAACGGAACGGCGTTTTTGGCATATCTTAGTATATAGTCGGGAATGAGGGGGAAGGATTTGTGGAATACCTGGAGATTGTGGGGGGAAATCCGCTTTGCGGAGAAGCGTGTATTCAGGGATCAAAAAATGCGGCGCTGCCCATACTGTCTGCCGTTATCCTTCATCGCGGAACTACCGTTTTGAAAAATTGTCCCAAGATTATTGATGTACTCTATATGCTGGAGATTTTAAAGGGCTTTGGATGTCATGTAAGCTGGGAAGGGGATACGCTTGTAATAGATGCCTCCGATTTGGAGGACTGTCAGGTCGCGGAGTGCTACGGATGTAAGATGCGTTCCTCTATTATGCTGCTTGGAAGCCTGCTGGGCAGAATGGGAAATGCCTATGTGTCCTATCCCGGAGGCTGTGTCATCGGAGAGCGGCCCATAGATATGCATCTTGCGGCGCTTAAAAAGCTGGGTGCCGTACTTTTGGAGGAGGCTGCCGGGCTTCGGGCTGTCTGCGAGAAGCCGGCAGGCGCCGTTGTAAGTCTGCCTTTTCCCAGTGTGGGGGCAACGGAAAATGTGATTTTGCTGGCTGCGGTGGCGGAAGGGGTCACGATTCTGGAAAATGCGGCCAGAGAGCCGGAGATTGGGGAGCTGTGCCGCTTTTTAAACAGTATGGGGGCGAGAATCCGGGGAGCCGGCACATCCAGGATTGAGATCGTGGGTGTAAAGGAGCTGCATGATACGGAATTTACCATTATGCCGGATCGGATTGTTGCCGGGACTTATATGTTTATGGCAGCCGCCGCAGGAGGGGAGATTCTGCTACGGGAGGTTCCCTTAGAACAGCTCGAAAGTGTGCGGACGGTTCTTTCCCATATGGGGGTCCGCCAGGAGGAGAGAGAAAATACCCTGCGGCTTTGGAGTACGGGACGGCCTTGTGCTGTCAAAGATATACGCACCAGCCCGTATCCGGGCTTTCCCACGGATCTGCAGTCGCCCCTGCTTGCTGCTCTTTCCGTGGCCGATGGGTGCAGCATTATCCGGGAAACCATTTTTGAAGCAAGATTCAAGATTGTGGAGGAGCTCCGCAGGATGGGAGCGGATATTAAGGTGGAGGGGCAAAAGGCCGCAGTGCGGGGAGTACCGAAGCTTTCCGGCACGGATCTGACAGCCCGTGAGCTGCGGGGAGGAGCGGCCCTGGTGCTTGCCGCCGCAGCAGGTGAGGGGAGGAGCAGGATATTCCAATACCATTATATTGCCCGGGGATATGAAAATATAATTAGGGATTTGCAATCCATGGGGATTGTGATACAATGCACGTAGGCAGCGGGTGGTGCGAAAAAGCGGAAAATGGCTTTGTCGCACCTCTTATTCCATAGCCTCGGCGGACAAGGGTCGCCGAGAGCATACTTATCACAGAGGATTTAACTATGGCACTTTACAGGGAACCGCAAAAACAACATCGTCCCGGAAAGGGATTTCTAATCGCAGCCGTTTCGGCCCTGGTTTTGGCCGCCGCAGCTGTGCTGGCAGTAACTCTGTTTCAAATCCGCGATATAGAGGTGACGGGCAATCATCATTATTCTCAGCAGGAGATCATCGATCGTGTAATTACGGACAACTATACCTCCAACTCTTTATACTTATATTTGAAATATCAGTATCTGGATACGGAGCCGATTCCTTTTGTGGACAAAATTGAGGTCAGCCTCAAGGGGCCGGGAAAGGTACACCTCCGCGTTTATGAAAAAAGCATTGTCGGATATGTGGCTTATATGGGGGCAAACTTTTATTTTGATAAGGACGGTGTGGTAGTGGAAAGCTCTTCGGAGATAAGCGAGGGGGTTCCATGTATATCGGGGCTTAAGTTTGACGCGCTGGCCTTGTATCAGAAGCTGAATGTGACGGATGATTCCGTTTTTGAGAGGATACTGGATATTACCCAGCTGGTAAAGAAGTATGAGATGGAGCCGGATCGCATTGAATTTGGAGCAAATCAGGCTTTGACACTGTATTTCGGAGATATGCGCGCGGCTCTTGGGAACAGCGGCTCTCTGGACGAGAAGGTGGGACGGCTCTTTGAGCTCTATCCTGATTTGGAGGGGCGCTCGGGGGTGCTGCGGATGGAGAATTATACGGAGGACTCCAAGTTTATCAGCTTTGAGCAAGATGAGTAGAGAAAAAGGAAAGCGGTAATACATGGACGCTCTGTTTTTATATTTGGCCGTATGTCTGTATAGTTAATAATTTTTTTGGAAATCTTATAAATATGGGTTGATTAATTTGGTAAAAAAAGTTATCATAGACATTATGAGATTTTATATTTTTTTATATAATTTCGTAAGATAAAACATCCGGATTGATAAAAATAGATTGGTTTGGGAATAGTATTGGTTAAGGAGGGCAAAATTTTGCTTGAGATTATGATGAATGATACGGAGGCAGCGGCCAGAATTATTGTGATTGGTGTTGGCGGTGCCGGGAATAATGCTGTGAACCGAATGATAGATGAGCAGATTGGCGGAGTGGAGTTTATAGGGATTAATACGGACCGGCAGGCGCTGCAGCTGTGCAAGGCCGAGCGGAGCATTCAGATAGGCGAGAAGCTTACCAAAGGTCTCGGTGCGGGAGCGAAGCCTGAGGTTGGAGAAAAGGCTGCGGAGGAGAGCATTGAGGATATCAAGGAAGCCATTCAGGGTGCGGATATGGTATTTGTCACCTGCGGCATGGGCGGCGGTACAGGAACCGGCGGCGCTCCGGTGGTGGCCAAGCTTGCCAAGGATATGGGAATCCTGACCGTCGGTGTTGTAACGAAGCCCTTTAAATTTGAAGCAAAGACCCGCATGAACAATGCGGTATCGGGGATCCAGAAGCTGAAGGACAGTGTGGATACCCTGATTGTGATTCCAAATGATAAGCTTCTTGAGATTGTGGATCGGCGGACAAGCATGCCGGATGCCCTGAAGAAAGCGGACGAGGTACTGCAGCAGGCGGTACAGGGCATTACGGATCTGATCAATCTCCCTGCATTGATTAATTTGGATTTTGCGGATGTGCAGACGGTTATGACGGACAAGGGGATTGCACACATCGGAATCGGGGCTGGCAAGGGCGACGAGAAGGCTCTGGATGCGGTGAAGCAGGCAGTGGCAAGTCCGCTTCTGGAGACGACCATTGTGGGGGCCTCCCATGTGATTATCAATATTTCCGGCGATATTTCTCTGATGGATGCCAACGACGCGGCAAGCTATGTGCAGGATATGGCCGGCGATGAAGCCAATATTATTTTCGGTGCCATGTATGATGATACATACACCGACGAGGCTACCATCACCGTGATTGCCACCGGACTGGACGAGAAGAGTCCTAATAAGGTGCTTCCTAAGAGCAGTTTCAGTAAGATGCCGAGCTCCGTAGCAAAGCAAAGCTTTGAGGGGAATGTGGGCGGACAGGCAGGAGGGCGCACAGAGCAGCCGGCCTTCAAGCCGCTGCCGGGACTGAACATGCCGAAGCGTCCGGAAAGCCGGATTCCCGAGGCGGAGATTAAGATTCCGGAGTTTTTGCAGAAAAATAAGTAATTGAGTATAAGAAAAGGTTGAAAGAACCGAAGATCCCAGAATGGATTTTCGGTTCTTTTTTTGACAGGGCGCCGCAGAATCAGTCATCAGACTTTTGCGGCGTCTTCTTTTTTTGTCGAAAAAACAAGAATAAAACAAGCGGGTATCTGTCCTGCTTTGACATATTTCGCAAAAGCTCTTCCCTATAATAAGGGACAGAAAGAAGGTGGACTGTGTACTATGAATTGTATTTGGATGTGCTGTTCCTTCAGAATCTTCTGGCGGATTACCTGCTTTTGACCATTTTGAAGGGAAGCTTGAAGTGTCAGGCCGGGCGTCTGCGCAGGCTGGCGGGAGCGGCAGTAGGAAGCTTGGGGGTCTGCGGTGTATATCTCTTTTCCATAGAAAGCACATGGATCGGCCGGCTGCTCATCTATATTATATTCAGCACAGTTATGGTTAGTATCGGGCTTGGTATTCGAGATTGGCGCGGATGCATAAAGGCTGTTGTCCTTTTGTACATAAGCAGTTTTCTGCTGGGAGGCATTTTCCAGTGGGTGAGAGGAAGGCTGCGTTTTCCTGTCTATTCCTTTGCAGGCTTTACACTTATAAGCTATTGGATTCTTTCGGCCAGCATGAAATGGCTGATGGAGTTACGGGCACGCGTGGGAAATGTATTCGAGACGGTGGTGGGCTTTCATGGAAGAACCATTGAGGTGAAGGGCCTGCTGGACACGGGAAATCAATTGAGAGATCCCATTTTCCAAAGACCGGTAAGTATTCTTACGGAACACAAAAGGCAGGAGCTTTGCAGCGGTGAAGAGCCATTGTATCAGATGATTCCTTTTCACAGTATCGGAGAGCCAAGCGGCCTTATGCCGGCCTTTTATGCGGACTATCTGTGTATCCGCAAAGGGAAGGGCCGGGAAAAGCGGGTGGAACGGCCGCTCCTTGGAGTTACAAAAGAACCACTTTCTTCCCAAAAGGAGTATGACATGATATTACATCCGGATCTCCTGGAATAACAGGGCATCCGAAGACAAGAACAATTGGAGGAGGAAACAAATCGTTATGCTGATTAAAGTGGCAATTCCAAACCAGGTGCAGTTGAAGTTAGTGCCGAATTTTCCCACGCTCTTTATGGGAAAACAAAACGACGTTCATTATATCGGAGGCGCGGAAGTTCTGCCGGCGCCTCTGGAGGCTGAGGCTGAGGCCAGAGCTATTCAGGAGCTTGGAACAGAAGAGGGCGGCGCGGCCCGTTCGCTTTTGATTGAACATAATCTGCGTCTGGTTGTATACATAGCTAAGAAATTTGACAATACGGGCGTGGGGGTGGAGGACTTGATCTCCATTGGAACCATTGGCTTGATTAAGGCAATCAATACCTTTAACAGCGGCAAGAATATTAAACTGGCAACGTACGCCTCCCGGTGTATTGAAAATGAGATTCTTATGTATCTGCGCCGGAATAATAAGACGCGGATGGAGGTGTCGATTGATGAACCGCTGAATGTGGACTGGGACGGGAATGAGCTGCTTTTGTCGGATATTCTGGGCACGGACGAGGATGTGATTTACCGGGATATCGAGAATGAGATGGAGCGGAAGCTTCTTGATAAGGCAATCCAGAAGCTTTCGGATCGGGAACGGACCATTGTGGAGCTGCGCTTTGGCCTGAAAAATCCTATGGGGCAGGAGATGACGCAGAAGGAGGTGGCGGATCTTTTGGGAATCTCTCAGTCTTATATATCCAGGCTGGAGAAAAAGATTATACGGAGGCTGAAAAAAGAGATTTTAAAATATGAGTAGTAGGGGATGGGGAAATTAGAATGTTGTTCTGATTACAGACTGAATTACTAATTGTATTATATTAAAAGAGCCGGAGGCTCGCAATTAAGCGGGGCTTTCGGCTCTTTTTTGATATAATAAAAGCATCAGGATTAAAGGCAGGGTATTGATATTTTTAAATGATTTCATACCAGCAAAGATTTCTTCGTACTATTACACTAACCTGATATGAAACAAATCTGCATTGATCACTACATGAATCTGCTTTTCTATTTGTCTGCGTACATCAACCGGTATATTTCCGTTATCAAAAAATTTATTGCGGATATTCCGTTCCTGCTGCAAGGTATGCTTTTTGACTAAAAATTCCCCTTCTTTTTTTGAAAAAATAACCAGTTCCCGGGAAAGATCCTGCCGAAGCCAATTCGCAATGCTCTGCCACCATATTTGATCCGTTTCTCCAAGCGACATGCCAAATACACAGATAATGCTGCTGTTTTCAATGACAGCCTGTGCATCCTGTTTTCGGGTATTCCCATAGCTTTCATTGATATCGCTTTTAATCAGGCGTTCTTTCGAGTCAGGCTCTCTGAAGTCCGCATTTGCGATTTGATTTTCGTCGTTGACACCCAATACCATAGTGTTATCACGTAAGATGCTTGTCAATAAGTGAAAATGGATTGCTGAGCCAAAGATAGACCATTCCGCCGTACTTTTTTTCCTGTGTACAGGCGGCTTGTTCAAGGATGCCGTTTTTTTGATATCCAACAATTCGCCCGCGCTCAGTGAGGAAAGCTTTTTCAGAAAGAATCGACGGTGAGCGCACTGTTTGGATAACTAAATCGGTCTCGCCTGCAATATGCTTCTTGCCCAGATTCAGCATGTGAATAAAATCGTGTTTGTCTGCAATCAGATCTTCAAAAACCATTAAAAAGGGCGGTGTAAGAATGTTTTTCACCCGCGAAAAAGTCAGCAGTGTTCCTCTTTGGACATCTTCTTCAATAAATTCAAGATAATTTCCATAGCTGTCGGAGTATTCAAGAAGCTTTAAAACGTCTGCAGTTACGGCATGGTAAACAATATAGATTTTCTCGATTCCTCCGGATATCAGCAGATCTATAATGTACGAAATGAGCGGTTTTTTATGAATGGGCGTCATTGGTTTGGAAGGAAAAGGAGATGTTTTCCGCATCCGGTTTCCATAACCGCTGGCAAGGATAACAGCTTTTTTGACTTGAATAGCAGGTGCCATTTGGTAACAGCCTTTCGTCTTGTTATAGTGTTAAAAACACTATTATTATATAATATATGATTTGAAGGGACAATGCTTTTAAAAGAATTATCCTTATAAAGATGTATGTTGTAAAGGGTGAATGTGAGATTTCGCCTAATACAACATAGCGGCTTGCTCGTTTGTGGTGAATGACGGTGCTATGGGAGGGGGTGATACCAATATCCGCACAACTTCGAGCGACAAATTGTCGCTCGAAGTATATCCGAGGGGCGGTGTCATGTTTTTTGAAATGGGACTGTCATGCCATTAGCCTGTTTTTTTAGATTTCGCCCATAATATACTTGGGAGAACGATGGTATTCGCTTGTCAGAAACGTGAGCGACAAAATGTCGGTCACGTTACACCAAAATCAAGTGTGCATTCTGCACTTCTGATTT
>OFGX01000129.1_pt1 | contig 63165 bp, 55 predicted proteins | sample 1521831 | NCBI WGS metagenome assembly OFGX01 (sample SAMEA3504080, study PRJEB24116) | mouse gut metagenome | biome: mouse gut; feature: mouse-associated habitat; material: faeces | place: Denmark | collected 2011 | reverse complement strand
GTTGTTTTCTACCGTAAATTCCATATCCTGCATATCTCTGTAATGGTTCTCTAAAGTCTGGCAGACTTCTTTAAACTGGACATATGCATCGGGAAATTCTTCCTCCATTTTTGCAATCGGCATCGGGGTGCGCACGCCCGCCACAACGTCTTCGCCTTGGGCGTTTACTAAAAATTCACCCATCAGTTTTTTTTCACCAGTTGCCGAATCCCTTGTAAAAGCAACGCCCGTCCCACAGTCATCGCCCATATTTCCAAATGCCATGCTCTGTACATTTACTGCCGTTCCCCATGAATAAGGAATGTCATTATCACGGCGGTAAACATTTGCGCGCGGGTTGTCCCATGAACGGAACACAGCTTTGACCGCCCCCATTAACTGCTCTTTCGGGCTGTCCGGGAAATCCTGACCGATTTTTTCTTTGTATTCCGCTTTAAACTGGCCAGCTAAGTCTTTTAAATCCTCTGCCGTCAGGTCTAAGTCCGACTCTATGCCTTTTTCCGTCTTCTTTTTATCAATCAGTTCTTCGAAGTATTTCTTCCCGACTTCCATCACCACGTCGGAATACATCTGGATAAATCTTCTATAACAGTCCCATGCCCATCTCGGGTTCCCCGATTTTTCGGAAATGACCCCGACCACTTCTTCATTTAAACCAAGGTTTAAAATCGTATCCATCATGCCCGGCATGGAAGCCCTTGCGCCGGAACGGACGGAAACAAGGAGCGGATTTTCTTTATCGCCAAATTTCTTTCCTGTGATTTCTTCCATCTTTAAAATGTATTCATTAATCTGCCCTTGAATCTCCCCGTTAATTTCACGCCCGTCTTCATAATACTGCGTGCAGGCCTCCGTCGTAATGGTAAAACCCTGAGGCACAGGAAGACCAAGGCTTGTCATCTCTGCAAGATTTGCGCCTTTCCCCCCAAGAAGCTCTCTCATGTCCGCATTGCCTTCGCTAAAAAGATATACCCATTTTTTTGCCATTTTTGCTACCCCTCCTATAAAAAATTTATAATTTATTTACTGCAAAACCGCTATATTTATCTTACCATATTTTTCAATGAAATCAATAAGTTTCATGGCTTTTTCAAGGATTTAAAGGAAAATAAACAAAATCTGTAAAAGTACTTTACGAACGAAAAAAAATATGAGAAAATAAGGACAGTATGCAGAATCTGTCGTTATCTGCAGCTATATAATGTTTAATTGAAAGGAGTCTTATAATGATTTACACGAAGGAAATCGAAAATATGTGTCCTGTTGCAAAGGGCGCAAAACATGAACCAGCTCCCATTCCGGAAGAAGGCAAATGGGTTCATTCCAAAAAAATTGAAGATATTTCAGGATTTACACACGGCATTGGCTGGTGCGCGCCACAGCAGGGCGCATGTAAGCTGTCCTTAAACGTAAAGAACGGCATTATCGAAGAAGCGTTGGTTGAAACCATTGGCTGTTCCGGCATGACACATTCCGCAGCTATGGCGGCAGAAATTTTACAGGGCAAGACCATCTTGGAGGCGTTAAACACGGACTTGGTATGCGACGCAATCAACACTGCTATGAGGGAATTATTCTTACAGATTGTTTACGGGCGCACCCAGAGCGCATTTTCAGATGACGGCCTTGCAATCGGCGCAGGTTTGGAAGACTTAGGAAAAGGCCTTCGTTCACAGGTTGGCACAATGTATGCGACCAAAGAAAAAGGCGTGCGTTACTTAGAAATGGCAGAAGGATATGTAACAGGGATCGCTTTAGATGCTGACAACGAAGTAATCGGATACAAGTTTGTTTCTCTTGGAAAAATGACTGACTTTATCAAAAAAGGCGATGATCCAAACACCGCTTGGGAAAAAGCTAAAGGACAGTATGGCCGTGTAGATGATGCCGCTAAGATCATTGACCCACGCACAGAATAAGGAAAGGAGAGACAAAGACAATGGCTTTATTTGAATCATATGAAAGAAGAATTGACCAGATTAACGCTGTATTAAACAGCTATGGAATCAGCTCTGTGGAAGAAGCTGAAAAAATCACAAAAGACGCCGGGCTTGACGTGTACGAGCAGGTAAAGAAAATCCAGCCGATTTGTTTTGAAAACGCTTGCTGGGCTTACACCGTAGGCGCTGCAATCGCAATTAAAAAAGGCGCAAAGAGGGCTGCTGACGCTGCCGCTGCAATCGGCGAAGGCCTTCAGGCATTTTGTATCCCGGGTTCCGTTGCAGACCACAGAAAAGTAGGTTTAGGCCATGGCAACCTTGGAAAAATGTTATTAGAAGAAGAAACAGAGTGCTTCTGCTTCTTAGCCGGACATGAATCGTTTGCAGCCGCAGAAGGCGCAATCGGCATTGCTGAAAAAGCAAACAAAGTACGCCAAAAACCATTACGCGTCATCTTAAACGGGCTTGGAAAAGACGCTGCGCAGATTATCTCCCGTATCAATGGATTTACATTTGTAGAGACAAAATTTGATTACGAAGACAACAAAGTAAATGTTGTCTATGAAAAACCTTTCTCTGACGGGCTTCGCGCTACCGTAAAATGCTATGGCGCTGACGACGTTCAGGAAGGCGTTGCAATTATGCACATGGAAAACGTAGGCGTTTCCATCACCGGTAACTCTACAAACCCGACACGCTTCCAGCATCCAGTTGCAGGCACATACAAAAAAGAATGTAACGAACAGGGCAAAAAATACTTCTCCGTAGCATCCGGCGGCGGCACAGGACGTACCCTTCATCCGGATAATATGGCTGCAGGCCCTGCTTCCTATGGCATGACGGACACAATGGGACGTATGCACTCAGACGCGCAGTTCGCAGGATCTTCTTCCGTTCCAGCCCATGTAGAAATGATGGGGTTAATCGGAATGGGCAATAACCCAATGGTAGGCGCAACTGTCGCTGTCGCTGTTTCCATTGAAGAAGCGGCTAAGGCTGGAAAGTTTTAAGCTGGTTTTGAAATAAAAAATAACCATAGGTTTCACTGCCGCCATACGCTCAAAAATTATGGCGCTTTAAAACTGAAAAGAACCCCTATAAAGCAATGGCTTTATAAGGGTTCTTTTTTCTATGTAAGGCTATTTTAATTTTCCACAGTTTGTATGAGAAAATTTCACATTTACGCTTCTCTCCCCCCATTTGAAATTGCAATAGCAGGCGCAAAGATCTTAACAGTCATTTTCCCAAACTAGATTTGTCCAACATAATGTCTCCATAATCCTTACCGTGTCTTGAATATTTTCCTATCCATAACTAAAAACCCGATTTACGAAGTAACGCAATAACATCATTCGGTTTCAATACTTTACCCGCAGCAACAACCTGCTCATTCACAACAAGGGCAGGCATACTCATAACGCCATACTCCATTATTTTTTTCATATCAGTAATATATGTAACCTCTATGGAAAACCCCATATCCTTTACCGCCTGTTTTACATTCTCATACTGCTCATGGCAGGATTTACAGCCTGCGCCCAACACTTTCATGCAGACATTTCTATCCGCCTTTGCCTGAAAGCCGCTCCCGCTTAAAGCGCTTTTTTCTTCACCTGTAGCGCAATCGCAGCGACAAACGCCCGAAACCGTTTTCTTTTCTTCTTCATTTTTCTTTCCAAAGTGAAATAATGCCATAGTGACAGCCTCCTAAAATTAAAGAATAAAATATTGTATCACGTTAAATAAATAACCTACAACGATAATGCCTATGACGCATATCGCAATAAAAATGCCCAATAGCCGTAGTTTCACTGCCTTACGGAGCATAATGATCGAAGGAAGGGAAAGCGTCGTTACGCCCATCATAAAAGAAAGGACAACGCCAAGCAATGCGCCTTTTGCGAGCAAAGCTTCCGCAATCGGGATTGCGCCGAAAATATCTGCATACATCGGCGCTCCCGCAAGAACAGCAAGCGCAACGCCAAACGGATTTGTTTCTCCAAGCGCTTTTACAATTACATCTTCAGGCATCCAGTTATGAATGGCGGCGCCAATGCCTACGCCTGCCAAAATATACGGCGCAACCTTTTTCGCGGTTGAAGCCACCTGTTCCCAAGCATATTTCATACGGTCTTTGAAACGCAGTTCTTCTTGTGGAACATTCATAACGCTGCCGTTGCGTATATAGTCCTCCACTTGATGTTCAAGACTTAATTTTTCAATGAAAGCGCCGCCTGCAACGGCAATTACTAAGCCGAAAATAACATAGAGAACAGTCACTTTCCAGCCGAACACACTCATCAGCAAAACAAGGCTGCTAAGATCAACCATTGGCGAAGAAATAAGAAACGAAAATGTTACCCCAAGGGGCAATCCTGCATTCGTAAAACCAATAAAGAGAGGAATAGACGAGCAGGAACAAAACGGCGTAACAGTCCCAAGCAGGGCGGCAAGGATATTTGCCCCTATCCCATGAAAACGTCCAAGTATCTTTTTCGTCCTCTCTGGCGGGAAAAAACTCTGAATATACGAAATCGTTAAAATCAGGACGCCTAACAGCGCCAGAATTTTGATTGTGTCATAGATAAAAAACCGCACGCTCCCACCAATCCTGCTTTCAAGATCAAGACCGCACAATTCAAGTAAACTGCCGATCACGCGTCAAGCCACTGCATACCAAGGATTTCAATTTGAAAAAATTCCCAAGCTGTTTTTAAGATTTCCATAAAAGCAATCTCCTTTATATAGTCAAATTGAAATGTATCTATGAGTTTGCAGTTCTATAAGCCGCGCAGGAACGCAAAAGATTACATTTCACAACACGGCTTATTTTCATCTGAACTGGAAATTTGCGTCAGTTCCTGTAGGCATCGAACTGCAATCCCTGCGCCTTCGGAAGAAATCGAATAATGTGTCCATTTACCTTCTTTCCGCCCGACTACAACGCCGGAATCACACAGTATTTTCATATGATGCGACAAGGTTGGCTGCGTCACATGAATTTCTTCCAACAGTTTACAGCCGCATTTCTCTCCTGTGGCAAGCAATTTCAATATCCGTATCCGGTTTTCGTCGCAAAATGCTTTGAAAATAATGGCTGTTTTCTTTTCGTCAAGCATTCCGTCAATCACCTCCCATAGATAACTATCTATATTATATACAACGCATAGAAGAATGTCAATCTATTTTTCCCATAACACAATAGCGGCCAGAATTTTTTTAACCCTGTATCTTTCACATAATGGGAAAAGAATGCTCTTGACTGACAATCTGGTCCACATAGCTTCCTCTTTTCATTTTTTCTCATAAAATGTCTGTTTTTCTATTGCAAAATTTTAACAGATACCATTACTTACATTTAGAAAAAAGAGAATGCTTCATTTTATGCTAATCCTAAAATAGAATAAGAATTAAATATACATTAGCAATCATAAATATCAAGAAAAATATTTTAGGCTGCCACGTAAATTAGAATACACTATTTCACGTGGCAGCCCTGTTATTTTTATTTATATTTACATTTTTAGTTTATGCTTAATCCGGCGCTTGCATATCCTGTCACTGTATTTACCAAAGTTAATCCGCTGGCTGATGCTGAAAATACTAGCATCAGACGGGTTTGGGCTGTTACCGGAATATTAAGTCCTGTAAGCGCTCCATTTAACAATGTCCCAATGGATATTACCCCCGAAAGCGATGGCGTTAAATTAATCAATGTCCCTGCAATCGGAGAGAATACATTGTTCGGCGTTGCAGACTGATATATTTGCGCGTTGACGGTAACAGTGGAACCGATTAAAGAGAGCGCCACCGTTGTGCTGAAAAATGCGCTGAATGAGGTAATTACGCCAGCGCGGGGAACTTGAAATGCAAAGTTTGACAACGTGCCGCTGGCATTTGTAATATCAATCGTAGAGCCTAACAATGTAAGCCCCTGCGCGCTACTTCCAAATCCAACAAAAGCAGGAAGTCCCGCAAGCCCTCCAACGATTGTTGTTAATGCTACCGGAAGGCCTGATGCAAACGGAATAATTGCTCCCGTACCGGCAGCACCTGTTGCCCCGGTTGCCCCAGTTGCTCCATCTGCTCCTGTTGCTCCGGTTGCCCCAGTTGCTCCATCTGCTCCTGTTGCTCCGGTTGCCCCGGTTGCTCCGAAACAGCCTCTTCGTATTGTTTGTGATAATACAGCTCACGCCCGTAATAATATTGCTGCCGCAAATCCAACGTCTTTCCCTCCGCAAGCAGCTTCCGATATATTCTCAGATTCCGGTCAGGATCCCAGGCACGCATTTTTTTGTGACTAATTGCGATGTCCGAATAAACGAGTCTGCCAACCGGAGGAACTACTTCATGGACTGCGCCGACCCAGCGGTATTTGGAACAATTTCGGATCCATCTTTCCCTGAAATAAGAAAAAGACGGTTTTCCGGCTTCATCAAAAGCCGTATTATATTTCATCATAACAATATCGGTATCCGGCTGCAAAGTCTGCTTTAAGTTCAGAAATTTTTCTTTTTCTGTATCTTTTAAAATATCGTCTGCATCCATCCACATACAGTAATCCATCGACGCCTTAGAAAAAGAATAGTTTCTGGCGTCCGAAAAATCATCTTTCCATGGATACGAATAAACTTTGGATGTATACTCGGACGCTATTTCTATCGTCCGGTCTGTAGAACCGGTATCTACAACGATAATCTCGTCTACCAGTTCCGCCACGCTGTCAAGACAGCGTGCAAGATGCAGTTCCTCATTTTTGACAATCATGCAAAGGCTTATGGTCGGCATATACGCATCCTCCCCTTCTTTGAATTATTGCCTGCCAAGCTTTTCTATGCTTACATTCATATTAATTTTGGAAACGCCTGCCGAAGAATTCCATGCAAAAAAAAGCATCGAGGCACTGGGGATTTCCGCAATAAAATATCTTGATATGACAAGCAGTTCCTTTCGGCTTCCTGTCTCTGCGCGCGAGGCATATATCGTCTGCCCGCAGTCATTAAATATCGGCGTAAGCTCGATAAACCCATGTCTTTTCATTTCCGTGGATAAATAATAATAAACCGCATAATACCCGGGCGCAAGCGCCACGGAATAGTCATTGCACAGAGATATATTTTGGGTAACATCCGGTATATCCGTTTTAAGCGGAAGACTTGCGCTTTCCGGCAAAAAAAGATCCCGACCGAAAAATGACGCAAACGCGCTATTCTGCGGATAGCCGCAAGGCCCCGCCGGTCCGCGCGGTCCCGGTTCCCCTCTTGGTCCCTGCGGTCCGGTTGCCCCCTGCGGTCCCTGCGGACCTGTGACTCCCTGCGGCCCCGGTTCTCCGCGTTCCCCCGGACACCCCGGCGGACCCGGTTCTCCTCTGGCTCCCTGCGGACCCGGCTCTCCGCGCTCGCCCGGACATCCCGGCGGACCTGGTTCTCCGCGCTCACACGGGCATCCCGACGGACCCGGCTCTCTGCATTCACACGGGCATCCCGACGGATCCGGCTCTCTGCATTCACACTCTTGCTCTTCTTCCGTCTTTTCCGATTCGGGTTCACAGCAGCAGGAAGAATCCTCTTTTTCCGATCCCTCACTGCCTGTATGGCAGGAAGAATCGGACGACGCCGTGTTTCCCTCTGCTTCACAATGGGGCGGATACTGCGGCACGTTTTGACTGAAGTTTCTGTTAAAATTCCCTCCCATGCCAAACAGATTCTGCAGCTGAAGCATCCAATTCGTATTCATATTATTCAATCGAACCACCTCGTTTCTATTGGATCTTGGTAATAACACAAGCATTCTGCGCATTAAAACGTCCAAATGACGATCCTGCCGCGCCGGAGCATCTGATTTTACCGCTGCTGTTAAAAACCATCATATCGGGATTTCCGGCGCGTATAATAAAGTATATGCATAGACTCTAAATTTGTTTTCAGGACTTGTCCATGCCTGTCTATCGAATACTCTGAAAACGAGATTGGTCCGAACAGCCTCCCCAAGCGTTCGATTCCCGTAACACGTCTCCGGGAAAAAGACAAAAGAAAGGCCAGAACGGCTGCTGCAGCCTTCTGACCTAATGGTATCGCATTCACATGCTGTTTCTGTTTTCAACTTCATCCACGCGTCACTCTGAAAAAATCATTTCCAGCATTTTCGGTAATTCTTCCAATGCCGTAACCGCAGGAACCTTCTCATGGATCCGTCCAAACCCGTACGCCGCATGTACAAAATCCACACCCGCTTCTTTGCTCGCACGGTAATCTCCCTGAATATCTCCCACATAAACCGCATGGTCTATGCCGTTCCTTTTCACAACCAGACCGATATTGAACGCCTTGCCCATGTTGTTGTTTCCAAAACACTCCGTATCCTGAAAATACTTCCAAAATCCATAATAATCCAAAAACGCTTCAATATAGCCTTTCTGACAGTTGCTTACAATATAAAGCGGATACTTTTGGGCAAGAATTTTCAATGTCTCTTCTAACCGCGGGTATAACATGCCTCCATGCATACGCAGATACGCGTTTTCGTATTCCCCGCAGCGGTCTGTCAGCGCAATGGCTTCTTCCTCATCCAGCATGGGGAACAATGTTTTTGCAATATCCGTCATCGTAAGCCCCATCACGTTTTGAATATCTTCCCTTGTAATCTCCCGAAGCCCGTTTTTCTCTTTCCGAACCACCTGATCCCAGGACTTTGCCACATGATCCGAAGAATCCCATAAGGTTCCGTCCATGTCAAAAATGACCCCTTGTTTCATAATGATCTCCTGTCTCCTTTCCGCTGCAGGATGCTCCCGTTTTTACAGACGCCGGCAGTTTTTCTGTTCCGGTATTTCAAAGCCCGGCCGGAGGCAGATCCTTTTTCGGTATCCTAAGCCTCGTCGATTGCTTTTCCGATATCATGCCGCATATATTTATTGTCAAAGGAAATCCATTCCGCCGCCGCATATGCATTCGCTCTGGCTTCTTTTAAGCCGGCTCCTTTTGCCGTTATGCCAAGTACGCGGCCGCCGTTTGTCACGACTTTTCCGTTTTCGTTTAACTTCGTCCCGGCATGGAAACAGTAGTAACCGTCTTTATCTGCAAAATTCTCTTCTCCTTTGATTTCAAATCCTTTTTCATACGAAACCGGATATCCGGCAGAGGCCAGTACGACACAGACCGCCGCATTGTCTTCAAATTCCAGTTCGATTTGATCCAGAGTTCCGTCTGCACACGCTTCCATTACATCGATGATATCGTTTTTCATTCTGGGCAGGACAACCTGCGCTTCCGGATCTCCGAATCTCGCATTATACTCTAACACCTTCGGTCCGTCCTCTGTCAGCATCAAGCCAAAGAAAATGACGCCCTTATATTCTCTTCCTTCTGCAGCCATGGCATCCACCGTCTTCTGATAAATATGCTCTCTGCAGAACGCATCCACCTCGGGCGTATAAAACGGGCTGGGGGAAAACGTCCCCATTCCTCCGGTATTTAAGCCCTCGTCGCCGTCTTTCGCACGCTTGTGGTCCTGTGCGGAAGACATGATCTGAATGGTCTTTCCGTCCACAAAAGAAAGTACGGAAACTTCCCGCCCCGTCATAAATTCCTCCACGACCATATGGTTTCCGGCGGAACCGAATTTTTTATCTTCCATGATTTCTTTCACGCCGGCTTTCGCTTCTTCCAGCGTCTTGCAGATCAACACGCCTTTTCCAAGCGCAAGCCCGTCCGCTTTCAGCACGATCGGCAGTTTTGCGTGTTCCAGATACGAAAGCGCATCATTCGGATGATCAAACGTCTCGTAAGCCGCCGTCGGAATATCGTATTTTTTCATCAGATCTTTGGAAAACGCCTTGGAGCCCTCCAAAATGGCCGCATTTTTCCTTGGACCGAATACTTTTAACCCTGCCGCCTCAAATTCGTCTACGATGCCGCCCGCCAACGGGTCGTCCATACCGATGATCGTAAAATCAATTTCGTTTTCTTTGGCAAACGAAACCAGTCTGTCAAATTCCATCGCGCCGATCGGCACACATTCCGCAATTGTTCCGATTCCGGCATTGCCGGGCGCACAATATATTTTATCTACGCGGCTGCTTTTTGCCACGCTTGCCGCAATGGCATGTTCCCTGCCGCCGCCTCCTACGATCAATACTTTCATATGGTATCCATTCCTTTCTCTGATCGGATCAATGTCTTTCCGTTTTCTACTTCCACCCTGCCGTTTGCAATCAAATGGATCGCTTTGGGCAGAATCTTCCACTCCGCTTCTTCCATCACTCTGCGCTGCAGGCTCTCCGGCGTATCGTCTTCTTTTACTTCGACCGCTTTCTGCAGAAGAATCGGTCCCGTATCCGTCCCTTCGTCGACAAAATGCACCGTAGCTCCGGTAATCTTGACTCCTCTTAGCAGCGCTCCCTTATGTACGTTCAGTCCGTAATAACCCGTTCCGCAAAAAGACGGAATCAAAGACGGGTGGATATTAATGATGCGGTTTTTATACGCCGCGATCACCTCCGGCGGAATCACAACCAGAAACCCTGCCAAAACGACAAGATCCACCGAATAGGAATTTAATGCCAAAAGCAGCTGGCGGTTAAATTCGTCCCTGTCCGCAAAGTCTTTCGGAGAGATGCAGCGGTGTGGAATCCCGTTTTGAGCCGCACGTTCCAGTGCATAGGCATTTTTATTATTGCTGATCACTACTTCAATCCGGCTGTTCGTAATCGTCCCGGCTGCAATCGCGTCGATGACCGCCTGCAGGTTCGTGCCTCCGCCGGATACCAAAACCGCAATCTTTAACATAATACGACTCCTTTTTCGCCGTCTTCGATCTTTCCTACCAGATACGGAACTTCTCCGGCTGCCCGGATCGCCTCCATGACCGTATCCGCGTCCGAAGGCGCAACGGCAAGCACCATGCCAAGCCCCATATTATACGTATTATACATCATCTGCTCCGCGATCTGTCCCTCTCTCTGCAGCATGGTAAAAATCGGAGGAATCGGATAACTGTTCTTTTCCACTACTGCGCGTTTGCCGTCCGGAAGCATTCTCGGAATATTTTCATAAAATCCGCCGCCCGTAATATGACTGCACGCTTTTACCCTTACCTTTGCCTCTTTGATGCTCTGCAATGCTCTGACATATATTTTAGTCGGCGCTAAAAGCGCGTCTCCCAACGTAGCGCCCAGTTCTTCATGGTACGTCTGCAGCGCTTCTTTTTCCATCGGAAAAACTTTACGGACCAGAGAAAATCCGTTGGAATGCACGCCGGAACTTGCCATGCCGATCAATACGTCTCCCGCCGCAAGATCTTTTCCGGTAATAATATCTGCTTCGTCTACGATACCTACGGCAAACCCTGCCAGATCGTACTCGTCCTCCGGATAAAAGCCCGGCATTTCCGCCGTTTCGCCCCCGATCAGCGCGGCTTTTGCCAATTTGCAGCCTTCTGCAACGCCTTTCACAATTTCTGCAATCTTTTCCGGATAATTCTTGCCGCATGCAATATAATCCAGGAAAAACAACGGCTCGCCGCCCGCACAGGCAATGTCGTTGACGCACATTGCCACACAATCAATCCCGACCGTATCATGCCGGTCCAAAAGAAATGCCAGTTTTAATTTGGTCCCTACGCCGTCCGTCCCGGATACCAGCGTAGGACGTTCCATATGCTGAAATCCTTTCATGGAAAACGCGCCGGAAAATCCTCCCAGGCCGGTAAGCACCTCTTTGCGCATCGTCTCCTGCACATGTTTTTTCATCAACTCTACTGATCTGTAACCGGCTTCTATATCTACGCCCGCGTTTTTATAATCCATTTTACTCTCCTTTATTTTGTATAATTTTTATAACCTGCTTCCTTTAACTTTGCGTCCTTTGCCTGAACCTGTTCCTTCAATTCCCGGGAATAATCTTTTAATTTCTGCAGAAGTTCCCCGTCGCTGACCGCAAGAATCTTTGCCGCAAGAAGCGCCGCATTCACGCCGCCGCCAATCGCAACCGTGGCAACCGGAATTCCGCTTGGCATCTGTACGATCGAATACAAAGAATCCCTGCCGCCCAGAGACGTCGTATGCATCGGAATGCCGATCACAGGCATAGGGAAAATTGCCGCACACATACCCGGAAGATGGGCCGCCATACCCGCTCCCGCAATGATCACCTTAAATCCCTTCTCTTCCGCCGACTTTGCATATTCAAAAAATACATCCGGCTCTCTGTGCGCAGAAATGATCGTCATCTCATATGCGATCCCCAACTGTTCCAGCACATCCGCCGCCTTTGCCATCACGGGCATGTCCGAATCGCTGCCCATCACTATTCCTACTTTTGCCATGATTACGCTCCTTTTCTTCTTTGGATATTTATTTTCTTTCATAGGGAATTATAACCTGTGTCGCAGTGAAACACAATAGTCACAGCGGCAGATTCAATTCCTCTGTCCCTTCCACTACAAACTTACCGTCCCGTATGAGATCCACGCGGCTTCCGTCCGCCATCACCGCCGTAATGGCATCCAGCTCATCATATGGAATTGTAATATCCGTATGGCAGTTGAAATAAGCCTTCGACGCATCCTCTTTCCGAAGGATCGAGATTGAATTATCCCGCGCAATAATCTCTTTTCCGTCCGGATTATATACTTTCGTATCCTCCGCATGGGAATAACAGGTATCCCCTACCGCAAAATGCGGTCCTGTCTTCTCCGCAATCAAAATCGGAAGTTTATCTTCGATCTGAAAATCTCTCGCCATCCGGTACGCCGTCGTATTCGTCCCGATGGCAAATTCTCCTATAGGAAGCGTCTGATGCTGCTGCAGAAGATTTTCATACAGATATCTGTGATTTTCTTCTTCCGTCTCAAAATTCGTACAGGTATACCGTACGATCCTGCCGTCCAAAAATTCCAGCTCCAGATTCCGATAATTGAAATCGTTCAAATACACCTGCTTCACATGCAGCGTTCCGTTTGTCCCCTCCAGTACAGGAGTCGTAAACACTTCTCCTACCGGTATATTGACGTCCGCCACACAGTTTTCAAACGCCGTTTCTTTGGACGGATCCGAAATCGGATGAATCCGGATCCAAAGATCGGTCCGATTGCCGCCTTTTCCGGTCACATGAACGCTCTGCGCCAGATCCAGCACGTCGATCATCTTCTGCTGCATCGTACAATACCGCATAGAATCCAGCGTATTCACCCTGACCGTCTCGCGGAACACGGCTTCAAACGCAGGACCAATCGCCGGAATCGGATACGATATAATGGTAAAACTCCGCTCGTCTCCCGGAATATAGGTATTTGTGATTTCGCCAAGCCGGCTCATCTGATAGACATTTAATGCATTCTGCCTGCCGGTATATTTGGGCGCTTCCGGTTTGATCTTTGGCTCAAAAGGCGCTTCTCCAAACATTTCCGTCACTGCGGGCCCGGCATGCCGCCCCGCCTGTTTCTTATACGTTTCAAACGCAAGCTGCATGGTCCTAAGCCTGCGCTCCACAAATGCTTTGTCCAGATAAAACGAACTGTCTGCCTTATGGTCAAATTCAAACTGTTTGTTTACGGATTTCGTATAGCAGCCGCGTTTTCTGCCGCCTCCCGAAGCAAAGGAAGAAACGGGATTCCGGTAAATGGTCGGCTCTAATCCCATGTCCTTAAAATTTCGAACCGCCGCGCGTATCACACGCTCAAATCCCACCGGATATTCCAGACAGACCGTATCTTTCCGAGAGAGATCTTTGCCGAGCTTTTCATAGCCGATCCGAAACCCGTCCGTCATCGTATCCGCCATCGCACAAATCTCCGCCTCGCTTAACGTGTTTAAAAATTCAGCCGTCTGCCTCTCGCTGCCGCCGATATACTCGCCGTAACGGTACAAATAGCGCAGGTCTGACAAATCGGACTCCATCACGATGCCGGTAAAATAATCGTACGCCGGATCCACCAGATGCCGCACCTTATCTTCGGCAAATACTTCACTGTAATCATGGAAAAACCAATACACGATCTGCTCTACTTCTCGTTTGTCCGGTTCTTCGTCGGACTCAAAACAGTTATAAATTTCGACAAACAATTCCATCCAGATCGTCATGCGCTCCTTTCGGCCTTCAAACGCATAGCCGATCATAGACCGCAGTTCCGCAAATAAAAAACAGAGAATCCCGCCAAACACATCACCCAGTTTACGCACAGCCGCCGCAGGATTTGCATAGCTGTCCTCATACCGTTCGGGAAGAATCGCCGCATACAGCTGTTCATTCATCTGTTCGCATTCTTTTAAACTCCGCCACTCCAGCACGTTTGTCTCTTTCATATGCAAAACTTCATTGACCAGACAGATAAATTCTGCCGTCCGGCAAAAATAATCCCGGTATTTCCCCGGCACCGTCTCTTCCCCGCAAATAGATGAAATGCGGGAAGACGCCAGATCATACCGCTCTTTGATTTCTTCGTTTGATTCTTTGAATCGTTCCTGACCGCTCATTTCTTTTACTCCGCTAAATTTCCGTTTTTTACGTTTTCTTCGATCAGATGCTTTGCATACTCCCATAACGTTTCGCTGCCTTCGCAGGTCCTTGCATTTCGAGCCAGCACCTGATCTTTATGAATGCCGTGCTCTCTCCAGGAAATCCCTCCGGAGGCATGATTTAACATCAGGGGCTGTACTTTATCCAGTGCATTGACAAATTTCGCCTCCGGCGTCTCCATCGCTTCAAATTCCTCCCAAAGCGCCCGGTATTCTTCCTTCTGCTGCTGCGGAAGCATGCCGTAGATCCTGTCCGCCGCCGCTTCCTCCCGCTTTCGCTTCGTCTTATTTCCTTCGGTATCGTACGCATACGTATCGCCTGCATCGATTTCAATCACGTCGTGCAGAAGCGCCATCTTCACCGCTTTTAATACGTCGATCGGTTCATTTGCATAATTCGCAAGCAAAAACGCCATCACCGCCATATGCCACGCATGCTCCGCATCGCCTTCTTTTCTGCTGCCGTCCGACAGATACGTCTGCCGTCCGATTTTCTTTTGCTTGTCAATTTCCAGTATAAAACGCAGCTGCTGCCGAAATAATTCTGCATCCATGCCGTTTCATCCCCCTTATCCTCTCTACATCATAAAACCAACGGTATACAGTGCAATCCATGCTCCGGACGCCAGCACGGAAAGTACGACGGACGCCACGGGAATGCCCCGAAACGTATCTTCCTCCCTCACGCTCTTTACCGCCTGCACAAATGACGCGAGCGCCGCCGCCAACGCCAGAATCCCGGCGCTGCCCAGATAGACGCTGCCGTCTCCCTTCTGCAGAAACGAATTGCCGATCAAGTAAGCCAGCGCAAAGATGGATGCCGCCGCTAAAAAGCAGGCAAGCATCCCTCTCCTTGAATGTCTTTTCCCGGTAAATTTATAATGATTTTTTCTTCTCATCGTTTTCCTCCATACTCCAATCGCCGCTTCGTCTGTTTCTGGCCAAACGGACAGACACCCGATAGCAGCAGAAGCCAAGAATGCCTCCCATTGTGTTCAACAAGATATCGTCTACGTCGAAACTCCCCACTTTCCCGACAAGCTGAATCAACTCCACACAAAGGCTGAATTCAAAACCAAACAGCATGGTCAAAAAAAATTTCCGGCACCCTGGAAACAAACGCGGAAGAAACACGCCAAACGGAATAAACGCTACTACGTTTCCCGCCAGATTTAAAGACACCGACCAAAACCCCAGCGTATGCCGGTATGTGATAAACCGTCTGATCTCTTTCAACGGCATCAGGTTATAGTGATACTCCCGTTCCGTAAATGCCCTTCCCAGATTTTCCGCAAAAAACAAAAAATAACAAAGTACCGCAAGATACGCTGCAAATAAGAGAATTTCTACTCCCCGAACGAACTTCCTCCTGTTTTTTTCCTCCAAAATTCTCTCCTTTGAAATTGTCTGACCTAATTCACTCCATACTCTTTATAGTATTCATCGATTGCAGCTTTTAATGTATCGTCAATGATAATTTTTCCCTGACAGGGACGTCCGTAAAGATATTCCACCACTTCTGCCATGGTCACGATTGCATTTGTCTCAAACCCATACGTCTCCCTGATCTCATCCAGTGCGCTCATCGTTCCGTTGCGGCCGACTTCCATTCGGTTTAACGAGACCATCAGTCCGATAACTTTGATATCTCCCTGCGCTTGTAAGATCGGAAACGTCTCTTCGATGGATTTGCCTGACGTCGTCACATCTTCAATCACAACAACTCTGTCGCCGTCTTTTAACTTACTGCCCAGCAAAATGCCCGTATCTCCATGGTCTTTGATCTCCTTACGGTTGGAACTATAGCGGATTTCTTTTCCGTACAGTTTCGAAAATGCGATGCAGGCTGCCACGCTGAGCGGAATCCCTTTGTATGCCGGTCCGAATAAAACGTCAAACTCTTCTCCGTAGCGGTCGTGAATGGCCTTTGCATAATATTCGCCCAGGCGCATCAGCTGAGATCCTGTCACATACGCGCCGGCATTCATAAAAAACGGAGACTTTCTGCCGCTCTTTAACGTAAAATCACCGAATTTCAATACATCGCTTTCTACCATAAATTCTATAAATTCCTGCTTATATTGTTCCATATGTCTATATTCTCCTTATCCGGTTGCAAACTGCAATGATTACAATGACTATATATTCGAGTATATCATCAATTCCGCTTCCTTTCAATATAAACGTCCCTCTTATTTCAAATTCCCGGCAGAAACATCTGCTCTTGATACGAACTTCCTTTTGCATTCCCAGACCGTATGTCCCGCTCTTTTTGAAAATAAATTCCAACAAAGCCAGACAGCCGCCTGCCATAGAAAAAAGCTGCCGCTTTACGATCTTACTTCGCAAAACGGCAGCTTTTGGGCACAAATGCCTGCCTTACTTTTTATTTATTTTACCTTAAGGCCTGCTCTTTTCAGTTTCTTCTTCAGCTTCGTGCGGGCTTTTCCTTTCACGCCGCCCCATTTTACAGAGGCTTTCTTTGCCGTCTTCTTAAATGCCGAATTTCCTACGCCCTTATCTTTCAAAGCTTTTCCTTTTATAATTACTTTATTTAATTTAGAACACTGGAAAAATGCTTTCTTTCCGATCTTGGCAACGTCCTTTCCGATGGTTACGCTTTTGATCTTTTTGGATTTTTCAAATGCGTTCGCGCCAATCTCTTTGACATTTGCATTGATAATTACTTTGTTCGCCAGCTTTAATCCTTTGTATGCGCCTTTCCCGATACCGATAACTTTATAGGTAACTTTATCGATTACAACGGTGGGTCCGATCTTGATCGTCTTGGCGTCTTTTCCTTTCGTGATGATCACCGTTTTATCTTTTGCGCTGACTACCTGATAGGTTCCGTTCGGACCGTTTAAGATCTGCCCGTCTTTTACGGAAGATGTGCCTCCGTTCTCTGCAAGCTTTAAGCCTGTCGTCGATGCCGCTTTCAGAGCATTTGTCAATGCTTTCAGCGTCGCCGCATCCGCGGTTGCCAGTTTGCTCTGTGCATCCTCGTATGCTTTTTTGAACGCAGCCCAGCTGGCGTCTGTATATTTCTTGTCGGCATTGTTGGTTTTATAAAGAGCTTCTGCCTGCGCAAGCGCCGCTTTCAGGGCGTCTTTTGCAAGCCCTTTTTCGCTCTTTGCAGCTGCCATAGCCGCAACTGCCTGATTGATCTTCGCTGTCACGCCGGAAACCTGCGCCGCCGTTGCGCCGCTGCCTGCCGCGGTATAGCCTTCTGCTTCTTTTAACGCATCCTGCAGATTTTTCCAAGCCTCGGGTGTGTAATCGCCCTCGTCTGCCGCCGGGAACTTCTCTTTCACGTCTGTCACAAGTGTTCCGAGTACAAGAATATCCTCCGGATCTGCCGCCCCTTCTTTGGTTACGTTTACGGTTACGGTGATTGTCTTTTCTGCCTTTACGCCTGCCGTATTCGTGATGGTTTCCCATTCGCCCTGCGCTTTTTCATACTGATACTCTGCCTTGATCTCAACGGCAGCATTTCCGGGTTTCTTTGCTGTAATTGTCGCTGCGTCTTCACTCAGCTCAATGAGATCCGATGAAGCTTCCGGAACACTGTATGTAAAGTTCACGCGTTTCTGTGCATCCGGATCGTATGTATGCCGATCGGTCTGGCAATCGTCCAATGCCACATCTGCCGCCGTCAGTCTCGGCGCCTGTACCTGTGCCGTTGTCTCGTTTTCCGGAATCTCTATATTGATCGGAGCCTGCGGCGTAATGCTTACGATACCGCACGTACACGGAGCGGACTCGGTCTTTGCGTATGTAGCCGTAACGACTAATACTTTATTTGCTTCTCCCTTATCGTTCGCTTTCAGTTCCGTCGTCACCGTGGGCGCCTCAAGTTTTTCCGGATCATCTCCTTCTGCAGCTACTGCAGTCAGTTTAACAGCGTCTTTCACTGCCGGATCAAATTCAAATCCGTCGTGTGCCGTCAATGTTGTTGTGGAAGTATAAACAGAAGCGTGGCCAAACGGCTCTTTTGGTTTCGGCTCCGATACGCTGCCGTCCGCTGCCTTCTGCTGCCATACGGTTTTTGCCGTATACGGGTTTACAGAAATATTTACGGCAGGATTTGACGTCTGGAGCAGGTTCGTAATAACTGCATCCAAATTGCCCGGATGATTCTCCTCAAGCTCTGTAATATTAATATCTTTTGCCAGACTGTCGCTGATTACCTGCGCTGCCGATATATCGTCTCCGGAGCCGTTTACCATATTATAGTAGTTTTTGTCCGTATAGAACTCAAAGTCTGCGATATAACCGTACTCTTCCGTAAACAGCTGCTTCCACCAGTTCGGCGTGCCATTGTCGTCTGTATCTGCCACATTGTAACCGAACATAAACGGCTTTTTGCCTTGTGCCGGGCTGTCCGTTGCAATTGCCGTAAGATTTTTTCTGTCCTCTGCCGTTACAGACGGATTTCCATCTACGTACAAACGCTGGTATTTTTTGCCGTCCACAACCATAAAAATATTATGCCATCTCTTTAAAAATCCGTCCGGATTTGTTTCCGGATGATAAGCGGTTGCATCTTTCACTTTATATCTCTCTTCCGGCCAGCCGTGCTTCTTTTTATCCGGCGTACTGTCGGAATCTCCTAAATTGGTTCCGTCATGTTTGGTTCCGTCATTTTCCATAAACATCAGTATATCCTTAGAACCGGCATCCAACTGGATCGCATACTGGCTTCCTTTGCCGAATATACTTACTTTTCCGGCGGTAGGCCATTTTTCCAGCCAGAGTTTAAAAGCGATTACTTTTACATCCTTGCCGTATACGTCAAATTTGTTTTCCAGTCCCGGCGTCTGTCCCTGACCGCTGTAAGCCCAGATACCTTCTTTATTGACAATTTTGGGATCTGCAACCGTAGACGGTACGCCCTGTGCAGGGTTTTCATTGGTAATTCTGTCATCTTCCTCAATATACTGATCCATCGTGCTCTTTGTCAGCTGTACAAAGGTTGCTTTCGGATCCATTCGGTCTCCGATGTCTTCATGATGAACCGCTTCCTCCGATATACGGATATCTGCAACTCTTGGATATGTCTGTGCTTTCGGAGCTGTAATTTGGATTTCGGGCGCTCTCGTAATCTTCTGGTTTTCGCTTGCAGCCGGTTCGTCTACTTCCACACGGATCGTTTCTGTCTTCTGAATCGCCTTATTATTTACCGGATCTTTCACAGGATCATTTCCGTCCTTTAAAGCCGCCGTAACAACCACATGCAGCGGAACGTGTCCGATGGTAAGTTTGGAAGACTGTTTCGGAGTAATCTTCAATCCTCCCTCCGAAGTCGTCTCCAGCTTAATATATGCATTTTCCTGCGTACCGTCTTCCAATGCATACGAAATTTCCACATCTGCATTTTCATGCTTGGTACATTTTGCAAATATTGCCTGTGGTTTCGGAATCGTTACGGATTCCTGCGTTGCATCCTCAGCCGGATTATAGATCAGTTTTACTTCTTCATCTTCTCCGGTTTCTACGATAAGCTCTTCGATTTCACAGATATTATCCTGAATTGCCGCATCATCATCGCCGGTTACGCCGTAATATGTGGTAATGGTCAGATACCTGCTTTTTTCCGATAATTTTACAGTTGTTACTGCACTGGAATCGTTCGCTTCTACTTTAGAAACTACCTCATCGCGAACATCACTGCTGAAGAGAAACCCTTCATCTGCAATCAGTTTTGTAACTGCCCTGTACTTTGTGCCGGAAACATTTGTAAATGTTCTTTCTACTGCACTTTCATTCCAGTCTTTCCAGCCCTGCCATGTTCCTCCGGTACCGTTTTCATTCGGCACATATTTTTCCCATTCGGTGGATCTGCTGTATGGGCAGAGGGTAATCCTAGCAGTCGGCTGCTCTTGCTGAAGCATATTGGTAATGATATCATAAACATCATTTTTACTACCGCCGCCCTCTACTGCAGCGTCTTCCAACGTTTTAAGATTGAACGTATTACTGAAATTAAAATTCTTTAATGTCTGTGCATCCGAAAGATCGGTTCCAGACGCATTTTCCATTCCATCATAATTCGCATTGGCATAAAACTTAAATCTTGCCATATATCCATAATCTGTGGTAAACATATGCGTCCTTATAGTCGCCAACTGTGCTTCAAAGCTTGCTTCTTTGTTATGATTTGCCAGATTATATCCAAATGCAAACGGCTGAAGCCCTTTAGCGGTTGGAACCTCTTTAGGAATCGCATTACCGTCTTCTTTCAGATAAGTATTACATTTTCCGTCCACATATAACCTTTGATATCCCTGACCGTCCACAACAATCAATACATCCAGCCAACGGTCTTTATAATTGTCATTAAATTCTGCTGTTGGGAAGCGATAACATGCTTCTGCCCATGTTTCAGTATTCGTCGGATTGCCATTCGAGTCCTTCTTATTAAGTCCCTGCATATATGTCATGATTTCACACATATCCACATCCGAACCGGTACTACCGTCTATTTTAGCGTTTTTACGCTGTAACTGCACAGCAAACTTATCGCTTTTTCCAAAAATATCAATTGTTTGCCCCATGTCAGGTGTTTTCTTTAAATACAGCTGAAACGAAACAACTTTTACATCATTTCCCCATACATCATATTTATTTTTTGTGCCGCGCGTCTGTACCGGAGAATTAAAACCATACACGCCATTTTCAGCGTCTTCAAATATTTCGCCGCCTGTAAGCTGCCCTGACTCGGTTCCTCCCTGCCAGATGGGAACGTCAACCGTTTCTTTTGTATCTCCTTCTCCAACCTCACGCCTCTCTGTCGTCCTAGTACCTGTGCCTATTTTAATAAACGTAGACGCCGGATTTGTCCTGTCAGACAGATCTGTATGATGATTCGATCCTGCCGGAGCTTTTATATCTGCAATTTTCGGATACGCTCCACTTACAGGCGGCGTCAATTCTATATTTGGAGCCGTAATCTCTTTTGGATTTGTTCCGTAAATTTCAATTTCAGACACTGCCACTCCCGCAGAAGTATTTGTTTCCGCATCGTTCAATCCTTCAAATACAAAACGAACATACCGCCGCAAAACCATTCTCTCATTTCTTAAATTCCGGTCAAACGTATTTTCCAGCCATTCTCCTGCCTCTGCATAATCTTCTTTATTCTGAACCTTTACGTCTCTCCAGCTCCCTGTCCTTCCGGTATGGCTTGTCTGGACCGTGTATTTTTTCGTCCATGCTTCTCCGTCAAATTTTACCGTAATATGGTCTACCGCCGACTGATACTCTTCCAGGTCAATTGTCAGCGACTGCGAGGGAACCGCAGCGGTTATATGCGCGCTCACCCATTTTGTACCCGTATCACCGTCTACTGCATTTGCCGCCTTTACCGTATCTTCCTGTCCGGAATCTACGGTTTTTGTACCGGATGCTTTGATAGTTTTGTCTTTTGCAATATTGTCCCATACAATCCCTGATCCGGTATTGTCAATTTCATCTTCTGCATAGACTGTAACAGAAGATGCCAGCTCCAGTCCAAAGGCCGGAATCCCGGTAATCATCATAGCCCCGGTTAGTACTCCGGCTAAAACTCGTTTTAATTTCATTCTCAAATCTCCTTCCTACTACAGCTAACTCTTTCTCTTTTTCATTACCTTAATCTGCATAATTTAAATTCGTTATCGATCCCCCTGTCCCCATCTCCTTTCTCCCATTTCTTAAAATTGTCGCATAAAGTATACTTAATGAGACGAAAAGAAATGTACAGATTTTACCGATAAAATGGATGGACAGATTTTGGAATCTGTCTTTTTTTTGCCAATTTTTAGGCTGTTTGCCTGAAGTTGGCAGTTTTTTTCTCTGAATTTTCTTATTGTCTCAAATCGTATACTTTTTGCGACACTTAATGAAAAATGAAATATAAAAATGTACAGCTATACTGTAACGCTTTTTCCGGAACGTGTCAAGCTATTTCCGGATTTTGTTCTCACTTGATTCGGAACTGAAAGCTTATCGCTGCATGCCTGAACCTTTCTGTTCAAACATGCTCTAACGTCACTTTTTATAAATCTGATTAAAATAATCTTTCAACTTCGCCAACGCATAGATCAGAACCGTTGTCTCCTGTTCGCTGATGCCGTCTTTGATCCGGGCAATCATATTCCGGTGAAACGACTCGTGATGCCGGTACGCTTTTCTTCCCTTTTCTGTCAGAGTAACAAATACGACACGCTTGTCTTTTTTCCCGCGCTCACGGTTCACATACGCTTTATCGGACAATCCGTCCATGGACTTTGTCAGCGTTCCGGTCGTCACGGACATCAGTTTTGCTACGGCAGACATGCTTTTCGGTTCTTTGATGCCGATCGCTTCTAAAATATGCATATCATTCACACTGATATCTTTGTATTCCGGCGTGATCAGATATTTTTCTTCAATCTCCATAATATTTTTAAACAGCTGCACCAGCAATTCGTTCAAAACTTGATCCGTGTTCGTCCGTTTTGCTATTTCCATTTTCTACCTCCAGCAATTTCCGCAATTTACCAGGTCAGTACCGATGCGCCCCATGTCAACCCCGCTCCAAAACCTGCAAGTACGACTTTATCGCCTTTTTTTAACATGCCGCGCCGATTGACATGATCTAACAGGATAGGCACGCTTCCCGCGGAAATATTTCCGCAGTTTTCCAGATTTGTCGGAAATTTCTCCAGCGGAACTCCCAGTCGTTTGGATACGGACGTTATGATCCGGATATTTGCCTGATGCAGCAGAAATACATCGATCTCATCCACCGTAAGCCCCGCCCTTTCTACCGCCTCCAAAATGGCCTTTGGAACGGTACGTACGGCAAATTTATACACTTCCTGCCCGTCCATAGAGACATAGGAGGGCTTTGTGCTGTTTGTCACATACGGGTTATTGTTTTTGCGGTTCTCACAGCTTAACACTTCTCCCCTTGCCCCGTCGGAACCCTGCACGCTGCTGAGGATTCCGAACGTTTCGTCCGGACAGACGACGGCGGCTCCGGCGCCGTCGCCGAACAGCACGCAGGTGGAACGGTCCTCCCAGTCCATCAGCTTCGATAAAATTTCTCCGCCCACAACCAGAATCTTCTGGTACTGTCCGCTTTTGATATAAACGTCCGCCGTCTGCAGGGCAAACAAAAATCCGGAGCATGCGGCGTTGATATCAAACGCCACCGCCTTTCCCGCTCCCAGCCTCTGCTGCAGCTCACAGGAAAGCGTCGGCAGAAGACGATCGGCGGAAAGCGTTGCCGCAAGGATCATATCCAGCTCCTCCGGCGCGATGCCGGCCTCTTCCAGTGCCTGTAACGCCGCGTCTGCCGCGAGAGAACTTAACGTCTCATCCGTGGCAAGATGTCTCGAACAAATTCCTGTACGGCTTTTGATCCACTCATCCGAAGTATCCATTATTTTACTCAAATCATCATTGGTCACTTCCAGTTTTGGAAGTGCGCTGCCGCTGCCGCATATTCTGGTTCTCATGTTTACCTCCGCTCTCTGCGTTTTGTTGATCTGTCTGCTTAAAATCTGCGGAATCTCTGATAACGGTCTTCTGCCAGTTCATCTCCGCTCAATCCGCTGTATTTTTCGAGAAATTCTCTCATATGGCACTTCATAAACATCGAAATATCATGTTTCGACGCTTCGTCCGCACCTCCGAATTCCGGAATAATCTTTTCTACCACGTTTAACCGGTACAAATCCTGCGCGGTAATTTTCATCACTTCCGCCGCTTCTTTTGCCCGCTTCCCATCTTTCCAGAGGATAGAAGCAAAGCCTTCCGGAGAAAGAATGGAGTAAATGGCATGTTCCATCATCCAGACTTCATTGCCCACTGCAAGGGCAAGCGCGCCGCCGCTGCCGCCTTCCCCGATCATCAGGCAGAGAATCGGTACTTTGATCCCGCTCATCTCATAGAGATTCCTCGCGATCGCCTCTCCCTGGCCGCCTTCCTCCGCCTCCATGCCGCAGAATGCGCCGGAAGTATTGACAAACGTAATGATCGGCCGGTTGAATTTCTCTGCCTGCTTCATCAGACGGAGCGCTTTTCGATAGCCTTCCGGAGACGGCATGCCGTAATTGTGTTTCATACAGTCTTTTAAGTCCCTGCCCTTGTGAATACCGATCACCGTCACCGGCTGTCCGTCCAATGCCGCAATTCCTGCCACAATCGCAGGATCGTCCCGATAATAACGGTCGCCGTGCAGCTCGATAAATTCGTCGAAAATTTCTTCCATATAATCCACCGATGCCGTACGTTTCGTATTCCGGACCGATTTCACTTTTTCCCACGCGCTGAACGCACGGCTCTTTGCGCTGCGCTCCTTCATCAGTTCACTGGGAATAAATTTCCTGTCCGAACCCGTATCAAAATTGGCAAATCCTTTGCGGACTTTATGCAGCTTTAATAGCTGATACAGCGTTTTCTTTAAATTTCTGCGCTCTACGATCGCGTCTACAAATCCGTGCTCCAGCTGAAACTCCGACCGCTGAAACCCTTCCGGAAGCTTCTGGCCGATCGTCTGCTCGATCACTCTCGGTCCCGCAAAACCGATCAGCGCTTTCGGTTCCGCCAAAATGACGTCGCCTAACATGGCAAAGCTTGCCGTCACGCCTCCGGTCGTCGGATCCGTAAGTACCGGGATATACAGCAGTCCGGCGTCGGAATGTTTTTTTAATGCTGCGGAAGTTTTTGCCATCTGCATCAGGGAAATGATGCCTTCCTGCATTCTTGCGCCGCCGGAACAGCAAAACAAGATCACAGGCAGATGCTTTTGCGTCGCCCGCTCCACCGCAGCCGCAATCTTTTCACCGACAACATGCCCCATGCTGCCCATCAGAAACCTTGCATCGCAGACGCCCAGTACGACGGACTCTCCGTATATTTTTGCCTCGCCGACGCTGACGCCTTCCTTCAGCCCTGTTTTTTCCTGCGCAGCCGCAATTTTTTTATCATACTCCGGAAAATCCAACGGATTTTTAAATTCCGTTACGTCAAACCAGGGCGTAAAGCTTTCTTTGTCCGCCACCATTTTGATCCGGTTGGAAGTACGGACCCTGAAATAACTGCCGCACTCATAACAGACGTATTTATTGATAATAACCTCTGTTTTGATCAGTTCCTTTTTGCAGACCGGACATACGATCACATCCGCAGCCGCCTGCGGTTTTTGCATATTGATAAATTTCTTCCTTTTCAAGATTGGCGCCATTGTCTATTCCCCATTTCCAATTGCAAATGTCAGTTCTGCAGATGCTGCAATTTTTCCATCCACCTTCGCAGTTCCTCTTCCGACTCCGATCGATCCTTTTTCTTTGATGATTTCAAGCTCTAAGGTCAGTACGTCGCCCGGCACAACTTTCCGTTTGAATTTTGCATGACTGATGCCCGCAAAATATGCCGTTTTTCCTTTGTGTTCCGGTTTGCTCAAAATAGCCGCGGCTCCCGCCTGCGCCATGGCTTCGATAATCAAAACGCCCGGCATTACAGGCTCATTCGGAAAATGCCCCGCAAAATACGGTTCGTTATAGCTGACGCATTTTCTGGCGACGGCTTTTTGGCCCGGAATAAGTTCCTCCACCGTATCAATCAACAGAAACGGCTGTCTGTGCGGAAGGATCTCCATAATCTGTTTACTGTCTAAACCAGCCATTCTCTTACTCCTCACCTTCGGTAAACCGTGCGATCACAAGAGACGCATTGTGTCCGCCGAATCCCAGTGAATTGCTGAGCGCATACCGGAATTCTCCCGTTACCGGTTCTTTTAAATAATCTAAGTCCATCTCCTCATCCGGCTCTTCATATCCGAGCGTCTGATGCAGATAACCCTCCTGCAGTTCTTTCACGCAGGTGACAAATTCCAACGCTCCGGCGGCTCCCAGAAGGTGTCCAACCATCGACTTTGTGGAATTGACCTTGAGGTTTCGGGCATGATCGCCGAATGCAAGCTTGATCGCCCTTGTTTCAAATAAATCATTGTGATGCGTTCCCGTACCGTGTGCATTGATATATAAAACGTCCTCCGGTTTTATTCCGGCGTCTTCGATCGCATTTGTCATCGCCCGCGCCGCGCCGGCTCCGCTTTCTTCCGGAGACGTAATGTGATATGCGTCGGAGGAACAGCCATATCCCGTCACTTCCGCATAGATCTGCGCTCCCCTTCGTTTCGCATGCTCCAATTCCTCTAAAATAACGACTGCCGCGCCTTCACCCATCACAAAACCGCTTCTGTTTTTGTCAAAGGGAAGCGAGCATTTCTTCGGATCGTCCACATCGGACAATGCCGTCAATGCGGTAAACCCGGCGATCCCCACCGGCGTAATGCATGCTTCGGTTCCTCCCGCCGCCATGACGTCGGCTTCTCCGTACTGAATCGCCCGGAACGCCTCTCCGATTGTATTGGTTCCGGTCGCGCATGCCGTAACGGAATTAATGCTTTTTCCTTTCAATCCAAACTGAATCGAAACGTTTCCTGCCGCCATATTGCTGATCATCAGCGGCACAAACAGAGGATTGATCCGATTGGGTCCCTTTTCGAGCAGTTTTTTATGTTCCCGCTCGATCGCCTGTAAGCTTCCGATTCCGGAACCGACGGCGCATCCAATGCGGTAGGGATCTTCCTGTTCCATGTCAAGCCCGGAATCCAAAAACGCTTCCTTTGCCGCCGCGACTGCATACTGGGAAAACAGCTCCATCCTCTTTGCCGCTTTAAAATCCATGTAATCTTTGCCCGCAAAGCCTTTGACTTCCGCTGCTATATGACATTTATATTCGGACGCGTCAAATTTGGAAATCGGTGCAAATCCGATCTTTCCTTCTTTTACGGACTGCCAGAATTCTTCCACGCTAAGCCCGATCGGCGTAATCGCCCCCATGCCTGTTACAACCACTCTTTTGCTCATCATGCCCTCCTTATATCGACATCCCTCCGTCTGCCGCAATTACCTGTCCCGTGATATAATCCGACTTTGCAGACGCCAAAAATACTGCCAGATCCGCAATTTCTTCCGGCTTTCCGATCCTCTTTAGCGGGATCGCATCCGTCATGCGTTCTTTCGCTTCCGCCTGCATGGCGTCCGTCATATCCGTCTCAATAAATCCCGGCGCGATGGCGTTGACCTGGATTCCCCGGGACGCCAGCTCTCTTGCCGTACTCTTCGTCAGACCGATCACACCCGCCTTGCTGGCAGAATAGTTTGCCTGGCCCGCATTTCCCAAAATTCCGGATACGGAAGATATATTAATAATTTTTCCGCTTCTCTGCTTTAAAAAATAACGCGACATATGGCGGATCGTATGGAACGCGCCTTTTAAATTGATATCTATCACCGAGTCAAAATCTTCTTCCGACATTTTCATCAGCAGCCCGTCTTTTGTGATACCGGCATTATTGACCAGAATGTCGATGCGTCCGTATTTTTTGACAAGCGTCTCAATCATTTGTCTGCAGGCATCGAAATCGGCTACGCTGCACTGATAAATCTCAGCCGCGCCTCCGTTTAAGATAATTTCATCCGCCACTGCCTGCGCCTTTTCTCCGGATCCGTTGTAATTAATGATAACGGCGGCGCCTTCTTTTGCAAAGGCTTTGGCAATCGCCGCGCCGATTCCCCGGCTTGCCCCTGTTACAAGTGCAATTTTATCTGTCAACATAATTTAAAAAATCCTCCATCTTATCGATGTGACAGACCGTCACATCCCGGTTGATCTTACGCATAAATCCCGAAAGAGTTTTCCCCGGGCCGATCTCCACAAACGTATCCGCCCCGTCGCAAATCAGCCGTTCGATCGTCTGCTGCCAACGGACGCTTGAAGCTACCTGCCGTTGCAGCAGGGGCTTGACATCTTCCGCTTTTGTCACATAATCGGCGGTCACATTTGACAGATACGGAAGGTAAGACTCTGCAATTTCCACTTCTTTTAACGCTTCGCCCAGTTTTTCTGCGGCGCCCGCCAGCAAAGGAGAATGAAACGGACCGCTTACGTTTAAAGGAACAATCCGCTTTGCGCCCGCTTCCTTTAACGTTTTTCCTGCCGCAGCAACGGCAGATTGTTCTCCCGTTATCACGATCTGACCGGGGCAGTTATAATTGGCAACCGATACCGTTCCCTCGGTTTCCATACAGATCTTTTCAATCGTATCGGCGTCTACGCCTAACACGGCGCTCATTGCGCCCCCGGCAGGATACGCATTCTGCATATAAATTCCTCTTTTGCGTATCACGGTAAATGCATCGCGCATACTCATAACGCCGGAAGCAATCAGCGCGCCGTATTCGCCGAGGCTTAACCCTGCCGCTGCATCCGGCGTATATCCTTTTTCTTTCAGCGCCGTATAAATAGCCGCTTCCGTTGCAAGCATTGCAATCTGTGTATACTCGGTGATATGGATCTGCTCATTTTCCTCAAAACACAGTTTTGCAACGTCAAGTCCCGATGCTTCGCCTGCCAGGTCATATACCTGCCTGCACGCCTCAAACGCGTCGTAAAACTCTTTTCCCATTCCGATATACTGAGAACCCTGTCCCGGAAACATAAATACCAGTTTGCCCATGTCTCATCCCCCGCTTATGAAAATTTTCTGTTTAAAAGTTCTTCTGCTTCCTGCATCATTTCTTCGATCATTTCTTTACAGGTCTGTTCTTTTTTGACCAGCCCGGCAATCTGTCCTGCCATCAGGCTTCCGTTTACCACGTCGCCGTCCATAACGGCTTTCCGCAGGGAACCAAGCGTCAAAAGCTCCAGTTCTTCCAGTCCGACGCCCTGCTCTTCCATTTTCAGGTACTCTCTCGTCATCTGATTGCGCAGCACGCGGATCGGATGCCCTGTGCTCCTGCCGGTCACTTCGGAATCAATGTCTTTCGCTTTTAAAATGCGCTCTTTATAATTTCCGTGTACGATAGATTCCTCTGCCACGATAAAACGCGTCCCCATCTGCACGCCTTGCGCGCCGAGCATCATTGCCGCCGCAATTCCTCTGCCGTCGCCGATGCCTCCGGCTGCGATCACCGGAATCTTCACTGCGTCCGCCACCTGCGGAACCAGTGTCATCGTTGTCGCGGATCCGATATGGCCGCCGGACTCCGTTCCTTCGGCAACAACGGCATCCGCGCCGCCCTTTTCCATCATCCGCGCCATGGCAACGCTTGCAACAACGGGAATCACTTTGATCCCCGCTTCTTTCCACATTTTCATATAAGCCGCCGGATTTCCCGCCCCCGTCGTAACTGCCGCTACGCCTTCTTCGACTACAACGTTTGCTACCTCAGGCGCATTGGGATTCATCAGCATCACATTTACGCCAAAGGGTTTGTCGGTCAGATCTTTGACTTTCCGGATCTGTTCCCTGACGACTTCCGGCGGGGCGCTTGCCGCACCGATGATGCCCAATCCCCCGGCGTTCGATACGGCTGCCGCCAGGTGGTATTCCGCCACCCACGCCATGCCGCCCTGAAAGATCGGATACCGGATTCCCAATAATTCCGTAATTTTGGTTTTCATCTTAGACTTCCACACCTTTTGCTTTTAAATATTCCATCACGTCGTTAACCGTTGCGATCTTCTCTAAGTCTTCGGACGGAATCTCCACGCCGTATTCTTCCTCCAGGCTCATCACCAGTTCAAATAAATCCAGGGAATCCGCGCCCAGGTCGTCTTTGAAATTGCTTTCCGCTTTGATTTCATCCGCGGCGATTCCCAACTGTTCTGCAATAATCTCTTTTAATTTTTCCAACATATCATTTTCTCCTTTTATTTTTCCTGATTATATACTTTGCCTGTCAAATAGTTTGATTATCAAATTATTTGACAGGCAAAGTATATTACAGCTGGAAAGTTTTGTCAACAACACAATTCAACTTTTTTTATTAAATTCTAATTTCTATTCCATAGTCCAAATTCCGCCCAAAACAATCCGGCATCTCTTCTTATAACATGCGATTCCATATTTTAAAATCTTTTCCACCCCTTCTTCCAGCAGATACTCCATATACCGGTTTTTCTCAATCTGCGACAGGGCTTTCCGGCATCCCGCTTCCAAATTTCCGTCTCTGGCATACTTAACTTCAATCACCATACCGACGGTCTGATCTTCCGTTTCCACAAGAATATCTCCGTACCCGTCTCCTGTTTCATGATTAGACAATACCATCCAGCTGTCTCGGGAAGCCAAAATCCCAAGCAGAATCCCATGGTAAAAGTTTTCTGTCATCTGCCTGTTTATAAACGTATCCCGTATACTGACGGTCTTTCTCAAATATCCCTCCAGACATCGTTCTGCCTGTTCTGTATCACCATCCTCAAGAGCGCTGCAGAATCGATCTACAACTTCTCCTGCTTTTTTCACGCCTTCCCTGAAAAATTCCATAATCTGGTCGGTAAAAATTTCACGGATTTCCATATTGGGAATTGCAATCGAAAACATTTTTCCCTTCGGCATTCCTCTCTTTGTCACATACCCCGTCATAAATAAAAGACTCCACAAATGATCGATCGAATCGTACATATCCCGATACGTTAATTCCTGCCGGATTTTTTTTTGTATCGTCTCTCCGGCAATCAGACGTTCCATTTCATTCTTCGCCATACCATTACTCGACAGTTCCACAAACTTCCGAACTGCCTCGTTGCCGCTGGTATTGGACCAATAGTTCTGCGGCTGCGCACGGCTGTTTGCCCGCAGACTGTCACAGTAATTAATGACATCCCATGGACAGTACACATCCGTATGACCGAATTCATATCCGTCATACCAATCTTTCGTCACTTCATATTGGCAGGCACAGCCATAGTATTCCATCATATCCCTGACTTCCTGATTCGTAAATCCAAAATATTCGTCAAAACGATCTTCTACGACAGATAACACCTTCAAATTATTCAGCCCCGTAAAGATGCTTTCCTTTGAAATCCGCATACATCCGGTCAGAACTGCAAACCGCAGGCTGTCATTTGTTTTCAGCGTATATTCAAACAAATTCCGGATCAGAACAAGCATCTGATCGTAATACCCACGTTCAAACGCTTTTGCAAGCGGTACGTCATATTCGTCGATCAAAAGAATGGCTTTTCTATCATAATGCCGTTCCAACAATCCGCAAAGCGTCTGCAAGCTTCCCTCTAATACAGAATCTTCCATAATAAACGCGGCTTCCCCTGGTCTTCCTATTTTTGTCAAAAGCTCATACAGCTCTTTTTCCTTTTCTGACAGCCGTTCACTTTCCATAAGAAACTGAAAGCGCATGGCTTCTTTCCCAACCACAGAACACAGCATGGAACGGGCTGCTGTAAAATCCATACCATTGACAGCTTTTAAGGAAATAGAAATTACCGGAAACTTTCCCATATACCGCTCGCACAGATCTCTTTCCTCCATAATCTGCAGTCCGTCAAAAATCTCCTTTCTCCCTCCGATTTCAAAAAAACGCTTCAGCATATTCATATTTAATGATTTCCCAAACCGACGGGGTCTTGTAAATAAATTTACTTCGCCCCAATTATAAAGCAAATCCCGGATCAAACCCGTTTTATCCACATAATAAAAATTTTCTTCTCTTAATTTTTCAAAATTATCAATTCCGATCGGAAGCATTTTTTTATTGGTATCCATTGTTTGTTCACGCTCCTTCTACCTAAGATAATTCACACAGTCACGTATACACTATGATACGGTCTCATTATAACACAAAAACACCCGCCATTGGCAAGAAGACGCCTGAGCTCCCTGCCTGCCGATTCAAAATTCCGAATCTCTGCATATTTTTTAAAAAATAATCCAAAATAACAGAAAACACACAAGGAGGTCCCTATGGAAGATCCAACAAAATGCGCAGACTCCAACTGCCACAGAGAACATTCCAATGTCCGCAAAAAGAAAGAAGCCTCTCCGTCTCCCGACGCGCTGCGGCAGCAGAGCCTGTACAGCAAATCCGACCGGCCGATTCCGGACAACAGCCCGTTTTTTGAAGGACGCAGCAATCCTTTGAGCAGCAAGGGAAATTAAAAACATCCTGCTTTAGAATACAAAACACATTCTAAAGCAGGATATTTTTATTCGCCCAACGCCATCTTTTTCATATGGGCAAGCGCCTTTTTCACAGGAGGAAGCTGGATCACGAGAATTGTAATCAATGCCTCCGCTCCCAGATAAGACCCGTTATATACAAGGGAATACACCGGAGCAGCCATACCGTAATCCGACGCATACGCGCCAAAAAAAATCCATCCGGAAAAAAACGCAAACAGACATCTGCCTGCCGCTCCTGCAAGATAGCCGATCGTAAGCCCGTATTTGTAATTCCGGAAAAATCCGGACAGCCCCAATGCGCCAAATGCCAGCAGATAATCCACGACTACCTGCGGTATCGTAAAAAAGTACGGTTCGATCACAAACTGCAGCAATCCGTACGCCGCTCCCGAAATCATCCCCGCCGCCGGACCGTACCAATAACCGATCAAAACAATAAACAGCATACTAAGCAGCGTCACGGAACCGCCCATAGGCATCGAAAACAGTTTGATCATAGAAGTCACCATCGCAAGCGCAATTGCCGCCGACGCGTACACCAGTTGTTTGGATGACAATTTACTCATACGCTCCCCACCCTCTTTTCTATCTCTGCGATTACCGTTTCAATCGCCTGGATCCTGGCAAAATATTTATTGTTGGACTGAATGATAAACCATGGCGCGTATTCTGTAGATGTTCTCGCAATCATCTCATCCACACACGCTTCATACGCATCCCATTTTTCCCGGTTGCGCCAGTCTTCTTCCGTAATCTTCCACCGTTTCTCCGGCGTATTCTGCCGCTGTGTAAAGCGGGCGAGCTGCGTATCTTTGTCAATGTGAACCCAGAACTTTAAGATCAGCGCGCCCCAGTCGGACAATTCCTGTTCAAATTCATTGATCTCGTTATACGCCCGTTTCCAGTCATTTTCCGTACAGAATCCTTCCAGCCGCTCTACCATCACCCTTCCGTACCAGGTCCGGTCAAAAATTGCAATATGGCCGTCCTTTGGCAGCCGGTGATAAAACCGCCACAGATGATGGCGCGCTTTTTCATGCGGCTCCGGCGAAGCGATCGGATGTACTTCAAACCCTCTGGGATCCAACGCGCTGGTTAAGCGTTTGATATTTCCGCCCTTTCCGGCGGCGTCCCAGCCCTCGTATGCAATAATCACCGGGATCCGCTTTCTGTAAATCTTATTGTGCAGCTTCTTTAATTTTTTCTGCAGCTCTTTCAACCGGATATCGTATGCTTCTTTCGTCATTTCCTGATCCAGGGGCACCTGCGAAAGAAGCGGCATTTTAAGCAGCGGATAATCTTTATGTAAAATTTCAGGCAGCACATTTAGATTTTCTACTGCCTGATCGATCTGGCTGGTCAGTAAATGTAGCACCTGCAGCAGCGCCTGTCTCTTATCCGCGGCGTCTATGATATTCCAGGGAATGGAAGCCGTATGCGTAGCTTCTAATATCCTGTCGTATACCTTTTCGTATTTTTCCCGTTTCTTTACCTGCAGCAGGTCTTTTTCGGCAACGCGCCATTTCGTATCTTTCTCTTCTCTCAGCTTTTCTAACCGCTCTTTCTGCTCCGAAGGAGAAATCTGCAAAAATAATTTTACCACAAGGTAACCGTTATCCTTTAACTGGCGTTCAAAAATGCCGATTTGTTTCAGGCGTTTCTCCAAATCCTGTTCTTTGATACGATGGCAGATCACATCCGAAACGGTTTCATTGAGCCATCCGGAATTTAAAAACACAAACTTTCCCGCTTCCGGAATCGTTTCCATGTAACGCCATAAAAACGGTTTCCGCAATTCTTCTTCTCCCGGTTCTTTCATTGTAATCACGCTGAAAAACCTCGGATCCAGATCCTTAATTAAATTTCCGATCAGCGTCCCTTTGCCGGCGGCGCCCCAGCCGTCCACCAGAACAAAAACCGGTATCCTGTGTTCTTTGATCAGCATCTGCTGACTGACCAGACGGGACCGTTTTTCTTTGATCAGCGCCTTCATCTCCTCCTGGTTCATCGGATATTTCCGAAATTCGGATCCGGCGGGCATCCCGATTCCCTGCATGCAGTCCTTATCCCTGTATTGTTTCAGCAAGCGTATCTCCCCCTTCTGAATGTTGGCATCTACTTCATAGCTTCTCCGAGAAAGTGATAATTGTCTGTTACGATATCGCTTTCCATATTGTTTGTTAAAATAGCGGTTCCTTCGTATCCGTCCAAGGAAGAAATTGCCGTCGCCTCTTCCAGTTCCTGATACTTATCTCCTTTCCAGACGGACAGAAAATAGGTCTGTTCGATGGAGATCATTTCCGCTCCGTTTTCGCCCGTTGTTTCGTCCAATCCCGCCGTTTCATCCAGGGAAGTCTCTTCCCCGTCCACCGTGCGTCCGGCATTGGCTGCATTGACCGCTTTTGTGCGGTCTCCGTTTCCATTTGCCGCCTGTTTTTCCGTAATGATCAGATCCCGGTATCCTTCTGTCATATGATTGCTGATATAAATCGGCGCGCCCACCTGACGAAACACCTGTCGGATCGAATGCGACGTCACATTCACATCCTCCGGCTCATCCAGCCAAAGCAGCATATTCCCGTCAATCCCCGTGACATCCTGTCCCAAAACCAGCGCCAGAATCTCGTTTCTGCCGTCGCCGTTTAAATCCACATAATTGTAATAATACCGCACATTGCCGTAATCTTCTTCTGCGATGCCGCTGTACTCCGCAATCGCCTTTTCCAATTGCGGATGCGCCTCTGTCTCTGCCAGTTCCCCGTCAAAGCTCTCCGGAATCTCCACCGCGTTCCCCAGCTGCAGCTGGCTGGTCGTTTCCGAATCCGCCGCAGATTCCGTTCCGGTACTGTCGATTTCGCCGCCCTGCTGCGTATCCTGCGCCGTCTGATGACTGCCGTCTGCATTGTCCTGTTTTCCCCGTCCGCATCCCACGGCAAACGCCATACAAAGCACCGATGTAAAAAACAGTAACATTGCTCTCTTCTTCATATCTGAAATCTCCTTCACAAATCGTTTTCTTTCAGTAGTATGGATCAGAGATACCGCTTTTATTCAGTATAGCACATATCTTGCCATTTTTCTTCTTTTTCTATATAATATTTCTGCACGTTATACGACAACAACTGCAAATAAATACACAATACAAGAATCGAGGAACCCATATGACAAAAAAAGATATCTTAGAACTGAAACGCCGTTTAAAAAAAGATTCCTGCACGTTCACACGCATGTGCGGCTGCTATGTAGACGGTGAACGCAACCGCGTGGTAAAGCTGACCGAAACGTTTTTAAATTTAGAAGAAGAAGAATTCTTCAAATACTTAGAAATCGCCAAAAAGGCACTTTCCGGAACCCTGGGCAACAACCTTTTGGAACTGGAATTTCCGACGGAAGAAGAATCCGCCGGAGGCAGACAGCAGTTTTTGACCGCTTTAAGAAGCAGCGCCCTGCAGAATGAAGACCTGCTGGAACGCTTCTACGACCTGATCATCGACCACTACGAATATGCAGGAAACTACTTGATCTTAATCTTCCACGACGCCTACGACGTCATTACAAAAACAAGCGACAACAGCAAACTGGACGAATCGGAAGAAGTCTATGAATACCTGCTCTGCGCTATCTGCCCGGTCAGCTTAAGCAAACCGGGGCTTGGATACCGTGAAGAAGAAAACAGGATCGGTCCCAGAATCCGGGACTGGATCGTCACTCCGCCGGAAAGCGGCTTTTTGTTTCCCGCCTTTACAGACAGGAGCAGCGACCTGCACGCCGTGTTAACCTACCACAAAAATGCCAGGGAACCGCACACGGAGCTGATGGAAGATATTTTAGGCTGCAGCGCAAAAAAGACCGCCGCAGAACAAAAACTGGCGTTTACTTCCATCATCAAAAACGCTTACAGCGGGGATGAAGAAGCTTCCCGCGACGTATTCTGCGAACTTCAGCAGGAACTGTCCGATCTTGCCGCAGAAGGGTCGGCAGAAGAAGACGACGTACCGAAAGAACCGCTGTGTTTAACACCGGATACCCTCAAAGAACTGCTCGAAGAATCCGCCGTTTTAGAGACGGCCGCCGTCATACAAAACGCCTGCCGGGAAGAATTTCAGGACGAAGCGCCGCCTATCAGCCACCTGATCGATGAGAAGGCCGCCAAAGACGGAAGCCGAAAGCGGCAGGAAAAAGAACTGGTACAAAAAGTCGGCGTTCTGGAACAGGAATTAAAAGACGCCCGCATGCTTGCCGGACTTTCCGAAGAAGACGTTCCGGGACTCCCCAAAACTTACGACGTGATCCTTCGTGTCAAACCGGAAAAAGCCGCCCATATCAAATCTCAGATGATCGACGGCAAAAAATGCCTGGTCATTCCGATGGAAGAAAACGAACATGCCGCCATCAACGGCGTCAATACCACGGTCTGACCCGGCCATTTCGCTGCAGACTTCGTCTTAAGACAAACAACTACAGAAACATACATACAAGCGGAATCGTAACGATGGACGCCAATGTACTAAGCACAATCCCGTTGGTACAAAGCGTCTCATCTGCGCCGCTTTCTTTTGCCACCAACGTTACAATACTGCCCACCGGCATGGCAAGCTGCAGAATAAATACTCCGAATATTACAGGTTCTACAGAAAACGGACGGAACAGGACAATCATCAGAATCGGCAAAAGCAGCATTTTAACTGCCGTATAAGCATAGATCTTTCCGTTCGAGAAAATCTTTTTTAAATCCGCCTTTGCAATCGACATGCCGATCAAAAGCATAGACAGTGGAATCGTCGCGTTTCCCATATAATCGCAAAAATTTACCGCAGGCGCCGGCAGCGGAATGCCAAACAGAAAAATGATTACGGCAGCCACGGAAGAAATCGTTCCGGGATTGATCATGCGTTTCCACTGGTTCTGTTCCCGGCTGACAACAGAACCGGCGTCTTCCGCCGCCTTTCTTGCCAGGGCAAGACCGTACGTATACAAGATCAGATTATACCCAAGCATATACAGCACAATATAAATCATGCTTTCTTCCCCAAACACTGCGGAAATCACCGGTATTCCCATAAATCCGACATTCGGAAAAATCGTCATCAATCGATACAGCCTTCGCTCGGATTCTGCCGGACGAAAGACCCAGACGTATACCAGTCCCGTCAGAATCAGAATCACATAAAAAAGAGCGACAAAACCCAAATTCCACAGTACAAGTTCTGCATCGCCTCCGGAATCCTTACCCACCACCCCGTAAATAACCAGAATCGGATTTAAGATATTTACGACGATTTTCGAGAGTTTCTGATATGCCGCTTCGTCAAACCATTCTTTTTTCCAGATCCAATACCCAGTCAGCATCATGGCAAACAGCATGAGCATCTGCGCAAAAATCACTTCTACGTTCATTTTCCTACTCCTTTTTCCATTAAGAATCCCCGAACATACAGAAATCTATTCGAATCTCCGGTTTGATTCATGTTTACCGCATCCTTCCCCAGAATGCAGCCGTGTTAAAATCCATGCCAAAGAAATGGTCCATTTCCGCTCAGGAAATGAACCATTGCATACATCAAACGCTGCTTTTTTCACTTTGTTACGCCAATATCATCTGTACGCAGCCGTACATTCCCGCGTCGTTGCCAAGCGTTGCCAGTTCAAAATGCGCATCCAGACAGGAGCTGAACGATTTCTCGCCGTAATATTTTTTCACCCTGTCCGTAATGATGCTCCCCGCTTTTGATACGCCGCCTCCGATAACAAAAACTTCCGGATTTACGACACGGGCAACATTTGCAAGCGCCTCTCCCAACACTTTCGTCATATCGTCCACGATTTCATCTGCCAGCGCATCGCCCGCTTTTGCCGCGTCAAAAATGTCTTTTGCCGTCAGAGGATTTAACGCGCCGATCGAAGACTCTTTCTTTGTCTGTTCCAGTTTTTTCTTTGCCATGCGGACGATACCGGTCGCAGACGCATATTGCTCCAGGCATCCCTTCTGCCCGCAGCCGCAGCATTCCGTTTCTTTGTCGTTGACAATAATATGGCCGATCTCGCCGCCAGCGCCTTTATTGCCGGTTACCACTTTGCCGTCAACGATCACGCCGCCTCCGACGCCCGTTCCAAGCGTAATCAGCACGACGTCCGTATGTCCTTTGCCGCCTCCCTGCCACATTTCACCAAGCGCCGCCACATTGGCGTCATTGCCCACTTTCACCGTAAATCCGGTACGCTCCGTCATCTCTTTTGCCACATTGATCACGTCCCATCCGAGGTTTACACAGCGGACCACCACGCCTTCATTTGTCACGGGTCCCGGAACGCCGATGCCGATGCCCTGGATATCTCCCTTCATAATTTCTTTTTCTACCATTTTCGCCGCAATAAACGCCGCTACGTCCGGGAGAATATTTTCTCCGTTATTTTCTTTTCTGGTAGGAATTTCCCATTTCTCCACCAGTACGCCCGTCGTTTCAAACAGTCCGATTTTGCATGTCGTTCCTCCGATGTCTACCCCAAACCCATATTTTTTCATATGTTTCTTCTCCTTCTCCTTTTATTGCTCTTCCCGGCGCCCCGCCGTTTCGGCAGTTAACTTCCCCGGGGCATTTCATGCGCGCCCGAATATTCGATCGGAATTATGTCCGTATCTGTTTCAAGCGCGTCCTGATTTCAGTATAGAAAAACCTGCGGCGGCTGTCAATCTATAATTCGGGCAAGTTCATTTACTCTTGTGTGCCCAGCGCATCCTCCCGGATCTTCTGATAGAGATCCGCTTCTACATATGGCAGAAATTCCAGCGGAGCCAGCCCCTGATGGCATCGTTCCATAAACGTATGCCAGATCGCCCCCGGATGCGTCGAACCGGACAATCCAGGCAGCTCCGCGGGCATATCGTATCCGACCCAGATACTTGTCGTATAATAGCGCGTATAACCGGCAAACCAACCGTCCTTATTGTCATTTGTCGTTCCTGTCTTCCCGGCGGAAGGCATACCGGAAACGCCGAGTCCCGCTCCCGTTCCTTCCGTGATTGCCGTTGCCAGCATATCCGTCACCATCCGCGCCGCCGTCGTCTTATACACTTTCTTCTCTTCCTGGACGGTCGAGAGCACCTCGTTTCCGTCCGCGTCGGTAATCTTCACGATACAGGTAGGTATCCGGTAATTCCCGTCATTTTGCAGAGCGGCATATGCCGCCGTCATTTCTACCGGAGAAGCCCCGTTGGTCAATCCGCCCAAAGAAGACGTCAAACGTTCGTCGTCCTTTGTGATTTTAGAAAAATTCATCGCTTTCAAATAAGACAGGCCCACCTGCGGCGTCAGTTCTTCCAGCAGTTTCCATGCAATTGTATTTTTGGACCGCGACAGGGCGCTGCGCAGCGTCATTTCCCCGCTGTAGCTTCCGTCGGCATTGGAAGGTCCTTCCTCGATGTACGCATCCGTCACAATGGTATCCGGCGTATAATTTCTCTCGAGCGCAGGCGTATAGGCAATCAGCGGCTTAATGCTGCTCCCGGGCTGACGGTAGCTTTGATATGCCCGGTTTAACGTATATCCGTCAAAATCCTGGCTTCTGCCCCCTACGATCGCACGGACGTATCCGGTTTCGTTGTCAATACAGACTCCCGCTCCCTGCAGTTTGAAAACGCCTTCTTCATTTACCTCCGTAAATCCGGCAAGCTGGCCGTCGACGGCTTCCTGCAGCATTTCCTGCAGCCCAAGATCCATCGAGGTATAAATCCGGTATCCTTCCGTAAACAGTTTTTTCTGGCATTCCGTATAGGCGTCATTATAAGTTTCATTGTATACTTCACGCTCCGCATCGCTGTCAAACTCTGTCTGAAAAACAAACCCTTCCTGCTCCATCAAAAGCCTTATCGCACAGTAATACGTATACGTCTCCACATAGTTGTTTTTCTCATGCTCCGGACGGCTTAACGTAATCTCCTCCGCAATTGCCATTCGATACGCGCCCTGTGTGATTTTCCCGTCTTGGTACATATTTTCCAGGATACGGTCCCGCCTTCCGATCGTATTTTCCATGTTCTTCAGCGGATCGTACAGGGTAGGATTATTGGGAATCGCACATAAAAAAGCAATCTGAGACAGATCCAGATTTTTTACTTCGGTATTAAAATAACCCATGCTCGCCGCCTGGATCCCATAATACCCGCTTCCAAAATATATATTGTTCAGATAAAATTCCAGAATCTCCGTTTTGCTGTATTTCTTTTCCAGTTCGGTCGCGATAAAAATCTCTTCTACTTTCCGCTGCCAGGTTTGATCCTGTGTCAGAAAAATCGTCCTTGCCAGCTGCTGCGTGATCGTACTGCCTCCCTGCGTCACTTCCCCGTTCTCAAGCGCCGCTTTTGCCGCCCGCAGAATCGCCCGGATATCGATCCCGCTGTGCTGATAAAACTTCTTATCCTCAATACTGACGATCGCCGCGCACACATCCACCGGAATCTGATCATAGGTCAGATAATAGACGTCTTTTTCTCCCTTTAACGTGGAAATCGTATTGCCGTCTTTATCATATACGACGCTGGTCTGCGCCGCACAAAATGTATCCGCCGTGGAACTCCGTACAAACCGCACCGCTTCCGACTTCATATTTTTCACCTGCACGGCGTAACCGCCGTAATAGTAATATCCGAGTCCCGCGACAACCAGAAGCATCAGAACAAACTGCAGCTTTACAAAAAACCAGAATACGCGGTATTTTTTCTTCTTTTTCTTCTTGTGTTTCATAGATCTCCTTTATCCCATATACTCTCCCGGTTATTTTACACTTTTTAAAGCGGAAACGCAATGCCAAGACCTGCATAGAAAAAACTGCCCGCACAGTATACGGACAGTTTTTCCGATTGTTTCTTTTTTATTTCTTTTTCACCGTTACTTTTTTGGCAGCCGCAGGGCTGTAAGATTTCCCGCTTTGTACGACTACTCTATAGAAATTCTTTCCCTTCTTCGCCTTCTTATCCGTAAAGCTGGTCTGTTTCGCTTTTAAGGTTTTCACTTTTTTATAAGGACCGTCTTCTTTTGACGCACGGTAAACAAGGTATTTCTTAGCGCCTTTTACTTTTTGAAACGTAATTTTCGCACCGCCTTTTACGGCTTTTATTTTCAGCTTCTTGACCGTGTTCAACATCCTCACGCTCGCTCCTGAGCTGGCGGCGCTGTTTTTATAATTCGGATCGGAGGAAACCGCAATTACGGTATAGATAGAAGTCTTCCCTCCCGGCGCCTTTGCGTCCGTATACGAAGTTCCTGTCACAGAAGCGATCTTTACAGACTGGCGATAAATGTCATAGGAAGTCGCATTTGTTACTTTTTGGAACGTAACGACAACCTCTCCGGTCGCTTTGCTGACCGCTTTTACGCCTGCCGGCGTTTGCAGAGTCTGTATGGTAACGAGTTTTTCCAGTTTTTTCTGCATTTCTTTTAACTCTGCCAGAATAGCCTTAAGGCTTTGCGCCGTTTCCTGTGCATATCCTGCTTCCGATACCGCCGAGACTGCTGTGTTATACTTCTGCATAAAAGCTCTCATGGAAGATTCCGTATACCCGCCTGCGTTGGCAAAAGCTGCCGCCTCTGCAACCGCTTCCTCGAGATCCAGTCCGTTCCGGGCTTTCTTTAACGCTTCGGTACAGGCGATCAATTCCTTTAATTTTGTATCGTCCCGTCCCACCGCGGTCGATGCCGCCCGATATGCTTCTTCAAAATTCTGTTTCATTGCGGCAGAATACGGTTTGCTCTCATCCTGGACCGCTTCTGTATAGGTATTGTCCGAAACGATCACGGATAATTCTTCTTTTCCTTCTGTATATTGCAGCGCTTCCTGTTCAATCACAACATGCACGATACACTCCGCCGTCTTATTTCCGTCTTCCGTCGCAACGGTAACGGTCGTCGTTCCGTCTTTGATTCCTTTGACAATGCCATATTCGTCTACCGCCGCAATTTCAGTATCGGCGCTTGTAAAGGTGACCTGTTTATTTCCTGCGTCTGCGGGAAAAACCTCTGCCGTTAAAAGAGCGCATTCTTCATCCATTCCAATCGTCAGTTCCTCATAATTTAACGCTACACCCGTGACTGCCGATCCGGAAGGAGCCGCAGCATCCTGATACAAAACGTCGAATTTATCCAAAACGGGCGATCCTTTACTATCCGCCGTAAATACCAATTCTCCGGCTCCGGCAGCCGTAATCCGCATTGTAAATTCCGCCGTTCGATAGGTATCTGCCTGTCCTTCCCCATGCACATCCAGGCTGCCGCTTTCTACATTTGTGCCGCTCCAGTTCAGCGCATTTGGGCTGTTCGCACTTCTTCCGCTTCGATAATGCGCCGTTACTTTATAAGTACCTGCTTTCTCTGCGTAAAACGGTAATTTTATTTTGTTTCCGTCTTCAAACCAGTTGACCTCCTGGATCGAACCGTTTTCGGAAATACGAACATAATGATTCGGGTTTTTTGCTTCCGACGCATCCAAAATAAAACGCTCTGCTTCTACTGTTTTTGTCTCCTGATAACCGGACGGAAGTTTGTATGGTTCGTTTTGCGAGTAATTCCCATCCCATCTGACCAGAGCCTGTTTGGCTCTGTATGCCGCGCTGGCAGCCGCTTTTTTTGCATTTTCTGTCGCTATGCCGCTTTCCATAAACAGTTCCAGCTCCCGCAGCGCTTTTTGAAATGCCTCCTTCCCCGCATCTTTATAATCATCCGGATTGACCGCCCTGCATTCATTCAAAATCCGCTCCGGATCTACCGTATAACAAATCGCATGCGTGGAAGAAACCGGACCGATCGCTGCGTCTCCCGAATCCGATCGGATTACAAAATAAAAATCTTTTCCGTCTACATTTCTGTCAATGCTGACCAACCCCGTCAATGTGATCGTCTTAGAAGTCTCTCCTTCCTCAAACAATACAGAACCCGCCAGATGCTTATAATTGACGCCCTGCTCGGCGCCTGCCGACTCGGTCGTATAAGTAATCTCCACACGTCCCCGGCTTCCAAGCGTACGGACAATTTCTACATCTGCCGTCTCTCCGTACAGCAGATTGGTTTCCGCCGGATGCATCGAAAAAATACCGCTGCCGTCCGTATATTCTACCCTGTCGAGGCCAACGATCTTACCAGTGTCTTTACAGACCAATCGAATGGTATGCTCCCCGTAGGGCAGCTCGTTCGTCTGATAAAGAATCTGCCGCAATTGCGCCGAAGAAGCGTTCGTATCCACCGTCTCCTGCAACTCGTTATCCAGATAAATGTCAACCCTGCCGTGGTTTAATGCTTTTCTTCCGAGTACCCATGCTTTTACCCCTGTAAACGTAAACTGCGCAGAATTATTCTGTTGGTCTGTATACTGGTAAGCTCCGTTATTTTCGGACGTCCATTCGCCTGTTTTCACGGCGTCTTTCATGGTAATTGTTTTCAGATTCTCCGGAAGCTTCTCTTTCCCTTCCGCTTCCATCTCAAAATCCTCTACCGCCTTAAACACGCCGACGTCATTGATCATCGGGGTGGAATGCGCCGAAAGAATGTTGATGCGGACAGCTGTTCCTTCTACAGGCGTCCTTCTGCATAAACGTTTGGAAGAAATTGTTTTTCCGCTGCCGAACGCCTGCCAGTCTCCGTTCACGTCTTTATATTCGACGGAAAAAGAAGAAATGGTCTGGCCTTTCTGGATATACTCTTCGATCGATACGACGTCAAATACTTTATGTCCGCCCAGATCGATTTCCAGGCTGCCCGTCGTCTCTCCCTCTGCCGGAGCCCAATAGGTAGTATCGTATGTTTCCCCTTCCGGTATTTCGTCCAGGACGTTATTGGGCGAAAACGCTTTCGAATTTTTCCATACGGAAGTTGCGGATATCGTTACGCCGTCTTCTTTTGTAAGATCGTCCCGAAATGTATTCTTTATATTTTCGCCGAATTGTTTGAACCGGTTCAGCTGCAGTTCTCCTACGGAACCGGTCTTATTCGGAGAAAGATTTAACAGCAGCACGGCTCCGTGACCTACGGAATTAAAATAAATATTTCCCAGCTGTTTTGCCGATTTTACCGAACTGTCCGGATTATTCTCTGTCCAGAACCATCCGGACAGCATTCTTACGTCAACCTCCGGAACCGACCAGCAGTCGCCGTCGGGCTTACCTATGATTCCGCCGCTTTCCCTTGGAAACAGCGAGGTATCCTCATAATTTTCACCCGCGATGAGTTTTGCCCAGGTTTCGTCCGCCGCCCACCCGGCTTCGTTTCCGATCCAGTGAATGCCGCCCGTACTTCCCAGTTTGACCGTCTCTCCGTTTACCTCCGGCTTGCCGGCTTTATGCGTTCCGAAAATCTGGCAGTTTGGATTCGTGCCCCGGATGGCTTCAAATATCCCAGGCCAGGTAAACGTCTGTGTATTGCTGCCGCCTCCCTGAGCGCCGTCCATCCACCATTCGACAAAACGGTCGGAACGCCTGTTAGGATGATTATTTCCGTATTTGTAGACAGGATTTCCGTTCTCATCCTTCAGCTCATTTCCGTTCGCGTCTTTTTTTACCGCCGTGCAGATTTCTTTGATCTCATCCTGATATAATTTATCATAATCCGTATATCCCGTAGAATTCGGTCCGTTATTATTGTCGCCAAAGCAGCCGTAATGATCTTCGTGGATATCCCAGGGCGACAAATAACATCCCATATCCAGATTATACTTGGTACATGCGTCTGAAAGCTCTTCTAAAATATCTCCGCCGTACGGTGTGCTTCCGATATCATAATCCGTCAGCGCGCTGTCCCACAATCCAAATCCGTCATGATGTTTTGCCGTCAGTATCATTCTGTTAAAACCGGCTTCTTTTACCGTTTTTACGATTCGTTCCGCGTCAAACTTCTGCGGCGCCTTAAGTTTAAATATATCGGCGGGTTTCCTGGTTCCGTAAGATTCTCCCCACTCCACATTATTATATGTATTGGGTCCGAAATGGCAGAACGCCGAAAGACCCGTTTTCATATAGTGCAGCTGTTCCTCATTCGGCAAAGCTCCCCAGGCATCGGGTTCCTCTGCTTTTGTATCGCTTAACTGATCGTCGGTTACCTTTGTTTCCTTTGCCGCTCCGTACGCATTCTGCGGAACAAAAACGGCAGAGATCGTTATGCCCGCTGTAATTGCCAGGGACAAAAACCTCTTCCAATTACCCATTCATTTATCCTCCTAAAATTCTTCTGTAAAATCTTATATCGATATTATTTTATTACTTTTCACAAAAATTATCAATATAAATGCCATCTTTGCTCTATCATACACAAATCTTTTTTTGCTTCCTGCCGAAAAGCAGCACATTTTTTCATAAATTTTACGTTTTTTCCAAATATTTTGTACAATTTCTCCATAAGCAAATTAAAAAAAGCCCCGGAAATTTCAATTAAATTTCCGGGACCGCCGCCGTTACTGCTCCATCTGCCTGCCCAAAAAGCCTGCTGCCGTAACGGCCAGCTTATGTTCCGTATCACCCATCGGATGTTTCTCATTTTTGTCGGAAATCACAACCGCTCCGATCGCATCTCCCTGGCAGATGATCGTGGCCACTGCCTGCGAACACAGTTCTCCGGTATCGTCCAATGTAATCTTTACAAACCCCTCGTCTTCTTTATTCGCCACAAAATCTTCCCGGTTTTCAATGATCCCTTCCATCTGCTTGCTTAAAGGTTTCCCGTCAAATTCCTTTTTTCCGCTGCCGGCGACGGCTACTACGTGATCTCTGTCCGTAATACAGACCAGATTCCCGGTCGTCTGAGAAAGGCTTTCCGCATACTGCCCTGCAAACTGGCTTAACTCTCCGATCGGCGAATATTTTTTTAAGATTATTTCCCCCTGCCGGTCCGTAAAAATCTCCAGCGGATCACCTTCCCGGATCCGCAGCGTCCTGCGGATTTCCTTCGGCACTACTACTCTTCCCAAATCGTCTGATTGTGTCAAGTCCTCACAAAACATTTTTTTAAATTTCTGAAAACCCGCATAAACACTGGATTTCCAGAAAATCCCGAAAGAACACTCATACCCAAAATAAAGCTGCCCCATGTGATATAATAAGACAAATTTTGTCCTTATGGAATATTTTCAAACGAGAGGTCAAACTTCCAATGAATATCAATCTCTTTTCCGACATATACAATCACTTTCTCGATTGCATCGTACATCTGGATCCGCATCTCACCCTCTTCCTTTGCCAGCATATCCTCAGATGCCTTTAGCGCCTGGTTTTTTTGCTCCTCGCCCTTCTGCTGTCTGATTATTTCCTCTTCCTGCTCCTGCAGCTTTGCAAGCTGTGCCTGTAATTCCTCCTTCTGCTGCAATAATTGGTTTTTCTTTTTCAGGAATACCTCTTTATCAAATTTGCCGTCGCGGTATTGCTCATACAAGGTCAGGTTTTTGGAAGTGAACCCATCCAGGTTTTTCTGGATACTCTGTCCCGCATTTCTGCAATCCTCGAGCGGATTTGACTGCGGCTGGGATTTTAGCTTTTTATATCTTTCATTCATCAACATAAGCTGCGCCTTATACGCCGCCAAAACTATTTCCTCAATTTCCGTGCGGCTCCATCTGACCTGGCAGCATGGCGAATCCGTGCGGTAAAGCTTGGTTGAACAGGAATAGTATTCATCATTGCCGAATGTTTTCCGCAGCCGCCTGCCGCAATATGCGCAATAATAGACACGGTCAGAAAGGTCACCCCGCTTCGCTCCTTTGTAATTCACTTTCCGCAGCTTTGCATTGGCGGCCTCATATTCCTCATGTGTCACAATTGCCTCGTGTCGGTTCTCCACAACCACCCATTCCTCCGGCTTGCATTTGCGCTGGACAGACGCCCGTATCGTTTCATTTTCACATTTAAAATTCACCATGGCGCCCGTATACTTATATTCCTTAATAATACGCAAGACCGCTTGATGGCTCCACATGGCGTCACTGTGCATCTTCCTGTTCACCTTCTTATACTCCATCGGCGTAGGAACCTGTTTTGCATTCAGCATTGCGGCTATTTCCGTGGATTTCATTCCGCCGATTGTAGCTTCAAAAATCTCCCGCACAATTGGAGCCGTTACCGGATCCGGAATCATCTCATGTTTCACACCCTGTTTCTTCTTATACCCATAGGGGCAATGTGTCACATACTGTCCTCTTGACATTTTAAGGTGCATGGCAGACTTTACTTTTTCAGAAAGATCCTGGCTGTACCGCTGATAAATCAGATTACGGAACGCCACATCAATTCCACCGGTTGTCCCCATATAGCTCTTACTGTCATAATGGTCATTGACAGATATGAACCGCACACCCAGAAAAGGGAAAATATGCTCCAGATAGTCCCCTACCTCCAGATAATTTCTTCCAAACCGGGATAAATCCTTTACAATGATACAGACAACCTCTCCGCTTCTGACCTTCTCAATCATACGCTGAAATTCGGGTCTGTCAAAGTTGGTTCCCGTATATCCGTCATCCACAAACTCTATGACCGGAAGATTGCTTAAATCCGTATGCTCTTTCCTATACTGCTGAATCAACAGGCGCTGGCTGTGGATACTGTCGCTCTCATCCTTCCATGAATTGTTCCCTATATCCACATCATCCTGAGAAAGCCTCATGTATGCAGCGATACACCTCATCATACATCATGCAACCTCCCTTCGTATACGTTCGCACTCCTGCAGCAGTTCCTCAAACTCATTCATATAGCGGAATTCAATGGATATGCTGTTGTCCGCATACAGCTTGATCTCTTTTACGATGGCTTCCATCATGGCAGGGTTCAGTGTCTGTGCCTTATAATATTTCGAAATCAGCTGTTCCCACTTCTTTTCCCCCTGAGCCGCCTCGCTTGCCTTGCCCCGGATACTTTTCAATTCCAAAAGCTCCTTTTCCAGAGAATCTATTTCTTCCTGATAGCGCATCTTCGCATAAAAATATTCATCCTGCGTCAAAATCCCTTCTTTCAAATCCGTATAGAGGGCTGTGCAGAGGCCCTTTCGCCGGTCAATTTCCTTTTGAATGTCCTTGACCCTCGAAATCGGCGCTTCCTGCTTTGCTGTTTCTTTTTCCTGTGCAATCAATTCCTTCAAGATTTTCTGCGTATCCATGAATATCTCCATCTGCTTTCGGATTGTCGCAAGAACTGCCTCATCCAAATCTGCCGCCCGGATATTCTTCTTTGGACACGCCAGACGCCCAAGCTCAATATTCTCCGGACATTTGTAATTGTAGTAAACCACGGTTCCGTTCCGCTTAGAGGTATTGTACGCATGAACCTGCTTGATGACCCGTCCGCAATCTGCGCACCGCAGCAGTGAGCCATACGGATTTTCCCGTTTCGGAAGGTTCGCATATTTTCCATGCGATTCTTTTGCCTCCCGGCTCTTCCTGGCTGTGACTTCCTGTACCCTTTTCCATAGTTCCGGACTGATAATCGCTTCATGTGTATTTTCCACTAGATCCCACTCCGATTCCTCTGTCCAATGAAATGGGATTCCTTTATAAAGACAGCTGGCGCTGCGCCCTTGGGCCAGGTTCCCAATATACACAACATTCTTCAGCAGATCTGAAAGAACATGACGGCTCCAGAGAAGCCCGGACCCCTTCTTGTTATTATTTGTGATGATCCCACGCTCATACCGAAGCCGTCCCGGTGACGGGATATCCCGTTCATTTAATATTCTGGCGATTGTATTGATACCATCCCCTTTTGCCCTTAATTCAAAAATCTCAACTACAATTGGCGCAATCTCCTGGTCTATAATCAGATGGTTCTTAGCTTTCGGATCCTTCAGATATCCATAGGGGGCATAATTTCCAATATATTCGCCGCGCAGACGCTTTTGTTTCATTGCCGTACCCACTTTTCGGGATATATCTTTGGCATAGACGTCATTTACCACATTTTTCAAAGAAGCTCCCAATTCATCGCCAGACGTCAGGGAATCACTGTCATAATGATCATTCACAGCAATAAACCGGATTCCCAGGAATGGGAACACCTTTTCAATATAGTCTCCGGCTTCTACATAATTACGCCCCAGACGCGACAGGTCTTTTACCACAATACAGTGAATCCTGCCATCTCTTGCATCCTGCAGCATCCGGTTAAACTCCGGACGTTCAAAGTCTGTACCAGTAAATCCGTTATCCATATAAATATCCGTCAGCATCAAATATGGTCTTGCGCTGACGTATTCCATCAACAGATTTTTCTGGTTCTCCATGGAATCCGCATCCTTTTTGCCATTATCCTCCACAGAAAGGCGAAGATAGATGCCAGTATGGTAAATCCCTGCCTCCTTGAAGCCCTTCGCTTTCTCTGTTCCTCTCTTACGGGATACACGGGCCATTTACACCACCTCCAATCCTGGAAATGGGATTGCCCCTTTCGCCGCCTTCTTTTGTTCCTGTTCTTCCAGAAAAGACATAATATTCGCAAACTGGTCACGCTGGCGGAATACCACTTCAATCTCAGCGTTTTCAAAAATGTTAATCCGCTCAATCAGGTTGACGACAATAATCCTGGAGATTTCTGAAATATTCTTATATTCCCGGAACCCCGACAGCCAGCTCTGCTGCTTCTTAAGTCCGTGCTGGATGCCGGATTTGTCACTGGTCAGCTGTTCTATCAGCTGTTTTGCTGTATCTATCCGCTCCATGAACTCTTCTTTTAATGTCAGAAACTCTTCTTTTGTTAAAATACCTGCCCGGAGATCTTCATACACTCCAAGCCGCAAAGCATTGTTTTTCTCAATTACCTGGTTCTGATACTCAATGTTGGCGTCAATCTTTTTGATTTCCGCTTTTTCCCATGAAAGGGCTTCGATTTGCTGCATGGCACGATCCATATCCAAAATCACTTCGATTTGCCGCTGAATCGTTGCCAGAACTGCTTTATCGAGAACATCCTCCCGTATGCTGTGCTTGCTGCAGACATCGCGGTTTGCTTTATTTGCACTGCACACATAGTAGACATACCGCCTGCCGCAGCTACCCGCGGTTTTCCGGACGGCAGGCGCCCCGCAATCCCCGCAAAAGATACGCCCACAATAGGGATGCACCTCTCTCTTTTCGGAACTGGCGCGGGTATCTTCACGGAGCAGCTGCTGTACCAGGTCGAACTGAGGCCGGGAGATAATTGCATCATGGCGGTCTTCCACCCGTACCCATTCGCTTTCGTTTTTATAGATGAATTTCTTTGTCTTATAATTGGGCGTTGTGCGTTTTCCCTGCACCAATACTCCTACATATACCTCGTTTTTCAGTATCCTCCGTACAGCCACATGGCTCCAGAGCGCTTTTCCATTTGTTTTAAATTCCGTTTTAAACTTGCTTCCCCTGGCTTTCTTGTATTCCATAGGGGAAAGAATACCAAGTCCGTTCAGCTTGTCGGCAATCCTGTTGGGGCTTAAACCCTCAACTTTCCATTTAAAAATGTCCCTGACAACCTCCGCAGCATCTTCGTCCACAATGAGCTGGTTTTTATTCTCCGGATCCTTCTCATAACCGTACACGGCAAAGTTTGAGATAAACTCCCCGTTCTTGCGCTTTACATCCAAATTGCTGCGCACTTTAATAGAAATATCACGGCTATAAGAATCGTTAATCAGATTCTTAAAAGGAATGACAATGCTGTCTGCACTGCCGGCCGCCCTTGTATCAAATCCGTCATTTATGGAAATAAACCGAACGCCCAGCTGGGGGAATATTTTTTCGATATATTTTCCACATTCAATATAGTCTCTTCCGAATCTGGATAGATCCTTAACAATGACACAGTTGACGCTGCCTTTTCGCACATCATCCATCATGCGCTGAAACTGGGGCCGGTCAAAATTTGTGCCAGTCCGTCCATCATCCTTATACTCATCGTAGAGTTCCATTTCCGGATGTTTTGCCAAAAACGCCATCAAAAGCTCTCGCTGATTATGAATGCTATTGCTCTCCGACTTTCCGTTTTCGGCAGAAGAAAAATCGCCATCATCCTTCGACAAGCGTAGGTAGATGGCGACCTTAAATAATTGGTCCTGTATTTGCTTCATAGCGCCACTCCTGTCTGTGTCTTATGAAAACCAAAAACAGGTTTTCATAAGCATGTATAACGGAAATCCGTATAAACAGCAAGGTGTTCACTGATTTTGTCCACACTCATTATAGCATAGGTCCTTCCAAAATCCAGCCGTTTTCGTGGATTTACCGCAGGTAATTATTTCCATGCATCTGCCAAATGGCATAGAGGTATACCCCCTGGGTATTTCCATTACATAGATGCTATCATTTCACGGAAGCTATCATCCAATGACTGTGCTTTATCTGCATAGGAAACACGAACCTTTACATCACCTACGCGAAAACAATACGGGTTCTTAATCTGTTCAACATATGACCGCACCCTTTCTTCAGTTGAAAGACTGCAATCGACTTTAACGTCCCTGATATCAACAAGATCCGTAAGATTTGATATTTGATTCGTACTATCTTTCATAATGGCTGATATTCACCTCCATCTCTTACCTTCCTAAAATATTCTTACCATTATTTTCCTTGTTTATTCAAAAAATGCCTCAAGCTCTGCCTGCCACACAATCGGATAGCCGCTCCTCAGTCCAAGATCGTAGAGTTGAAAGCTATATATTTGCAATGTCCCGCTTTAACTGCTCATATATGATTTTCCTTCTGAACTTTTGTGCAAAAACAATATGATATTTACAATTCCACTTCGTATATGATAAATTATTACTATCCATATGGATAACCTCCTTTGTCCTTAATACGGTTGGCGAACCTGCCATAGCCTTAGCAGGTCCACTTTTGCCATTACTGAAACAAATCGAGATTGTCAAGCATCTGCGCAATATCGTCTTCCATTGTTTCCGGGATTTTATCCTGTGGGGCATCTGCCTGAATTTCGGTTAACTGCATCTTGGCAATATGTTCTTCTACTATCTGCCGTATCATCTGTTCCATCCTATCCCGATTATAACCGGAAGCGACTTTCACTTCTATTTTACCATGCGCCTTTTGTAATTCCGGGCGGGACGCCAGATACTCATTCAGCACGTCCACCATAACGGCGCTTTTTTTGTTGCCCAAGCTTTCCAGGAATTCCCCTACCCGGATCTGCTCCTCTGAATCAGCCCCAAACTGAAGGGTAAAACGATATTTTCCATCTTTTTTCACTACGCATCCCTCCGCCCATTACTCGGTAGGGCGAAGGGAAAGCTGTTTCCTTGCCAGCATTTCATACCCAAGGGCATTCGCATTGGCGGATTCCAAAAAATCAGCTTTTGCCACCAGACGCGACGCCTCAAAAAACGGGCGAAGCAGGATGCTGCCCCCTCCGATAAATACAGCGGGATTCGCACGCAGATCCACCTGAAGCTCGCGCAGGCGGTTCAAAATATCATTTGCATGCTGCTTTGCCGCCTCATAGATTGCCGTTTTCACGTCATCCGGAAGTATGACACTGTCTTCGCCCCGCAGCACAGCCGTGATATGTTCATCGCTGATCAGCATATCGTGCAAGGCGCCGACTTTGCGAATGATTTCGTTATTCATCGTAATAATGCCAGTCTCAAGCGAACGGCAGAACTGAAGGTCCGGCTTGCCATTCTGAAGGAGCAGCACGTCTGTCGTATAACCGCCTACGTCAATAATGAAAATGCGGAGCGTATGCACAACCAGGCTGCTCTGCGGCACTACGGCGGCATATGCCTGCGGAAATACCATAACACGGTTGATCATCACCGTATAGGGCTTGTCCTTATACGCAAATGAAACGATTCCCCGTTTGAAATAACCGGCAAACTTATCTTTCAGTATACCATAATGTTCAGGCGGGAGGCCGACTGCTAACTGGATCTGTTCCAGCGGGGAATAATACCCGGACCGTTCCATTTCCTTCGCTATGGCAAATAAAGACAGAATAAAATAGCGGTCATCACAGGTTTTATCCCTCATATAACTTAACCGCTGCCCGCTCAAAGTCCAAAATTTTCCGTCATACTCCAATATCTCTTCTGCCATTGGCGGCTTGGCCGTATGTTCGGAAAGACCGGATACAAATGAGTCATTCGGCGTTTTTATGGCATAGTTGCCATGATCGATGGATACCAACATAATAAAACCTCCTGAATTTCAAAAATATTTTCTATGCCTATGAATAGAAAAACAGTTTCCATAAGTAGATAACCTATATAATCATTACACGGTTTAATATACGCATTTACAACCAAAATACGCATTATAAAAAAGAAACATACAAAAAAGCAGCTAATCATCAAAGACTAACTGCTCTGGATCCTGTATTCGTTATAAGTGGCTGTCGGTATCCCTTGCACCATATATCAGGCGCCGAACCTCCATCACATCGCCAATCACCACATAATAGACAACATAATTTCTCACATAAATTCGATAATAAGGATGGTCACGCTTTTTTGCAGAACGGTATGGCTCAAAGGCAACAGGATTATCCAGCCTTTCCAGGATAGCGGACTCCACATCATCAATCAGCCGAAGCGCCGCATCCTCATTTTTCAAAACATTCGTAATATAATTCGCCGTACTGATTAAATCCTGCTCAAATATCGGCAAATACCGGAGCTGATAGGGTTTATTTTCCATACACCGCACCCTTTGCATTACGGAAGACTGTTTCATGGGAAAGCCTCTCTTCCGATATAGCCGCCTGCCGGTCAGCTTCATCAAGTTTCATTTCAATACTGTCTGTCAGGCCTGCATACTCCTCCAGGCTTAAAACTACCATCGCGCCATAACCGTTCTTTGTAAGGTAGACCGGCTCCCCATTGTTTACGATGGTCTCAATCTCCGGGAATTTATTTCTAAGGTCAGAAACAGGCCGAATCTGTATCATGTTTAAGCACTCCTTTCTCGTTACTTATTCTATCCTAATTTTATCAGAATATTATCAAAAGAGCAATCTTTACTTCATACTCCATCCACATTCGTATTCTGTCCAAAAGGCTTTATAAAAAAATCTTTGCCTGGGAATGACAGAGGGGATGCCGCAAAAACGACGTCCCTCTATCTCCGACCCACTAACTAAATTGAATTTATTAACTTTCTCTTCATCAAACCCAAGGTTAATATAATAATTTTGATACGCACTTTTTTCAATATCGTTTGAAAAGCCAATCGGCATAGTTATTTTGCATGACCAATCGTAAAAAACTCGAAAATAAACGTACCAGAATTCGAACCGCGGAAAATAAACGTATCCCTGTTGGTATATAAATTGAAAAAATTGCTGTATTTAAAACAAACATTTTTTAAGCAAATGCCGTTTCCGGGCGCAGAAAACGGCGATTTCGTATTTTTTATTCGGTGGGCAAGTGCCACAATGATTTTTTATCAATATCTCTTTCTTCTTTCGTAAATAAAAACTACTGCAATTACCAGCAAACTTAAACCGAAAAGCCATATCTTTGTGGAATAATTGCCTTTTCCCATTGAGAACAAATAGAAAATACTATCCTCTGATACATTCCCCAAAGAATTTAAAAGAAAATATCCGATTGACGCCAAGTAACCTACAATAACAGAATTGCTGAATATGGCTGCTGCAAATCCAAAGCTCCCCAATGCCATTGCGCTTATCACTGTTCCCGCCACATAAGGCATAAAGGGAAATATACAGTTTTTCCATACCATAATTCCAGAGAACAGGCATACCATCAGAATGAGCAGCAGCATTGACATGATGAACCGCAGCAATAAGATTTTCCAATGAGGAATTTTCTTTGTGCAAACTACGTCCTGTATTGCCTTAGACTGTTCTGGGGCAGGCAGCGGAGCTATGAGAAATATTCCTGTTAGTATTACAGCCTGTTCCAAACATTCCGCCGAACGAACCATATCTAAATTTGCAATCCCCCTTAGCAAAGGAATTATCAGCAAATAAGCCGCCGCCAAAATTAAGTTATTTTTTACTGCCAAAAGAAAGTTTGTCCTGCATATGCCCAAAACACTTGTGATAGATATTCGCCGCATTTATTTTTCCTTTCCGCTTAAACTTAAGAACCCATATGGACAGAACGACAAATAGAATACCGATTCCCGCCATAAGCAGCCTGTTCCTGCAAATCATTTGAAATTCATCTTGTATCACTTCATAGCCACGCAATGTATTGTGCCTTATCATTAAAGTTGCTGCTCCCGTGTCCCCTGACAGTCCAGTTACTCCCTTATCAACCATCCACCAAAGGAATTGAATGGCAATTGCAATCGGAGAGTCTGTGAGCAAAGTGAAAAATATTCCGATTGCGGATACCGCCATGACCTCTGGCAGAAGCCACCATAAAATGTATTTGATATACGCAAAATAGTCTACTGAAATACCTTTCTCTGCGCCAAACGATATAAGCGGCACAAGGGATTCAAAACTTAACAGCAAAACAGGCAGGAGAACCATAGTGATACTTGCCAAATATCTTGAAACCACCAGTCTTGCCGAAGATATTTTTTTGCTGTAAATCAATTCTGACGCATTGCCTATACGGTCTTTCATCCATATAAGCACTACCAAAAATATAGGGTACAAGCCTAGTTCCAATCCTATATAATCACAAAATAACCGTGCAAAACCGCCTGTCACTTTATCCTTATTGATTGTCTGGTTATATTCCTCACATGCTTCCTCATAAGTCATTTCAGACATGCCAAAATAGGTAATCATCATTTCGGGGGAGTACTGTGAACCGTTTTCCCCTATCATATTTTCCATTTCCTGCATTAGCTCTTTGAAATGTTCATAAGTGACCTGTGATACAAAATGCTTATATTTATCATCTCCGCTTTCTGTGTCTGCCCTGTTTCCCATCACCGTATTCAAATTTCCATTTTCATCAACACTCATTGCGTCAAAGGAAATAATTGTGCCTGTGACTGCTGGAAAATAATCTTCTGGCAAATCTTTTAATTGTTCTTCCGTCAATCCCGTTATTTCACAAAGTATTTCAAGTACACGTTTTTGCTCATCATCGCTAAGTGTAATCGCTTTATAGTATCCAAGGGGATATGTGGCGTAACGGTTGCTTTCATATTCTGACAGTAACGCCCTTGTAACGCCCATCATGATTGCCGCCGGGTCATCCTCTGAAACTTTACTGCCAAAGTAATCATCCTCCTCGGATGGTTTGGACAGTAATGAGCGTTCAAAACCTATATCTGCCGGGGGAATACCCTTTTCCCAATTGATTTCTGTTTTTGTCACTCCCCGAAAATTCTGGAACCAGCTAAATACCAAAATAGCGAGAAAGAAATAATAAATCACGCTTGCTGCAATCTTTTTACACTCTTTAAAATATAACTTCATCGTTCTATCCCTCCCTTAAGTCTGGCTTAACAGATACATATACCCATCTTCCAACGTAGGGGGGTGAAGCATATATTTTTCTTCTGGCTCCACGTCTGACAATACCCTGTACTGTGTGCCTGACTGTGAAGAAATGATATTTAAGACAGCATACTTTTCCTTGATATGTTTATCCTGCTTTTTTGCCGCTGAAATAAGGTAAACTTTTCCCTCTGCCTGTCCCACCAGTTCTTCCGTGCTGCCATTCCATATCATTTTCCCATTGTTCAATACTCCTATATTTTCACAACACGATTCAACATCCGAAGAAATATGGGTGGAAAGAATCACGATCCTGTCTTCTGCAAATTCACTTAACAGATTACGGAAACGAATACGTTCCTCTGGGTCAAGCCCTGCTGTCGGTTCGTCAACAATAAGGATTTGCGGGTTATGTAACAGTGCCTGTGCAATCCCCAGCCGTCTTTTCATCCCTCCCGATAAAGCCTTTACTTTCGTCCTCATATCTTCTTTTAGATTTACCTGTTCAAGTAATGCCAATATTCTTTCTCTTCGGATTTTATCTGGAATTTCCGACAGCAGCCCAAGGTAATCCATTGCGCCATAAACACTCATACCTCTGTAAAAAGAAAAATCCTGCGGGAGATAACCTACGATTTCCCGTATGTTACCAGTTTCTTTGATTGGGATACCATTCATACTGATTTCCCCGCCTGACGCTTCCGAAAGCGTCGCCAAAATTCTCATTAGGCTTGTTTTTCCTGCGCCATTCCGCCCAAGAAGCCCGTACATTCCAGAATGGATTGTAACGGATACATTTTCAAGGGCTGTCTTTTTTCCATAGTTTTTGGAAAGATTTCTTATTACAATTTCATTGTTTTTGCCGTATGGCACGTGTGCCCGACTGGGTATAAAGGTATCCTTTCGAATTTCCATAAATACAAAAACCTCCTTACTTGTGTTGTAAGGAGATTTTATAATAGAAAAGCCAATTTTCCGAAAAGGATATTAAAAAATTTTCAATTTGGCGGTTACACATGCCCCCTTTTCTTTCTGATTTCCGACATACAATAAACCGCCATGTTTTTCACAAAGTATCTTACATACGCTTAAGCCTATACCAAAATGCTGTTTTTCCTTATCATTACTGTAAAATACAGTGGTTGCTTTTTCCAAATCTGCCGCTGAAAAACCTTTCCCATCATCCTTTACCGTAAGAATGAGAAAATCTTTTTTGTGTGAAAGGTTTATGCTTACTTGTTTTTCTGCATATCTTAATGCGTTCTGCAGGAGATTTTCTAAAATCCGAAAAAACACGCCCTTATCTATTTGAATTTTGTCCACCGTAATATCGTTTGAAATAATGATTTCTTTATTTCCCGCAAGCTGCAGCACATTACTTCTTAATTCATTCAATAATAGCTTCACATTTTCAGACCGTTTTTCAATTTCAATATTTTCAATCTTCTCAATATCCCGAACGCTCTCCACATATAGCTCCAAACGGTTTACCGCTCCCTGCATAGATGATACCGTATCGAAAAGCATATCTTCCGTAAGCTTATCCTGTGGGATATTTTTCTCTAAATAGTCTAAATATCCTTTGAGGACGGTAATCGGCGTTCTTAAATCATGGGATACCGAAGCATTCAATAATTTCCTTTGTTCTAAGGATTCCCACAACGCTTTGTGTTTTTGCCGAAGCTCCCTGCGCATTTTTTCCATAGAACAGCATAACCGCCCTAACTCATCATCACCGTCATATTCAATGTGAAAGTCAAGATTATCCTCCTGTATTCTTTCCACGCCATTTTGTAACTGTGTGATAGGCTCCCGAAGCTTCTTTCGGTAATATACCGCCGCAGCCGCCCCAATCCCGACAGCAATATAAAAAACAGGCAGACCAACCATAGCAGCGTAAGAGCCATAATAGGCGACAGTATCCCATGTGCTTAAAGGCTGCCATGTGATATTGTTGTTATCAATATCCAAAATATAATTGCCTGTGTTCTCATCCACCTGAAAATCAGGGGAATTTATCGTCATATACCGTTTCTTTAATATTTCATGCTGCACTTGGTTTGCCGCAAAGATAGTGACAGACGATAACAGGGCAGTCACACATATCGTAATTAAAAAAGTAACTGCCATAGATGTCCTAAGCGACTTTGTTTTTATTTTGCCCATTTATAACCAACTCCCCACACTGTTTCAATATAGTTTTTATCCGTATAAACTGACAGCTTATTCCGTATCTTTCGGATATGTTCTTTTACTACAATGCTGTCGCCCTCGCCATGATATCCCCAAAGTTTTTCATAGATAGTTTCCCTATCAAAAACCATGCCTGCATTTTGGGAAAGAAAACGGATAATCTCAAATTCTTTATTTGAGAAGTCTAACTGTTCCTTACCATAAAATACCGTTCGGCTATTGTAATCAATCATCAATTCTTCATCAAACCTTAGATTTTCTGCTGTGCCTTTTCTTTCTTCACGCCGAAGGTGTGCCGAAATTCTTGCCAATAATTCATCCATGCGAAAAGGTTTCGTAATATAATCATCCCCGCCGACAGACAGCCCCTTTATCACATCCCGTTCCGTTACCCGTGCTGTCAAAAAAATAATCGGGCAGGATATATGCCCTCGGATAAGCTGGCACAATTCCAATCCGTCCATTTCTGGCATATTGATATCCAACAATATAATATCTGGTATTACGTTTAATAGTTCTAACGCTTTTTTTGCATTTTCCGCCGTATATACGGAAAATTCTTCTCCTAAACATTTTTCCATCATGGATAATATCATTTCTTCATCATCAATAATCAGTATCTTGTATTTCATAGGCAATGCTCCTTATCAGTGAATCCCTTTATTGTAGCCGATAAAAGACAGATTTTCGACAATTTCATGCCAGGCGATTACTAATTATACCCGTTATTTCCACTGCTATCAACAGCATTGCATACGGACGGCAGGAATCACTTTCTACTGCAAAAAAACCGGCCTCTCAGCCATAATTTTGCTTCCTTATCTGAAAGATGCACCTCCTGACTGCCCCTTGCTGCTTGTACCAGCTCTATTTTCGAACCTTTCCCGGCAATCCCTTTGGATATGTAAATCATCTCTGTCACCTCTTGTCTTTTTACTTACATTACACGGTACGCCAAAGATAATTACAACAGGTACATTAGGGCAATGCAGAGCCCTATCACTACCACAAGGCAACCGAGCAGCGCTGCTATCTGTTTGACGATTGAAGGGTCGATCCCCTCCCGCTGCCTTCATTCATTGGCAGAATATCATCATAATAGCCGTCATAATCATCTGGCGCACAGGCGTGACCGCATATGGGAACATCCATTTTCTGGAAGCAAGGAAGTCGAACAGGTCTTTTTAATGACAATCCGTGTCGAACACTATAATATTATCCGCCTATGGCTTGAGCTTTATGATAAAAAGACGCCGGAAGAAATGACCAAACTTATATCAGATGCGCTCGCACTATTCAATCACTTTAAATAAAAATATCTGGGCAAAAGAAAAATAGAGGAATAAGTCCCTCTGTTACCTCGCAGGGATTACAGCTTTGTGATTGCGCACCGCCTTTTGCGATCCATGACGCCGATATGATTTTATTTTGTTGTAGGGAACTGCATATTGGGAATATCCAGATATGCAATAAGGAGAAGAAGATTTCTTATTTTCCTCTATACGCATCCCTCCATCTTATACATGAGGATTATTCTTATCACCCTATTGCCAGGTGGTTCTCCCTTAAATCCCCATACCATTTTTTATGGTAAGGACATTGTAAAACTAAACTGTCACAGAAATGTCCGAGCCTATCATCCGATCAGCTTAAAAACAGCCTGAATTATTACAAAGCTCGGACATTTCAAAATTTTTTGTCAGTATCCATGTGTCACTGCTGCAGCTTTATGGTATCCACAATGGACAATTGCCCGATTCTTTTGATTGGCCGCCGAATCGCCAACGCCGCAGATCCAAAACATAACATGACGATCAGCAGCAGAGAGGCAACCGGAAGCTGCCAGGTTGTTCCCCATTTATCTGCAATCAGAAACTGAAACATCATCTTATTCAACGGCAGGCCCAAGACGCAACCGGTGACACATCCCAATACTGCATAGGTGGCTGCCTCTGCAGCAATCATCTTGTAGAGCTGCCCGGCTCCCATCCCAATGGAGCGCATTACGCCATACTGTCTGGTCCTTGCCGCCACACTGGCATTCATACTGTTAAAGATATTGAATACGGTGATCAGCGCAATGATAAGCAGGAACCCATAAATAAACACTGCACCTGTATAGTAGGAACTCTGGGATTCCGAATTTGACAGCCGTTTATCTGCAATGGAGACATCAGATGGAAACAGGCTCCGTATTGCCGATACCGTCTCATCCGTGCTGCTGCCTGCAAGCTGTATATCCACAGCCGTATAACTTGCCGCACCGATGCTCTCTGTAAATAGCTGTTCTGCGCATATGATGTATCCAAGGCTTCCGGCTTCACTTGATGCATTTGCAGAAGAAAGGATTCCCGCAATCCTCACCTGTTTCTCCCCCAAAGGCGTATGGAGCGTCACGGTGTCCCCGGCCTTCCATTGCATGCCATCCCGGTAGGACACTAAGATATCCCCGTCTCCTCCCGAAACCGCATTGATATTTCCCCCGTTCAGTTCCTTTTTTGCCCATTTGAACTGATTTTCTTCATAGGAAACCAGTGTAGCCGTTCCGCTCTCGGGATCGGAAGAAACAGATAATCCGCCGTATTCCATTCTGCCAAAAGCACGCTTCACACCATTGACAGCTTCGATTTCTTCTATTACAGAAGTTTCCAGCCCTGCAGCGGCTGTCACAGATACATCCCCCGCCCACGGGGCTAATGCAGGCATACCCTGGCCCAGGAAGACGACCAGAACCTGAAAAGCAAGGAAAAGCATGATGCTGATAGCAAAGGAACAGATCATCAGGAATAAATTCTTTTTTCCGGACAACGCATGGAACATGCCCATGCCTGTTTCCACATGGAACAGCTTTGTATTCGCCGCACGCTTATTCTGCGTCAGCTGGGAGCCTCCGCTGATTGCCGTGACAGGCGAAACCCTGGAGGCTTTTTTCGCCGGGGAAAGGGAAGCAAGGAGGACAATCAGAAAGCCCACCACAATCCCTGCCAATATGCCGGCGATACTGAATTCAAATAACGGGACCTCTGAAAACCGGTCTCCGCTGATGGATCCCAGTAACAGACAGGCTGCCCATGTCACAGCCTGGCCCGCCAGCAGGCCAATGGGAACGCCCTTTGCGCTCTGCCGGAGCCCCTGCAGGATCACAAAATGCTTTACCTGTTTCCTGGATGCCCCAAGACAGCGCAGCAGCCCATAAAACTGTGTCCTCTCCAACACATTGGTGTTAAAGCTTGCGGAGATCATCACCGTTCCCGCAATCAAAACAAGGAAAACCAGGATCGCCGCGATCAGATAGAGAGCCTGCATGATATTGCTCTCACTTTGTCCCATCAGACCCAACAAAGCGGTATTTTCTGAGATCTGGCCGTCAGAAAGGCCAAACCGGCTCTTGATTTCCTTTATGGCCTCCTGAATATGGGCGCCTCTCTTAAACTGGATGCGGTAGGTGGTGCCGTCTGCCGCATTTTCATCTGCAATGGCAAGGAAGCCCTCTTTGCAAAGCACCATCCCACAGATATCCGCTTTCAGCATAGAACCCATATCCGCAAGGGTTCCGGTAATCCGGTACTGTTTTTGTGAGCCGTCCGGAACCGTAACCGTCACATAATCGCCAATGGACAGACCCAGCTGCCCCATGGCGTTTTCATTCAGCAACGCCTCATTCGGCAGGGAAGGGTATGCCCCGGCCGTCATATCCATTTCAGTCAGGGATTCCATGGTTTCTTCATTTGCCCCCACAAAACTGACGGCTTTGCCGGATAACCTTCCCGTACTGCCCTGGTAGACCCATCCTGATAAAGCCACGTCAACCCTTGCCGATACCAGTTCTGCCGTCTCCGCCTCCACATCATGGAGCGCCGCATGGTATTCGCCATTGGATTTAATAAAATAATTTTTCTGGGAACGCATCGCCATGTCCGCCATACTGAAAATCGCCGTTACAAGGCATACCGAAAGCATGATGCACAATACAGAAATCCGGTTGTTTTTGCGGTGAACCTTTTCATACTGGGGTATCAGCCCAAGATAACTTCTCATCTCGCCGCCACCCCCAGATCCTTCAGCCTGCCGTCCGTCATGCGCAGTACCCGGTCTGTTGCGTCCGCATGGTTCT
>OFGX01000123.1_pt1 | contig 64735 bp, 54 predicted proteins | sample 1521831 | NCBI WGS metagenome assembly OFGX01 (sample SAMEA3504080, study PRJEB24116) | mouse gut metagenome | biome: mouse gut; feature: mouse-associated habitat; material: faeces | place: Denmark | collected 2011 | reverse complement strand
TCGAAATTTTGCCTAGCACTGGCACAAAGCAGGTGTCTCCAAACTTCAATTCCTGATCGGATGCAGTACTAGTACTCACTCCATCCCACCAAGAATTAAAATTCCAAGACACCTGCTTTATGCCATTGCCAGACTTATCCCTACATATATATTCACAAAAAATCTTTTAAACCATCCCGCACAATCATTCCATCCAATCAATTTCCAATATTAAACACCGACCTTCTCTCAAATCCTCCAATCAACCTACACCATTTTTCATCCATACATATCACGAACAAAAAAATCACATATCTTCTACTCACATAATAAAAATATATATTTACAGCAAAACACAAAATCATTTTTCATAAAACCACACCCACATTCTTCACAAAAATATAAATCACAAAACCATCAGCCATTTTCATCTGCAAGCCTGCCAAAACAGCAGTCATCCAGAGGGCAGGGGGTGCGGCTTTTGCATTGTAACAGGATTTAGCGGCTCTTAAGTATTCCCTGTAACATCAGCAATGCCCTGCCATGGATGGCAGGGCAAGCCGGAAGTGCGCCATGGATGGCGCGTTTCCGGCGGTTGCGTCCGAGCGAAAAACCCATATGGAATACTTTAGAGCCGCTTCATCCTGTCACACGCAAAAGCCTCACCCCCTGCCCTCTGGATGACGGATCTTTTCCAACACCCCACCCCACCTCCAAATTCTTCACTTGCGATCAAACAACGACTCGTATATAATAAATATCAAACCAACAGCTTAAAAGGAGGATCCAAATGAACAAAAACATCAAACATTTCTTTTTTCTTTCAGGTCTGTCAGCCGGATGTATTTACGGCATCAATAAATTTATAAATACCACCTCAGGAATCAAAAATCTGCTATCAGACCATAAAGGATACTTTTTCACATGGCGTTATGGAACTATCTTTTACACCAAACAAGGAAGCGGTTCTCCACTCCTTCTCATTCACGATCTTCATCCCGCAAGTTCTTCCGCCGAATGGAATCTTCTGATAAAAAAATTGGAAAAAGATCACACTGTGTACACAATCGATCTATTAGGCTGCGGCCGATCAGATAAACCAAATCTCACCTATACCAATTATATGTTCGTACAGCTAATTACCGATTTTGTAAAAAACGTTATAGAACAGAAAACGGACGTCATTGCGACCGGAACTTCCTGTTCTTTCACCCTAATGGCAGCGCATATGAACAACGCTATTTTTGATAAGCTTTTTTTCATCAACCCACCATCTTTGGAATCTCTGCAGCAAACCCCATGCAGCGACACCAACATACTAAAAAAAATATTGGAATTTCCGGTATTAGGCACTTTCTTTTATCATATTCAAATGACAGAACAAAACATTGCAAACCTATTTGAAACAAAATATCACAGCAAAAAATCATGCATTTCCGGCAAGATAAAAGATACCTATTACGAATCCGCACATGCAGGCCACAGCAGAGGAAAATATCTTTTTGGAAGTATTCTGGGTAATTACACAAATATCAATATCATCCCTGCTCTAAAAAAAGTAGAAAACCCAATATTCCTAATTGTTTCAGACAACCATGAAGATTCTGACAAAATTATAACTTCCTATACAGAATATGATGAATTAATCGAAACAGCCAGTATCTCTGATTGCGGCAAACTTCCACAATTAGAAGAACCAGAACAATTATACCGCATAATCAGCAGATATTACGAATAAGAAAAAAAGAACTGTCTAACAAACGGCAGTTCTTTTATTTATATTCGGTTGCAGTCTCTAAAGCCTCTCTGTATTTTCTTGTTTTAATCTTTATAAATTCAATTATATCTCTCTTATCTTCTTCCGAAATTTGTTCAAAATAAAAAAGCAGCTCTTTTTCCGAATATGTTAAAAACCGAAGCTTTCGCACATTACACGGCTCGTTGACATAATCCAAAAAATCTGAAAGATCTTTTCCCGACTGCGTACTTGCCGGAGCGTCATAATAAATTGTCTGATCCAACGAAATAATTAACTGCATAAAATCTTCAATTGAAATATTATATAAACCTGCCAGTTTATAAAGCGTTTCCGATCCTGGTTTCCTTAATCCCGTTTCATAATGGGAATAAGTCTGGCGGACAACGCCCAAAAAAGATGCTACATAATCCTGCGTATATCCGTTTGCTTTTCTGAGTTCTTTTAATTTCTGCGGAAGTAATTCATTTCCCAAATATATCACCATCCATTCCATTTATTTGCATATGAACAGTAACAATTATATTTCCTTCAAGAAAAAAAAATGCAACAAAGCGTAGCATATTTTACAATATTATGTTAATATATGTGTAGCATTTTTAAATAATAATGCTACACATAGGAGCATATAAAATACAAAAGAAGGATTACCAAAAATGATGCGAATACACTACAAAAAAATAAAAATAAATACTTATGCGTTTTATACCATACTTTTTATGATAATAACGCCAATCATATTTTTTTCGTTCTTTTTGGAGAAAAAAAGCCTTATCTGGAACAACGACGGGCTGCGGCAGCATTATATAGCATTTATGCATTTTGGAAACTGGGGAAGGCAAATAATCCGTTCTATCTTCTTCGATCACAAATTTCAGATCCCCTTGTGGGACTTTCAAGTCGGATACGGATCGGATATTATTACAACGTTTCATTATTATACAATAGGCGATCCGTTAAACATTCTTAGCATATTCGTGCCGGAACAATATGCTGAATATTTATACCAGATTTTGATTCTAATCCGTTTTTATTTATCCGGCCTAAGCTACGTTTATTTTTGCCGTGAAATGAAAAAAGGACGAATTGGTACGCTTGCAGGCGCATTTCAATACGTTTTTTGCGGTTTTCTATTATTTGCAGGGATCCGTCATCCATTTTTTATGAACCCGATGATATATCTTCCATTATTATTAACCGGATCTGAGCGTATATTCCAAAAAAAGAAACCAACTCTTTTTATATTTATGGTTTTCCTCTCGGCAATAAGCAACTTTTACTTTTTTTATATGTTGGTATTTGCCGTTTGCTTTTATGTCGCAGTACGTTTTTTTTCACTTCGGCACAGCCGTTTCCTAAAAGAACTTTGTTCAATCGTATTCCGTTTTTTTGGGTATTCGTGTATAGGCTTAAGTATGTCGTCTGTAATTTTACTACCGGTTTTGCTGCAGTTTTTCTCTACAAACCGCAATACATCCTCTCAAAATTATACAATGCTCTATCGCCCGGGTTATTATGTCAACCTGGTTTTATCTGTCCTGACCGCAGACAAAATCGGAAACTGGACAATGCTTGGATTTTCCACTGTTTCCATTTTGGCTATATTTACTTTATTTACAATAAAAAATAAGTATAAAACACTAAAAATTACATTTTGCATTATGAGCATTATGCTTTGCGTCCCGTTTTTTGGAAAAGCTTTAAATGGCTTTTCTTATATTGCAAACCGCTGGTGCTTCATTTACGCGGCTTTGATTTCTTATATTCTTACAACAGTATGGGAAGATATAATGCGATTAAAAAAAATCTTCCGGCGGATATTATGGTCCGGATGTTTTTGTTATTTCATTCTTTTCATTGCGTATAAAGAAAATAATTCGCAAAAAATAATAATTGGGCTTATTTTATTGTCCTCTCTTATATTACTCGAAATAAAAAGGAATGTCCGCCTTACTTCCTGCTGCATGTTCTGCCTGAGTTTAATCCATATCTGCGTCAATGCATTTTTCTTATATGGAAGTCATGGAAACAATTATATGTCACAATTTGCAGATATACACAAGGCTTATGAAAACATTACCATCTGTCCCGCGAAAGCGCTGCAGTGTTCCGTTCCTTCTGAGAATAGCAACCAGATGTTTTTCCGATACGAAACAGATGATTTTACAAATGTAAACGCATCTACCGTTATTGGAGAACATGGCCTCTCCTACTATTGGAGCCTGGAAAACAGCCATATTTCCGATTATCTTATGGATATGTCCATAAAATCATTTATTGTTTTTAATTACAGGGATCTGGATCACAGGACTTACCTGGACGCACTGGCAGGAGTAAAATATTTTATCCGCACCAATTCAAACGTAATTCCGTACGGATACCAGTATCTTGGCTCTGTTTCCTTATCCGGGCAAAAGAAATATGAAATCTATGAAAATACTTACGCGCTTCCGCTGGGTTATACCTATAAATCCTATATACCGATTGACGATTACAATAAAATGTCTCCCCAAAAACGGCAGGAAGCTTTGATGCAGGGAATTGTACTTGAAACAGACGAAAAAGACAATTTCGGTCACATACCGCAGGCCAAACCAGTTTTTACGCACAAAAGCATAGATTATACCATACAAAATAGTAAAAACTTATCCATTGCGCCTGACGGAAGTTTTGACGTAAAAAAAGAAGGGGCGTCCGTCACATTATCATTCAACGGATTAGACGGCTGTGAAACTTACTTATTTTTAAAAGGAACCTCGGTTAGAATGAAAAATTTGTTTACAAACGATATTACTTTAAACATATCTTCTGACGAATCCTCCAACACCATGCGCCATATGACAGACAGCCACAAAAATTATAAAGGACAGTCCGACTATCTGGTTTCTTTAGGATATCACGAAAAAGCCCAGAAAAATATTACGATTACATTTCCTAAAAAAGGGATATATTGTTTTAAAGATATGGAAATTATCTGCCAGCCTATGAAAAACTACAGCAGCCAGACTGCTGCCCTGAAAGAAGATATTTTAGAACAAGAAACGATTGAGACAAATAAAGTATATGGTTCGATCCGCCTTTCCGAAGACAAAATCCTCTGCCTTTCTATCCCTTACAGCAGGGGATGGTCAGCTTTTGTAGACGGAAAAAAAGCGGAACTTTTGAAAGCAAACAGAATGTATATGGCGCTTCCCCTGGCCAAAGGGGAGCATACCATTGAACTGCGCTACAAAACGCCTGGATTATCGGCCGGCATTACATTTAGCCTGATCGGATGCATTATCTTTTTTTTCATATTTGTTACAAAGGCATCTTGGAAGGCGTACCCGCCTTCCTCGGATATAAATCCGGCGTCTTTTTCACCTTTTGAACCAAAATAAACGACCTTTTGGTTTCTCCAAGATCAAACTTATAGACCTTTTGCAATTTGCCGCCCAATAAGGAACAAGCCCGTTTGGCTTCGTTCGCTTCCTCGTCTATACTGCCTGATTTATAAGCGATACTAAGCCCTCCCGTTTTTACAAATGGCAGGCAGTATTCCTCCAAAACAGCTAAATTTGCCACTGCGCGCGAAACGCATAAATCAAACGCTTCACGGAAGGAAGGATTTCTCGCACATTCTTCCGCCCTTCCGTGAACCGCTTTGATACCGCTAAGGCCAAGCGTATCCGTCACTTCCTCCAAAAACCGGATTCTTTTCTGAAGGGAATCCATTAAGGTAATTTTAAGGTGCGGAAAAGCTATTTTAAGAGGGATCCCCGGAAAGCCGGCGCCTGTGCCAAGATCCAAAACAGAAAGAGGACGCGACAAATCAGCGACGCGGCGCAGCGACAAAGAGTCCAGAAAATGCTTTGTTACCACATCTTTAAATTCCGTAATGCCCGTTAGGTTCATAACTTTATTTTTTTCGATCAGCATTTCATAAAATGTAACAAACATACGCTTTTGATCCTCGGAAAAAACAAAACCTTCCTTTTCAAACTGATCTTCCATATAGGACAATTGATCCTGTGTCATAATCCCTCCTTATGTTTCTGCTGTTCAAGATATACTAAAATCATAGAAATATCTGCCGGAGAAACGCCGGATATCCGGGAAGCCTGCCCGATTGAAACCGGCTTAATCTGATTCAGCTTCTGAACCGCCTCTATCCTTAAGCTGTGTACCTTACGGTAATCTAATTCCTTTGGCAGCTTCTTTTTCTCCAGCTTCTTAAACTGTGACACTTGTTTTATTTGACGGCTGATATAACCCTCGTACTTAATGTTAATATTCACCTGCTCCGTTACTTCCTTCGGCAAATCAGGACGATCCGGATCGATTGGCGCTAACATATCGTAATTCAATTCGGGCCTTCGAATCAGCTCTGCCAGAGAAGTCCCTGTATTTAGCGGAATGCTGTCAAACGATACGAGCAAATCCTGAACATTCCGGCTTGCACCGATCATAACCTTCTGAACGCGCCGCAGCTCGTCCGAAATCAATGCTTCCTTTTCCAGAACCCAGTCATAACGTTCCTTTTGCAATAATCCGACTTCATATCCCTTTTTGGAAAGCCGCAAATCTGCATTATCCTGGCGCAGCAGCAGACGATATTCTGCCCTTGAAGTCATCATACGGTAAGGTTCATGATTTTCTTTTGTAACAAGATCATCGATCAGAACCCCGATATACGCTTCTGAGCGATCTAACACCAGAGGATCCTTTCCCTGAATATACATACAGGCGTTAATCCCAGCCATCAGTCCCTGACAGGCTGCTTCTTCATAACCGGAACTTCCGTTTATCTGGCCGCCGCAAAACAGCCCTTTTATCGTCTTTAATTCCAGTGAAGGATAAAGCTGGTTGGGGTTGATGCAGTCGTATTCTATTGCATAAGCGTTTCGGACAATTTTGGCATGCTCTAATCCCGGTACGCTGCGGTACATCTGATACTGGACGTCTTCCGGGAGAGAACTGGACATACCGCTGATATACATCTCATTGGTAGACAGACCTTCCGGTTCAATAAAAACCTGATGCCTCTCTTTATCTGCAAATTTTACAACTTTATCTTCAATCGACGGGCAATATCTGGGTCCGGTTCCTTCTATAACCCCTGCAAATAAAGGGGAACGATCCAGATTATCGCGGATAATCTCATGCGTCTTTTCATTTGTGTAAGTCAGCCAGCACGAAACCTGATCGATCTGCACATCTTTGGGATTTGTTGTAAAAGAAAACGGCACAACCGTTTCGTCTCCAAACTGCTCCTTCATTTTCGAAAAATCAATCGACCGTTTATCAATCCTGGCCGGCGTCCCCGTTTTAAAACGGTAGATTTCTATTCCGTGTTCTCTCAGGGAATCCGTCAGATAATTCGCGGCCTGCAGCCCGTTCGGACCCGTCTGCGTAACCATTTCCCCTGTCAGGCATCTGGCCTTCAAGTAAGTTCCCGTACACAGCACTACGGCTTTACAGCGGTACGTACCGCCGGAAACCGTTTTTAGCCCTGTGATACGGCGGTCTTCCCCTTCTCCCTCAGTCAAAATCGAAGCTGCCTCCGCCTGTTTTATAGTCAGATGTTCCGTTTTTTGCAGCGTTTTTCGCATTTCCATGGTATAAGAGGCTTTATCCGCCTGCGCCCGCAGGGAGTGTACCGCAGGGCCTTTTGATTTATTCAGCATTTTAGACTGGATAAACGTTTTATCTATATTTTTGCCCATTTCACCGCCAAGCGCGTCAATTTCCCGTACCAGGTGTCCTTTGGAACTTCCGCCGATATTCGGATTACAGGGCATCATTGCGATACTGTCAATGCTGATCGTAAACAGCATTGTTTCAAATCCAAGCCTTGCCGCTGCCAGCGCGGCTTCACATCCGGCATGGCCGGCCCCGACCACGCACACATCGTAATATTCTACAACAGAGGGCATACATCATCCTTCTTTCTGTTTAAAAACCCTATCATAAACCGTTATTTCCCCATACAAAACTTACTGAAAATTTCATTTACCAAATCGTCTTCCACTGCTTCTCCCACAATAGAACCCAGAATTTCGTATGCGTTCATCAAATCAATCGAATAAAAATCCTCCGGCATCCCGTCCAAGACGCTTTGTTTTACAAGCAAAAGGCTCTTCTTTGCTTCCGTCAATGCATTCTTATGCCGGATGTTGGTAATATAAATCTCATGATTTGGATCTATTTTTCCATGCAAAAACATTTCTTCTATCAAATCTGCCAAATCTTCTATTCCATCTTTAAATTTGGCCGATACCGACAGAACCGGTTTATCCAAAAGCGCCGTAATTTCCTCTTGCGTAACTGCAGCGGGCAGATCGGATTTGTTTAAAAGTACGATAACATTCCTGTTTTTTATCTGTTCAATAATATTTTTGTCATCCTCGTCCAGCGGAGCGGAAGCATCTGCCACATAGATAATCAAATCTGATCTTTCTATATATTCTTTTGCCGTCTCTACGCCGATTTTTTCTACCGGATCATTCGTATTCCGTATACCGGCCGTATCTGTTACGTGAAGTTCAATTCCACGCAATAAAACCTGCTCTTCAATGGCGTCCCTTGTCGTTCCGGCAATATCAGTTACAATAGCCCGTTGTCTTCCTGACAGGGCGTTTAAAAGAGAGGATTTTCCGGAATTAGGCTTTCCTGCAATTACCGTATGGATTCCCTCTTTTAAAACAGCGCCGTCCTCCGCATGAAAAAGAAGCTGCTCCACTTCATCCAAAACAGGTTTTATATTCTTAAGAAGCGTATCTCCATATCCCTCCATCGGATAGTGTTCCGGATCGTCAATTGCAGACTCGATAAATGCTATTTCATGCAAAATGATCGCCCGCATTCTGCGGACAGCATCCGACAACGAACCTTTTAGCTGCTCCATAGAAGCCTTCCATGCAAAATCATTTCCGGCCTTTATAAGATCCAGAACCGATTCCGCCTGGGCAAGATCAATTCTTCCGTTTAAAAAGGCCCGTTTTGTAAATTCACCCGGTTCAGCCGGCCTCGCCCCGTTTTTTATAATCAGTTCCAGAACGCGTTTCATAACAAGCGTCCCGCCATGGCAGTTAATCTCGACCGTATCTTCTCTGGTATAACTTCTTGGAGCCTTCATAAGAACTGCCATAACCTCGTCCGCAACCTGATCCCCATCCATAACAAAACCATAATGGATCGTATGGCTTTCACAGCCGGACAATTTTTTTCCTTTGGCCTTTAGCCTGACCACCCGGTCCGCTACCGCAACGGCCTGATCGCCGCTAATCCGGATAATTCCAATCCCGGCGTTTGCTACGGCAGTCGCAGCCGCGGCTATCGTATCCGTATTATTCAAATTCAGGGCCCTCCCATTCGCTATTGCGCAATAAAAACAAAGGCTGATGCCATGTGCCGCAACAGCCCCTGTACCGATTCTCAGTTATCTTTTCATAGAAATTACAATATGCCTGTAAGGATCCTCTCCCTCGCTGTGCGTAATAACATATCTGTCGTTTTGCAGCGTAGAATGGATAATCCTCCGTTCAAATGGATTCATAGGTTCTAAGGAAATCGGACGTTTCGTCCTCTTTACTTTATAAGCGATATTTTTTGCCAGATTTTCCAGTGTTTCTTTTCTTCTGAGACGGTAATTTTCCGTATCTACTTTTACTTTATAATAAGTCTCAAAATGCTTATGGACGGCATTGCTGGTCAGAAGCTGTAATGAATCAAGCGTCTGTCCTCTCTTGCCGATCAGTACCCCCATCTCTTCGCCCTTAAGTTCAATTTCCATGGTACGGGCTTCTTCGTTTACCTGAATCAACAGCTCTACATCCATCTGCATTGCCGAAAATATATCGGACAAAAACTTTCTTACAAATGCTTCCGGCGTATTGTTCTTTTTTGTGACCTTAATCTTAAAGGGCTTCGCACCGATTCCTAAAAAACCGGCGCTGCCTTTATCAATTACTTCAATTTCCACCTGATCGCTTGTTGCCCCTAATTGAATCAAAGCATCTGTTACAGCTTCATCGTAAGTTTTTGCTGAAACTTCAATAAAATCCATATCTCCTGCCCCCTATTTTGTATTCCTTTCATTAAATTCCTTTACAAGATTTGCTTTCGCTGACAGACTTCCAGGTTTTGCATTCTTCCTGCCTTCCGCGGCTTTTTCCAAAAGACGTTCTTTTTCCTGCGCAGATATCGCAGGTTCTTTGATCTTTTTGGTATTTAATCGGGCCGCCTGGTTAATCTGGTTTTCGGAAATTCCCATTTTTTCCCGTTTCTTTTTCGCTTTTTCCTGACTTTGGCGGATAATATCATCCAAACCTATCTTTTCAAAATGCCGGTTTAAAAGTACCTGCTGAACGCTTCGGACTAAAGCGCTTAAAATCCAATAAATGCCAAGTCCCACCGGAATGCTGAAACAGAAAAACAAGGAAACGAGAGGCATAAACTTATTCATTGCATTCATTTGCTTTGCCATAGCGTCGCTGCCCCCGCCTGCGCTTGGCTGCGGCATCAGCTTCATATTTAATACCTGTGTAAGATAAGAAAGCACCGGAATCAATACAGCCAAGAATACCAGGAAATATGCCCCGCTTTTCATACCGGAAGAAATGATACTTGACGGAGAATCCGAAATATTCATCCCCAGAAAACTATTGATTTCACTCAGATGGCTCTGTGTGGAAACAATAACGTCCGAAAGCCCTGTAAACTTTTCTTTAAGCATATCCCAGCCGGATGAATTCATCGCATATAAGGTATCTACTATATAATTAGAAAGAACTCCCTCGTCCGTCGCCGTAAAGTCAACCCGTACCGTCGTCATCCTGACCTTCTGAACCAGATCCGCCATGATCTCCTGATAGCCTGGCGTAGCCATAATGCCGTCCACCAAAGACGAAAACTGATTCTTGATGCTGTCAATATATGCGGGCACATTATAAAACACACGTAAAAGGCCGAACAAAATCGGCAGGTTTATCATCATGCTGATACAGCTTCCGGTCGGAGATACGCCGTACTTTTCCTGAATCATACGCGTTTCTTCCTGCATTGCCATCATGGAAGCCTGATCTTTCTTCCCATGGTATTTCTTCTGCACCTTCTGAAGTTCCGGCTGCATCTTCTGCGATATCTTTGAAAATTTTTGCTGCTTATAAGTAATCGGGAACAAACACATATAAATAACAATCGTAAATATAATGATCGTTAAACTAATATTTGACAGCCCAAGTACTTCTGACATAAACATATAAACCATGTTCATGATAAGGCCCAATACCTTTGCAATAGGCCCTAAAAATGCACCGTCATACGCCGTTAAAACAATATCTGACAATGTAATTTACCTCCTTTATCATATCAGGGTTGTTTATGGAACGGGATCATATCCGCCTTTTGAAAAAGGATTACATCGCAATATTCGCCAGAAAGCCAATGCACTGCCTTTAATAGCGCCATATTTCTCCACCGCTTCTAACCCATATTCCGAACAGGTCGGATAATAAGGGCACTTTGTCGATTTTAAAGGCGACAAATATTTTCTATAAAATTTAATCATTACAATTATAATTTTTTTCAAAATAATTCCATCTGCTTTTCTATTGTTATAGAATGAAGATTTGCAAGGCTAAGCAGCGCTTTCTCTATGTCCTGATAAGACGCCTGTTTGGCGCTTACCCTTGCAATGGCTACGATATCTAAACCGCTTTTAAACATCTCTTCGTGCAGCCTGTAACTTTCCCGTATCAGGCGCGTAATCCTGTGCCTTACTACGCTGTTTCCGACTTTTTTGCTGACTGATATTCCAAACCGGTTCCTTCCGGTATGGTTTGCAAGCACATATAAAACCAAAATCCTGTTCGCATGTGAAGTTCCATTATTATATACATTCCGAAAATCAGTATTTTTTTTGAGCGATTCTGAAAATTTCATATGGCATGCCCGGCTCCTTTATTAAACTGGCTCCTGAAAGAAGAAAAGACCACAAACTGTGGCCTAAGCTGATATTCTTTTTCTTCCTTTTAATCTTCTTCTAGCCAATACTCTTCTTCCGCCTTTTGTGCTCATCCGCGCTCGAAAGCCATGAACTTTTGCTCTTTTCCTTCTGTTTGGCTGGTATGTCATTTTCATATCTGCGCACCTCCTCTGTTTTAGAAAACACCGTTATAATTATAACAAAAAAATGGGCCAAGTCAAGTAGAATTAACATATTTTCCAGATTTTCTATGTGGAAAAAAAAGTTATCCACAATTTGCTTTTCCACACCACAAAATTTATGTGGATTTGCACAAGTCATACACAATTTGTGGATAACTCGTGGATAACGATGTTTATTTTACCTGTTTTTACACATATTTTATTGATAAACTGTGAAAATCTGTATTTTTATCTACATCTTCTGTGTATAGCGTAATTTTAGTCAGTCGATAACTTTTGTGAAATATCCGTTTCGCTGTGGACAATTATTCCAAACATTTTCTGACATGGAATCTGCAATTTTTCATTGATTAAAGGATTAAAATTTGGTATGATAAGCTAATGTAGGATTTTTTTACTGTTCAAATCCTTTCAAAAAAAGGGTAATGGAGAAATCAGATGGAAGCTATATTCGAAAAATGGGAACAAATTTTACAACGTGTAAAAGAAGATTATGACATTAAGAACATTGTCTTTGATTCGTGGCTCAAACCACTCAAAATTTGTACGATCAAAGATAATATCCTTTATATTGAAGTTCCATCGGAATTGGGGCAGATAGGCATTAACTTTATCTCAAAAAGATATAAAATACCTTTAAAAGTCTCTATTTCCGAAATGACAGGCATTGAATATGAACTGACATTTGTGCTCGAAGAACAAGCCAAAGAACTAAAACGCGTCCCTCCCAAAAAAACGTCCGCGTTGCCTGAGCGATCAAACCTAAATCCCAATTACACGTTTGATACCTTCGTCGTAGGCAGCAACAACCGTTTTGCCCAGTCAGCATCCCTGGCTGTAGCCGAATCGCCCGGAGAATCTTACAATCCTCTTTATATATATGGAGGCCCGGGACTTGGAAAGACGCATCTTATGCATTCTATCGGCAATTTTATCCTGGATCAAAACCCGGAAACGCAGGTTTTATACGTTACATCGGAAGAATTTACCAATGAGGTTATTGAATCCATCCGAAATGGCAATACTACTGCTATGACAAAGTTCCGCGAAAAATACCGCACGGTAGACGTACTGATGATCGACGACATACAGTTTATAATAGGAAAGGAAAGCACGCAGGAAGAATTTTTCCATACCTTCAACGTACTCCATTCCGCCAAAAAACAGATTATCTTAACTTCTGATAAACCGCCGAAAGAAATGGAAACTTTAGAAGAACGTATCCAATCCCGTTTTGAATGGGGATTAATGGCAGATATCGGCCTTCCGGACTATGAAACACGTATGGCAATCTTACGCCGTAAAGTAGAATCAGATGAAATGGAACTAAGCGACGATATTTTAAATTACATTGCAAACAACATCAAATCCAACATCCGTGAACTGGAAGGCGCTTTAAATAAACTATTAGCCTACGGCAACCTTGTTAAAACAGAAATTACCATGGACATTGCCGTAAAAGAACTTCAAAATATTATTACGCCGGACAAACCAAAAGAAATTACTCCGCAGCTGATCATTGAAGCAGTTTCCGAACACTGCCAGATTTCTTTAGAACAGATGATTTCCAAAAACAGGAGCAACGATATTGTACGCCCCAGGCAAATAGCTATGTATTTATGTAAAGATATGACGAACATACCGTTAGATTCCATTGGAGCTTTGTTAGGAGGCCGCGATCATTCCACAATTATCCACGGTATCCGCAAAATAACCGAAGAATATAAGTCCAATGAAAACACACGTATACTAATAAACACGATCAAAAAGAAAATTAACCCAAATTAAAACAGGTTATCCACATTCAATCCAACGGCAATCCGCAGCTTTTTTTTACTTTTGAACAGGCTTGTACAGCCTACAAATCCTTTAATTTAGCGGATTCTAAGGGTTTTAAACTTATTAACACCCCTTAATACTACTACTACGAAATCTGATCTTAAATTAATATATGCTTTTTTGGAAGGAGTTATACGATATGAAATTGATCTGTTCGAAATCTAATCTCTTAAAAGGAGTTAATATTGTTTCCAAAGCTGTTCCAGTCAGAACTACAATGCCTATATTAGAATGTATTCTGATTGACGCCAGATCAGGCAGGATCAAACTGACTGCAAACGACATGGAACTCGGTATCGAAACGATCATTGAAGGCTCTATTGAAGAATCCGGCATTATTGCATTAAACGCCAAGTTTCTCTTAGAAATCGTACGGAAACTGCCTGACAATGAAGTAGTTATCAAAACAGAAGACAATTTTCAGACTTCCATTACATGTGAAAAAGCAAAATTCAATATTCCCGGACAATCTGGAGAAGATTTTCCTTCTCTTCCATACATTGAACGAAACGACTCCGTCGCTCTGTCCCAGTTTACACTAAAAGAAGTGATCCAACAGACAATTTTTTCTATTGCAGACAATGACAACAACAAGATCATGACGGGGGAACTTTTTGAAATTAATGAAAACAAGCTGAAAGTCGTATCTTTAGACGGACATCGTATTTCTATCCGCAATATTGATCTGAAAGATAATTATAACTACAAAAAAGTAATAGTACCTGGCAAAACGCTCAATGAGATCAGTAAAATACTTCCAGGAGACGCAGAAGAAGACGTAATCGTATTTATAACAGAGAATCACATTATATTTGAGTTTGGCCAGACAACCGTTGTGTCAAGACTGATCGAAGGAGAATATTTCAGGATCGATCAGATGGTTTCTCCCGATTATGAAACTAAAATACAGATCAATAAAAAAGAACTGCTAAGCTGTATCGACCGTGCTACGCTTCTGATTAAAGAAGGAGAAAAAAAACCGATCATTATGAATATCAATGACGTTACAATGGAACTTAAAATCAATTCCACCATCGGTTCTATGAACGAAGAAATCGACATCCAAAAAGAAGGAAAAGACATAATGATAGGCTTTAACCCTAAATTTTTTATAGACGCGCTCCGGGTTATAGACGAAGAAGAGATCTCTTTATTTATGGTTAATCCCAAAGCGCCCTGTTTTATCAAAGATGAAGCAGAAAGCTACATTTATCTGATCCTTCCGGTCAACTTCAACGCGGTTACAAATTAATTATAATAAAACGAGGCAAAAATATGGAAATTTCAATTCGCGAAAATGAAGATTTTATACGTTTAGGCCAGGCGCTGAAAAAAGCCGGGATTGCAGGTTCCGGAACAGATGCTAAAATGATGATAACAGACGGCTTGGTTTTGGTAAACGGCACAACAGAATTACGAAGAGGAAGAAAGCTTTATCCAAACGATACGGTATCGGTTGGGAATGAAGTATTTCAGATAACCAAATGATTATCAAATCGCTGGAATTAAAGCATTTTCGTAATTATGAAACGCTTACGGTAGATTTTGATCCAGGTACAAATATTCTTTACGGCGATAACGCCCAAGGTAAAACAAATGTTCTGGAAGCCGTTTACCTTGGAGGGACAACCAAATCCCACAGAGCGTGTAAGGATAAGGAACTGATCCAATTTGGATATGACGAGTCGCATATCCGCATTTTCACCGAAAAAAGAAAACAGCAGTTTCAAATTGACATGCATTTAAAGAAAAACCGCACGAAGGGAATTGCAGTCAACCGGATCCCGATCAAAAGAGCCGGCGAACTGTTTGGAATTTTAAATATCGTTTCATTTTCACCGGAGGATTTAAATATCATTAAAAATGGCCCTTCGGAACGAAGACATTTTATGGATTTGGAACTTTGCCAGTTAGACAAAATCTACCTCGATCACCTTGCAAAGTACAATAAAATCTTAAACCAAAGGAATAAACTTCTAAAAGATATTTTTTTCAAACCGGATCTTGTAAATACGCTGTCCGTATGGGACGCCCAACTGGTACGTTACGGAAGCAAAATCATTGAAAGCCGCAGGGAATTTGTAGGCCGGTTAAACGAGATTGTAAACCGGATCCACCGCAGTATTTCCGGCGGTAGAGAAGATATGTTACTTTCTTATGATCCCAATATCCAGGAAAATTTGTTTGAAAAAGAATTAGAACGGGTCCGTACAAAAGACTTAAAATCAGGACAGACAACGACAGGGCCGCACAGGGACGACATGTCCTTTTCTATCCATGGGATAGATATTCGCAAGTTCGGTTCTCAGGGGCAGCAGCGTACATGCGCACTGTCTTTAAAACTGTCTGAAATTGAACTGGTAAAGACGGTTACAAAAGAAACGCCCGTTTTGCTTTTAGATGACGTATTATCCGAATTAGACAGCAACAGGCAAAACTACCTGCTGGAAAATATAAGTGGAACCCAGACAATCATTACATGTACCGGATTAGATGAATTAATACGCAGCCGCTTTGCCATGAACCGGGTTTTTAAAGTAGTATGCGGAAACGTAATCCGTGAATAGGAGGCAATTATGGGTAATGAATACGGAGCAGATCAAATACAGATTTTAGAAGGATTAGAAGCAGTCCGCAAAAGGCCCGGGATGTATATCGGGAGTACTTCGGCAAGAGGGCTTCACCATCTTGTGTATGAGATTGTAGACAATTCCGTGGATGAGGCGCTTGCCGGATTTTGTACCGATATTGAAGTAACCGTCAATAAAGACAGTTCTGTCACGGTTATTGACAACGGACGCGGTATTCCGGTAGGTATCAATCAAAAGTCAGGGCTGACAGGGGTAGAGGTGGTATTTACCATTCTTCATGCCGGAGGAAAATTCGGCGGAGGAGGATATAAAGTGTCCGGGGGCCTGCACGGCGTAGGCGCTTCGGTCGTGAACGCGCTTTCTAGCTGGCTGGAAGTAGAAATCTACAGCGAAGGAAAAATCTATAAGCAGCGCTATGAACGCGGCAAGGCAATGTATCCGCTGAACGTGATCGGGGAGTGTCCTGCTGATAAGTCGGGTACAAAAGTTGTTTTTTTACCGGACGATACGGTTTTTGAAGATATTGCTTTTGATTACCAGACGTTAAGGCAGAGACTGCGGGAAACGGCGTTTTTGACAAAGGATCTGAAAATCATACTTCGCGACGAGCGAAGCGAACCGGAACTGGAAGATAAATTCCATTATGCCGGCGGAATTAAAGAATTTGTTTCTTACCTGAACAAAAGCAAGGAGCCTTTGTATCAGGATATTATTTACTGTGAGGGACAGAAGGAAGACGTATACGTCGAGGTTGCTTTGCAGCATAACGATTCGTTTAACGACACGACGTTTAGCTTTGTAAATAACATAATTACGCCGGAAGGCGGCACGCATCTGGCCGGATTTCGGAACGCCCTTACGAAGACGTTTAATCAGTATGCAAAGACAAATAAGATTTTAAAAGATACGGATACGGCGCTTACCGGAGAGGATATCCGGGAAGGCCTAACGGCGATTATCAGCATAAAGGTAACCGAACCGCAGTTTGAAGGACAGACCAAACAAAAGCTTGGGAACAGCGAAGCCAGGGGGGCGGTTGACAGTATTGTAAGCGAGCAGCTTACGTATTTTCTGGAACAGAATCCTGCGGTGGCAAAGACAATTTGCGAGAAATCCCTTCTGGCGCAGCGCGCAAGGGAGGCCGCCCGCAAAGCCAGGGATCTGACCAGACGAAAAACGGCGCTTGACAGAACGTCCCTTCCGGGTAAATTAGCGGATTGTTCGGATAAGGATCCGGTTAACTGCGAGATTTATATCGTAGAGGGAGATTCTGCGGGAGGCTCTGCAAAAATGGCAAGGAACCGGATAACGCAGGCAATTCTTCCGCTGCGGGGGAAGATTTTAAATGTGGAAAAGGCAAGGCTTGATAAAATATACGGAAATGCCGAGATTAAGGCGATGATTACGGCATTTGGCACAGGTATCCATGAAGATTTCGATATATCCAGGTTACGGTACCACAAAATCATTATTATGACGGATGCAGACGTTGACGGCGCGCATATCAGTACGCTGCTTTTGACTTTTATTTACCGTTTTATGCCGGAGTTGATTAAACAGGGTTTTGTTTATCTGGCGCAGCCCCCTCTTTATAAAATCGAAAAAAACAAAAAGATCTGGTATGCTTATAATGATGATGAACTGGGTCGTCTTTTGATCGAAATCGGACGTGATAACAACAATAAAATCCAGCGATACAAAGGTCTTGGGGAAATGGATGCGGAACAGCTTTGGGAAACGACAATGGATCCCGAAAAGCGTATTTTACGCAGAGTTGTTATGGACGAAGAGGCTTCTTCGGAGATTGACGTTATATTCACGACGCTGATGGGAGATAAAGTGGAACCCAGGCGGGAGTTTATAGAGGCAAATGCAAAATATGTACAGAACCTGGACGTATAAGAGGAGTCGAATATAAATGGATGATAAAATTTTTGATCAGATTCACGATGTGGATTTAAAGAAAACAATGGAAACATCCTATATTGATTATGCAATGAGCGTAATAGCATCCAGGGCGCTCCCGGATGTAAGGGATGGCTTAAAGCCCGTACAGAGAAGGGTTTTATTTTCCATGATAGAATTAAACAACGGGCCGGATAAGCCGCACCGTAAATGCGCGCGTATCGTAGGTGATACGATGGGTAAATACCATCCCCACGGAGACAGTTCGATTTACGGCGCTCTTGTGAATATGGCGCAGGAATGGTCTACCCGGTACTGCCTGGTAGACGGCCACGGAAATTTCGGTTCCATGGACGGGGACGGCGCGGCAGCTATGCGTTATACGGAAGCTCGTTTAAGTAAAATTTCTATGGAAATGCTGGCGGATATCAATAAAAATACCGTTGATTTTATGCCAAACTTCGACGAAACAGAAAAAGAACCCGTGGTTCTGCCGGCAAGGTACCCGAATCTTCTAGTAAACGGTACTTCCGGCATCGCGGTAGGCATGGCGACGAATATTCCTCCGCATAATCTGCGAGAAGTGATTGCGGCAGTCGTAAAAATGATTGACAATCAGGTTTTGGAAGACCGGGAAACGTCTATAGAAGAAATTTTAGGTATCATTAAGGGGCCTGATTTCCCGACGGGAGGGACAATACTTGGAACCTCCGGTATCGAACAGGCGTACCGTACCGGGAGGGGCAAGATCCGCGTTCGCGCCGTAACAGATATTGAACCTCTGCAGAACGGAAAAAATAATATTATTGTTACGGAACTGCCGTATATGGTTAATAAAGCGCGCCTGATCGAGAAAATTGCAGATCTCCTCCACGACAAAAAAGTAGACGGGATAGTAGACCTGCGGGATGAGTCCAGCCGCCAGGGGATGCGGATTTGCATTGAATTAAGGCGCGATGTGAATCCAAATGTCGTTTTAAACCAGTTATATAAGCATACGCAGCTTCAGGATACGTTTGGCGTAAATATGATAGCTTTGGTCAATAATCAGCCGAAAGTTTTAAACTTATATCAGATGCTGGATTATTATCTGCTGCATCAAAAAGAAGTTGTAACCAGAAGGACGAAATACGACTTAAACAAAGCGGAGGAACGCGCCCATATTCTGGAAGGCCTGCTGATCGCTTTAGATCATATTGACGAGGTTATTTCTATTATCCGGGGCAGCCGCAATACAAACGAAGCGAAAGAACGCCTGGAAGAGCGGTTCGGCCTGACAAACGTACAGGCCCAGGCGATTGTAGATATGCGCCTTCGTGCTCTGACAGGCCTTGAACGCGAAAAAATCCAATCGGAATATGCGGAACTGATGAAAAAGATCGATGAATTGAAAGAAATTCTGGCTGACGAAAAGAAATTACTGGGCGTTATCCGGGAAGAAATATTGCTGATCTCGGATAAGTACGGGGATGAAAGAAGGTCTTCCATTGGTTTCGACGCATACGATATTTCGATGGAAGATATTATTCCAAAGTCCAATACGGTTATCTGTATGACGAATTTAGGATATATCAAACGGATGAGCGTTGATAATTTCCGCAGCCAGAACAGGGGCGGCAGGGGCATAAAAGGCATGGAAACCATTGAAGACGATTATATTGTGGAACTTCTGATGACGACGACGCATCACTATCTGATGTTTTTTACAAACAGCGGGAAGGTATATCGCCTGAAAGCATATGAAATCCCCGAAGCGTCCCGGACGGCGCGTGGAACCGCAATTATTAATCTGATGCAGCTTTTGCCGGATGAAAAAATTACCGCTGTGATTCCGATCAGCGAATATACGGACGGCAATTATCTGTTTATGGCGACAAAGAAGGGAATTGTAAAGAAAACGCAGATATGCGACTATGCAAATATCCGTAAGACAGGGCTTTCTGCAATTAATTTAAAAGAAGACGACGAATTGATTGAAGTAAAGAAAACAGATAATACCAGGGATATTATTTTGGTCACAAAATACGGGCAGTGCATCCGGTTCCATGAAACGGACGTCAGGAGCACCGGGCGAAATTCGATGGGCGTAATCGGCATGAACCTCTTGGACGGGGACGAAGTAGTCGGGATGCAGATGGATTCACAGGGAGAGTACCTTCTGATCGCTTCAGAAAAAGGGCTTGGAAAACGCACGCGCATGGATGAATTTACGTCGCAGATCCGGGGCGGAAAGGGCGTAAAATGCTATAAAATTACGGAAAAAACGGGCAATATTGTCGGGATCAAAGCTGTCAATGATGACAATGAGATAATGATCGTGACAGTGGAAGGCATTGTAATCCGGATGAAAGTAGAAGGGATTTCCGTTTTAGGGCGTATAACGTCCGGCGTGAAATTAATTGATCTGGACGAAAATGTGACAATTGCAAGTATTGCAAAAGTGAGAGAGGATAAAAACCTGATTCAGCAAATAGATCAGGAAGAAGAAACAGAAGAGAATTAGGAGGTTTACGTTTATGCCGCAGACGGTTTACGAGTTTTTATGCATATTTATGATTTATGCATTCTTGGGATGGTGTACGGAAGTATCCTATGCCGCCCTGGATCTTGGGAAATTTGTAAACCGCGGTTTTTTAAACGGCCCGTACTGCCCGATTTACGGATTCGGCGTATTGATTGTGATTGGCGTTTTGACTCCGCTAAAAGAGAACCTTTTGATACTATTTGCAGGCTCTTTTTTACTTACCTCGGTATTAGAATACCTGACCGGGTGGCTTTTGGAAAAGGTGTTTCACAACAAATGGTGGGATTATTCTGATATTCCGTTTCATATAAACGGGTATGTCTGCCTGAAATTTTCGGTGCTCTGGGGGCTTGCGTGCAGCTTTATTATGCTTGTGCTGCATCCCTTGATTTATAAATTTATCCTGATTTTTCCAAATTCAGTTGGAGCCGTACTTTTGATCGTATTTCTGTCAGCTTTTTTAATCGACTGCATTTTTACGGTAAGTACGATTTTGAAATTTAACAGACATTTAAAACTTATTGACGAAGTTGCTGGAAAATTAAAGGGAATTTCAAATGAAATCGGAGAAAATATTTATGAGAATGTCGTTGATGTAATTGAAAAAAGAGAAATGATAGAACAGCGGAAGGCCGAGTATGAAAAGTTAATCGAACGCCATAAAGAACTGCTGGAAACAAGAATTTTGGGACAGGAACGTCTGTTAAAGGCATTTCCGGGGATGAAATCTTTGGATTATAACGAATCGCTCCAAAAATTGCGGGAACATGTCAAAGAATGGATCAAAACAAGAAAAAACAAGCGGGAGGATTAAAGTATGGTACGTTCAGTAGATACCGGTATAATTACGGAACATATCAGGGAAATGTGTTTTGAAGCAAACCACTATCTTTCCGGCGATATGGATTTTGCTTTAAAAAAAGCGGCTGATGCCGAAAAATCTGCTCTGGGAAAAAAGATTTTAAACCAGCTTCTTGAAAATTTAAAGATTGCGGGAGAGGAGAACATCCCGATCTGCCAGGATACCGGAATGGCCGTTGTGTTTCTGGAAGTCGGGCAGGATGTGCATTTTGAAGGGGATCCCATAGAAGACGCCGTAAATGAAGGCGTCCGCAGGGGATATACCGAAGGATTCCTCCGCAAATCTGTTGTGGGCGATCCGATTTTGCGCAATAATACAAAGGATAATACGCCTGCAGTTATCCATTATACAATAGTGCCTGGGGATCAGGTAAAGATTACAGTCGCTCCGAAAGGGTTCGGAAGTGAAAATATGAGCAGGGTATTTATGCTTAAGCCTGCAGACGGAATCGAAGGCGTAAAAAATGCCGTTTTAACTGCCGTCAGGGATGCAGGGCCGAATGCATGCCCTCCGATGGTGGTTGGCGTCGGAATCGGAGGGGACTTCGAGAAAGCCGCCCTTATGGCAAAGCAGGCTCTTACCAGGGATTTGGGAGAAAAGCCTAAGACGCCGTATGTCCGCGAACTTGAGCAGGAACTGCTGGAAAAAATAAACGGCCTTGGAATCGGCCCGGGAGGGCTGGGCGGTACAACGACCGCGCTTTCCGTCAATATCAATACGTATCCGACGCATATTGCGGGGCTTCCGGTAGCCGTAAATATATGCTGCCATGTTAACCGGCACGCAGTAAGGATAGTATAAAGGGGATTTTATGGATAAACATATTACGACGCCGATTACGAAAGAAACGGCTGAAGCTTTAAAGAGCGGGGATTATGTATATATTACGGGAACGGTTTATGTTGCCAGGGACGCCGCGCATAAAAGAATGACGGAGGCTTTGGAGCAGGGAGAAGCCCTGCCGTTTGATATCAGGGACGCCGCAATATATTACATGGGGCCGTCTCCTGCCAGAAGCGGGAGGCCGATTGGATCCGCAGGGCCTACTACGGCAAGCCGAATGGACAAGTATACGCCTTTGTTTCTGGATCTTGGATTAAAAGCAATGATTGGAAAAGGAAAACGTTCCAAAGAAGTAGTGGAAGCAATTGTAAAAAATCACGCCGTTTATTTAGCGGCGGTCGGGGGCGCGGGAGCGCTTTTGTCAAAGTGCATCATAAAATCAGAAACAGTATGTTATGAAGATTTGGGAGCAGAAGCAGTCCTTAAGATTGAAGTGGCTGATTTTCCGGCAATTGTCGTGATAGACAGCTATGGAAATAATTTATATGAAACCGCTTCACAGGCATATTGTTCCGGTTTAGATTAAACAGGAGGAATCTGCCATTCCTTTATTTCGTATTGCACAAGATTACCGCCCATGATACAATACGTTCAGATTGAATCATTTTTAGGTGAATGGGGGCCAGAATATTGAAGATTATCAAACGAAGCGGAGAAGAAGTAGAATTTGATATTACTAAGATAATTGCCGCGGTCTGTAAGGCCAATAAAGAAGTTGCAGCTGCGGACAGGCTTACGATAGAGCAGATACGGGAAGTTTCAGAGAATGTTGAGAATATCTGCAAAAAATCGATCCGCTCTATGAATGTGGAAGAAATACAGGATGCCGTAGAAAACCAGATTATGCAGAAAACGGCGTTTCAGGTAGCAAGGGTTTATATTACATATCGTTATAAACGTCAGCTTGTCCGCCAGTCCAATACGACGGACAGCCAGATTATGACGATTATCGAAAGCCAGAACGAAGAGGCGAAACAGGAAAATTCCAATAAAAACCCTCTTTTAGCGTCGACACAGAGAGACTATATGGCAGGCGAGGTCAGTAAAGATATTACGAAACGCTTCCTGCTCCCAAAAGAAGTCTGGGAAGCGCATGAAAACGGGCTTATCCATTTTCATGACGCGGACTATTTTGCCCAGCATATCCATAACTGCTGTCTGGTCAATTTAGACGATATGCTTCAGAACGGTACCATGATCAGCGAAACGAAGATTGACAGGCCCAATTCGTTTTCCGTGGCCTGCACTGTGGCGTCCCAGATTATTGCGCAGGTGGCTTCCAGCCAGTATGGGGGACAGTCGGTCAGCGCGTACCATTTATCTAAATTTGTGGAATCTTCCAGGATAAAATTCCGCAGGGAAGTGCGGGAAGAATTTGAGGCGGCCGGTATTTCGGCGGATGCGGATCAGATTGACGCGGTAGCGGAAGAACGTGTGAAAAAGGATATTGATAAAGGCGTCCAGACAATCCAGTACCAGATTGTAACACTGATGACGACAAACGGGCAGGCTCCTTTTATCACGCTCTTTTTATATCTGGACGAAGCGCCGGAAGGAAGGGAAAGGCAGGATTTGGCTATGGTAATCCGTTCCGTGTTGAGCCAGAGGATCCTCGGCGTAAAAAACGAAGCCGGTATCTACATTACGCCGGCATTCCCGAAGCTGATTTATGTTTTGGATGAAGATAATATTACGGAAGATTCCCCATATTGGGATATTACGTGCCTGGCGGCGGAATGCACCGTGAAACGCATGGTGCCTGATTATATTTCGGCAAAAGTGATGCGGGAATTAAAACAGGGGAACGTATATACCTGTATGGGATGTCGGTCTTTTTTGACGGTATACAAAAATGACGAAGGGCAGTTTCAGTTTTACGGCAGGTTTAACCAGGGAGTATGCACTTTAAACCTGGTGGATATTGCATGTTCATCCGAAGGGGATCTGGACGAGTTTTGGCATATCTTTGACGAACGCCTTGCGCTTTGTTACCGGGCGCTGATGGCCAGGCATAACCGCCTGATGGGTACAAAATCGGATATCGCGCCGATTTTGTGGCAGCATGGCGCGCTTGCCAGGCTGGATAAAGGAGAAAATATAGACAAGCTTTTGAAAAACGGTTATTCCACAATATCTTTGGGATATGCGGGGCTTGCCGAATGCGTTTATTATATGACCGGAAAAAGCCATACGGATCCGTCCGCTACGCCGTTTGCATTAGAAGTTATGAACTATTTAAACGAAGCCTGCGCAAAATGGAAAGAAAAAGAAAAGATTGATTTTTCGGTATACGGTACGCCGTTAGAATCCACAACTTATAAATTTGCAAAATGCCTGCAGAAAAGATTTGGTATAATAAAAGGCGTTACAGACAAAAATTATATTACCAATTCTTACCATGTGCACGTAACGGAACCGATTGACGCATTTGAAAAGCTGCGGTTTGAAGCGCAGTTCCAGAAGCTTTCTCCGGGCGGCGCAATCAGCTATGTGGAAGTGCCGGATATGAAAGATAATATTCCTGCCGTGCTTTCGGTTATACAGCATATCTACAGGCATATTATGTATGCGGAACTAAATACAAAAAGCGATTACTGCAGCCTTTGCGGCTATGACGGAGAAATACAGATTATTACGGATAATCATGGAAAGCTGGTATGGGAATGCCCAAACTGCAAAAACCAGGATCAGAAAACCATGAGTGTTGCAAGGCGTACCTGCGGCTATATCGGCACGCAATATTGGAATCAGGGCAGGACACAGGAGATAAAAGAGCGTGTGCTCCATCTTTAAAAATACTTTATCTTATTTTAATAAAATGCTATAATAACAGGATGGTATGGATACGGAATCATCATTTGCACAGGCGGAGGAGACATGAAAGAAAATTTAAAGTTAAAAAAAGGGCTGCATGGGTACGTTAATTCATCGCTCTATCTGACGGTTTTGCTGCTTGTTATAAATATACCGATCTATTTTACAGATTGCGTGGCGGGCGCCATTTTTACCGGATTTGTAATTATATGCGTCATTTGTATTTTTACGTTCCATGTGCGTAAAAAGCCGATATTGGCGAAAGAAATGCTTGGCTTTGCTTCACAGTATGCAACTGTACAAAAACAGCTTCTGGATGATTTTGAAGTGCCTTATGCCCTGTTAGATATGAACGCCAAAGTAATCTGGATGAATAAGCGGTTTTCGGAAGTTACCGGGAAGGAAAAAGGATACCGCAGATCTGTTTTCAGTATATTTCCTGTTGTTACAAAGGAACAGTTCATGGGGGGAAAAGAAAAACTCAATTTCCGGATTGAACTGGAGGATAAGGTATACCGTCTGGAAATGAGAAGGATTTATATCAAATCCGAAACGGAAGAAGGCGATCAAAATATTGTAGAAATGGAGGAAGATCGCCAGTTTTTTACAACCGTCTACATGTTTGACGAGACAGGTTTAAACCAGTATATCAAAGAAAACCAGGATCAAAAGCTGGTAGCGGCTTTAGTATATATCGATAATTACGAGGAAGCCTTAGACAGTATTGAAGATGTGAAACGCTCCTTGTTATCCGCGTTGATCGATCGCAAAGTAAATAACTATTTTTCCAGGTTCGACGCCCTGGTGCGCAAAACAGAGAAAGACAAATATTTTGTCGTTTTTAAATACAAATATTTAAGTAAATTGCAGGAAGAGAAGTTTAATCTGATCGAAGACGTTAAAAATGTCAAAGTTGGAAATGAAATGGCTGTAACGCTCAGTATCGGCGTAGGAAGCAGCGGCGACAATTACAATACCAATTACGAATATTCCCGCATGGCGATTGATTTAGCTTTGGGGCGCGGCGGCGATCAGGCCGTAGTCCGGGACGGGGAGCAGATTTCCTATTATGGGGGAAAAGCCAAAACCGTTGAGAAAAATACCCGCGTCAAAGCAAGGATCAAAGCGCATGCGCTGCGTGAGACCCTTGAGAGCCGTGAAAATGTCATGATCATGGGACATAATATCAGCGATGTGGATTCCTTTGGCGCTGCAATCGGCGTTTACTGCGCCGCAAAAGTGCTCAATAAAAAAGCGCAGATTGTGTTAAATGAAGTAACGTCCTCCCTGCGTCCGTTTAAAGAGTGCTTTTCACCCGAGCATGGATATCCGGAAGATCTGTTCATTAACAGCGAGCGGGCTATGGAAATTATTAACCGCAATACGCTTGTAATGGTTGTGGATACGAACCGGCCGAATTATACGGAATGCCCGCAGTTATTGGAACGGGGAAATGCAATTGTGGTATTTGATCACCACAGGCAGGGCAATGAAGTAATCCAGAATCCTATTTTATCTTATATAGAGCCGTATGCGTCTTCTACCTGTGAGATGATTGCGGAAGTTTTACAGTATTTTAAAGAAAATATCAAACTAGAGCCGAGTGAAGCCGACAGTATATATGCGGGAATTTTAATTGATACAAACAATTTTATGACAAAGACAGGCGTGAGGACATTTGAGGCGGCCGCGTACCTGCGGCGCTGCGGCGCGGAAGTGACGCGGGTCAGAAAGCTTTTACGCAACGATATGAGCGCCTATAAAGCCAGGGCGGAGGTAGTCCGCCATGCGGAAGTATACAAAAAAGCGTTTGCAATATCCGTATGCCCCGGCAAAATGGAAAGCCCTACTATCGTAGGCGCGCAGGCAGCGGATGAACTGTTGAATATTATCGGGATTAAGGCTTCCTTTGTATTTACCGAATACAAAGGCAAGATCTATATCAGTTCGCGATCCATAGATGAAATAAACGTCCAGTTAATTATGGAACGGCTCGGCGGCGGCGGCCATTTAAACGTGGCGGGCGCGCAGCTTACAAATTATACCCTGGCGGAAGCCAAACGTATCGTACAGGACACAATTGACAAAATGCTGGAAGAAGGAGCGATAGAAATATGAAAGTAATTTTATTGGAAGATGTAAAATCCCTCGGTAAAAAAGGCGAAGTTGTTACAGCCAGCGATTCCTATGCCAGAAATGTTCTTTTCGCAAAAAAACTCGCATTGGAAGCAAATAATAAAAACTTAAACGATTTAAAACTGAAAAATAAACATCAGGAAAAAGTGGAAGAAGAAAATTTAGAAGCTGCCAAAGAACTTGCCAAAAAATTAGAAGGTTTAAAAGTAGAAGTAAAGATCAAAACAGGAAAAGGCGGCAAAGCGTTTGGCTCTGTTTCTACCAAAGAAATATCCGCAGCTGCAAAAGATCAGCTGAATCTGGAATTGGATAAAAAGAAAATGCAGTTAGAGGAGCCGATCAAAAGCCTTGGCGCGCATGAAGTGCCAATCCGCCTGCATTCAAAAGTAACCGGAATTTTACAGGTACATGTAAGTACGGAATAAGCGGGGGAGAATATCTTCATGGAGGAAGCTCTAATCAAAAGGATAATGCCAAACAGCCTTGAGGCGGAACAGTCTGTTATAGGTTCCATGATTATGGATAAAGATGCGATTGTAGAAGCAATGGAAATGCTGTCGCAGGAAGATTTTTATTATCAGCAGTACGGGCTGCTGTTTGTAGCCATGAAGGAATTATTTAATGCCGGCGGAACGGTAGATCTGATTACGCTTCAGAATAAATTAAAGGCTATGGGCGTTCCGCCGGAAATAAGCAGCCTTGAGTTTGTAAGGGATTTGCTGACAGGCGTGCAGACCTCGGCTAATATCAAAGCTTATGCCCAGATTGTAAAAGACAAATCCATGATGCGCCGCCTGATAAAAGTAACCGAAGAAATTGCAAACCAGTGTTATACCGGGCAAAAGGATCTGGAAACGATTTTGTCCGATACAGAGAAGAATATATTCCATCTGCTGCAAAGCCGCGGCGGGGGCGACTATATTCCAATCAGGGAAATCGTATTAAACGCCCTGGAAAAAATCGAGCAGGCTTCGAGAGCGCAGGGAAATGTGACCGGGATTGCGACTGGCTTTGTCGATTTGGATTACAAAATGTCGGGTCTTCAGGCTTCGGATTTTATACTGGTTGCCGCGCGTCCTTCCATGGGAAAAACTGCGTTTGTATTAAATATTGCGCAGTATGTAGCGTTCCATGAGGGCTTGCCCACAGCAATTTTCAGCCTGGAAATGTCCAAAGAGCAGCTTGTAAACCGTTTGTTCGCATTGGAATCCAGGGTAGACGCTCAGGTTCTGCGATCCGGCAATTTGAATGATACGGATTGGGAAAAACTCATTGAAGGAGCCGGCGTGATTGGAAATTCACGCCTTATGATTGATGATACGCCGGGCATTTCCATTTCTGAACTGCGCAGTAAGTGCCGCAAGTTTAAATTAGAACAGGATTTGAAGCTGATTATTATCGATTACCTGCAGCTTATGTCCGGAAACGGAAGATATGATTCAAGGCAGCAGGAAATTTCCGAAATATCCAGATCATTAAAAGGGCTGGCAAGGGAATTAAACGTACCTGTGATTGCCCTGTCCCAGTTAAGCCGCGCGGTAGAGCAGCGTCCGGATCACCGGCCGATGCTTTCTGATCTGAGGGAATCCGGCGCAATTGAACAGGACGCCGACGTCGTTATGTTCATTTACCGTGACGATTATTACAATAAAGATACGGACAAGAAAAATATAGCTGAAATAACAATAGCCAAGCAGAGAAACGGCCCGATCGGTACGATTAATTTAGTATGGCTGCCTCAGTATACAAAATTTGCAAATATGGAGAAATAGCGATTGTATGCTGTCGAAACCGCCCGACCAAAATTCATTGCGAATTGTTCTATTCTCTTTTATAATGAATAGAAAGGAAGGAGGCAGTTCATTTGGACAAGCTACGTTATATGATCTCAGATGCCGCAAATCTGGTGAATGTAGAAGCGCACGTGCTGCGCTACTGGGAAGAAGAACTGGAACTAAATATTCCCCGTAATGAAATGGGGCATCGTTATTATACCAAAGAGAACATTCAGCAATTCCTTAAGATAAAAGAGTTAAAAGAACAGGGCTACCAGCTGAAAGCAATTAAAATGGTAGTCCATAACGGAAAAAATCCGGAAGAAGCCGCCGCCCTGGCGACGTCAAACCAGCCTGCAGCCTCTGCCTGGCAGGGACAGGCTGCCGTCAACGGAAGTTCCGGCTATGTGTCAGCGGAAGAGAAGATGGCGCAGTTTCGGCTGTTAATGAGCGAGATTGTCAGGGAAGCTATGGAGGACAATAATCAGGCGCTTGGCAAAGAGGTCGGGGAAAGCGTCGGCGATCGTGTGTTAAAAGAGATGAACTACCTGATGCGCGAACAGGACGAGCAGGAAGAAGAACGTTTCCGTAAGCTGGACGAAGCAATCCGGGAACTTCATGGAAAGAAGTTAAAAGGCAGTATGAAGAAAAAAGAACCCCGCCGCCTGTTTTCCAAAAAGGAAATTACGACTACATAAGGTAAAAAAAACCGCCGTACTTCACAGTACGGCAGTTTTTTGCTGTTAGATTAACCCTGCTCAATTGCTCCTGTCGGACAGGCGCCGGCACAGGTACCGCAGTCTACGCAAGAGCCTGCGTCGATGTTATATTTGCCATCGCCAGCAGAAATTGCGCCTACCGGGCATTCTCCTTCACAGGTACCACAGCTTACACATGCATCTGTAATAACGTATGCCATTGTTGGATCCTCCTTATGTAATTCTGTTTTTAAGCTAAAATCAGCTTAGGGATATTTTAATACAAAAAAATAGTGAATACAAGTACTGAAATCGTTTTTTTGCAAAAACATATGGGAAACAATTGCATATTGGTTTCAAACGTATTATAATGACCAGGTCAGACAGACAAATGGTATGCCCAAAAGCGGCGTACAAGAAAAAGACAGGAGGTTGCTGCGATGACACAGGTTACAAAATCTACCATGATCGGCGAATTGCTTCAGATTGATGCCAATATTGCCCCGGTGCTGTTAAATATTGGGATGCACTGTCTTGGATGCCCGTCGTCCCAGATGGAAACAATTGAAGAGGCCGCTATGGTACATGGCATTGAACCGGACGCGCTCGTAAATGAAATTAATGCATTTTTAGAAAAGGATCTTGCATAATATCAAAGGTTATACGGGGGAGATACTTCAAAATTGGAGTTTTCCCCCGTATTTTTTTCAAATTTCTATTGACTTTATACCTGATATATCCCTTATAGTGACCGTAGAAACCAGAAGAAAGGAGCGCATTAAATGAATATCAGCGAAGTGGAACTTAAAACAGGTATCACAAAACAGAATATCCGTTTATATGAAAAGAAAGGACTTCTTCATCCGCGGCGGAATAAAGAGAACAGTTACCGCGAATATACGGAAGAAGATGTGGAAACATTGAAAAAGATCAAAATTTTCCGCAGGCTGGATGTATCTATCGAAGACATTCACAGAATTTTTCAAGGGGAAAGCTTAAATGATATCCTGAAAGTTCATCTTGATTACCTGTTAAGTAGACAAAGTGATCTGGAAGCTGCGATTTCAATGTGCCGTTTCATTCTCCAGACGCAGGCAGATTCCATCGACGTTGGGCTTATAAACTGCAAAATGGAGGATATGGAAAGAAAAGGAGGTCGTTTTATGGGTATTATCAATGATTACAAAAAAGTATCTGCAGCAGAACGGAAAAAGGCATTTTATTTTGTACCGGACAATATGGCGCTGACGCCGGAGGAATTTACCGAATCGCTTTGCCAGTATGGGATGGAACAGAATCTGAACCTGGTTGTGACGCAGGAAGGGATGAATCCTAAATTTGAAATTGACGGGCTGGAATACGAGGCTTACCGGGAATGGGGAAGATATGGCGCTATTATCAAATGTAAAGCGACGCATCCGGAACTTGTTGAAGAGGAATATAAAAATGTTCCGGAAAAAAACAAAGGGATCTTACGAACGATTTACTATTTTGGTCTGTTTCTATTTATACCTGTCTGTTTATTTGCATATTTCTGGATTTCAAGCGGAAAAATTTCGCTGGCCGTATATCTGGAGCTGTTTTATCTTTGCGTATTCTTCTTTTTATTCCGCCATTTTCGTTTGAGGTAATGCGGGGGTTGAAGGAGAGACACAAAAGGAGTTCCCTCTCGGGAACTCCTTATTATTATAATGATGCAAATGTCTGAAGTGCATTGTGCTTGCGGATAATTTGGTGATGTTCGATAAAATAAGCTTCGGTAGCCGTTGTGATAATCCCCTGGTTTGCATATTCTGCCAGTATATTGCAGACTTTATTAAAAACTTCCGGCGAAAGGCTGCTTTTGTGTATGATAAGATAGTAAGTCTGGTTTAATTCGTCTTTAAACAGGGAGTTGTCGCCTTCGTAGAAGTTCTTCAGTATCCGGGCCAGCCTTGTAATATCCCTAAGACTGTGGAAAATAAACATTTTTGATAAATCAATCGGTACGTTGACATCATCGTCTGATATGGATGTAATGGGAGAACTTCCTTTTACGGCGTCCTGCAGCGCTACGAAATGATCGGAAGAATTGTTTCGTTCTTCCGTAATCTTCTTAAATAAATCTAATATATCATCCGCGCTTTCCGTAAAGCCGTTTTGTATATCATCATCCGTATAGTTTTCGTAACCCTCCGGTATATCTGAAAATTTGGCAAACCGGGTATCGAGTTCTTCCGGATATTCTACCTTTGTAATAATCAGGATAATAGATTCCGGTGAAACAGGGATTGCTTCTATCATGAGGGGGATATCCTCTGATTCAAAACCAAATTCATAATTCGCCTGCTGCATCATATCGTGGAACAGCATCTTAGCTTTTTCTGTTCCATAAGCTAATTCGCTAAGTTTCAGGTGGCGGTTGGCCAGATCCTGCTGTGTCAGCGTGCATCGGATTTGATGCTCATTTACCTTTTCGATTTTTATAATAATCACTTCCTTATCTGGAATTTATGTAAACCTCATATTATTATAATCAAATACCCCCTATCTGTAAAGCCCGGAATTTTATTAAATATCTGTAAACTATCTAAAAAAATAATTTTTCTATTGTAAGTGTCAGAAATTTATGATATAAACAAATACAAGAGATGCTCTTTCCGATAAATACAGGAAGGAGCGGTGAATATACAAGAAACGATTTTGTTTGGCAGGTATCGGATTCTTTCGGAACTTGGAAGAGGAAGCGGCACTACCGTATACCTGGCCAGGCATCAAAAACTAGGCGGATACAGGGCTGTTAAGCGTATTTTAAAAGACCCGGAATCTGCCTGGAAGATTCGGGAAGCAGATATCCTGAATCATCTGAACCACCCCCAGATTCCACATATATACGATGTAGAAGAAGATGAAGAATTTTTTTATATGGTAGAGGAATATGCAGAGGGTGAGTCTTTGGAAGCTTTGATGCTTCAATCATCATTTATTACCCTGGATTTTATCTGTTATATTATAACAGAAACGGCAAATATTCTGGATTATATGCATCATCTAAAACCATTTCCAATGCTGTATCAGGATTTAAAGCCGGAGCACATCATTGTAGGAAAAAACAGCGTAAAGCTGGTGGATTTCGGCATTGCCGATTTTTTATCAAAAACAGGGAATAAATTTCAAAATTATGGGACTCCCAGGTTTTGCGCGCCGGAGAAGTTAAGTGATGCGAAAGTGGGTATTTATACGGATATCTACAGCATCGGAAAGCTTCTGGAAGAATTGATCCGTGCGGAAGGAAACCATAAGTCCCGGTGTCTGATGCAAATTGCCAAAAAAGCTGCGGATCTGGATAGGTCTGCGCGTTATGCGTCGGCAGGAGATTTTCTGTCAGCTGTCAAAGAGCAAATGCAGTCGAAAAAAATTTCAATTTATCAAGGGCATCTCTTAAAGAAAATTGTTGCAGCCGGCAGTCAGCCGCACATAGGAACAACTCATCTTTCCGTTTCTCTTACCGAATATTTCAACCAAAACAACCTGCCTGCGGTATATCGGGAACATAATTCAAGTGATGATATGCGGACTGCGGCCCGTCAGGGCAGTTTCGTAGAAGAGGGCGGTCTTTACCGCAGAAAAAATTTCCTGGGAATGCCAGCATACGGGCAGGGTGTGGAAGTAAACATACCGTATAACGCCATTGAAATTATAGATTACGGTTCGGATATTGCGGGAGCCGTATCGGAAGGGGCGGACATGTTTCTTTTAGTTGTCGGAAGCCGGGAATGGGAAACAGAATGCGCAAACGCCGCCTATGAAACGGCAAAGCATAAACCGGGACTGGTTCTTATATCAAATTATGGAAATAAAAGCCGGGCAAGGCAGTATGCAAAAAAATACGGGCGCAGGGTATATTGTTTTCCATTGGATAAGGATCCGTTTTATATGACAAAAGAAAAGGAGAGAATGTTTGATGGATTGCTGGAAAAAGAAAGAACCGTTACCAAGAAGTATTGGAATTGCCGGAAGTATCCGCGGCAGTGGCGCAACGCACTTAGCCGTGGCATTGGCAAACTATGCGGCAAGCGGGCAAAATGAACGGGCTGCCTGCCTGGAATTGGGCGCGTCCAAAGAACTGGCGCGCTGGAAAGAGGCAGGAAAAGACGGGTGTTTTAAGGAAAAAGGCGTAAGCTATTATCCGAATGTGAAGCGGGAACAGATACCGATCCTGTTAAACCGATCCTACGAAAAAATACTTATGGATTTTTCAGATGATTATTCCGGTTACCGCGAAGAGTTATTGCGATGCGGCAGAAAGATATTCCTTTTAAATTTAAATCCCTGGCAGGCATATGCCGCCAGAGAACTTCTGGAAGAAATCCAAAGCGACAAATGGGGAAATATCCGTCCTGTATTTGCAAGCCTAAACCCGCAGAAAATGGTAAAGAACGCAATAGAACAAGAATTTAAGATTCAGGTTATAAGCCTGCCTTTGATTCCCGATCCATTTCGTATCCGGCCGGAAACATTTGCCTGTATGGACTTTTTGTCAGGAGGGCTTGCCGCAAAATACAAAAGGAGAAATACTCTGCTGCCCATATTTAAGAAATCATAGTTTTTCACAGAAACGCATTTGTACATTCGTGGGCAAAGCGAGAACGATGAATGATGAAAAATGTACAAAAGATGCAGTTGTTTGCTGAACTGCAGGAAATTGAACAAAGAGGCATTACACTTTGGCTGGAGGGATTTTTAAGTAATTCCTTCGGTGTAACAGACGCATTATTTGTCAATGAAGAGGACTCATACATGCGGGATTATATCTATGACGAGGGGGTGTTAAAGGAAGTCAGATTTGATAAAATATGCAGAATGTAATTTCATTTTGTATCTGTAATTGTAACTAAATTCATTTGGGATTTGTAAAAATATTCTGATTCAGGTTCCTCAATGCCGGATAAGAATAACAGATAAAAAGATAAAAGACAAAAACTAAGCCGGATCCCCTGCCAGGCGCAGGAATTGGATCCGGCTTTTTTAAGATTTCCGGTTTTAAATTACTTTGAATCCAAGTCGTAATATGCTATAATGTGCGTGGATATCTTACCAAAGGAGGAATCTTTAGATGGAGAAACGGCGCGTGATGCAGTCTGTTGTAATAGCTGTTTGTGTAATTATCTGTGTGGTAATTGTTATATTCGCAGGCAAGCTTATCAGCAAGTATACCCCTACCAAAGAAGAAATGGATTTAAAAGAATATTATGATCTGACAGAGGATCAGACGGCGGCAATCGTACTCAATCATGAAGTCCTTGCGCAGAAAGCGGTTCTGCGCGACGGAATGGCTTATCTGGATTATGATATGGTCCGGGAATTATTTAACAGCCGATTTTACTGGGACGGAAATGAAAACCTGCTTTTATATACAACGGCATCGGACGTCATATCCGCGGAAGCCGCAAGCAAAGAATACTCTGTGACAAAGAAAAAGAACGAAGAAAATTATGTTATCGTATATGCCGAAGAACATACGGCGTTGATTGCCATAGATTATGTCAAAAAATTTACGGATTTGGAATATCAGTTTTATGAAGAGCCAAACCGTATGGTTATAACAACGGACTGGTCAGATTATACTTCGGTACCTGTCAAGAAAAACACGCAGATCCGTTTGAAAGGAGGTATTAAAAGCCCGATTCTTAAGCAGGTAGAAAAAGAAACCGAACTGACGCTGTTAGAAGCGGGGAAAGACTGGGATAAAGTAGCTACACAAGACGGTATTATCGGCTATATACGCAAAAAAAAGCTGGGAAAAGAAGAAGAAAAAAGTTATGGACATACTTATGAAGAGGAAACCTTTACCCATTTGCTGAAAGACGAGAAAATTAATATGGCGTGGCATCAGGTGACGACAAAAGAGGCCAACAGTACCATAAAAGACGTACTGGCCCGTACGAAAGGGCTGAATGTGATTTCGCCTACATGGTTTTATCTGAATGACAACGAGGGCGGCTTGATGAACCTGTCCAGCAAGGAATATGTGGACTACTGCCACAGCCAGGAAGTAGAAGTCTGGGCGCTCATCAACAACCTGGAAAATAAAGAAGTGGATTCTACAGAAGTTTTAACGCATACGTCAAAGCGCAGAAATGTGGTGAACCAATTGATTGCGTCGGCAATTGAATATAATTTTGACGGAATTAACGTGGATTTTGAAGCGTTGGGAAAAGAAGCGGGAGACGGCTATGTCCAGTTTATCAGGGAACTTTCTCTGAAATGTGAAAATAACGGGATTGTGCTTTCTGTCGACAATTATGTACCGTCCGACTATACCGCGTTTTATGACAGGGAAGAACAGGCCAATTTTGCGGATTATATTATTATGATGGGTTATGACGAGCATTATGCAGGCTCGGAGGAAGGTTCCGTAGCTTCTATAGGTTTTGTAAAGCAGGGAATTGAAGACACCTTAAAAGAAGTCCCGGCAAATCAGCTGATTCTGGCCGCGCCGTTTTTCACAAGGGTATGGGCCTTGCAGCCGAAGGAAGCGACGGACGACGTGGAAGCCGCGTCAGAAGATTATGTTCCGTATGAAATCTCTTCACAGGCAGTCGGTATGGAAGAAGCATGGAATATGTCGTCGGTCAACGGAGTGGATCCGGTCTGGTCGGAACCGGACGGGCAGTATTATGCGGAATATATAAAAGACGGAACCACATATAAAATCTGGCTGGAGGATGAAAGATCCATGGATCTCAGGCTGGCGGCTTTTAAGGAGCACGATCTTGCGGGCATGTCATTCTGGAAGCTTGGCCTGGAAGAAAGCAGAATTTGGGATACGATTTTAAAATATATGAATTAGGACAATGCGTGCCGTCATAAGCTGAATAAAGAACATGGCGAAGGTGGAACTTTGCATAAAAAAATAGAACTTGCAATGGCGGTTATCTTATTTTTTTCCGCTGTCATATTGTCGCGGAAGGAAGCGGTTATTATGGCTGGGAGCAGCGCTGCGGTCACAGTAAACGAGAATTGTATTGTAATAGACGCCGGGCATGGCGGCGATGATCCGGGCAAAATAGGCATTAACGGAACCTTGGAGAAGGATATTAATTTAAACATTGCGCATAAGCTGAAGGTTCTGTTGGAAAGCCAGGGCTATGAAGTGGTTATGACGCGGGAAACGGGAGAAGGCCTTTATAAACCCGGAACAAAAAATATGAAGGTAGAAGATATGCACAACCGGTGTGAGATTATTTCCAAGGCCATGCCTGTATTTACCGTCAGCATACACCAGAACAGCTATCCGGAGGAATATGTCAAAGGGGCGCAGGTATTTTATTACGGCCATTCCAAAGAGGGAGAAGCGCTGGCAAAGAAAATACAAAACAGTCTCGTGCTTCATCTGGATCCGGACAATCACAGAGTGGAAAAAGCAAATGAAAGCTATTATCTGCTGAAAAAAACGCCTACGCCTACCGTGATTGTGGAGTGCGGTTTTTTAAGCAACAGCGAAGAGGCGGAACTTTTGGATACGGACGCTTATCAGGAAAAAGTGGCATGGGCGATTATGATGGGAGTTTCACAGTATTTAAACGAATAAAAAGGGACTGTCGCATTAAGAAAAGCAATAACAAGATATGGTATCTTGTATGTTTACTTCTTAATGCGGCAGCCCTTTTTATTTCAGATACGTTCTTGCAGAGGAGAACTATGCGGCGCATACAATTTTAAATCAATTTTCGGATAAATCCAGTTCTCCTGTTTTGGCAAAATCCCGGGTCATATCAAAGGAAGTAATTTTTGTCGGGCTTGCGATATAAAACATATCTTCTATATAAATTCCCCGGATGGAATCATAGGAAATATATTCGTAATCCGGCAGGCGTTCCATAAGCCTTTGGACAAAACGGCCGTCTGTAAAATGAAAGATATAATAGGCCGCATAAGAAGGGGTGTTTTCCCGCATATTTTGTGAAGTAAATCCGATCAGATTTTTCTGCGGATCTGCCAAAACGCTTTTATATTCATGCGCAGCAGGCGAATAAATAGAGTCGGTGAGGACGGTGCTGTCTGCTGCTTTTAAATCCGTGGGATTTGTAATATCAAACATCACAAGCTTTAACCCTTTTTGTTCCCCGGTATCCGGATCTGTTTCATATCCTATGCCGAGCAGTTTATCCGTTCCCCAAAAATGAAGATAATCTGAAAATCCGGTGATTTTAAGTTCCCCAAGCAAAACCGGTTGGGAAGGGTCCGATAAGTCCGCGGCAAATAAGGGATCTGTATTTTTGTACGTGATAAAATAAGCGGTGTCTGCAAGGTATCTGGCTGCATAAATTTCTTCGCCCCGTGCAATTCCATTTAGCGATCCCGTAAGGTTTAAGTCTTTGTCAAAGATGAAAAGCCGATTGTCCGTATTCGCATTTTTGTCGCGGTATGTTGTTAAAACGCGCAGAGTGTTCTGGTAATCGTTGATGGCAAAGGTATCTGTGATTTCTCCTTTTACGGAAGCGGCGTTTACAGCGTTGATTTTACCGTCCTGAATGGAAAACTTCGCAAGTTCCGTCAGGCTGCCGTCCACTGTATAATTGGTATGGTACAAATAAACTGCGTCGGTGGAAACATAAGTGTTGACGAAATTGTGGACAATCATAATTTTGTCTGCGGCTTCTTGTGGACTGGCGGTATTTATGGAAGATAAAATCAGTCCTTGGCCTCCCTCCTGCGGCACGTAAATATGATCATAGGCAATTTGTTCTTCGTTTACACAGGGAATAATCTTGTCATAGCTGCCGTTGGAAGAGACATATTCCATGAGGGTTTTTTGCGTAAAGAGATATATCGTATCTTTGATTTTGCGCGAAGTATAGTAATAGCCGTCCTGCTCAAACGTCCCTGTAAGGGAAGGGTTTGCGGGATCTGTGATATCGTACGTATAAAGCGCGGTGGAAGGGGATGATTCCATACGGCTTTGTTTGAGGCATCCTTTGTTTAGCGGAAGAAATCCGGAATCATCGGAGTCTGGTTCTATATACTGGGTTTCTTCTGTCAAGGAAGTTTCGTAACGCTGTACCAGCAGATACAAAAAATTTTGATCGACAAAAAATTCCAGAATATGATCGGAAGCATTTAAAGAAGGGGAGATAACCCCGGCCGGCGTTAATACTCCGTTTGACGTATCGGTTATGTTGAGGTGGATTCCGCTTACCGTATAAATATAGCGTCCGTCGGTTTTAATCCGGTCGCTTTCGTCAACTCCCTGTGTTTGCAGGTTTGTTGTGGAATAGCCGGACATTTTATTGGCGGACATATCGTTTGAATCGCTTTCTGCATAACCGGCAGCTGATTCTTCTTTTGCAGCTTCGTTTTCCATACCGCTTGCGCCGGCCGTATCGCCTGTATCAAAATCATAATCGGTCCGGTAGGTGGATTCCATTTCAGAAGCAGATTTTATGGTTTCAAGCACTTGATCGTAGCTTTTTGCAACAGTATAGAGCGTCCCGGCGTCTTTTTTTGGAGTGTCCTTTGCTTCCGGTTCATTAGATACGTCTGTTTCTGATGGAAGTTGGGTGTGTTCTGAAGAGGCTTCCCGTATTAATTTTGCGGCGTCCGAGGTTTCTGCAATGGATGTTTTCCGGCTGTTCCATGCCGCAGAAGATAAAAGGCCGCATAAAAGTACGACGGCTGCCGCAGAAACTGTTTTTTTGAAAGGAAAATAAATCATGTGTTTTTGTTTCTTTTGATAAGGCTGCAATTTAAACGCAATATGTTCCGGCTTAAGGGAATCCGGTATGTCTGCCCGCCTGGCGGATTCTTTGATTTGATCGTATAATTCCTGTCTGTTCATAGGCTCACCTTTCCTTTTTGTGAGAATCGTTTAACTGATCCGAAAGCTTTTTTAATGCCCGGCTTTCTTTGGAACGCACGGTATTGGCGTTTTTGTGCAGAATTTTTGCAATTTCCCTGCTGCTGTATCCGGCGAAAATGTGCATACTGATAATCAGGCGTTCTTCGTCGTTTAATTGGAAGAAAGAAGCGCGCAGATCTAAATGTTCCGCAAGATCACAAGAAGCCGCCGTATCCGGAATATCCGCTGTAAGTTCATCGGGCCGGTTTTTGTATTCTAAAAACCGCCGTTTGCATTTTACGGACAGGATTTTAAAAATCCATGCTGAAAACGATTCTTCAAAGCGCAGTTTTTTTATGGATGTAAATGCGTCAATGACAGTTTCACTGACGGCGTCTTCCGCGTCAGCGGGATTTTTTAATGTGTAAAGGGCAAAACGGTATAAATCGGCATAAATGTCGCGGTATAAATCGGCAAATGCCTGTATATCGCCTGAAACCGCCCTTTTTATCTGCTGCAGATTTTGTTTCATAACATTCTCCCATCGAAATCGGTGTGGACGTGTGATATTAAATAGTGTACTATTTTGGCCGGTTTGTTGCAAAAAAAGAAAAAGATATATCTTCTAATGCATTTTGGGATCATTTTCATACATAATTCTCCTGAAACAAAGCAATAAATAAAGTAAAACCGATGGAGAAAGGAAACTGGGATAAATATGGAAATGACATTGAGATGGTATGGTTCAAAGTTTGATACGGTTACTTTAAAACAGATTCGGCAGATACCGGGGGTGACAGGCGTAATTACGACGCTGTATGATACGGCTCCCGGGGAAATATGGAGCAGAGAACGCATTCAGGCAATGAAAAAAGAGATCGAAGCGGAAGGACTTCATGTAGCCGGAATCGAAAGCGTAAATATCCACGATGCAATTAAAACCGGGGCGCCGAAGCGGGATGATTATATTGCAAATTATATTGAAACGCTTGAAAATTTGGGAAAAGAGGATATTCACCTGGTATGTTATAACTTTATGCCGGTATTTGACTGGACGAGGACGGAACTTGCAAGGGTGCGCCCGGACGGCTCCACGGTATTAGCTTATACGCAAAAAGCCGTAGACGCGCTGGATCCGGAAAAAATGTTTGCGTCTATTGCAGGCGATATGAACGGGACGGTTATGCCGGGCTGGGAGCCGGAACGGATGGAGCATGTAAAAGAACTGTTTCTTATGTATCAGGGTATGGACGAAGAACGGCTGTTTTCAAACTTAAAATATTTTCTGGAGAAAATCATGCCTGTCTGTGACAAATACGATATTAATATGGCGATCCACCCGGATGATCCGGCATGGAGCGTATTTGGGCTGCCAAGGATTATTATAAATAAGGAAAATATCCTGCGTCTGATGAATCTGGTTGATAATCCGCATAACGGCGTTACGTTTTGTTCCGGATCTTATGGTACGAACCTGAATAATAACCTGCCGGATATGATACGTTCTTTAAAGGGAAGGATTCATTTTGCCCATGTGCGTAATTTAAAATTCCATTCTGCGGATAATTTTGAAGAAGCGGCGCATTTGTCTTCGGACGGTGATTTTGACATGTATGAAATTATGAAGGCGTTATATGAAACCGGGTTTGACGGGCCAATCCGTCCGGATCACGGGCGCATGATTTGGGACGAGGTGGCAATGCCGGGCTATGGGCTTTATGACAGGGCTTTGGGAGCGGCTTATTTGAACGGTTTATGGGAAGCCATTGAAAAAAATGCGGCGTAAGGAGAAGAACATGAAATTAAACGAACAAGGCATCAAAGAAAAAAAACAGTGGGAAGCGGCAGGTTACCGCCTTCCCGAGTTTGACAGGCAAAAAATGATAACGGCTACAAAAGAAAATCCATTCTGGATTCATTTTGGCGCAGGAAACCTTTTTCGCGCTTTTCAGGCCAATGCGGTGCAGAAGCTTTTAAATAAGAGGATACTCGACAGAGGGCTGATTGTGGCAGAAGGATATGACTATGAAATTATAGAAAAAATGCTCCATCCGCATGATGATCTTTCGATCCTGGTTACGTTAAAGGCGGACGGGACAATAGAAAAGACGGTTACCGGATCCGTGGCGGAATCTCTGGCGCTTGATTCGTCGGACAAAAAAGCATTTGCGCGCCTGAAGGAAATTTTCTGTAAAGATTCTTTACAGATGGCTTCGTTTACAATTACGGAAAAAGGATATGGCTTAACGGACGGGTCGGGACGTGTAATTGCCGCTGTGGAAAAAGATTTAATAGACGGGCCAGGCAGTCCGCAAAGCTATATCGGCAAAGTGGCTTCCCTGTTATACGCGCGTTATCAAAGCGGCGAAAAACCGATTGCAATGGTCAGTATGGATAACTGCTCCCATAACGGGGACAAGCTGTACGAGGCAATTTCGGTTTTTGCTGAGCATTGGGTAAAGAACGGGAAAGCAGACACAGGTTTTAAGGATTATATCAATTGCAAGGAGAGCGTATCGTTTCCGTGGACAATGATCGATAAAATTACGCCGCGGCCGGACGCCTCCATAGAAGAAATTTTAAAAAAAGACGGAGTTTTCGGTTTAGAACCTGTAATTACATCGAAAAACACGTATGCGGCTCCGTTTGTCAATGCGGAGGAATGCGAATATCTTGTCATAGAAGACGAATTTCCGAACGGGCGTATGGAACTGGAACAGGCGGGTTTTTTATTTACATCAAGGGAAACGGTGGAAAAAGTAGAAAAGATGAAGGTCTGCACATGCTTAAACCCGCTTCATACGACGCTTGCGGTATTTGGCTGCCTGCTTGGATATACGTCTATTTCAAAGGAAATGCAGGATCCGGATTTGAAAAAGCTGATAGAAATCATTGGATATCAGGAAGGGCTTCCAGTCGTTGTAGATCCTGGCGTGCTGGATCCAAAAGAGTTTATTGAAACGGTAATTTGCATCCGCTTTCCAAATCCATTTATGCCGGATACGCCGCAGAGGATTGCGACGGATACTTCACAGAAGCTTTCCGTACGGTTTGGGGAAACGATACGGGCATATCTTATGTCTGATCGGAAAAAGGTTTCCGGTTTATCTGGCATTCCGTTTGTATATGCCGGATGGCTGCGGTATTTGATGGGCGTGGACGATAACGGGAATGCGTTTACGTTAAGCCCGGATCCGCTTTTGGATACGGTTTGCCCGTATGTAAATAAAATAAAACTGGGAGACGACGTTGATACGGACGCTTTGCGGCCGGTTTTAAGCAATCGGGAAATTTTTGGCGTGGATTTGTATGAAACAGGGCTTTCAGAAAAGGTATGCGGATATTTTAAAGAGATGTGCAAAGGCGTCCATGCAGTACGGGATACTTTGAAAAATGTGGTTTCTCCTGTAAATGAAAGAAAGGAAATATATAAGTAATCTGTTTTCAGTAAATTCGGTTAAAAAGAAATATAAATGTAATGTAACAGAAAAATGGGCTGTCGCACTAAGAGAACATATACAAGATTTAGTAGAATTTTATCCCGAAACAATACTATATCTCGTATATTCAATCCTTATTGCGACAGCCCGTTTTATATCCGGAAAAGAGAAACAGCGACAAAATACGCTGTTTTTTCGCAGATTACCCTAATCTGCGAAGGTATATTCAGGTAAAAATTAGTCAAACTATAAGTAATATTGCAAAAGTAATATATATTATATAGTCGCTGTTTGTTTTTGTCAATGGATTTCGACAAACTAGCGTTAAAAAAAGCAAAATTTTTCTATTGAAAAGAATTATTTAGGGTCAACAAAGTGGTAAGGAGGAACACATGGCAAGGCGAGGAGAGAACATACGAAAAAGAAGCGACGGCAGGTGGGAAGGCAGATATATGAAACAGACAAACGGAGAAAACAGGTATCATTCCGTGTATGCCAAATCTTACCTGGAGGTAAAAGAAAAGCTTCTTACGGCCAAAATGAAACAGGAAAAACAGGAAAAGACAAAAGATGGGGAACAGGACGAAATTTTTTTTGGGACGATTGCAGACGAGTGGCTGGGACGGATAAGGGATACGAAAAAGCAGTCTACGTATGTAAAATACAGCATGATTTACAATACCTACTTGTCAAAGACATTAGCGGGAAGTTTAGTCAGCCGTATTGATACAGGGACGCTCCATAATCAGATCTGCTTTTCACAGTCGGAAAGCATTCAAAAAAGCATCTGCTGCGTATTAAACCAGATTTTAAGTTATGGAGAAGAAAATTATAATGTACCAAAAATACAGGTAAAGAAGAAAAACCTGCAAAAGAAAAAAGAAGTTACGAAGATTTTAAACTTAGCGGAACAGGCCAGTTTGATTCGCTTTTTATATCAGGATATGGATATTCATAAGCTAGGAATCTTAATTTGTCTTTCCATGGGACTGCGCCTGGGCGAAATCTGCGCTTTAAAGTGGCGGGATATCAATATGGAATTAAAATTGCTTTCTGTAAACAGTACAATTCAGCGGATCCGCGTGGAGGATGGAAATGCAAAAACAAAACTTGTGGAGAGCAGCCCCAAAACGGAGTGTTCCAGACGGGAGATTCCGATTCCGGGACAGCTTGCAAAGCTTATAGCCGGATATGTGGGAAAGGAAGGGTATTTTCTGGGCGGCGTAAAACCAATGGAACCCAGAACGTATCAAAATAAATTCAAGTTTTATCTAAAAGAGGCGGGATTAAAAGATTATAACTTTCACATATTACGCCATACGTTTGCAACGAACTGCATTGACAATGGAGCGGACATAAAAAGTATCAGCGAAATGCTGGGGCATTCGGATGTAAAAATCACATTAAACCGCTATGTACACCCGTCCGTCGACACAAAACGCTGCCATATGGATTCTCTCTTTTCTTTTTATGGTCAATATATGGGTCAGCCTGAACGAAAAAGCCCATAAATACTGCGTTTGATACGCCTGTTTCACAGATTAGGGTAATCTGCGAAAATCAGAAAACTTAACAGGCAAACGGCGGTGAGTATATGGGCATTGAATTATTCTTACATAATGAAACTGCATATAAGCATTCCCTTTCTCTTATGGAGCAAACAGGTAAAGCGGCAGTTATCCATCCTACCGGAACCGGAAAATCATTTATTGCTTTTAAACTGGCAGAGGATCATCCGGGCAGCAGGATTTGCTGGCTGGCTCCAAACGAATATATCTACCGGACGCAGCTGGAAAACCTGAACAGAACCGCGCAAAAATCCGGCGGCCAGGCGCAGGATAACGTTTTGTTCCTGACTTATGCAAGGCTTATGAACGCAGATGAAACGCAAATTGCTTCCATTTCGCCTTCGTATATTATTCTGGACGAATTTCACAGGTGTGGCGCCGCGGAATGGGGTAAGGGTGTAAAGAGGCTTTTAGACGCCTTTCCCGACGCCAAAATCTTAGGCCTCTCGGCGACAAATATCCGTTATCTGGACAACAGGAGAAACATGGCTGAGGAGTTGTTTGACGGGCATATTGCGTCGGAGTTGACGCTTGGAGAAGCTATTGTAAAAAATATTCTTCCCGCTCCGGTATACGTCATGTCCCTCTATTCCTGCCAGGAAGAATTGAAAAAATGGGAACGCAAAGTATCCGAAGCAAGTACAAAAGGAACTCGTGCGGCCAATGAGGAAATTTTGCAAAAGCTGAGAAGGGCGGTCGGACAGTCGCGGGGACTGGATGAAATTTTTGCCCGCCACATGAAAAAAACAAACGGGAAATACATTGTGTTTTGTTCCGACAAGGAACATATGGAGGAAATGAAAACACATACGGACGAATGGTTTTCCAGGATCGATCCGCAGCCGCATGTTTACAGCATTTACTATGACAGCGCTTCTTCGCAAAAGGATTTCGATGCGTTCAAAGCCGATCAAAGCGGCCATTTAAAACTATTGTTCTGTATCGATATGCTAAATGAAGGCGTTCATGTAGAAGATATTGACGGCGTTATTTTGCTTCGCCCGACTATTTCACCAATTTTGTACCTGCAGCAAATCGGCCGGGCGCTTTCCGCCGGAGGATGCCGGCAGCCGGTTATTTTTGACGTGGTCAATAATTTTGAAAGCTTATGCTGCATGGACGTTTTAACGGATGAGATAAGGGAAGCTTCCATGACTCTGCCTGCCGCGCCCGACAGAGGGCAGGAATTTTTCGGGAAATTTCAGATTTACGACGAAGTAAAGGACTGCCGGAAGCTGTTTTTGCAACTGAAGTCAAATTTGGCATCGGCCTGGGAAATTTACTATGCGGCAGCAGCAGAATACCGCAATACATACGGCAGTTTGAGGGCGCCGAAATCTTATGTTACAAAAGACGGCCTCGCGCTTGGCGCATGGCTTTTGACACAGCGGCGCGTCTATGCCGGGAAACGGAACGGCAGGCTGACTGGGGATCAAATCCGAAAGCTGAATGAAATCGGCATGGTATGGGAGATCCCCGAACACGAAAGCTGGGAACGGGGTTGTGAGGCTCTTTCGGCCTATTACAGACGGCATGGGCATACGGACGTTAAATCCGGTTATGTGACAGAAGAGGGCTATGCGCTCGGTAAATGGGTCAGCAATGTGCGGCAGATGCAAAAACACGGCGCACTCTCGGAGGAACAAATGAAAAGACTGGATGCGCTTGGCATGATCTGGGATAAAAAAGCAGCGCTCTGGGCAAAGCATTACCGGGCGGCAAAACAGTATTATGATACGCACCGGAACCTAAGGGTTCCCGCGTCTTATTGTACGCCGGACGGAGTCTGTTTAGGCAGTTGGATCGCGAATTTAAAGCAGGTGTACGCTGGCAAAAAGAAAACTGCCGCCGCGCTGACAAAAGAACAGATACGGCAGATGGAAGCCATCGGCATGGAATGGGGCAGCCGCGCGGAGGAACTTTGGCAGGAAAATTATGCGCTTGCCAGAGAATATTACCGCAGTCACGGAAATCTTGACGTGCCGTCCGATTACTGTGTAAACGGCGTAAGTTTAGGCAAGTGGATTTACAACCAGCGCATGCGGCGCAAATCTCCGCCGTCTGGGACACTTCCGCTGACAAAAGAGCAGATCGGCGCGCTAGACGCCGTCGGCATGATCTGGGACAAAGACGGATGGGAAGTCCGATACCGGATTGCGGCGGATTACTACCGGACAAATGGAAATCTCAAAATTGCGCAGAACTACGTCAGCAAGGAGGGCGTCTGGATCGGGAAATGGCTGTGCGAGCAGAGAAAACGCTACCGCATGCCCAGGCAGAAGACGCCTCTTTCGGCCGAGCAGATTAAAAAACTGGAGTTGCTTGGTATGGATTGGCGGACTCCGCAGGAAGCCGCGTGGGAGGACGCCTATGAAAAGGCAAAGCAATACTTTTTACAAACCGGGAATCTGCAGGTTCCCGGCGGATTTCAGACAAAGGACGGATTTCGGCTGGACTTATGGCTGAAACGCCAGAAATCAAAATATCGCAGCAGTACCATAAGCATGACACAGAAAGAAAAATTAGAGGCAATCGGCATGGAATGGGAAAGCCGGCTGCTTCCGCTTCATTAAACTTGTGAAAGGAATGAATGGATAAATGGGTCAGGAATATGCGGGTACGGTATTAAGTCAGAAGGAACTGGGCCGGAATGCGCAAAAGCGCAGGCTCTTGTTCCGGTATACGTATGCTTTCGGAAAGCGTGTTTTTGATATTGCAGGCAGTTTTTGCGCAATGGTAGTATTATCCCCTGTTTTTGCTTTGCTATCCGCTGTTATTTTTGCGGCTGATCCGGGAAGTGTTATATATGGCCATGAGCGTTTGGGCAAGAACGGAAGGAAAATTAAAATATGGAAATTTCGGAGTATGTATAAAAATGCGGATGAAATTTTTCAGAATTTTTCAGAAGAACAGAAAGAAGAATTTTACCGGGATTTTAAATTAAAGCACGATCCCAGAATTACGCCAATTGGAAATTTTTTACGAAAAAGCAGCTTAGACGAGCTTCCGCAGCTTTGGAATATCTTTTGCGGCAATTTGAGTTTTGTAGGCCCAAGGCCGATTGTAGAAAACGAGTTGGAAAAGTACGGAGCGGACGCAGACCGATTTTTAAGCGTAAAGCCGGGGTTAACCGGGTATTGGCAGGCAAACGGGCGGAATCTGATTGGGTATGAAAACGGCAGAAAAGAAATGGAACTTTATTATGTAGAAAATCAGAACGTATTGCTGGATGTAATAATATTGGTTAAAACCGTCCGCACAGTCATTCAGGGAAAGGGAGCGCAGTGATGCCGGTTCAGCCGCCTGTACGTGTATTGCAGGTATTAAACCATATGGATTATGGCGGAATTGAGGCTGTGGTAATGAATTATTATCGTTTTACAGATCAAAGCAAGGTGCAGTTTGATTTTGCCGTATCCGAAGATTCCATTTTACCGCAGAAAAATGAGATTCAAAAACGAAACGGGACAATTTATTTACTGCCCAGGGTTTCACGTTTCAGCAGATACATATCGGCATTGAAAAAGATAATCCAGGAGAATGATTATCAGATTGTGCACTGCCATTTGAATACGTTAAGTGTGTTTCCGCTACTTGCGGCATTTCTGGCAGGTACGAAGGTACGGATTTGCCATAATCATACAACGGCTCATTTCGGAGAGGGAAAGCGTACAATTGTAAAATATTTACTGCGTCCTTTTTGTAAATGCTTTGCCACAGATTACTTTGCCTGCGGCGAATATGCAGGCAGATGGATGTACGGGGACAGATGCTTTCATACGAATCGGGTTTATATCATAAAAAATGCAATCGATGTAGATAAATTCCGTTTTGATCCAAAACTCAGAAATCATATGAGGAATGAACTTGGATTAAAGGATCAATTTGTAATCGGGCATATCGGTCGATTTATGTATCAAAAAAATCATGATTTTTTAATCGATGTTTTTTATGAAGTTTACCAGAGAAAGAAAGATGCGATCTTGCTTTTGATAGGAGAAGGGGAATTAGAGGGGCAAATACGCGAAAAGGTACAACGGCTTGGAATTGCGGATGCAGTCATTTTTTTTGGCAGCTGTAAAGACACCAGCAGTTTGTATCAGGTTATGGACGTATTTTGTTTGCCAAGCTTTTATGAGGGAGTTCCAGTAGTTGCGATTGAGGCTCAGGCGAGCGGCTTGCCGGTGTTTTTTTCGGATAAGGTTTCCAATGAAGTAAAGGTTCTTGAAAACTTCGAAGCCGTTTCGCTTGAACTGCCGGCAGAGATTTGGGCGGTCAGGATATTGAAACTTTATGGAATGGAAAAACAAAGGAATACGGGATATTTTAATACAACAGACGCCGGATTTTCCATCATGGAACAAGCGGAGCATTTAGTAAATTATTATATAAATAGTTTATGAGAGAATGGGGTACGAAAGACGGAGGGGAGAGTTATATGTGATAGAGCTTAGCATAATTATTCCAGTTTATAATGTTGAATTATATTTGGATCAGTGTATCCGTTCTGTCATAAATTATAAGGAAGATAATATAGAAATTATACTGATCGATGACGGTTCCACCGACAAATCAGGGAAAATTTGTGACAAATGGGAAGCAGAAGATTCCAGAATCAAGGTTATCCATAAACCCAATGGCGGATTATCGGATGCAAGGAATACAGGAATGAAGCTTGCAAAAGGAAAATATTATTTTTTTTTGGATTCGGATGATTATATTTCGGGAAGCAGCGACTTAAAAAAAATAGTTACACATTTAATAAAAGCGAAACCGAAGCTATTGATTATAAATTCAAAAAAGGTTTATCCGGGGAACTATGACAGCAGAAGTAAATTTAATTTAGAAGAAGACAGATTTGAGGAATATAGCGTACAGGAAGCTCTTTCAAGGGGATTTTACCATGCTTGTGCATGGAATAAAATTATTTGTTCTGAAATTTTGAAAGAAAACCGTATTCAATTTCCGTATGGCAGGTTATCGGAGGATATCGAATATTGCGGATTACTTTTAGATTCTATGGATAACGTTACGGTTTATTATAAGCCAGTTTATTCCTATCGGATGCGAAAAGGTTCAATCAGTAATTCCGTCAGCAATAAACATTTGCAGGATATATATGAAATGATCCATGCCGGTATTATCCGGCAGAACAGCAATGAAATGAAGACTTTTTTATCGTATGAATATGCTGTTCTTCTTGGAATTTCCGGTTCTGCAGATCGAGTATTAGCAGAAAAGATATTAAAGCTGCGGGATTTATTAAATTATGGAACAAGAAAAAAAGTAAGGGCTGTGAATTTTGTCAGAAATATATTTGGAATCAGAATGACCAGAAGAATTTTAATTATGTTTATAGAACTAAAAAAGATTAGGAGATTAAATTGACCAGAATTACGATAAAAACAGATAAAGAGAATAAATTTCTTGTTATTCTGATATGGATAGTTGTTTGTATAGCGGCTAAGTTTATGTTGCTTGTAATTCTTCCTGAAAAATATTCCCGTGACGGTAGATCTATATTTCTGCAATCAATGACCGGATACCTAAGAGAAGATATGGGCTTTGATAACACGGCTAAAATTTTTTCAGCTATCAATAAAGTGTTTCGATTTCAGAGTTTTGAAATGTGGTCGATCTTTTTGAGTATTATTTGCAGTTTATTTTTACTTGTTTTTCTTAACAAAAGTCTGGAAAAATTGTCTTTTTCTGATTTTATATTTCTGACATGCAGCGTTTTTTTAATGAATATATATACATTTACAGTAAGTAAGGATGTGATTCAGCTTATTTTAATTTTACCAGCCGTTTATATTCTACATGGAGCATATAAAACAAATGTAAAAATTTCAGTTCTGATTGGTTCGCTTCTAATTATTGCATTTGTCTTACGGCCATATTTTTTCCTGACTGCGATTATGTTTTTTTCAGTATACCGAACTTTTCAAAATTCTTATGAACAGGAAAAGAAAAAATTTTGGCGAAATTTAATTTTTATTTTTCTGATTGGAGTTTTAGGGCTGTATGTTTTGAAAAATGTGGACGCTTTTACTTATAACCGTTTGTTGCAAACAAGAAGTGATGTGAATCAGTTTCGTATAGGTAATGTGGATGCTCAGACAGCAATTGTTAATCTTATAGATGATGATGGAACCATTATTACATTTATGTTAAATCTTGTAATAAACATGTTTCGTTTATTGTTTCCAATAGCGTTGTTACAACAGGGGTTATTGCAAATATTATTTTTGGTTTATCAGGTTAATTTGAGCAGAAAAATTTTATTGATATTTTATCATCAATCAAACAGTTCAAAAACAAGTATGCAGAATGAGAATGTCTTTATTGCTGTTTCTTTGCTCATAGCGTATTTTATTGTTGCAGCAGTATTTGAACCGGATTATGGTTCGGCAATCAGACATGAAATGATATTTTTTCCGGTAATTTATGTTGCGCTGTTTGAAGGAGAAGCTCATGTTACAAAGTAGTAAAAAGAGTATTATTATCTTTTTAGTTAATTCCGGTAATTATTTCGGAGCCGAAAAAATAAATGTGAAAATAATAAAAAAACTCCAGACGAAATATTTATTTTATTATGCGTCTCCAAAAGGATCGGTAGATAAAATTCTGAAAGAACATGATATCCGGCACATCATAATAAGTAAAATTGACCGTAAAACGATACGTAACATAGAGAAAATTTATCATCCTGATCTTATTCATGCTACAGATTATAAAACAAGTGTAATGTGTGCATTAGCGAACATAAAAACGCCGTTTATCTCACATCTTCACAGCAGTGTTCCTTGGCTGGATAAAATACATCCTTATACAATTGCATATTTACTGGCAGCAGAGAAAGCAAAAAAAATTATAACCGTTTCAGATTCAATTGAAAAAAGATATATTTTTTCCACCTTTGTTCAGAATAAATTTCAATGTATATTAAATCCTGTCTGTTCCAAAGAGATCCTTTCAAAGGCTGGCGCTGCCTCTGATAAACGATATGATATATGTTTTGTAGGAAGATTATCCGAAGAAAAACAACCATTGTTGTTTTTAGATATTATAAAAAGTCTGAAAAAAAAATATCCTAATTTAAAAACGATTATGTTAGGAGATGGAGATTTAAGAAAGAAAGTTGTTGAGAAAATAAAAAAAGAGCAGATGACAGAATATGTTTTGTGGAAAGGATTTCAAAGTAATCCTTATAAATTTATGAATCAATCAAAGATTCTGTTATTGCCGTCCAGATATGAAGGATGTCCCCTTGTAGTATTAGAAGCTTTGGTATTGGGATTACCATGCGTTGTTGCAGATGTAGGGGGACTTTCTGATATTTTAACAGATAAGTGTGGATTTTTGTGTAAAGAAAAATCATCTTATCAGAAATATTTAAGTATATTGTTGAAGCATACATCTATCTATGAAAAATATTCCGATGAATCCAGAAAAAGAGCCATGTTTTTGGAAAACAGATTTCATTATATGGAAAAAGTGGACAACTGTTATCAGCAAATTTTAGAGGAACGAGAATATGGAACAGAATGAGTTACTTAGTATTATTGTACCAGTATATAATTCGGAAAAGTATGTGAGCGTTTGTATAGAAAGTATATTAAAACAGACATATCAGAATATAGAAGTTATTTTAGTTGATGATGGATCGACGGATGAAAGCGGTAAGGTATGTGATGAGTTTGAACAGGCAGATCATAGAGTGCGGGTTTTTCACAAAAAAAACGGAGGGGTATCTTCTGCGCGTAACTTAGGAATCGAAAAATGCAGAGGGAGATATGTTACTTTTATTGATTCGGATGATTTTGTAAGTGAAGATTTTATTTTAATTATGTATCAAAATCTGCAGAATTATAATGTAGATATTTCTATTTGTAATTTTAATTATGTATATAACAATACAGTTCCGAAAAATGCGAATTTAATAATAGAGAGTGCAAAACTGTTAATAGACGATCAATTGGATTATTTTAAATATTCTTTTTTGTTTTCTTATTCATGGGGCAAATTGTATAAGAAAAATTTACTTCAGCATATATTTTTTGATTCGGATATTTATATATCAGAAGATTCTTTGTTTTTGGCAGAGGTGATAAAAAACGCTAAAAGTATTTATTATGATAAAACCCCATTGTATATGTATCGTATGCATACGGAATCTGCAATTCACACGGTCACTTTAAGAAAAAGAGAAACGATGGTTGTCGCCTGGAAAAAAATAATGGATATTCAGGAATTAAACAGTAATGCATATGGCTGGGCGGCTTTCAGATATATAGAGGTATGCCGTTGGATTGCTGCTGATTTTAGTATTACTGCTCATAAGGATATGAAAAAAATATCTATGCTGAGAAATGAAGCAAAAACAAGAAAAAATGTAATTAGTAAAGCTAAGGTAAGCATACCAAGAAAAATAATGTTGTTATTCTTTATCTATTTACCCGATTTGTATTTTGCCGTTTATAAAATGAAAAAGAGTTTAGAAACAAAATATGGGATTATAAATTCTTAGGCGCTCATAAGAAATCATGTTCTGATAAGACAGTATCTTAAATCAAAGCTATGAGAATTTGGAAATCTTATTAATTGATGAGGGAAGCCCGGATTCATGTCCTCAGATTTGTGATAGATATGCCCGTAGTGATTCCCGAATCCGAGTGTTCCGCAAACAAAACGGCGGATTAAGTAGCGCGAGAAATATAGGACTTAATTATGCACAAGGAAGGTATATATCATTTGTTGAGGGAGATGATTACATTCATCCCAAAATGATAGAATGACTGTATCAGGCATTAACTGAAACTGAGGCTGACATCAGCGGCTGTAACGCTTTGTATATAGATGAAGAAGTATTTGGAAGCTTTACTTACCAATATTAAAAAAATGAATGTTGACATGGCTGCTTGTGGATATCTATAGGATTCAAATAAAAATTGTCTATAGGAAAAAAGATTGGAGATCCCCAATGTATTTATACAGCTAAAAACAAAACAAATTTTTGGAAAAATGAGTTTTTATATGTTGTCTGGAGAAAACTCTTTAAAGTTAGTCTGATAGACCAGAAAAGGTTTGACTAATCAATCTCTATAGGTGAGGATGCTTTATTTATGGTAAATAAATGATAGGGTAAAACAAAAATTATTAGTGCTTTTTTGGGTATGCACTAAATCATATTTTAACATATATAAAATAAAAAATATATCTGTATACTAAGTAGCATTAACTTGCTTTACAAATATTTTGCTAAAAATGCATCAAAAGAAGACTGCAAAATCGTAAAAATTTTTTGTATATATATGGAGTTTTGAAATATTATTATGAAAATACTCGTTTCAATTATAGTTCCGGTTTATAATTGCCAGAATAAATTAATAAAATGCCTTAATAGCATCAGAAATCAAACAGAAAAAAATCTGGAAATTATATTAGTAGATGACGGATCTACAGATGACAGTTATTTACAGATGAAACATAGCTCTCTGAAAGATAAAAGAATCAAAGTATTGCACCAAAATAATATGGGAGTTGGTGCTGCCAGAAATCGTGCATTGATGCTAGCAAAGGGCGATTTTGTTGCATTTATTGACGCAGATGATTATGTAGAAAAAGATTACATAGAAAAACTCTATAAAGCTCTTCATAAATACAGGGCTGATATTAGCGTTTGCTATAATACTCTTCAATATGAAAATGGAAAACCTGTCCTAAAGCAAAGAATCGGAAATAAACCTCCTGTTTGTTTTTCTGTCTTTGACAATTACAGCTATATATCAGATACCTCACATGTATTGTCAACATGCGCCTTATATAAAAAAAGTATATTGGAGGATATAAGGTTTCATACGGATTTATATGTTGGAGAAGATACGTTATTTTTTGCTGAAGCCGCAAAAAAGAGCAAAAAAATTGTCCGTATCTATGAACAGCTATACCACTATGTTTTGTATTCTGAATCAGCATTTCACGGCGCGTTTACCAAAAAGAAGCTTACGGAACTTACTGCGTGGGAACAAGTATGCGATTTATTTAAGGATAATTATAATGTATACGAATCTGCAAAATGTGCTTTTACAATTCGTTGTTATATCATGATAAAAAGTTATTACAATAATCCGGAATTTAAAGAAAATTTTTATAAAGATGTATTGAAAAAATACCGCAAAAATTTAATATGGTTTTATCGTTCAAAAGAAACTTCATTTTATAAAAAAGTATTTCGTACATTGTTTGCTATATGTCCATTCATATGTTTGTTAGATAAGAGAAGTTAATTTTTTCGTAAAAAGGAACCTTGGAGGGAGTAATGGAAAAGGATAAAATATCGGTCATTGTACCGATTTATAATATTGAAAAATACATTTACAGATGTATCAACAGTATTTTGAATCAAACATATGAAAATCTGGAAATTATATTAGTAAATGATGGAAGTACTGATATGTGTCCAAAAATATGTGATGAATATCAAAAACGTGATTCTCGTATTTGTGTAATACATAAAGAAAATGGCGGATTAAGCAGTGCGAGGAATGCCGGATTAGATGTGGCACATGGAGAATATATTGCGTTTATCGATGGAGACGATTATATCGATCCACATATGCTGGAGAATTTGTATTTTGAATTAATCAAAAGTCAGGCGGATTTTTCTGTCTGTAATGTGCAGTATGTAGATGAATATGGGGAAAAATTGATACAATATCCGGATGATTATTTGAAGTATGAGGTATTAGACGCCAATGAGGTATTTTTAAAATCGTTAGAACAGTACGGATATTATTTGGTAGTTGTTTGGAATAAGCTGTATAAAAGAGCTCTGTGGAATAAGTATCGGTTTCCGGAGACAAGGTATCATGAAGATGAGTTTTCTTTTCATCCTGTTTTAGAGCAATGTAAGAAAATTGTATGTATAAAGGAAGCCTGTTATTTTTATGTCCAGCATGAAGGAAGTATTATGTCCATCCCGTCGATTACAAAAATATTTGACGCTTTGGAAGCGTTTATAGAAAGAATGCAGTTCTTTCAAAAAAGTCAAATGACAGATTGCCTGGTCATACAGGATATAAAAACTTTTTGGTTCATTCAGGAAGGGTATCGGCTTTGTAAATCCAAACAGGACAGGATACAGTATCAAAGGATAAAAAATAGATATTATGAACTACATAATTATATAATTAGAAATTATGATTATCCAAAAAGAGCAAGAATAAAAATTGCCATATTTCGTTTCTTTCCTTGTTCTAAAAAATTATATAGGGTAATAAAACCAGTTCTGAAAACGTTAAAGTATCAGATAATACGATTTGCTGTTACATATAAAGCTTATCGGTTTCGTCCTGAAAATTCCAGACAAAAGCGTATTTGGTTTATTTCAACGCCGACGCACGGTAATCTGGGAGATCAGGCAATTGTATACGCACAGTATAATTTATTGAAAGAAATCGGCATTCATAAAAATATCATAGAAATAACCCGCAGCGCTTACGAAAATCTGCGCAATAAGCTTGAGAAAATAATTCGGCCGGAGGATCTGATTCTTATCGACGGGGGAGGAAATTTAGGAACGCTTTGGATTGAGGAAGAAAAAAAGATGCGCGATATTGTATGCCGTTTTCTTCAAAATCCGATTTTTATTTTTCCCCAAACTGCATTTTATAAAGACGATAAGTACGGGCGGCAGGAACTGAAAAATTCGGCAGCGGTATACAATAAGCATCCGAATCTGACCATTTTTTGCAGGGACAGCGTTACATTTCAACTGGTACAAAGCGAGTTTAATTCTGTCAAATCCATTTATACGCCGGATATGGTTCCGTTTATCCGGAACGCAGAAAAAGAAACGCGTCGAAACGGGATTTTGCTTTGTCTGCGAGACGATTTGGAATCGGTACACAAAAAAGCATTTAAGAGTGAACTTATTGCCCGGCTGACGGCGAGAGGTTTTTCTGTCCGGGAGATATCCACACTGGTTGGGAAAAAGGTAATAAAAGCGACGCGTAAGCGGGAGCTTAGAAAAAAATGGAACGAAATTTCTGCGGCAGAGTTAGTCATTACGGATCGGCTGCATGGAATGATTTTTGCCGCGATTACAGGAACACCCTGTCTGGCTCTCGATAATATCAGCCATAAGGTACGGGACGGTTACGAATGGCTGAAGTATCTGCCGTATCTTGCGTTTTGTGAAGGAACAGCAGAAGAAATTGCCGTTAAAGCGGAAGCCCAGATCAAAAAGAGACGACGCTTTTACTATGATCGAACCCCATTAGAGCCTTATTATGAAAAAATAAAGAAAGAAGTTCAGGATGCATTTGAAAAATGAAAAATGGCAAACTATGTTTAATTTGGTCAGCGGTATATTGGCAATGGCGGTCAATCTGGGAATCCAGTTTTTTCTTTCAGGTTATATTGTAGAAAATCTGGGAGAAGAAGCCAATGGATTTACGCAGTTGGCTAATAATTTTGTGTCGTACGCAACTCTAATCACCCTGGCGTTTAATTCGATGGCCAGCCGGTTTATGGCGATACAGTATCATCAGGGAAAAAAAGAAAAAGTGAAAGTATATTATTCTTCCGTGTTAATATGCAATTTTTTACTTTGTGTCGGTTTGATACCCATTGCAATTGGTATTGTTCGCAACCTTGAACGCTTGATTGTGATTGAACAGGCAAATCTTTTAGACGTAAAAATACTGTTTGGCTGTGTGTTTCTTAATTTTTTTGCCAGTCTGCTGGTTTCGGTAGCCAGTATGTCGATGTTTGTGACAAATACGGTTTATTATCAGAACTTGATTCAATTGCTCCGATATGTGCTGAATGGAATTTTATTGCTCTGTGCGTTTTCATTTTGTCCGCCAAAGATATATTATGTTTCCTTTATCGCAATGATATTAACCGTAGCGTCCTATCCGGTATTTAGAGTAATCCAGTCGAAACTGATGCCGGAATTGAAGTTTTGCATCCGGGATTTTAAAGGGTACGCGGTTCAGGAAATGTTTGCCTCCGGTATCTGGAATACGGTAAATCAATGCGGCCATATGTTAATGACAGGCCTGGATCTTTTGCTTGCCAATCTGTTTATCAGCCCTGCTTCGATGGGATTGTTGTCGGTTGCCAAAACCATACCGAACGCCATCATTAATCTGGCCGGAATTTTAAATACAAATTTTGCCCCGGCTGTTACAATAAACTGGGCGCGGGGGGAAAAGGATGTGACGTTAAGGCAGCTCCGGAGTAGTATGAAGATATCAAGCGTGCTGGTTTCTATTTCAATTATGACGTTTATTTCCTATGGAGTGCAGTTTTATTCGCTTTGGATGCCGACGCTTGATGCGAAAAAGCTCACGATTTTGTCGTTTCTTACCTGTATGGCGTTTATTCCATGGGCAGGGCCGCAGGCGCTTTATAATGTTTTTACGGCTGCAAATCGCCTGAAAGTAAACTCAATTGCCTTTACGGTAACGGGAGTTATCAATGTAGCGGTTGTATACGGTTGTTTGAAGTATACGCAGATGGGCGTGTTTGCCATTGCAGGGACAAGTTCTGTACTTACGGTTATCCGCAATCTTATCATCACCGCTCCGTATATAGCGAAGCTTCTTGGTTTAAAATGGTATGAATTTTACCGGGATGTGTGGACATCTTTGGCTTGCTGTATGATTAACCTCGCGGCTTCGTTTTTGGTTAAATGTATTTATATGCCGCATAGCTGGATTTCACTTGTATTCTGCGTTTTTGGGACATGCCTGATTACATTTACAGCGGATTTGTTTTTTATTCTGGATAAAGATGAGAGGGCGAAGTTAAAGGAAAAGCTGAAAGGAGTCAAAATTCATGGATAAAGTAAAGAAACTGATTTTGTTTTCTATTCCAATGTCTGTCTGTAATTTTCGTTGCCATTACTGTTATCTTTCGCAGAGAGAGGAAAGCTATCAGGGAATACATCCCGTTATGGCGTATACGCCCGAACAGGTTGCAAAAGCTTTGACCATAAACCGGGTTGGCGGGAAAGCGTATATGAATTTCTGTGCGGATGGGGAAACGCTTCTGGTGAAAAATATAGATTTATACATCAAACTCCTTGTAGAAGAAGGACATTATGCTGAAATTGTAACAAACCTTACGGTTACGCCTGTGTTGGAAAAAATTTTGTCGTGGGACAGGGAATTGTTAAAACGGGTAGAATTTAAGTGCTCTTTTCATTATCTGGAGCTGAAAAAGAAAAACCTGCTTTCTGTTTTTGCAGAAAATGTAAATAAAATCTGGGAGGCGGGAGCGTCCGCAAATATCGAAATTACACCGAACGATGAATTGATACCGTATTTGGATGAAGTAAAGGCGTATTCCAAACTACATTTTGGGGCATTGCCGCACCTTACAATTGCAAGGGATGACCGTACTAGAAAAATTGATTATCTGACCGGTCTGCCGATGCAGGAATACGATGTGGTATGGTCACAGTTCGATTCTGATTTCTGGAATTATAAAAAGAGTATATTTGGAAAGAAACAAAGAGGGTTTTGTTATGCGGGCATGTGGTCTGTTTATGTTAATTTGTCTACAGGTATAGCAAGGCAATGCTATTGCGGGGAAATATTGGGCGATATCTTTAAAGATCCGCTGGCGCCGCTGCCGCAAAAACCAATTGGCAAATGCCCGCTGGCGCATTGCTATAACGGTCATATGTTATTAAAGCTTGGTCTTGCGCCGGACGGGGACTGTGATGCTTTAAACGAAGGTTATGGAGATATCCGGAACCGTAAGATGCCAGACGGCCGGGAATGGCTTGTACCGGAACTTCTGGCATTTTTTAACAGCAGGTGCGGCGAAAGTAATAAACAACTGACAAAAGCAGAAAAAAGAAGGATTCTGATAGCAGCGCCTTGGAAACGTATTTTAAGAAAGGTAAAAAAGGGTTATCATAAATTGATACCAGAAAAAAGGGGACGGCATGATTCAGATAATTGCTGATACGGTAAAAAATCTGATCTTAAATCATTATAGAGAGGCCTTTTTGTTTGGGGCGGTTCTTTGCGGGATTTACCGGTGGACGGAAAAGAAAAGCATTGTGCGTAGAAATTGGAAAAAGTATATGGCAATATTTCTTTTTGGAATCTATGTTTATTTTTTATTTTCACTCACAATATTATCCCGGTCAGGTACATATACTTCTGAACTTAATCTGATTCCATTTTTATCTTTTCAGAAATCAGAATGGGATAGAATGTACTTTTATACAAATGTAATATTGTTTTTTCCAATGCCCGTATTTTTATATGTCCTTTTTCCTGTGTTCCGAAGCTTCAGGAAGAGCATAATGCTTGGCTTTTTGGTTAGTGCAGGTGTTGAAATAACACAATTTTTATTTCACTGCGGATGGTGCGATATAGACGATGTATTATCCAATACCTTTGGCGTGGCTTTGGGATGGCTTTGTATCTGGCATTATAGCTGCAGGTTTCCAGGAAATGAAGAAAAACATGCAGAGGAGGTTTCATTTTCAAGTGATGACAAAAAATAAATATTTTAATCGAAAAGAAAGCATAATATGTTTATTTATGGCAATCTTATTTGTTTTTACAAATTCTATTTCCACATCGCCATTATATAGATTGACGGATAGATTAAATGATTCTTATATATTTCAAATTATTGGAAAGTATTGGAATGGTAACCAGATTCCATACGTGAACTTATTTGACCACAAGGGGCCTTTGATATTTTTTATAAATGCAATTGGATATAAGATTACAGGCAACAGATATGGCGTTTTTCTTATTCAGATAGCTTTCATGTATATTACTATTGTATTTACTTTTAGAATGTTTCGGGATGTATTCCAGAATCATATTGCTTTTATCTTAACTGTAATATCATTGGTTGGAATATCACCATTATACCAGGATGGAAACTTAACAGAAGAATACATTTTACCATTTTTAATGATGTCATTTTATTTTTTCGAAAAATGGACAACCCAATTATCCGAGGGCTATAGCAGACATAAAACAATAGCTGCGTTTACATATGGGCTTACGTTCGGCGTTGCAGTAATGACAAGAATTACCAACGCGATTGGGATATGTTTTATTGTGTTATTTGTCATGATTATTCTTATAAAAAATCAGGAATGGAAAAATTTATTTCAAAATATGGGTTCCTTTATTGCCGGATGTCTGTTAATTCTATTGCCGTTTATTATTTATTTTCAGATGCATGGAATTTTGCAGGAAATGTGGTTTGGTACAATTGGATTCAACATAGAATATTTAATAAATTCGACTAATTTTGTGAAACATACCTCACTTTTAAGACGTATTTATTCTTTTTTGCTTGCTTATAGCAGTTATTTTATGGCTTTTGCCGGGATATATGTTGTAACAAAAAAGAAGAGCAGGTTTATTGGAATATTTATGATAACAACATCTGCAGTGACGACTTTTATGTTAGCGACAGGAAGAAATTATGAGCATTATTATATGATATGTCTGCCATATCTTGTACTTAGCATAATTGAACTGAAAAAAGCGCTTCATCTAAATACGAAGTTTATATGGAAACTAAATGCCAGGAAAATCATAATGATATGTCTTGTTCCATGCCTGCTTACTGGCATGATATATCTGATAAGGTTATACAGAGTGTTTTCTATGCCGGAAAGCGATTCGGATGCGATATATGAAGTAATGCTTCCGGTACAGGAAAACGACAGTTTTGTTGCCTGGGATTTTTCTCCATACCTCTATTTAAAATATGATATAGAGCCGTGTTATAAATATTTTATATTACAACCAAGCCAGGGAAATATGAGTAAAAAACTGGAAAGCGATATCTACAAAACATTTGAAAACGGAAATGCGAAATGGATTTTAGTTAAAGACGGAACACAGGATAAGATTCAAGATATTTTAGACGAGCGGTATGATATTATAAAGCGAGTTCAGGGGAATAACGGAGAACTTTTGCTTTATTCCCTGCATAGCCGGTAACAGCACATCGAACCGTATCTACTGCTGCATCCAGACAGGAATTAGAGTTGTGGGCTTGCGCCCTGGAAATGGGTTTTAAGAAAAATGCAAGACGGTTGATTTTTCGTCTCCATCTTAGTATAATGTGGACATGGCAAAATGATGGAGATAAAGGAGAAAAACAATGACGCTGTATGAAGAATTGGTCGCCAGGGGACTGATTGCCCAGGTGACGGATGAAGAGGAGATTAAAGAACTGATCAATCATGGAAAAGCCGTATTTTATATTGGCTTTGACCCGACGGCGGACAGCCTGCATGTCGGACATTTTATGGCTTTGTGCCTGATGAAACGACTGCAGATGGCAGGAAACAAGCCGATTGCCCTGATTGGCGGCGGAACCGGGATGGTAGGCGATCCGTCCGGCCGCACGGATATGCGCCAGATGATGACGCCGGAAATCATAAAACACAACTGTGACTGCTTTAAGGAGCAGATGAGCCGTTTTATAGATTTTTCCGATGACAAAGCGTTAATGGTCAACAATGCGGACTGGCTGATGGACTTAAATTATATTGAAGTGCTGCGGGAAGTAGGGCCTCATTTTTCCGTAAACCGTATGCTTACGGCGGAGTGCTACAAGCAGCGTATGGAAAAGGGACTGAGTTTTTTAGAGTTTAACTATATGATTATGCAAAGCTATGATTTTTACATCCTCTTCCAGAAATACGGCTGTAATATGCAGTTTGGCGGCGACGACCAGTGGAGCAATATGTTAGGCGGTACGGAATTGATCCGCCGCAAACTAGGTAAGGATGCGTATGCAATGACCATCAACCTGCTGTTGAACTCTGAAGGGAAGAAAATGGGCAAAACGCAGTCCGGCGCCGTATGGCTGGATGCGAAAAAGACGTCCCCGTATGAATTTTACCAGTACTGGAGAAACGTGTCCGACGCGGACGTTTTAAAATGTATAAAAATGCTTACGTTCCTTCCTTTAGAAGAGATTGAAGCAATGGAATCATGGGAAGGAAGCCAGTTAAACCGTGCAAAGGAAATTCTTGCGTTTGAACTGACAAACTTAATCCACGGCGAAGAAGAGGCAAAAAAAGCAGAAGAAAGCGCAAAGGCGCTGTTTTCCGGCGGCAATGCGGCGGATATGCCGACGGCAGTGATTACGGAAGCGGATTTGCGTGACGGAAGCATTGATATTTTGGGCTTGCTGGTCAGTTCTTCACTTGCGTCTTCCAGAGCCGAAGCGCGCCGGAATGTAGAACAGGGCGGCGTTACCGTAAACGGCGAAAAGGTCGATGATATCCGCAAGTCCTATACGCCGGATGAAATCAAAGCCGGTGATTTTATTTTAAAACGTGGAAAGAAAAAATTCTGCAAAGTAATATTCCAGTAAAATTTTATATGATTTTACTACGTTTGAATGGGCTTAATTAGAATTAAGTTTGAAAAAGGTCTGTCGCATTAAGAAATACAACTACAAGATATGGTATCATTTCTATTTACAAAATCTTGTATATTTACTACTTAATGCGACAGACCCTTTTCTTTAAACCGCCTGATTACTTTTTTCTGGTTTGGGGAGTTGAAAGAGATTTTATAATATAGCCTTTTCAGGGAATATACCCAAAATTAAAATTTGGAATTTTCATAATGATAGGGAATACTTGTACCCACGATCACATCTTCAATTTTATTTAAGATAAGCCAATCGTCCATATTTCCTTGGTGTTCGAAACTAAGGGGCGATATTTTTTGAACATTTTCAAATTCTACTAAACACAAGCATTTCTTATGCCATCGTGTTTGCTGTTTTTCAGATAAATTTAATTTATTTTGATTATTTTCCAGTATCTTTGTAATTTCATCATCATTTAACTTCACATAGTTTTGAACTGTCTTTACAACTGCTGTCGCTGTTATTGAGGCGCTTCCTTTTTCCATGAAATAAAGACGCTCTCCTTCAAAAACCCGGCTGTGCGGTATCTTTCTGCCCGCGGCGCCGCGAACAACCATACTCTTTGTTCCTGCAAGTATTTTGTCTAATACTTTTTCTCCTCGTTTTCCTGCATTATCACAATAAACCAAATGTATCATTTTCTAGTCCTCCTCTATAATTGGTATCTCTATTTGACTTAAATAATTTGTACTGTAAGTGTTGCCGTCACTATACCATTCTAATTCCGGACAAGGCGCGTGCCGGAAAGGATATTTTACCATCCATTCTTCATGCAGATATTTCCAGCCCTTTTGAATAGACTGGGGTATCACGCCAATACAGTCAAATATCGCCCAGGTCGTTTCCGGCGTCACAATTTCTTTAAATCCGTCCGGCAAATCCACATCGGATAGCACCATAATAGAATATTCTATTTCCTTGGAATTATGATCATGATAACCAAACATTCCAAACATACCTTTGGGAGTTCCTCTATCCAAAGATATTAAATTTGGATAGATACCGTTTTTTTGGCATTCGCCCCAAAATTCAGGTATTTTTAAAAAATGCTCATTGTTTACACATGAAATTCGGGTGCTTTTTCCAATAAAACGTAAACTTGGTTTTCGCTCTAATTTCCATGAATATTTTTGTTTATCAGTAATTTGCATTTTAGGCAGAACAGCTAATGTAAAGCCTTTATCCCGCGCTTCTTTGGGGGAAACGCCATGAAATTGCTGAAATGCTTTTGTAAATGAGGTTGGCGAATCATAGCCATATTTATAACTTATATCTACAATACGTAAATTCGTACTCTTGACGTCATAACCGGCTAAGGTTAATTTTCTGGAACGGATATATTCTGCAAAGCTGATACCGTTCATATAAGAAAACACTTTTTGAAAAAAGTCAAAGGAGCAGCCTGCCAATTTGGCTATTTCATCATTGTTAATAGGTTCTTCGTTCCGTTGTAGATGGGTTTCAACATAATCAATAATTCTTTGTAGTTTTTCATTCCACTCCATAGATGTATCATTCTCCTTTCTAGTACTACAGCGAACTTTTGATGGCCTGTGCCCTCTTTTTCTGATATAATAAAAGAA
>OFGX01000119.1_pt1 | contig 65310 bp, 64 predicted proteins | sample 1521831 | NCBI WGS metagenome assembly OFGX01 (sample SAMEA3504080, study PRJEB24116) | mouse gut metagenome | biome: mouse gut; feature: mouse-associated habitat; material: faeces | place: Denmark | collected 2011 | reverse complement strand
CAGATGGAATTAGATAGTCATTTAAACAGATGGAATTAGATCATCATTTAAACAGCTGTGAATTAGATCATCATTTAACAGATGGAATTAGATCATCATTTGACAGTTGTGAATTTGATAGTCATTTAAACTGATGGAATTAGATCATCATTTAACAGATGTGAATTAGATCATCATTTGACAGTTGTGAATTTGATAGTCATTTAAACTGATCAAACAACAAATATTGAAGTATCAAAAACAGCAATCAAATACAGATCAAACAACAAATATTGAAGTATCAAAAATAGCAATCAAATATAGATCAAACAACAGATGTTGATTCATCAAAAACAGCAATCAAATACAGATCAAACAACAGATGTTGATTCATCAAAAACAGCAATCAAATACAGCAATCAAAAACAGCAATCAAATACAGATCAAACAACAGATGTTGATTCATCAAAAACAGCAATCAAATACAGATCAAACAACAGATGTTGATTCATCAAAAACAGCAATCAAATACAGATCAAACAACAGATGTTGATTCATCAAAAATAGCTATTGAAATAGAGTTTATTAGATGAAAGAGACGGCTGAAGACGAGCAGTAAGTACTATTTGCGCAAGTCTAGCCGCGTACGCGGCTAGACTTGCTGGTGAAGAGAAACGTACTGGATGTATAACAGAGCATGAATTAACTCATTATTACAATCTTCAATATATTTTTGATTTTTTAAAGTGAATTTTAGTATCATTACATGTTTGAATACGAGTTTCATTTGCCAATTCAAGTAAACAAATCAAATTTGAAAACTTATTTATATAATTTCTATTATTTCTATTTCACTATCTTATTTTTTTTCAAATCAACTTAATAAAAAAATATATAATATTTTTGTTTACTTCGATTGGTCTATGTCTTCTTATTCCGTTTCTTCTGGGAGGAGAGGGGGTGTTATTAAAAATTGGTCTAGTAAACGAAGTAAACAAAATTGCTAAAAATCTGTTTACTTCGTTTACTTTACCGTGAAACATTGGTATATACCACATACGCAACCCCTTGTGACACAAGGGATTGGGAGAGTTTCATAGTTAGTTAATTTTTTTAACGAAGTAAACAGATTTTTTGTTTACTTTGTTTACTTTGTTTACTTCGTTGTTTACTTCATTTTGTTTCTGATTACTAAAAACGTTTTGATCCTACTGCCACAACAGGTTTGACATATATTTAATTTATTAAATAACAAAAACGAAGTAAACAAAATTGCTTAAAATTTGTTTACTTCGTTGCGGTTTTTATCACTATTTCTCTGCTTACTAATTATCAGTTTGTGAATGTTTTTAAATATCGAATCATATTTTATTAATTTTTCAAACGAAGTAAACAGATTTTAACGAAGTAAACAGATTTTTCACAAAGTTTTGTTTACTTGGATGTTTCACGCATATATATCGATAATCATGCGATTGTTACACATGTGAAAAATTGCTAAATACATATACTTTTTCATTAATTTTAGACCAATATTGGTCCAAGTAAACAAAAATTACGCACGTTATCATCGATTGGGTTTGTACTGTGAAGATTGTGAAATTACCGTGAATACTGTCATATCAGTATTTTGGTTCGTTTCACATGCGAATGTGTGTTCAAAACCGATAAGCTTGTGAAATAAAAGCATGTTAAAAATCATATAATTTATTTGATTTTTGGTGGTCAAGTAAACAAAACATGTCTACTTTGTTTACTTGAATAGTTGATTTTTAGTAAAAATATTAGACCAATTATTGCTGTGTTCGGTCTTGACGATTGCTATATTGAAGATATATACTCGTATCATAGTAATATGAATTATTAGTGAATTGTGTGTACTACACATGTGTTGGCAATACATATGTAAGATTGAAAGGAATAGTATAAATGAAGAAACGATTTACAACCACTATAGACGATGAAATTATCAAGAAATTGAAGATTCAAGCGGTTATTGAGAGCAATACTGCAGCCAACGTAATCGAAGAGGCTATTCAATATTATGTAGATACGCATTCAAATAAGGATTAGATAATAAAAAAAGAATCAAGTAATTTACTTGATTCTCTACCTCATTTTATTCTATTTGAAAGGAGCATATTAAAATGCCTGATATAATTTTACCACCATTGGTAAGAAAATCAAAATTCGAAAATATCAGTATTAAATCGGTCCGACCTGCAAAAATAAATATTACGTTATATGACGATCCAAAATATCCTGTTTATTATGTGGAAAGCAGTGGCAATGCTAAGCGTTTGGTCGGATATCATGATCCAAAAACAGGATTATTTGTTACGAATGAAAGTCTCCATGATCAAAATGCAGTTAAAGTAAAGAATGCAAAATTGCAAAACAAATCAAATATTGCAGCTATTACTTCGGTCATTGGTAGTTTGCATTATAAACTATATGATTATGCGATCAAGAAACTAGAGCCATATATTGAGCTGATGAATCAAAAACGTGCAAAGGATCAAAATAAATATGATTCACTATATAAGAAACCGGAAATAATAGCAGAAGAATTGCTAGATTACGTCAATGACACTGGTCGCTTTATGGCCGATATTTATAAGCAAATTAGATATTTCGATGATCGTAGTTTACCGGATTTAGATGATCGTATTTTGTATAAAGATGGTAATGCATCGACTATTGCATCTACTGCTCGTTTGAATATTTTAGATCCTAAAAATCAAATATTAACAGATGATCAAAAAAGTCTAGTTGAGAAGTTTTTAACGGTCTTTTTTGATGATTATAATATGAAGACATTTTCATGGATGATGGGCGCAGTGCTTTTAAACATCCCTATCTGGGATGAAAGAATATCGCGTTATTTTCTAATTTATAGCGAAGCTGGTGGCGTTGGCAAATCCACTTTGATGCAAATTATGATTGATGGATTGCTTACTAATACATATGCTGAAAACACACCAGAGTTTGATAAGTATTTCTTGCTTGGAGATCGATTTGCTAGTTCTAGCATGACGCATAAGCGTTTAGCCGTGTATGATGAAGCTGTGTTTAATGGTCCTCGTGAAAAAGAGAAAATGCATGATTTATCAGGCTTAAATGATGCTGCAATCAAGACATTTGCTACTAGCGGACGTTTAAATGTAGAAGGCAAGTATAAAGATGCACGAATTGAAAATTACTATAACATTCACGTTATTCTTACTAATTTCTTGCCTCAAATTGAGTATAATCGAACTGATCTAAGACGCAGATTTATTGATTGTATGCTTAAGCCTACTAGTATGCAGGAAAAAGCTAAGCAATTAGGTAATAAAACAATAGCCGAATTGGTGGATTATGTACGTGATAATGCTCAAGCGTTTGCTAACTATTTTGCGAATACGTTTATGAAGAATCCTAAACGTTTTATTGATTATATGTACACAGCCGTTGATATTAAGAAAACAGAAGATGAAACTACTGCTGAATATCACAAGTCACTTGAATCGGAACATGATCAATTAAAGAAATTATCCGCGTTTGAATTATTTAGTTCCTTAGCTAAAAAGAATAATATTGATATTAGTAATTTGCTATCGGATATTAAATTAGCTATGCCAAAGAAAAACGAATTAAGCAAATATAATACAGCTGTTGTTAAGTATACAAATCCAAACAATAAAGATTTGCATTTTGAAATAGATTATCAAACTAAAAATATTTATTTGTACATTAATTCGAGCCGCAACGTATTTACTAAGTATGCAAACTTAGCATTTAGACAAGATTTGTTATCGTTATATGATACTATGACTAAGTTCAGGCAACGTGTGGTTAAAATACGATTGAATACACTTTGATACAAAAAAAAGACTAGGAATATTCCTAGTCTTTTATTTTTTCCCATTTAACAGGTTTTACTAGCTTGTAGTATGTGATGATTGCTATTCGTTTAGGCACAACTTGATATATTTTGCCTTCTTTAGTTAATTTCACATCTGCAACGGTAATAGTTGGTTTGCGTGACTTTGTACTATTTACATATCTCATTGTTATTTGATTATCGCTAAACCTTTCAACGGTTTGATTTTCATATTTTACATATACTGATTCATTTTTAATCGTATCTGTGTCGATATCTTTATCTGGGTTTTTATATGCATTCCATGCTGCGTTGTCTTTAACGGATATTACTTTTCTGTAATTCCTAACTGTTACATATCTGTTTGATTTACGATTAATAATTGCTGAATGAATTTGCTCATCGACTTGATTTTGCTCATTAAACCAATTAAATACAATCATATATAAGCTTGCACATACTAATATGGAAATGAAGGATGAAATCAATAGATTAATTCCTATTGGTACTTCTTTATCATTCAGAAATATAAGTATAATTTTCAGTAAACAAGCACTTATCACAAACGGCGTTAATAATGTAATCAGTTGTACAAAACTATTCGTATAAAAATTGGTTGGCGCTTTTATCGGCCATAATCGTATTATATTTGAAATACTCAACATTATTTTTCAAATCATCCCTATATTATTTTATTTGATTCTGCATTATGAATTGTATGATGCATTGACTACTATAATAAATAGCTATTATATTTGAATATATGTTTGCATAATATATTGTTTCAAAATGCTGTATTATTAATGCATCTTACACAATTGAACATGATTATCAATATGAATTATATCATATATCTTTGTGAACCTTATGCTTGTTTTGTATATTCAATCATTATTGTCAAGTACTCAAATATATTATTCATGGGATTAACGTTGATTGTATAGCTGAATTTGTCAAGCATTTATATGTTGTGTTTTTAGTGCTATAAATGATGTTGCCGGATAAAAAGCAGATCAAATTGAATAAATTATATCTTATATACTGTGGCCTTTACGTTGGTACCAGTACCATATGATGGAATTCAATATGCAATGGATCATATTCAATATGAAATCGATATGTCACATGATAGGAAGAGCATAAGAATGAAAACGATGCTAAAATGGAAGATATTGTTGATGTATTAGTGCTGTCAAGTGACACAAATACATACGCATTTGTGTTATATCTATGGGGGTCATTCTGACCCCACACCCCATTTTATTTATGATTGAGAATTAGTACTGGTTTTTCACTAACTTTGAAAACCAGTATTAAATCAAGTAGCTATTTAAGCACAAAAAAATAAACGTGAATGATACTTATATTCACGTTGTAAAACAAAATCTAAAAATTAAAATAGAAAAGAGAAAGAGAAAATGAAACAAATTATTTTATCAACATTAGAACTTAATATGAAGGAAGTTAAGTATCGATATATTGGACAAGAGAATGGAACACCTATTAAAATTAGAACTAATAAATCAAGAACATTAGGGTTAACAGCATATGAAATGAAAGATTTGGCTAGCACATTGCCCGAAATTGCATCATCTAATTATGTTTGTGTTTCTTCAGAAGAAGATAAAGCACTTGATATTATTGATTATGCCTTGGCTGAAGCTTATATTCATGATGCGATTGAAGTGTTAATTGATAACATTAATAATCAAACATGGATTGATGGACATGTAACATTAGGTAAAAATGGTCTGAATATTGCTAAATATCCATTTTCAGGTATATATTATGGTGATCTTGTTGAACTAGACGTTACAATTATGTATGCATTTGATACTAAACTATCACCTATCACTACATATATTGGCAATGACATCTATGATGGACCAATGCATATTGATAGTACAGAAGATGAAAGAAATAAGCAATTGCAAAATCAGATTACTAAAACAAATGAAATGAAAGATTCAGAAAAGTGAATAGATCTCAAAAACGAAAAATAGAACGTAAAAGAAATATAAATGTACTTATTACTACTATAAGTTTAAATGCAATACTTATGATTATTGTATTGGGGGTAACAATGGCATTATGATAAATTTAGAAAGAAGAAGATTATTATGTATGATGAATTTAGACACGCAAAAACAAGACATGGAAAAATACTAGCTTTTGTTTGGTGTACTTTTAAATTACTATGCTATATTGCATTTTGGGTAATATTTGGTGTTTTAGCAATTATTGTGGGTTGTTTAGCTAGTGATCCGGATACAAAGATTAAACGAGATCCAAAGCCAAAAACTGTCACTAGATACGTTCCAATTTATAAGCATGACGATCGTTGGTAGTCTATCTATTAAATTCGGGAATCCTTTCTTATAATTAAATAGAAGAAAGGAAATAACAATGCACAAATCATATCATATTGGAACATTTATCCTAATAATTATTAATGTTGGTTTTGGTCTAATGCTAATGGCTCATAATTTTGATTTGTTTTATTTATGGACATGGGGCGCTAGCAGTGCTAATCATCCAGCAATTCAAAGTTTAAGTATATTTCCGCCCTTTTGCTTGGGCAATTTCTCGTCAGGAATAATGATCAAAGCCATTAGTGGTACAACATTACTTATTATTAGGTCTATTTATGCTAGTTTTTTACATTTTTCATTATTGCACTTAGCAAGTAATATGTACGCCCTATATTATCTAGGATATATGTTTGAAGATTTAAATTATCCCGGTTTATTGATTCCTGTATATTTAATAACTGGATCTATTTCTATGCTATCAGCAGGATATTATAATCCAAACACATTAACAGCTGGTGCTAGTGGTGCAATTTTTGGCATTATGGGAGTAATGATTATTATGGCTATTAAAGCACGAATATTACTCCATTTTGATAAATTAGATAATCAAACTGCAATGCAATTGTCTGATGCTGGATCAAGTACATGGATTGCAGTTATTCAAAATTTAATCATTACGTTTACAAATCCAACTATTTCAATTCCTGGACATATTGGTGGTCTTGTTGCTGGCTTATGTTTGGGATTAATAATTCCAATTAGAAGAGCTGATTAACAAAGCATTTGTTGCTTTGTTTTTTTTGTACAATCGCTTAATATCAGGTGGTTATGCAATATTGTCAAGTCTTTACAAAAAGTGTATACTAAGTTAGTAAAGTATTTGAAAGAAGGAAAAACGTATGACTAAATTTACAGTAAAAACAGTATTTCCTGTAGATGAGAATGTAGAAGATAAAACATATGTATCTAATAAACGAACAGAACTTGCAAACGACGTGGAAACAGCAGATGTTATTGATATGTATAAGCATTATACGAATAGTGGATATGATGTGAATACAAAATTTAAAGTTCCTGATGTTGATGAAAACGGATCAGATATTGAATCAGATCCGTTTGAAATGGCTAAGGAATTAACAACGCAAGGTATTGATTACAAAGCATCATTAAAATTAGACGTTAAAGGCGCATATGATGACGTATTGCAAGCAATACATATGATTGAATCATCAGGATTTGATTTAGTTGTTGATGTGAAGTTGAAGATTAATGATGAAACAGGTATTAATATTGATGATAATGGCACATGGATTGATCAAGATGCAGTATTCAAAGTAACGCCAAAAGCAAATTCAATTGATATTAATGATTTAAAAGGATTATACGATTCATTATCAAATGATGGCTATGATGTAAGTATTGATTTAAAGCCTAAAGCTGATAAAGAAGATGATCCTAGCGATAGCTTTGCAAAGCAATTATCAGTATATCCAGATGGAACTGAGATTGATTTTGCGTTGAAGCAAGCTGAAGAATAGTAATAGGTCACGGATAATTCCGTGATTTTTTTAAGGAGTTTTTTATGTTTTTAGATGATTCAAGATGGGAATCATATGCGAAGAATTTTCCACGTAGCAAACGACGAGCTAAGTTTATTGCATTTGAAGGAATTGATGGTAGTGGTAAAAGCACTATTATTAATAAAGTAGCGAATGAATTAAAGCAATCAGGATATTCAGTACTCGTTAATCAAGAACCAGGAACTACACCTATGGGAAATAAATTGCGTAAATTGCTTAAAACAGATATTCCCCGTGCAAAACGTACGGAATTATTTATTCAAGAAGCATGTCGTGTTGACATTATAGAAACGCGTATTATTCCTAATTTATATAATTACGATTTTATTTTAAATGATCGATACACTGATAGTACAATTGCCTATCAAGGTGCAGGCAATGGAAATGATTTAGGACTGATTAATGAGTTGAATATTTTAGCCACGAGAGAAATAAAGCCTGATCTTACATTTTTTATTGATACTGATTTGCAATTAGCAAATAAACGTAGTAAAAAGCAAGGCAATATTGACGAATTTGATCGTGTTAGTAATTTTGCTAAGCGTGTATATAATCAATATCAACATTTAGCTAATAGTAAAAGTATTGTCAAAATACCAAATAATAATAGTGTTGATTACGCAACAAAATTAGTAATGAGTTATTTGCAGAGCTTATAAAAATGGAATATTCATATACATTTAAATTATCACGTAAAAGCGGTAAGAATAGCACATTGGCAAAAGGCAATCAAATGATATCAGCAAACGATAGAATGCATTTTGCACCAAAAATGAAGATTACTAAATTTTTACGTGATTTGGCACATGAAATCGTAACTAACGATCTACATTTATCAACATGTGTTTTTTCGCCCGATCGTCCATGTCTAATAACTATTATTATCGCACCGCCATCAAACAGGCGTATGGATCCACCAAATTGGTATCCCACGGTTAAAGCACTAATAGATGGTATGACTGATGCAAAATTATGGACAGATGATAATCATGAAATATTAAGAGCTATGACATTCATATATGGCACGAAAACAAATGATAAATTGTATCATATAACAATTAAAATTAAGGATGTTGATGATGACACAGGAAACAATGGCATATGACCACAAAATAAGAAAATCATTGAAAATAAAACATTTGGCAGGATTAGATGAATCAGGGACTGGATGCGTTGCTGGACCTATTATTTCAGCCTGCGTTATTTTGCCAGATAATGTTGATTTACCTTTGGTTAAAGATTCTAAAAAAATACAAGGATTGCATAAGTTGAGGAAGGCGGTAAATGAAGTTGAAAAAAATGCATTAGCAATTTCAATTGGAATTAGTACAAATAAGACTGTTGATATGATTGGTCCCTTGCAAGCTGATCGATCGGCTATGATTTTGGCATTAGATAAAATTAAAATCGAACCAGAGTCATTGTTGATTGACGGTGCACGTGAACATTTATTAAATGATAGTATACCTGAAATCAATAAGAAACAAGCGGATTCCAAAAGTCTAACTGTTGCGGCTGCATCTGTAGTAGCGACATATATGCAACATATGATAATGACCAATTATGGACGTATATATCATGGTTATGCTTTTGCAGAAAATTACGGGTATTTATCTATTGATGGCAAAAAAACATTAATGACTAAAGGGCCGTGTCCAATCCATAGATTCAGATATAAGCCTGTAAACGAAAGTGCACAATTACACAATTTGAGAAGGTGATTTTTTTATGGATAAGATAGGTGTTTTAATGCTAACATCGCCTACCAAGTTTCAAATTAACATGTTAGCTAATTTATCAAAAAACAACGAATTAATATATAATCATACGTCACCATTTGGTGACTATGACAATACGTTGCTATTTAGTAACACATATAATACTAATACTCATGTTGGCAAAGCATTAGCGTTTATTAAAAATGGATTTGAAAAATATCGATTTGATCGATTTCTTGTTATTAGCAATAATGTGATACCAAAACTAATTTCATACAAAACATTAATGACTTATCCAGGGGATCGTACGCGTTTTGTATTTAAAGATCGAATTATCACACCCAATGAAGCGGCTAAAGCTTTAGAAGGTCAAGTTGATAAATTAAAAAAGCAGCATCAAACATTTTTAAAAGAAAATAATAACGAAAGTGAAGTGTTATCAGCTAATCAATATATAACGCCAAATGGCGTGAAATTAAGGCCATATCAAAGCACATTAGTAGATTATATTATCAATCATAATCGTTCGGGTCTTTTTGTTGATATGGGCTTAGGTAAAACATTATCCACGTTAGCAGCTATTAACGAACTTGAAAAACAAGGTAAATTGGATAAAACTAGACCTGTTTTGATAGTTGCACCAATCATGGTTGCATTAGATACGTGGTCAAGGGAAGCTGACAAATGGGGATATGATTACGATGTGTTAACCAATATTCGACTATCAGGTAAAAAACGTAATGCATTATTTAATGAATTATTAACCCCAAGAAAAAAATTAACTTTAGTAACTACAAATCCCGCGCAATTGCCGCAACTTCTTAAATTTTTACGTGAGAACAACCAACAAAATTTATTTCAAATGGCTGTAGTTGATGAACTATCGCAATTCAAATCTGTTAAAACTAATAGATTTAAAAATTTAAGTGCCTTAACGCAGCAATGCGAATATTTTATAGGTTTGACAGGTACGCCAGCACCAAATAATTTGCTAGATTTATATAGTGAGGTTATTGCAATTGATCCTAATTTAAAATTTAAATTAGGATATAATTTTTTCGCATATCGTAAACATTATTTTAAACCGGGATTTACGAGTCCATCAGGTATTGTTTATCGATGGGATTTAAAGCCTCAGAGTGAACACGAAATATATTCAGCCATTTCTAGCAACGTAATATCAATGCAGTCTGATGGATTAATTGATTTGCCAGATATTGTTTATGATAATCGATATGTTGAATTGCCAACAAAAGCGCATAAGTTGTATCACAAATTAGCTACTGAAATTCGAAAAGAATTAGCAAAAGCAGATGAAACAGATGAAACTGTAAGTATTAATATTGATAATAAACAGCAAGTTACGATGGCTAATTCTGCCGTTTTAACTAGTAAGTTACTACAATTATCATCCGGTGCCATTTATAATGATCGAGACAATAATGAAATTGTAGATAATGACAACTATCAAGTATATCAAGATGAAAAGTTTAAAATGTTGAAAGACATTGTTGAAACAAGCAATAGCCCAGTACTAGTATTCTTTTATTTTAAGAGCGAATTAGAACGGATGAAAAAATATTTTAAATTTGAATTCCTAGATCCATCACATCCACAAAAAGCAAAGAATACTATTAAACGTTGGAATAATGGTGAAATACCTGTGCTTGTAGCACATCCAGCTAGCGCTGGACATGGATTGAATTTACAAGATGGTGGTCATATTATGGTATGGCTAACATTGCCATGGTCAAATGAACAATATAGACAAAGTATTAAACGTTTATATCGCTCAGGTCAAAAACACACTGTTAGTGTTATTCGCATTTTGGCACAAGATACAATCGATGAAGAAGTTATGCAAAAATTAGATGCTAAAGAAAATAGCCAACAACGTCTGCTTTTAGCATTAAAATTAAATTGATATCAATCCAAAAACCCCTAATTATAGGGGTTTTTATTTGCCTTATTATATTTTTGTCAAGACTTGACAAGAGTAAATCAAAAAGTATAAAATAGGATTTATAAAGTAAAGAAATAAAGTAGGTGGTTATTTTGAGCAAAAGACGCCGTAAGCAAATTAAATATTTGTCATACGGCATTTTAATATTTTTCATTTGGATAATTTCGCGATTTATACCAGTGTTAATTATGTCAAAATTCGTAAATGAACAAATTCACGGATATATTTTATTTGCTGTTTATGCCATATGCGGTATTTATATTAATTATGAAATTTATGAACGTGAACAAGGATTAGCATTAATTCGTGTAACGCAAAGAAAATATAAGACATGGCAGATTATTGCTCTTAGTATTTTAATATTATGTACTATAGATATTAGTATCATGCTACTTGGCAATATACAGCAAACAAAAGTAACAATAACAATTGCATTATACACGTTAATTATTGCACCTTTAACCGAAGAAATTGTTTATCGTGAGCTTATATTTAATTGGCTTAGCCAATATAATTTAATACTTGCGTTTGTTTTAGAAGTGATATTATTTACAAGCATACATTTGCCAAACACAATATTAGGCATAATTCATGCATGCATAGGTGCGATAATACTCACTTTTGTTTATTACTATACTCGAAGAAATTTATGGTGTAGTTATTTAGTACATATGGTTAATAACTTAATAGTTATTATTCCATTAATTAAAATTTGAAAGGAAACAAAATTATGACTGAAGAAAAGAACATTGAAACCAAAACTACTGAACCTACTGTACAAGCAACAAATGATGAATTAGAAATGCTAAATTTAATTGCTAGTGCATTGAATGATCAATCCGAAGCTATTGATGGTGTTAATAAGCAAATCAATACCGTTGGTAGAGAAAGTCTTGAATTGCATAAAGTAGGAGAAGACACAAACGCACTTTTAGATAATCATGCAGCATTTTTAGATAAGATTGTGACGAGTCAAGAAGTATTAGAAAAGAATAACGAAAATGCCGCAAAGATGATTGATTCAACTAGATCAATTGCAGATAAGGTACAAAAATCAGTTTTAGATTTGCATGATGATTCAAGCAAGAAAATTGATAAATTAAACAAAGATCACGAAGAAACTATTAAGACTCTAAACACGTTATCAAGCAATAATGATCAAAGTGTAACACAATTGATGATGACGTTAGGAAACACACGCAAAGATATTGCCAAACTAGATCACAAGAAAGATATTGATGACGTACGTAAAACATTAAGTGATTTAGTGAAAGCCTTAGTAGATTCTGATAAACAAAATCAAGCAAATGAAGATAAATTCAATATTGAATTTGATAAAGTACAAAAATCATTATTTGATGCAATTTCGCATACCAATAGTGCATCCAAGAATACTAACAAATTAGCAGACAAGATGGACAATATTGACAAACGTTTAGATCGTATTGGATTGCAAGTAGCTGCAATTTATAATAGTTCAGATGCAAAAGATACTGAAAAACCAAAAGATAAAAAAGAAACCGAAAACAACGTTAAATCTAAACAAAACAAGTAGAAAGGATAAATTATGACAGATAATGTACAAGAATTATCGGAATTAGCACGAAATAATGCAATGCAATTATTACTGCAGGTTCGCCAGCTCAGTAATTTGAATCGAAAAGCTAATGCGATTCATGTCGCATTAAACGATTATAAGAAATTAAATAAGCAAAACGCAGATAAGGAAACTGATAAAGCCCAGCGTTTTGACAAAATTCAGCATAATCAAGTAAGTTTGCAAACTGGTGAAAATAATCTTATTGATAGTAATGACAAATTAAACAAGCTATTACTATCAATTATTAAGTCACTTGATACTGCTTTGACATTGCCTAATGAATTTAAAATTGATGAAACAGTATTAGCAAATGGTGCAGTTTCCAGTAAAAAAGCATATGCTGAATTTATCAACGCAGTTAATACCTTGCAACAAGCATTAGGGGATCAAATTACAACTAATAATTATGACAATATCAAACAAGATTTAAATGATCTACGTGGCGTTTTAAAAGAATATTTTGAAAATCGTAATCAAAAATATCTTAATAGACAAGCCAAAGTGGAGGCACTTAAAAAGTTACGCGATCAGTTGACAGAGATCAACAACTTTTTAACACGTTTTTCTGGACAATTAGCAAATCGTATTGAGCATGTAGACACGATTACTAAACAATTAGAACAATCGGTAAGCAATTTAGTACCAACAGCATTGCTTGAAAGCGATAATGATATTATGCTTGATTTTGCAAACAGTGAAAGATTTGAAGAATTTAACAAGCCAAAAACTGTTGTTTCAGATTTAAAAGAACCCGAAACTAAAGTGTCAGAAGTTAAAGAGCAATCTGAAAAACCAGTAGATAAACCAGCTAAAACTGAGCACCCGAAGAAAACAGAAAAGAAGAAGCATTGGTGGATGTTTGGATAGAAAGGAGCAGATAGTAAATGACAGCAGATGATAATATTTCATCGGCTGTTTTGACTGCGGCAATTAAAAGCCTTAAAGTCTTAACAGCCATGAAAAAAACACAAGATACCCAAGTAAAGCAATTAAACGATATTGCTGAAAAGCAAGCCAAACTCGATGAAAAAATAAAATTATTAGATGATATGGCAAGTAAGAGCGATATTGACACACTCGCACAAAGTTTAATTGTCATTAGCGATAGCGTGGGAACAATCGTCAAAGAAGGTAGCGAAGCCGAAGATAAGATCATTAAAGCGATTGATGAAACGGATTCAAGCACTAATTTAGAAATTATCAAGAAGCTTGTTCAAGGCATGACGCAAGTGCACAAGAACATGGTCACATTATCAAATCATATGACTGATGTTAATAATAGTATGCAAGCTGTTCATAAAGATTCGGAAACGCTTAGCGATATTATGGCTAGATCTAATAGCCGTATTCAAAGTATGGACATGCGAATGGCGGCATTTCTGAATGTTGCCGATGAAGATCACGCAGATAATGTCGATGACGCCTTAAAGTTACTTGAAAATCTATCAGACGATGACAAAAATACAAATATTGATATTAATAAGAACGTCAAATTTGTTAGTCCAGAAACCAAGAAAAAGCATCAAGAACTCAGAACATATGAAAAAGAACTAGATAACACATTAACTGGTTTAGATGCTTTAAGTAGTGGTGATGACAATGAGTCATAAACGTCTGAATATTAGTTATGGATCATATCCATTAACGTTTTTTTTGATTTTATTAAGTGGATATAATTCACAATTAAATAGAGTATCTGAAAATCTCAATCCAATCAAAAAAAGAGAAAACATGGCTAAAATACGTAACACTATTGCGGATAAGCCATCTTATGCTCTATATTGGGCATATGCTTTATTTAGAAGTTTAAATGATAAGGGATATGATGTAATGACTTTGCGTTTTCATGATATGCGAACATTAAGAGACATCAGTAAAGAACGATATGTATCGGCTGAGAGGATACGACAATTGCAAAATTCATATGTATATAAGTTACAACATCAGCCATATATAAAACAGTTAGCTAAAGGTTTTGGTCTGATTGATTCCCATATCAAGGAAAATGAGAAGAAAAATGGAATTATTGCTTTGTTTGGCGATAACGCACAAACAATTGAATATTACCAAGCAATGCATTTTAATCAATTGTTTGATCTGAATATCGAAACGCAAGATGACTTAGATGAATTTTTGAGAAAGGATTGATTTTTTTTGCCAGATACAATTATTGTCTTATCTGATAGAGAAAAGGTACGTCAACGTCCAGGTATGTATATTGGCGATAATGGCAAATTAGGATTATCAACAATTGTACGTGAGATTATTGATAACGCTGTTGATGAATATCCAAATTATCCTGATAAGAGTAAACCAATTAATATCATTTTGCATAATGATAATTCCGTGACTGTACGTGACTATGGTCGCGGAATTTCTCCATATGAAAGTAAGAAGCATCCAGGCAAAATTGAAGAACGATTGGCTTATACATTAATCGGTGCAGGTGGTAAATTTGTTGCCAATCGAAAAAACAACGGTAATGAATTTTCTGGCGGACTTAATGGTACGGGATCAAGCGCTACTAATTTCATGAGTGAATTCTTTGATGTTACGATTTATAGAGATGGTCGTATTTTTCATGATCGTTTTGAAAATGGCGGTATACCAATAGTAAAGCTCAAAGATGGTAAATTGCCATCAAAAAAACAAGTCAAAAAAACCACCGGTACTGAAATAACATTTAAAGCTGATAAAACAGTAATGACCACGATCGCTGTTGATAGCGATGAATTAATCACATTATTTAAACAAATAGCTTATTTGCATCCCGGACTTACTGTTAATTTTAAAAATGAACGTGATGGCGATACCGAATTTACAAGTTATCATTCTGAAAATGGTTTATTAGATTATATTAATGACTTAGCCAAAAATGATGAAACTGAATTTCTAATTGATCCATTTGTTGTTTCAGGTAAAAATGCAGTCAAAAGTTTAGGACAAACTATTAATATGGAATGTTCAATTGCATTTGCATTTGCTAAAAATGATAGCAGCGAAAGCATTGCATTTACAAATGGTGAATATAATGAATTAGGCGGAACTCATGTTGACGGTTTTTATGATGGATTATTACGACTAATAAGACATTACTATACCGCATTTAAAACGCAACTAAACACCAAATATCGCAGATATATAGATTTGATATTGAAAGTCAATAAAACGCAAGATTTAACTACGTTATTCAAAAAAAGAATGCTTGTAAATAGAAGTTTTGTAATTATTGACTTTAAGCATTCAAATCCAATTTTAAAACCGCAGACCAAAGATGAATTAGTATCGCCTGAAGCAAAGAAAACAGTTAGTGATATTTTCTATTTGCATGCAATGCACTATCTTGATCGCAATAGTCGTGTTATTCAAACCGTATTAGGCGATTTGATTAAATCATTGTACGAAAAAGCTAAAGATGATAATGACAATTCAAAAATAAATAAAAAAGAAGCAAAATTATTTGTTTCTACTAAATTAGCCGCTGCTAGAAAAACAGGTAAAGGAAAAGGTGCGGAACTGATTCTAGTCGAAGGTGATTCAGCGGCAGGATCATTAAAGCAAAATCGAGATTCTGATTTTCAAGCAATATTACCATTGCGAGGAAAGATTTTAAACGTACAAAAATCAACATTATCACGAGCTATTGCAAACAACGAAATAGCTACTATTTTCTCTGTTTTAGGCGCAGGGTTTGGGAAAAACTATAACGATCAAAAATTGCAATATGACAAAGTAATTATTTGTACTGACGCGGATGTTGATGGCGCTCATATTTCAGTACTGCTTCAAACATTATTTTTAAAATATATGCCTGATTTAATGCTTAAGGGTCATGTGTATCGATTAATCACACCATTGTTTGTTAATGAACTAAAAAATGGTAAAGAAGTTTATACATATGATGACAAAGAGCAAGAAAAATTTCTAAAGAAAAACAGAACTAAATTATCGGATGTTAACCGTAACAAGGGACTTGGGGAATTGACCAAAAAACAAGTCATTGAAACAATTTTGACACCCGCAACCCGTAAATTGGAACGTATTACAGTTAATGATGAAGATAAAGCTGATGATTTAACAGACAGTTTAATGGGTTCGAGTGTCCATGCCCGTCGTGAACTGTTTAGTCATCAGCAAAAAAAGGGTCAATAACCACCGACTAAAGTCGGTGGCTTGCAAGATATAGCTATTTTGTAAGCCAGATTGATTAGACTAAGCATTAACTTGCTACGTTACCAGTGAATGTTAAAGCATTAGAGTCTAAAGAATATCAAAACAGTACAGAAACTAAATTGCCTAAGATTATTAATAAAGCAACGGCTAATGTTTATAGTGTTCCAGCAGAAAAGAACTCAAATGCGGCATACAACGCATTAAACCCAATCATGCAAAACATTTTAATTGCTGCACAGAAGCATCAAAATGTTAACGCACAAATCAATCAAGGTAAGCAGAAATTCGATGCGGCATGGAAGCAATAAAACGGAAAGAAACTAAAAAATGAGTAAAACAGATTTAACAGATAAGAATGTAATTAATGTTGATTTCTTATCAAATTTTAAAAATGATTATTATGATTATGGTATGGACGTTATTAAAAACCGGGCTTTGCCCGATGTAAGAGATGGATTAAAGCCCGTTCAACGGGCTATTTTAACAGAAATGCTAACTAGCCATATTACTAGTAAGGCCAAAACTGTAAAAGTTGCTAAAATAACTGGAGCTGTTATCGGTAAATGGCATCCGCATGGAGATACATCTGTTGAAGACGCATTAGCTGCGATGGCTGCTCCTTGGAAAAATCCAATGCCAGCGATAGAAATAAAAGGTAATGGTGGCAGTGTTTATGGTGACAGTCATGCCGCGGGCCGTTATATTGAAGCTAAATTATCGCCAACAGGTGATAGTTACGGCAATAACTTAAAGCAAGGTGTTGTTCCGTATGAACCCAATTTTGATGAAACATTAATGATGCCGAAAGTATTACCTGCTCAGCTCCCATACTTATTGATTAATGGTGGCGAAGGTATTGCTGTAGGTTTATCAAGTTCTATTCCACCGCATAATCCTGTTGACGTAATTAACGCATTGATTAGATATGCAAACAATTCTAATTTATCAACAAAACAATTATTAATGACACTTAAAGGACCTGATTTTCCAACAGCTGGAATTATTACAAATAAAGATGATTTAGCTGATATCTATGAACGTGGACTGGGAAAAATTAGAGTTCGCGGACGTATGAAATATACTAAAAAAGATCATAGTTTGCATGTTTATGAGATACCATATAACTTTGCTGGTAGTATGAATAATCTTGTTGATGAAATTGCATCTAGCACTATGGATACAATAAATAGTAAAGGTAAACGAATTAGTCCGAAGATAAAAGGCGTATTGGATGTTAAGGATCATTCAGGTAAAGATGGTATTGATATTCAAATTAAGCTTGCAAAAGGTACTGATCCTAAAAATTTAGAAACAGAATTATTTGCCAAAACACGATTAGAAACAACATTCAAGTTTGATTTATCTGCTTTAAATAATAAACGTCAAAAACGATATTCATTAAAGGATTACTTTAAAGAATATTTATCGTTCCAAGATGAGATTATTAAAAACGAATTTACAATTGAAGCCAATGATTTATCAAACAAATTAGAGATTATCAAAGGCATGTTGATTTTAAAAACCGTCATCAATGAAGTTATTGCGGAAGCTAAAATTTGCAACGGACGACAAGAATTAGAACATGTATTAATGACTGGAAACGTTATTAAAGGAACTCCTGTCAAATATCAAAAAACCATTAAGCAATTCAGGTTTAGTGAAATGCAAGCTAAGCATATTGCCGGCCTTGCATTATATCGTCTGAATAAAGTAGACTATGCCAAATTAGCACAAGACGGTAAAGATATAACTAAAAAACTAAAAGATATTAAAAAGATCATAGATGATAAACAAGAACGTAAAACAATAATTATTGATCGTTTAACTGAATCATTAAACAAATTAAAAGGCAATAATTTCAAGCGTCATACTGAAATTATCAATATGGCGCAAGCACGTGCAACGAAATTAGAAATTCCAACTGTTAATATGTATTACATGTTTGATCGTTATCAATATTTACATTTAAGTGAAAAGAAGTTCGATAATAGTATTCAAACAACAAATAAAAACAGAGTAGGATTTATTGATGAAAATGGTGTTTGTTACCCATTATACTTAAGCGAAACAAAACCAACACCAGAAACCGGTGCATTAATAGATACCTTAATAAATAACTCAGATCCAATTGTTGGGTTTACAAATCAAATAGAAATAGGTGGAGATGTATTGTACATCTTTACTGATGGTCATTGTAAATTGACTAATGCTCATAATTTCATGACTAAGAATAAGCAACACAAAATCATGAGCAGTAAGACTAAATTAAAAATCAGTAAGATTATCGATTGGCCCAAAAATGCAACAGGCGTGAAATTAAACAATCATTTATTCACACATGACGCTTTTTCAAATCAAAAGCCATCAGGAACGGGTAAAAAAATGATTGATCCAATTATTGATAATATGATTAATATTGAATTTATATTTGATGCTGATATCAAAGCTGAACACACTAATGAAGATACTAACGGTTATGTTTATTTCGATTCTAAACCAATTGCGACTATTGATTGGGGCGCAAATGAACCAAAAAAGAACTCATTATTTGCTGTTAAATATTCCGACTTAGTGACAAACGATTATTGCTTTGTGCATATGGATGGTCGTGCAAAAATTGTCAACGGTTCTATTTTCAAAATGAAATCCAAACGAAAGCAAATTCATTCGGATAATCAAAATTGCGAAATATTCAAAATTTTACCAATCAATAATAAATCAATTCTTGTTGCTGAATATAATGATGGTAAAGTGAAAGCAGTTAAAGCATCAGATATTTCCCAACAAAAATTATTAGGCAAAGGTATCAATGTATTTGGTAACAATTTGAAAAACATTATTGATGATCCAAATACTAAATATCCAGTTGTTAGCGTGCGAACAAAACCAAGAATGCCAGAGGACTGGGCAGATGAAAATGACTAGAATCAAGAAATGTATTAAAAAAACGTTGACGGTTTTTAAAATCGTTAACACATATTATCGCAATGGAATTATAGCTGTTAAGAAGCATTTAAAATCAAATTTAGCTTTAGGCGCAATTAATTACTTGTCATTTTTGGTTTTTTTTGCCGTTTGCGTACCGCCATTGCAATCGATTTTAAAAAGTAATTTATACAACGAAGTACATCTAACATATATTGATACCAGTAATAAAATCATATTGATTACAGGATTGATTATTAGTGCCATATTGCTTTATGTGTCTAAAATATACTTACTAATCAAAAATATTTTTAATGACGATACTGCCTCTCGTGCTAGCAAGCAATATGGATCATCTTGGATTATACTTTTAACGCTTAGTTATTTAATTAATTTATTTGGATTAACTATCATCTTTTTTGCTAATATTTTCTTATCTTTTATACATTTCCAATGGGTAGATCATGAAACCTTAGCATATATCATATTAAATATTTGCGGATTCGTTTTTTGGCTGTTTATTCATTCATTTAGCAATTTACTTGTGCCAATTAGTATGATGAAAACATTTACGATTGGTGAAAGTTTCAAATATTCATGGCATATTTATTGGAAGAAAAAGCTAAATATATATTTAGTAAGTTTATATTTAAGATTTATACTATGGGATATTCTTAGTTTCTTTACTAGCTATCTAGCATATATTTATGTTTATCCAGTAAAATTAAGTAGTGTAGTAATGCTAATCAATGAAAGGACAAAACAATGAAAACATATCATGTTGGAGGCTTAAATCCAATACATAGATGTAAGACATTGAAAGAAGCGCTTAATAAAGCGCAAGATGATGATACTATCGAACTTCACAAAAACATTAACGAATATATTGAAGTTAAGAAAAACATCATTATTGATGGACATAATCACGTATTTAACGTTGATAAAGGTAAAGTAGGCATTCGAGGTAAAAGCGAATTCGAATTGCACAATTTAAAATTTAAGGTACAAACACGTGCAAACGCACTAATAATTGAACACAATTGTGTTATAGATAGTGTTAATATTGATCTAATAGGACCTATTAGAGAATTTTATCCAACCGTATTAATAAATAACGGCAAAGTGACGATTGATAAAAGTAGATTTGTCAATATTAATTTAAATAAGGGAACTACTGCCGAATTAAACGATTGTGAACTAAAAAGTTATTATGATGGTGATATTTCATTAACTACTAGAAGTGATATGTCGGTATTTAATGGAACTGCAATTTTAAGCAACTGCAAAATCAAATCATGCATTTTCTTTGGGGATACAACGTTAAATAATTGTACACTTGATCGATTTATTGACGTAAATGGTAATACAACTATGAATAATTGTGTTATTGATATTCAAGAAGATAATGTAAAGCGAAATCAATACAAAAATGAACCAAGTTCTGGACCATTAAAAGATAAAATTGATAACAAGTATTGTGTTGCTGTCAGACCTAATAGCCAATTGAATTTGAATAATCTGGCTATTGAGCATATAAGACCTGAATTTTTAGGCTTTTATGCTAAAAATGCAACAATCAATTATCACAATTCGACTGTTGATAATATGGAGTTGAGCAATCGAATTGTTGATACGAATTTATCTCTCAGAAACGTACATGATAAAAACTTTTGGCAAATCGATGGTAAAAGTCCTACCGCATATGTTAAGAGTACTCTTAACGCTAATAGACAATATGAAACAGCTATGCAAAAGTTAGATAAAATGATTGGGCAAGATAATGTTAAACATCAAATTAGAACAATTATGAATACAATTCAAACGCAATCAAAAAACAACAATAAAGATTTTGATTTCAGCTATAATATGATCTTTGCCGGAGAACCAGGTTCAGGTAAAACCTCGATAGCACGCATTGTCGCACAAGCGTTGTTTGAGATTGGCGCAATACCCGAAAATAAAATAACGATGGCAACAAGCGATGAATTTGTTAAAGGATATATTGGTCAATCAGGTGAAAATACAAGACGTATTCTAGACAAAGCATTAGGCGGCGTACTATTTATTGACGAAGCATATCAATTAACAGTGAAGCCGGGTGAAAGATCATTTAATTCTGATGTACTTTCTGTATTAATTAGATATATGGAAGATCATCGTAGCGATTTAGTAGTTATCGCAGCGGGATATTCAAAGGAAATGAAAGAATTCTTGGCATCAAATATTGGTTTATCAAGACGTTTCCAATGGATTCAATTTGAAGACTATAGCAACCATGAACTGGCTGAAATTTTCGAGTTAATGCGCAAGAATTATGGTGATACATATGCTGATCCAAATTTAGCATTAGCTATTGAACCATTGTTTAGCAAGTTGACTGAACTCAATTTATCTATTCCAGATGCAAACGGACGTGTTACAAACGGTGGTAATGGTGGTTTAGTACGTAACGTATATCAAGCTATTGCACAAGCTAGAAATAATCGAATTGTACAAACAGGTGGAAGTCGAGCATTAAATAAAAACGATATTGCACTTGGTTTTCAAGAAGAAATCACTAAAACAGAAAATAGAAGATTATAATATTACTTATAGCTAAGCATACGCTTAGCTTTTTTTTGGGAATAACCCACACCCCAAATAATCAAAGAAAACATACTAAACAATAAAAGAAATGATGATAATTATGGATACATATAAACTGAAAACTGACAAACCGTATTACATTTTTGTTTCTGACATTCATGGAAATAAAAACACTTTACAATTAATAGATCAAGCAAAACATGACTATCCAATCGCAACATTAGTAGGTGGTGGAGATTACATTGATGGTCGCAAAAATGCCAAAGATGTTATTGAATATTTAATGCATCAAAAAAACGCAATCATATTACGTGGAAACCATGAACAAATGATGCTAAATTTTGCAGATGGACTAGATTATTATGATAGTAATTTGGAACCATTATGGTATGCAAATGGTGGCAAGAAAACGGTTAGATCATTTTTCAAACGTCAATATCGAACGGTAAAAGAACAAAAACTAGTTAAAAACAGTAAGTACTATGAATACTTTAATTCACTAGCTGTCATGTTAGACACACCTCATTATATTTTTGTACATGCAGGTGTAAAACCACGTGTGAATTATGACAGCCCAAATTGTTATACAACCGACAAATATGATGTAAACAATAATCCATACATGTTTTATCGATTATGGGCTAGAGAAGACTATTGGAATGATAAAACAGGCTTTTTTGCACATAATTTAACAGGAAAAACAATTGTGACAGGACATACACCAACAAGTTTAATTCACGGTAAATTTAAGATCGGGCAAACGATTAGTACACGACCATTTACAAAAAATATACCATTAAAAATTCAATATTATAACGAACCCGCCAGATGGTTCACAGATGGTGGCAGTCACAGTACATATAAAAACAATTGGGGTAACGTTTGCGTATTTGATAATCAAGGTCGATTAATCAAAGTATACAACTATGAAAATCAACGAGGTAAACCGTATAATGAACAAATTCATTAATGTTTTAGCAAATATTATGCCTCATGAAAACACACATCCCCAAACGCATAATTACTTATGTGTTCTTGTGCTATTGCCAAACGGCAAAAAGCAATGGTATCGTATTGGACGCAAAATGTTCAAAGCTATTAAAACACACTATAATACATCACATCATTTTCCATACGATATATTGATCGGATCATATATTGTTGTACCATTAACCCCATATTTTAGTAATAATAATGCAGGAATGGGTGTAGGAAAAATCATTTATATTCATTATAAATCAATGGTGAATACCGTATTATGCGCCCGAAGTCAATTTATCAGTGAAGACAAATTAATAAATGATTTTCACAACAGTGTAAAATTCATGCAACATGATTATAATAAATATAGCAAACTACAAATATTAATAAATCTCATTAATTGGAAAAATAAAGCAACGAGGTTAGACCATGAAGTTATTAGAAGCAGTAAAAAAGCGAACTAGCCAAGCAACAGGACTGCGTATTGATCAATTAGATAAATTCCCATATGAAGGAAAAAGCGTCCTACATGATCCATTTTTATATGATGACATGCAGAAGACAATCGAATTATTGCATAAATTCAAACAAGTTCAAAGAACGGATCCGAAATCACTATTAATTATTGATACGGATTATGATACCGATGGAATTATGGCGGCTAGCGTAATGGCGGCCAGTTTAGATGTCTTAGATATAAACTTCAGAGTGTACTGTCCAGATATGCGAGATGGATACGGATTAAGTCCCACAGCTATCGACAAAATGAAATCGCAATTTGAAGTAAATGGATATCATATTGGTTTGATTTTAACAGCAGATAACGGCACAAATGCTATTGATGGCGTGAATTACGCTAAGAAATTAAATATTCCTGTTATTGTTACTGATCACCATTTAACAACATTTAAAAACGCAGATAGCTTAACCATTGTTAATCCAAATAAAACTATGCCAGACGGGACAGCTGAGCCCTATCCATTTAAAGGCAATGCAGGTGGAACTGTAATTTGGAAAGTAATGCTAGCATATAGTTCGATGTACGATCCTGACAAATATAATTTAATTTATGATTTGATTGTTTTTGCCGGCATTGCAAATGTTGCCGATGTTATGCCAATTACTAATGAAAATCATTATATTGTTAAAATTGCGGTGCAAGAATTGAATAGATTATGGAATATATATGATGCACATTTATCAAATCCATATATAAAAGTTAAAAACACCAAATATCCACATTATAATGCTGTATTTTATGGATTATACGATTTAATTAGTAAAATGCAAGATAACTACAATGTTACACGACAAAAACAAGGCAAAAAAACCTATTCACTTCCTAGAGACGAAGAATTAATCAGTTGGTATTTAGCACCCGCCTTAAATGCACCACGGCGTGTTGTTGGATCTAGCTTAAATAGTATGCAAGCATTAATCGCACTAAACAAAGACTTAAGATATTATGCAATTGATGAATTACTGCGAATGAATAGCGTTAAAACGTTAATGCGAAACGAAGTTTTTGATTACATTACTGAGAATATCACAAGTCAAAATGACGAATTAATAGATGCTGAGTACTTAAACAATGGAGAGGCTCATAGTTTATTCGTAAATACTAAACATGGTATTTCAGGTCTTATTGCAGGCATGATATCAAATATTAGTAAAACTGCAACTATTGTTTTTGCACTGCCAACCACTAGCGATCACAAGGTATATTCAACACGCGATATTCAAAATTTACTATCTAAATATCCTGATCTAACAATTGCAGCTAGTGCTAGGTCTATTGCAACGCAGCCATTAGATGAAATAATCAAACGTATTAGAATCAACAATCCGGATTTGACTATTTCAGGCGGCGGACATACATTCGCCGCGGGATATTCAATTAAACTAAGAGATTTAAAGAGATTTACATCATTATTTAAATCAACTGCAAGTATTGTTGAAAATGATTATATTAACGAATATAAACGTGCAGTATTAAAAGGCGAAATTAAACCTCAGATATCAAATAGTATTTGTTTATCCTTAATTCATACAAATACTAACACTGAACAAATGCAATATATTGATATTAATTATGTACCAATGTTAAATAAGCAGTTGCTTGATGTTTATAATTTTGAAGATACTCTAAAGCCATTTGGTCATGAATTTAACGGTCAAACGCGTTTTTACTTAGAGTTCACAAGCAATCAATTAACACATTTAGATTTAAATAGACATTTTTGGAAGACATTCAAGTTCAACTTACATGGCATTGATTGCATCACATTTAATACCGATTTAGCTAAACAAATTTTAGACGATATTGATATTAATGAAAATTCAACATTTACCGTAAAAGCAAAACTGAATATGAACGAATTCATGGGACGTAAAAAATTACAATTGATTTTAGAATAAGCATGATAAGACTTATTTGGTAAGTCTTATTTTTTTTACCATTTTTTTGTTAATCAATATCATAGTTTACATAATCTAATTACTGTAAAGTAATAGCGCATAAAAAAAGCAATTCACAAAACAGTGAATTACTTTTCAAAGACTATGCAGGTACAGTATATTGATATTTATCTTCAAAATCATAAGCATTAGGATAACGACTATTTTTCAGATCAAGTCCAGGCATCATATATTCAAATTTAGAACCATTAGCATTAAGTGATATAGCCATAGAGCCAAAGCCATTATGATTGAAACCTGTTTGATTATTAGATATTGGTTCATCAAGATTTAAAATTGAAGCTGTCATATCTAATGCGAATGGTTTTTTCAAATCTCGATCAATAATTGACTTTTGATTAGGATTAAATGTAAAGCCGGATAATTCAACCTTGGTTTCAGCATCTCGTTTTACCTGTTCTAATTCACCATGATATCTATTCATCACAAACCCAGCATCAGTCAAATATAACGGATCAACATATGCGACAACAGTTTGAGGATTAATATCAGAAAAATCATTATATTCGGATATTAAGCGCTTAGGTACACGATCCATTAACGCTAAATCATTAGAATATTGCGTTGTCATTTTCATTATTTGATGATGGGATAACTTACCACCACTAATTTCAAACCGTAAGCAACGAGTAAATGGACGCACATTAATCTCGAATTGACCAGAGAACAGCGTATCGAAGTCATAAGACCATTCTTCAATAACATCTAATGATATATGATCATTTACTTCTAATTCTGGAAACGGCAATGCCAAACCGTTAATTTTCATATTTCCTGACTTAATAAACCCGACATCATACATTTTGTTTGGATACGGTTGATTGCATTTTAAGTTTCTAATTGAATATTCGTCAATTTTCATAGCATCTTGATTGAATAATCGCACATAAACATTTAATGACAATAATGTCGGATCAAATCTAACAGCATGAAAATCAATCGGATATAAATGATTATTATCCATATTTTCCACACCATCTAACGTACCGATACTTGGCCAATAATAAAGTAAATTGGGTTTATTGCCAAAATCTAAATGTAATTGCCTCTTCAATGCTTGATAATTTTTATTAATAACTTCACTAATTTTCATACGCTGTCCTTTCGAAATTATAATTAAATTATAGCATTTTTGGACACAAAAATAAGCATACCCACAGGTATGCAAATTAAAAAAATGTTAGCTTTTAATGTGACAGGAGAAACGATACGAAAAATATCGTTCACAAAAAATAATGTTATCTGTTAATAATTATAACAAATCAGCATAAAAAATATCAAGAACTTTTTCAATTCAATAATTGCCACAAATATTCAGGAATCTTTGTTATAATCAAATAAGAAGATTGAAGACAAAAAAAAAGACATCGTAAGATGTCAAAGCAAAGTCTTTCAGTTTCTTTAATATTTAGTAAGAAAGAGGGCCTAAATAAAGATCAAACAAAATTTAATCGCTACTATAATCATTAACTTTTCAAATAAAAAGAAAGTAGGAAACAAATAATGTTAAATACAATTATTATTAAGTCCTTCAGTTTTAATAATATCAAACTGAAGCAAGAAAAGCCAGCAATGATCAAGATTAATTTGTCGTTTAATCCCGAATATCCAAGCATGTTTACAAGCAATACAGGAAGAAGTACAGAGCTTATTGGCTATATTGATCCAGAAACAGGATTATATGTGACAAATAGTACGCAAACAAATCAAAGCACTGATTTTAATATCGGAGTTGAAAACAAATTCCGTCTATATTGCAAAAAACAAGCGTTTAACGCAGTCAAACGGAAAATAGATGAATTACACGTCTTGCAAAGTGAAAGCCCAAAATACAGCAAAATATACAAAGATCCAGACACGGTGGAACGACAGCTATGCGAATACTTAGATGATGAATATGACTTCTATAATCAATTGCGAAAACAAATCAAAATGATTGCAGTTATGCCAAAACCACAGCCAAATGAATATATTTTGTATCAAGACGATGAAATAGATAAACAGCATATTTTTTCAACAATCCGCTTACCTTATCAAAATCCATTAAATCATCATCATGATTTAACAATACGTGATATAAGACATATCGAAAAAATATTAAATGTGTTTTTCACAAAACCAAATAGAGACATATTTTCATGGTACATGGGCGCTGTATTTGCTAACAAGCAAATATCCGACAAAAACATTTCTAAAATGCTAATTATTTCAAGTAAATGTGGTGGAGTAGGAAAGTCAACGTTAATGCAAATTATTGGCAGCGGCTTGCTTCATGATGAATATATGGCAACAGCTAATGACTTCGATTCCTATTTTGCACAAGATAATCGTTTTGGAACAAGCACGTTGCCTCATAACCGCTTAGTAGTTTATTCAGAAGCCAAATTCAACGGATCAAATGTTAAAGATCCACAGCATGATTTTACAGGAATAAACGACTCGCAAATTAAAACATTAATAACTGAAGGCAGAATTAATAGTGAATCGAAATTCAAAGAGCAAGAATTACAAAATTATCATAATTTGCATATTGTCTTAACAAATTTCTTACCACAAATCGATAATAATCGTGTCGATTTAACTAGACGACTTATAGCTATCAATATGAAAGAAACAACGATGCCTGAAAAGGCATCGAAATTATCAGGTAAATCAACCAGAGAATTAATAAACTACGTTGATAAAAACGGACAGATGTTTATTGATTATTTTGTTAAATGCTACATGGAAAATTCTGGTAAATATAGTAATATGACATATGATAGCAATGAAGCAAATCAAGATACCAATGATGATTTAGCGATTATTAAAAAAAACAAAATTAATGAAATAAACAAATTAAGGAAATTAGACGGTTTGCAGCTAATTGTATACTTATACAAAGCAAATAATTATAATGATGCTAGATCGCTAATTAATGACTGCATTAGTATTATTAATGGTAAGACGAAAAACGACAATATTCGATACGATTCACAATCAGAAATACTATATTTAAACAGTTCAAAAACATTCATGTCATCATATACTGGACTGCTAAATATCCGCCAAGACTTAAGAGCCATTTATACGCCTGATTCAAAATATCGTATGCGCATGTTTGCATTACCAATAAAAAATAAATATTAATTCACTTACTGAGACATAGCAATTTGTTATGTCTTTTTTTTTACATTTGTTATTTTTTTTAATTCTATCCACACTATCACGTTGTAGACAAAATCAAATGTAGACAACACAATTTGAACATGAAAGCCCTTTTATATGTCGATTTTAAAACTATACAACCGAGTAAGTCATACAGTTATTCACAAGCAAAAAATCGCAATGAAAGCGTTCACATGTACAAATCAGAAATTCAATTTTGTCTACGACAGTATGTAATCCCAGATAGCTCAAGGCTTTATAACGTATACAAAAAGTTATAGCGATTTGAACAAATTTTGGGGTATATTTAACTTTGTGAAATTTGCAATTTTGATAGCGGTCACAAAACGTAGACAAATGTACAAAACAGATTTTGAATGTCATTCCTATACGACAAAAATGCTGATTTGACGCTAATTATAACATATCTCACATATTTATATTTTTGCATTTTTGTCTACTTTTTACTAAAATTGCTTGTGACAAAAATGACACTTTTGATGCATTTTAATGGGTCAATTTCAAGTCAATGTTCAAATCGTATTTTTTTGTCTACATTGTAAACGTCAATGCTATGTATTTTCCTCCGTCCATAATCGTTGATATATCAACGATTGCTGGTGTTTATGAAAGAAAAATTAATAATAAAGTGTAGACAAAATTGAATTTCTGATTTGTACAAAAATCATATTCATTCGCAACATGCCCACAAACACGCATTCGTAAAACGAGACATTGTGAAATCTATCACAAATTTATGATTTATCAGTCAATTAACGTTGATATGACAGCATTTTGAACAGTAGACAAAATGTAGACAATTCAAATTCCTTCTATTATACATACATTCATAGCCTAATTTTCACCCGTTATTTATTAAATAGACAGCAATGTAGACAAAATCAAAAATTAAAAATGAATTAAAAGTACCGCCTCCTTTCCCGCTCGCTCCCCCACACCCCCTTCGTTCAACAAGAAGAGGATTGCAATAATACTGCACATAATGGAAGCATAATGCATTAAAAACATAGCGATTTAAAAACAGGTATGAATTTTAATAATGAATTAATGTTGGAGTAGACAAATGATAATATACTAGTGAAAAAAAATTGAAGTTAGTTTGTGAATATATATATGCTAATATTCATAATTTGTACAGGGGAGTGGGGAGCGCAATTTGTCTACATTGAAAAATGAGATCAATTTAAGGTACATTTTATTTTTTGGTGTTATTTAATTATTCAAATTTGATAACTAGAAATGGTGTTAAAATGTGCTTTTTTTTTGCAAAAAAAAAGAAATTAACGTGCGTTAATTTCGAACATAAGCTATTAGAAATATGAATATGTAAACAATTATAATTATTGAAATAGGTAAGATAAATAGCGATATCAATTTAATCGCTATAAATATAGTCATGGTTAAAATTGTTTTACTAAATCCCAAATATCCTGCAATTAGCAATAAGATAGCAAGAAATATAACCATAGGTATCAATGCGATCTTTGTGTTGCTCAAGTCAACATCAGATAAATCAAAACAACCGATAGTAATATTTATAATGATTAATATTGCCATTAGCCATAATAATGCATTGCGTGAGAAAAACATACCTATGTTAGCCTTTAAAACACCTATAAGACTATTCATATTCGATGCTGATAAAACGTGGTAAATTGTGTTTATTTGTAAATTAGGGTCTAATACATATTCAAATATCAAATAAATAGCTAATTATCCGCCAATAACCGGCGCAATGCCAATAAACACATTACCGAGACGCGCTATGATTGACCGTTTAAGATAGCTATGATTAACAAACCCAGCTACACCATTTTTAGGCATCATGAGCAGTCGTACTCCCGTTATATGATGTCCAAACAGAAGTGCAACTATTAAATGACTTAATTCATGAATTATTATACCTAGAAACCCAAAATAAATTTGATAATTAACACCAAATACCTCAGCTATCAATTCTTTTATTCTATGATCTGTTTTAGAACAAATATAAACAATAATAGATGGAATAATAATCATTAATAATATCGTTAATAAGTTAGTAATTGTCATCTTTCTATTTGTTTATGTTTAATTCCTTTAAAATTTAGATCAATCTGCTTATTATCATTTTTTTCTGCATCAACGTGATCAGCATTAGCTTGATTTACCTCATTTTGATATTCTCGTTTCCACTCAGGTATATCTTCTGATTCATATGCACGTTGACCGTTTAACTTATACGGTATTGGAACTTTTGCTTTATCGATAGGGAATAGTTTTTCAGGAGTTCCAAAATGAACGTCCATTTCTTCTAGCGTTATTTTGCCGTTTGCAATCGCTAATAGACTATCGTCAATTCCTTTTTGCTTTGGATCCCAACTCATAACCTTGACTGCCCCATATTGCGATAATTCTTCATATGCGGATTTGATACCCTGTGCTACGTTTCTATTTTCACGTCCATCAGCATCCATTGCAATGTATGTACCAGCAATGTTTTTGCCTTTATATACTGCTGGAACGCCTTTAACAAATTGCTTAGCTACCCCCGGAACTTGAGCCACTATGATACCTCGGTCCCCAGCTATTTTGTTTCCTAAACTATGTCCATTTTTGTCAGGATGATTGATATATTTTGCTGTAATTACGCCCTTTAATGCCCCTTCAGCAACAAGTACGACATAATCATCATGTCCATTTTCTGGTTTCTTAGCTTCAATAAACCCGGGATTAGATGGTGAAATATTATTGAATTTCTTAATATTTGGCCCAATCATATCTCCACGTGCCATCCAAATGTATTTTGTTTCTTTAGTAGGGGTTAATGTATTAATAATTTTAGGTATTTCATAGCCACGATTAATAAGCGTATCTTTTACGTCATCCCCCATGTGCAAATTAAAATCACCTTTAATATCTGCAAATGTTAATTCCTCTTCATTAGCTTTAGTCAATTTTAAATTAGATGCTTTACCATCCAACTTGAAATTATAAATACCTGTATGTTTATCATAATATTCGGACTTTTGAATAGATACGCCATCATCGGCTTTAGCTTTCAATATGCAGTTAATTTTCGACACATCAGCTGCCACCTGATATTTAGGCGTGTCTCCTTGTGGATTTGTCATCGGTATCATAATTCCACTTTTACCACCAGTTTTTAAGGCTAATAGGCTACCTGTTCCCATAGGTATACCTTCTGCAGATACGTTGATATTATCAAAACTAGAAGCTTTTACTGATGGAATACCGATCATATTATCATTCATTAAATCAGGAACAATTGGTTCATTACTGCGCCAATCAAAAAAACCACCCAATTCATCTTCATGCAGTCCTCGTTTAGGCGCCATTAATGCTTTTTTATGTTCATTGCTTAATGGCATTTCAGCTTTAAATTTATTAAGTATATTTGATTGATAATGTTCCCACGCTGCTTGATGCGGAAAACTTTTATATTTTGCTTCAATAGCCTCACTTGATGCTACGTATCTATTACCTGTTGGTCCACCATCAAACGCCACAAATGCGTGTTTATTATTATCATATTGAGGATTCAATAAATATAATTGCTTACCGCCTGATAAGCGATTAATAACTGGCAATATTTTACCGTTTTGTTTGATATTTAATAACCATTTTGTTCTTAAGTTTGCAGCTCGCAATACGTTATCACTTTTAGTTTCGTGCTTGATATTTTTATAATTAACCGCAATGAAATCATAAGGTGCATTAGTGTTGGTTAATGCACTATTTAACGTGTCCATTGTATCTTGTTTATATGAATATACTGGAATATATACTTTGTCATTGTGCGTTTGTACTTTACCATTTCCGGATGTGAATTCAACAATAAGAGGATGTTTTAATTCTGCCATAATGATTGTCCTTTCTATTCTTTCTTCTTATTATATACTTTCATTTGATAACTTATTATGTTACTTGTCGCAAAACTAATACTGTGTTGCTTATTGCGGCACAAAAATATAAGATAATACATATATCAATAAAAGAAGGTTTATACAGATGGCAAAACGAGTAAGAAAAACACGGAAAAAGCATGTCAGTATACGATTGCCTGTTAATTTAAAAACAGAAATTGAAGATGCATCTGAATTTGAAAATATTCAGCAAACGGCATGGCTTATTTCGGCAATTAACGATAGATTGACGAAGACGTATGAAATGATGAAGAAAAGAGACAAATGGAACTAACAAAAGAGATATTAGAAAATTTACAGACATTAGATTTAGTTGCTGAACCAGGAGAACCTGAGTTTTTAAAGCAATCAGCTATTAATTTAGGATATGAAAGTTTAAAGCATAAAGTAAAATATAAAGACAATAGTGAAGGCTTGATAGTTCAGATGGGCGAACAAGCACGTAAGTATAATAATGGTGTTTATATTCTAAGGCATCTAAAAGATAAAGATGGCAAAGGAAGCCTAGTACTTGAGATTGTAGTACCTAATAGTAAAAGCAAGCAAAATCTCATTACTAGAAAAGTAGACCAAATCAATACCTTTTTAGATGAATTAGATACTTCAGATTTACAAGTATATGATTATGCAGAAGTATTAGGATATGTGATTAATGATTGGGTGGTAAAGCCACTAGCTAAGAGTTTATTTCCTGGTGACTCGGAATTAAGTAAGTTGAAGCGTACAAGATTTAGCATGCTATATCTATCACGATTTATGTATCATAGTGCGATGATTAATGCAGGAACAAAGGTTATTAATGAAGAATTAGTAAATGCTGAACCATTTACCATTAAGCAAATGATTGAGCATCAGACAAAAGAGAAAAATAATAAAGATATTGCGTATGAAAATAAGAAATTAAAAGCTGAAATGACTAATATGACTCGCAATGAGCAAGATGAATCAGTAAATAAGAAGGATTAATGTGAAATTATATCGTGAACCTGTAATTCTAACGGCTAGTTTTGTAATTGCGATAGCTACTATTATATATGCAAGTTTAACAATACCAAGACAAACGCATGAAAAAACAGTAGATGGCAAAACGCCAATACCTGTTTTAATAGGTAGACAAACAATTGAATCAAAAAAACAAGAATTATTAGACTCTGATTCAGGTGTTGATTTTGCACATTCAAACAAGCCAGAAATAAAATCGCCAGAAATTGGTGAAAATTTAAAGCATAGTAAAACAAACACTCAATTGCCGAAAGGATTAGGTCAAATAAATGGACAAAAAGCAACTAGATAGTGAAATAAATCATATGCAGAATTTGAAACAAAAACGACGCATGACGATGATTAAAAACATGATAAAAACGTATAGTGATTATTTTTTTCTAACGGCTACTGGCTGTTTTGCAGCTTTTTTAATTACATTTTTCTTTTCTAACGACAAATATTATTTATCATGGCTAAATAATATTTTATTTGCATTAGGATCAGTATCATTAATTATTTGTTTGGTACTAGATATTAATTGGAAAGATAAACCTAAAAATAAAGACTATAAAGACACATGGATTTATCGCTGTGTTGTTATCTTTGTGACATTAGGTTTAATAGTAAATATCATAATGATGTTTATGCCTATTAATGTGAGTAATACAGGGCAGACAAAACCTGAAAATAATACAACTTATGTATTATATAGTGATAATTGCAAATATTGTAAAGCCGCTGAACCAGGTGTAAAAAAAGCTGTAAAACTATATAATTCAAGATTAAATAAACCTGTTCAGTTTGTTGATATTGATGCTAATACTAAATTAAGCAATGATTTGCGAGATTATATAGCACTCAAAGGAAGTATTGTCAGATATAAAGATGGAAAATATACTGTAGCAGTATATACTCAAAAAACGCAGGATAATCAACCAGTTAAGGTGAGTGCAAGTCATGTGTATAGTGAATTAGTAGACATTAAATAAGCATAGCGAAAGGACATAAATATGCGTTTAGCTAATCCAAAACCTGAAGTACACAAATCAAATTGGATAGGAAAAGTTTTAATCAGTTTATTAACCTTATTAGTAACTGTTATGACTCTAGCTATCATTTACGTGTTTATCAATTTGCGAACTGTACCAAAGGTCAACACGCAGGAACTAACTACTTATGCACCAACAAAAATATTAGACAAGAATAATAACACAATTTGGAAAAATACAAATAGAGAAGTCGATCCAATAACGTATGATGAAATACCAACGTTATATCGAAGAAGTTTAATTGCTGTCGAAGATAATAACTATTGGCATCAAAAAGGGTATTCCTTTATTGGTATGTCGAATGCTATTATCTCTGTTATTTTGTCCAAGTTTCATTTAATGACACCTAGAGGCGGATCGACTATCGATCAACAGCTAATTAAAAATGTATATTTTAATGGAGGTCGTGGATATCAAACAACTACCAGAAAAATTCAAGAAATTTATCTAGCTAGACAATTAAATAATAACTTTAATAAAAAAGATATTTTAACTTTTTACGTTAATAATTTATCCTTTGCAGAAAATGCACAAGGAATAGGTGCTATTATGCGTGTTTATTTCGGTAAAACGCCAAAAGATTATAATAAACGTACAATTGTAAATATTGCCCAGCAAGCATATTTAGCGGGTCTTGGACAAGCACCTACTAATTATAATTTATATACAAATCCAGAACTTGCTAATCGACGCAAAAACATTGTGTTGCATGTTATGCAAGATAATAAGTTAATTACGAAAGCGGAAGAAAAAAAAGCATTAAAATATGATGTCAGTCGAGATTTAAAACCACGCAATTATCTAGTAAAACAGCAGCAAGAACAAAATTTAGCATTTAAAGCATATAGTGATCAAGTATTACGAGACTTGCAAAACAGAGGATATAACATTGATCAATTATCAATGACCGTGCATACATTTTTAGATCCGGATATGTTTAATAAGGTTAATAGCCTAGTCAAGCAAGATAAATATTATCAAGATCATGGAGTTCAAAAAGACGATAAAGATAAAGAACAAGGTGCTTCTAGTGTTATTGATAAAAATGGGATTGTTGTAGCAATTGCTGGATCAAGAACAAAAAGCGAGTTGAATCGTGCCTTAGGTCGATATCGTAGTTCAGGTTCATCAATGAAGCCATTTACTGCATATGGACCATTATTTACGTATTTTGGAAACCGATATTCTACAGCTAGCACATTTTCAGCTGCACCTTATAAATATCCAGGCACTAATACATATATGTATAACTATGGCAAAGAAAACCCAGGAAACGTCACATTAATGAATGCATTTAGAATGAGTTATAACACACCTGTTGGTCGAATTGATGATAATATATTAGGCACAAATAGGATGAAAGCATTTTTAAACAATGTTGGGTTAGACGTCAAAGATTCATATAGTTCTGTTGACGGTATTGGATTAAATATTTCAACGCTTGATGCGGCTGCAGCATATAATGCTATTAATAATAATGGTGTATATATTAAGCCTAGAACGATTGATTATATTGAATTTTATGATGGCAGTAAAAAGAAATTCAAAAAAGAAACCACTAAAGCTATGCCATCAAGCGTAGCATACGTATTAACCCAAATGATGCGAGGAGTTTTAACAAAACATGGAACTGCTCCAGAAGGTGCAATTAAAGAATATAGTGGATATGCCGCTAAGACTGGTACAGTAGCATTTGACGATGGGCATACTAATAATGAATTTGGTGAAGGTGGATCAGATTCATGGTTTGATTCAATTACGAATGATGGATATGCCGTTAGCGTTTGGATGGGATATGACCAACCAAATATAAGTCCGGCAGTAAGTGACAAATGGAAAGGTTCTGTAATTTTAGGAAAAGATTTGCAAAAAATGCTAAATGGTAATCGCTCAATTTCAAACTGGAATATGCCACAATCAGTAGTAAAACTTTCGGGACATGATTTATCAGCTCAATATCAGGTAACAGATAGTAAAGATTTAGATAGCAATTTAAATTCTTTATGGGCTAATCCATTAACTAATTATTCTATTTTAAAAGATATTAACAATATTGGTTCATCTGTAAATCCTGGGAAATGGGAAGACACGGCAAATAACGATAATTTCTATAAATTATATGCCGCAGACAAATCTATTTTATCTGATACAAACGTCATTAAACCTGATTTGTATGATGAATTGAGGAAATAGCAAATGAAAAAGTTACTAAAAACATTTTGGTTCAAATTGCTATTAATTAATTTGCTAATAATTGGCACATGCAGTTATATCATTATTAGGAATTATAAAGATAGTAAAACGTGGGATAGTCAATTAATCACAAGTAAACAAAGCGATATTGATCCCGAACTTGCAAGAAATGTTTATTCTTCTGATATTGCAGTAGATTTGAACAAATTGACTCAGCTTGATACTGTGTTAAATAATGCAAAGAATAGCGGACGATTAAACATACAAGATCAAAAAGAGGCTGAGAAAATTTATAACATGTGCGATCGAATTTTAGCCAAATATAAGATCAAAAGCGGTACAACATCGTCAAAATTAAAGCAATTAAAGACATATATTGATGCTAATAAATTTATTAAAACTGCTTATTCAAATCCCAGTAGTGCAAGAGTTAATACGCTAATAGGTCGAGTATCCAAGCTAAGTTTTACAAATGCTAACGGCATAAATAAATATTATTTAACAACATTATCAGATATTGCGAGCGATTATAATCATGTTGATGCCTTAATTAGGCAGATTTTAGATTTAGGCACGCAAAATGATAATATTTTAACATTAAATGCTAATGTCACATATTCAGATAGAAAGAATATTAACGCATATATTGATAAATATGACTTAACTAGGTTTAAAAATATCAAAGACTTTCGTATATTATTAAATAGTAAGAAAATGACAAGAGCAATATCTAAGAATAATAGTCAAAAACAAAAAGACTTATGGTTAGAAAATAAAAAGTTATTTGATTCGTTAACTCAAAATCAATATATTAGCGTCAGTTCAATTAATACATTATCTGATGTCAAACACTATCATTTATCGGTTGATAAAAAATTAGCAAACAATATTTTAGATTCATCAAAAGTTATTAAACTAACATACAAAGGCGAGACGTTATCCAATGATATGTATTTCAAAAAAGGACTTAACGTCGTAGCAACAATTGATCCAGAATATGATGATAAAAAACCAACAAATAATGATACCGAAATGGATACAGATATTGATGAACAAGAAAATAATAAATCATCTAGCGTAAGTTCAATAAGTTCAAGCAGTACTACTAGTGAAAGTAGTAAGTCTACTAGTTCAAGCTCAAGCCACAATAGTCAATCAGAAAAAGATGGGGGAACGGCAAATGGAAATTAACAAATTGATATCATTATTGTCATTAAAAACTGAATGGTTAGCAAGATCACAAACAACAATGATATTTACTGCTATTTTATCAAGTATTTCTTTAACAATATTTATTTTTTATGCAAGCAGAAAAAAATGGTTATCAAGTTTACCATGGCTTAGTGGATTAATTATTTTTAGTGGATTATTTTTATTCTCCGGGTCATATCAGAAAACACCAAATATTCAACCCATCACTGAAAACATGCATAGTGATGTCAATTTTGGACCAGTATTAAAAGCAAAAACAAATGATGAAATACGACAGAATTTAATCATGCTTACTAATAAATCAAACTCTGGACCAATGCGAAATTATTATTGGAATGCAGGCGATAGTCAAATAGGAAATTTGAATTTAGATATCGGGACGGTAAAATATAGCCATGATTCACAAGGACGATCCAGTGTTGCACAAGGCAAATTAACATATGATATGTATCAAGAAAGCAAAGGATCAAGACAAGGCATTCCACTAAATCCTCCATTTTGGCCAAGATATAATCCAAAAGTAGCTATTCATTATAGCTTAGGAAACAGAACGTATCATGGATATATGTATAACAGAAGTCATAGCATTGCCGATAGTTTGGCAGGAACTGCAAGCTACACATCAAAATATAATTTCACTACTGGTACTCGTCCGCAAAACGTAGGTGCGGATCAAAATGGGGGAATGCGAGCAGCGGAAGAAATAGCAGAAGGATATTGGCAAGAAGGTAAACATAGTACAAATGCATATATTAATTATCAAGTAACGCCTATCTATAATGGTAACGAAACGATATCACGTGGCAGTATTGTAGATATCAAATCTAGTGATGGGCATATTAATCGCCGTGTTGTTGTGATTAACGACGCTGAAGGATATATTATCAATTACAATAATGGCCAAATTTCCAAAAAGTAGTAAAACAGCTTTTGCATACGCAAAAGCTGTTTTATTGGGGATTGTTTCCCCAAACCCCATATCAAAATATGAAAAAGAAATTTTTGCATATGCAAAAATGTTAAATATGGGATAAACCCCAAACCCTAATTAAGATTTGAAAATATCAATGAAAGCAGGGACTAAATATGAACTTATATATATTTGATAAAGGTTTTGATGGCTTAAATTTGTCAGGTAATTTTGATTTAACTGAAAAAACTGAAAATCATAATCGTTATCAAATTACCATTTATGATAAAAATTTGAAAGTAATTCATCATCCTGATACTCCAAATTGGAATGATAATTTTAAAGCTTTAGGTGAATTTCTTACCGATTATGATATTGAAAGTATTAAATTAGTTTATGATAATTCCGACAGTCCATATGTAATTTATCCAGCTTGGCGAACAGATGTTGATGATATAAATAGAAAGCAACATGTGATGGTTACTGATGATAAAATTATTATTAACGTAAGACAGTAAATATTGTTAATCATCTCAATATTAACTACTCTATATGTGTAGCTTATTATTTTGTATTAAACCAAAATAATTGTATTGAGGTGATTTTTTAATGGAGAACAAAATCTATGAATATGCTAAGAAATGTCGAATTACTGTATTTGGCGGTATTTCCTTTCGAGATGAAGAACCTGTATTAGACAAAACAAATAGACCACACTTAGGTATTGAATTTCCTGAAGGTACGTTTTGTGCGTTTAAATTGACAAGCGTTAGCAAGCGTAACAAAGCATATTCAATTGGCAAGCAATTTTACATTTTGAAAGATCCAAAAGCGGTTGAATTAGATCATACATATCACAATTTGTTAGGCGAACAACTAGGCGATAAACTTAGTGGCTGCGTTGATTTAAATCATACCGTTAGAATGCTAAATAATGATACGCCGCCATTAAAACTCTATCATTCATCAGATTCAAACAGATACTATTCGCAAACAAAATTTGAAGTGTCTGAACGTGATAAAGTAGGCATTATTAAACAGCTGTATGAAAATATCAGACATGTTAGAAAACCGCAATGTAGTGAAACGGAATATCAAAAAGCAGAAAAAGAAATATTAAATTCGGGTTGGTATCATCCATATTATAAAAATGTCGTACCGAAATTACATTTAGATTTTAGTAATATAGAACAAAAAAATAACGGATTAGCACAATAGCTAATCCGTTTTTAGATAGGAAGTGAACGTAATGGATATTATTGGCGCGTTAATTAATAGTAAAAATAATACATACAACATTTATCAAGATTATTTGAATATGGCAAAAGATATTTTAAAATACGAAAAATTATCCCGTTTGCCAAAATTTAAATACTTTTATAATGATGGCAAATATAATGATGATTTATTAAACTTATTACCTAATCTAAAGCAAGCATTGACGTTAGATCCTCATACATTTTCTGTTTTGCATAATCTTTTATATGTAATTACCGATATGGATTCGAATTTTGGCAATAAAATAAACAATCAACTAATAGCTTTAATACCAAAACGTAAGCGACAGCAATTGGAAATTATGGGATCTGCTGATTATCGAATTAATTATTGTGATTTAAAAGATTATAAAAATACTAATCATAATGTGTTAGTTTTCAGCCTACCTGATTTGCATAATGAAAAATCATTATTACTTAGCATTATGATTTTTAATATTCAACGTAAATTGATTTATGTCTATTCAGGGCATGTTAATAACGACTGTAATACTGTATCAAATATCAAATACAAACCGTTTTCATATCAAGGTGTAATTATTAAATCATTTAGTCCGCAAGGAAACAATGACTATGCTTTTGCAAGCTATAACGATTATCAAATAATGATCATTAATGATTCATTAGTTTATCAACATGATACAACACATTATGCACATCCATTAACTGTTGAAGAGAGACAAAGTTTAATGAATGTTAATTTTGAATACTTAGCTAAGTTAATAATTAAATATGCACCAAAGGAAGAAAAATGATCAAATTAGAAACTGAAATTAATAGCAATATGAAACAAATGCTCGAATCAAATGCGTTACGAGCATTACATGACGTCATAAAGTCCAGAGACTATTATATGCAGATTCCAATTCATACATCAAACATGAATATTGAGCAATTGCATACTGGAACTGGCCGAATTTGCAAAACGATTATTCCACCATTAAATATTTTTCTTGATCAACAAGGATTGATTGGCGATAAAATTGCCAATCGATATTTGGGATATCGAATTTCATATAATAACAACCCAATACCGTTATCGCATGTTTATAATTCATCAGGTTATTTATGTTTAGGGAATATTTTTGTACCCGAATTAATACCGGCTTATGCACCGCAATTGCCTTTAGAAACCTTATTTCTGGCAAATGATCGCAATATGGCACATGGTGATCCCGTTCTATCACCATCTAAAGAAAAACGGCTACAAATCAACGATATTTTGCATGCCGTTAACTATTATTCCGGTGATTTGGATAAATATATTTCAAACGATACTAATTGGTGCGAACATGACATTTTATGGCAAATCGGAAATGAACTGTTAACTTTATTAGATCATGATTCCGCATTAATCGTTGCTGACAAGATATTTAAAATTATTTTTTCAAAGAAAGGCTAAATAAAATGACTATCGTTTCATTATCTAAATTAATTAAGAACCCATACTTACAAACGTTAAAAGAAAAAGACATCAATAAACAAATTGATAATTCAATTCAGCATGGAAATATTTCTTTTTATACCTATGATCTATTTGATCAAGATAATTTGACAACAGCTGAACAATTTATCAGCAATGCAAATATCTATTCAGCTGTGAATTTAAATGAAATGGCTAGATCTCTAGATATTAAAGGATTTCCAAATAAGAAACATAATTATTTATATATGATAATTAATCAATATGAAACAAATGATTATAGTTATCAAGGTGTAAAATTCATATTATATCCAACTAAAAAATCTTCCGCATCTGAAATCAATTCAGGTTCAAAATTGAAGTCTATTATTGATAACGGTATTTATGACAACAACGTTTATCAAGTTCCCGAATATACATTAAATTATTTTTTCGATTTATCATCAACAGATGATCATTTTTCACCCGTATTATCACGAATTGTATCATTATTTGGCTATTTAGTTATCAAATTAATAATGAAACATCGTTTATCTCGTAACCTGAACGATGTACTAGATGATTTAAATATTGAGCTAAATAAAGCATCTGATAATGAGATTGATTATAGCCATGCAAGCGATCTATTAAGTTATCTGTCTAATTCAACTGATTTCGACAAATTGTATTCAAAGTTTGTGTCTACTGCATTAACCACGCAATCAAAATCTGCAATGATTCGCTATGGTAAATTCATTCCCTATTTACTAACAAATCACATTGAGCATGGCGAATTTAAGTATATCGATTTATCAATGTTGAGATACTTTATTAAATGGTTAGATGATAATCACTACTCAAATTGTTATTACACAACAACGTCTGACATGCAAATTGTTGATGATAATATCTTTTGTTTATCCTCGTTAACATCAAAGCTATATGATCAATTAATTTCACATCATGTAGCTATTCCGTTAGAAGATATCAATATTGAACGCAATTATGAAAATATTACTCTCAAATTAAGTAAACCGAAACAAGGATTATTTGAATAAACACATACGTGTTTATTTATATGGGGTTTTACCCCATACCCCTTATAATCATTGAATTAGAAAGGAAAAACAAATGATTAGTTTAGATGAAATAAACGATAGTTTATCGAAGTTATCTCAAATCGCATTTTATATTGATGATAAACAATATAAAGTTGATAAACGTAGTTTTGATCGTGCATTTGTTGGTATTAATGAATGTCTTAATCATATGAATGATCCCACAAAACAAAAGGTCAAACAGCTTGAAGATAGACTTAAAAACTTCGAAATCAACAAACATGATTTTGAAGAATATACAGATTCAAAAGTGAAAAACAAGTCGATTATTGAATATTTTTCATTATTAGATTCACTATCTTTAACTATTATGTCATGTTGTCAACGCCAATATGATGAAAAATATAATAATATTGATGATTTAACCGATAAGTTTAAAGTCAATTTAAGACACATATCCGTTGAATTAGACAAAAATAATAAAAATAGCGATATGAAAACTTTAGACACTGATAATATTATCTTGAATAAACATAACCCATTTAGTGATATTGTTATCAAGAATCAATCATATTATTATCCAGACAACAATGGCTATTATAAACAATTATCTTTCAAAACGGGCTACAAGTTGACCAAAATGGAAGATAATGATAAACAAGAGATCACATTAGTACCTGATTTCAGTATTGAAAAGAATAATATTAAAAATGCATCACAAACTAGTAAAATCATATTTGATGATACGTTAACTACGAAGTTACCAGAAAAAATAGAAAATCATATTTTATACTATTTACAAAAGTAATAATAGAAAGGGATCATTTATGGACGTTTCAAAATTAGTAAAATTAAATATTTGCCGAAATCAATTCAAAAACAAATTAGATTATTTAACTGATTATTCAATCGTAAATGATCGACTAAATGATGAAGAATTACCAAGCAATATGATTGGTAAGATCAGCAAGCATTACGTATTGACAAATCCTCACACCATTCAAGATAGTGGTTTACTTATGCTCGAAAATCAAAATTATAGTTCATTAGATCAACCAGCAGCATTAAAAAGCATCTCAGAAGATGAAGATGTAAAGAACTTAATTGATGCATCGCATGTGTTGTCTATTGGAAGCACATCTATTTATAAGCAATTTAAATATTATACAAAATTAATGTTTGTAACTAAGAACAATCACACATTGATGTTGACATCAATGCCTAACAAAGAGATTTCTCCAGCTAGTTTTATGATGCACCTTGTTAATAAAGATGATGTCATTGTTGCAACAACGTCTGATATGTACGATGAATATAAAGCATATTACCGTGCGGCAATAACGATCAATAACTTACTTGATTATGATAAGAATCTCAACAACATTATCATTTTTAAAGATGAAAAGCCTGTAAATATTACGCTATCTGATCTTATTTTGCAATTGGATGATGAAAAGCAACAGTCATTAATTTATGATTTATCACGAGTAGTAAATAGTCCTATCAATCAAGCGGCTACTATTATTAATCAATTTATTTCACAATATAAAACAAATAAAGGCAAACAATTATTAAGTAAAGAAGAACAAATTGAAACCTTTTTATCATTTGCTAAAAATAGCAATTCAAAAGTCGAATTAATTTCAGATGAAATGTTAAATAATATTAAAGATAGTGAAAGTTATCAAGAAGTCTTAAAGCATTTAACTGATAATAATTTTAAAATTTCAAAGACTCAGCAATTCAATGCATTGCAAGGTGCCGCATACTTCGGTTTATCAAACGATAGACGAAGTGTATTGAATAACGCTAATATCTTTTATAATTTGTCAGATATGGGTGCAGGTAAAACATTAATGACTATTGAAAGTATTTTTATTTTGTCGTTAGCTATTTACCAAAAAACATTAGCTTCAAATTTAGATGAAGATAAAAAAAAAGTACTTAATCATGCTTCATCCTATGTTTTGCCCGATATCAATTTACTTGCTCCAAAGTTATCTATTAAATCATCATGGTTAGATACGTTTAAAATTTTTTATAACGTTGTTAAAGAAACGGAAAACAAATATAAACTAATTGTAAATCATAATGGACATAAATTGATTCAACACTTATACATTGCACCATTCACCGTGAAAACAACAGGGGTTAGAGTAGGCTGCAAGTTGCCGTATGAAGATTCAGATAGTTTTTTAATTATTGATGAAATTCATCAGTTAATGAACAAAGCTTTTACAAAAACTAAATTTTTCGAGTTCTCTCCTAACTTCAATAATTATTATATTTTTGCATTGTCTGGTACATTATCAAATATGACGACTAGCCAATGGTGGAATTTATGTAAATTGCTTAATCTGCATATTAAAATTGACGGTATGTTCATAGATTCTCTCTCATCAAATGATGTTTCTAATGCGCTAGAACAAGATGATCGAAAATTAAGAACTGCAATTAAAAATTCAGTAGAAAATATTTTTCAAAACAAACGTACATTTGATAATGTACAAGCTCCAAATGAAAATCTCAATGACAACTCACGCAAAAGTTTAACACGAAACTATTACGATTTAGCATTTGCACCAAAAATCATTACTAGTCGCTCAAACGCTAATACCGTAAAAGACATGTTAACTACGCATTCATCCGATTACCAGTTTTATCATATTGATAATAAACTAGATACGCCAAATTTTGAATTATTCTATCAATTAGTTGCTCACCAAGCTGTTACCGCACAAAGCGATACCATTGCACGTGAATTATTCGGGGATGTAAAAACCCAGCATAAAGCTACAGTGGTTAAAACTAAAAGCAATTTAACTAAAGATGATTTGCAATTGTTAAAACATATTCATATACTAGCAGCTAATAATAGTCAATACAAATCAAAGACGATCGCTGAAAATATTAATAATGTTATTTTAAATTTAAATGATGGATTACATAATAAATCAATCTATGACGTTATTAATCAAGCTGCAAATCATAATAATCGTTTCTTAGCATATTTAAGCAAATCAAATTTAGATATTTTACAATCTATTAAAAACAGTAATTTAATTGAAAAGCCACGATTAGAAGATACAGAGAAATTCAAAGCATTAACCAAATTATTGCAACAAGATAAAGGAAATACATTTCTTATCATTGTTAATGATTACGATGCAATGCGCAAACTAGCAAACGCATTAAATGTATCATACTTCACGCATAAAGAATTAGCTGATGAAATTAATTACCAAGATACATTAAATACCATGTTTGAAAAGCAAGATATTGTTATTGTTCCTCAAATGATGGTTAAATCAAGTTTGGATTTAGTTCAAGCAAACAGACTAATTCAGTATCAATTAAATAACAACATTAGTGATATTATTCAAACGCAAAATAGAATTAACCGGGTTGGACAAACTCGTGAAACAAAAGCTTATTATCTAGCTAGTGATGAATTGCAAGCAAACATTATTAATTTATTTTTAGATACATACCGCAATATCAAAGTGGCACATAAAGGAATTACGGAATTATTCATTAATCCAACTAGCCAAGTTAATGTTATTAATGATTACATGTCTGAAGCATTCAGCAAGCTTAATAATAACAAAGCAAATAGCAAGGATACTAGTGAAATCAACAAAAATCTAGAAGATGAAAATAACAATATTTTACTATTTGATCCAAAACCATTTGAGCAAAAAGTCGAACCCGTAATTTCTGAACCAGAAAAGAAGCCAAATGAAGAATATGAAAGTGGTCAATTGAGTTTATTTGATCCAATTGAAGAAAGTTTAGCTATTGGTTTAGTCTTAGATGACTAGCGTACCAGTATCTTGCTTAATTATCTATATAATTGGTAAAATAGGAACAGTTAAGCAATTTAGCATTTTGTCCTTTCGCTAGATTGTTTAGCTTATTCGCATAGCGTAGTTCCTGACATTATTTTCTGCGTTACAAAAAGAAGCAGTACGAAGTGTACTGCTTTTTCTATAGATTAAATAATTGCAAATTTTGTTTATTTGCTGGAGCTTTGCCCAAATAAATACCACGAACAGCCCAGCGCATTGCACCTCCATTAGCGCATGTGATTAATGTGCATTGAGTCTTTTGCGTATCGTCAACCAAATTAACGCTTTTAGGTGAAACAATTTCTTTTGAATATATTTCATATTCATATACATTTTTCAAATCGGTTAAATAAATACGTTCACCTTGTTTTGTGCGTTCAATTGGTGAAAATAACGCGCCATAATTAGTCATATAATGACCGGCTAACGGATAGTTGCCTTTGCCCATTTGTTGATCCTCGCGCATTGTACTAGCGCCTGTCGACATATTGACATTGCTCAAACCTTTGCAAATAGGCAATTTAAGACCAACAGCAGGAATAGCAATAGCCCCAATTACCGATGGGTTTTGCAATTTACTTCCCATTGCCGTAACGCCATTAATTGATTTAACTTTACTAAAATCAAATTGACCTTTTTTCTTTTGATTTTGCTGTATTTGTTTACGATTTAAATGCGATAATGCTTGCTGTTGATTATCACTAATGATTTTTTCACCTATTGGCTTATTAAAAATCAAAATTAAGCTGATAATGGCAGCTATTGTAAGTAACACCGACATTGCAATACGTAGTGTTTTTTTTTGTTTATTCATAAAAATACCTCTAAACGCTAGGCATACGCCTAGCCTTTTTTTGGGACAAATCCCAAACCCTTATTAATTTGTGATAAATCAATTTTAATCTATTATTAAATATTTGCAAACCACATGAAAGGTAGATATTAATGATGATTACCAAAACTGATGATAAATATTCTGATTTTTTATCTAAATTATTTGGTCAGGATATTGATGAAAAAAATTTAAAAAGCGAAATTTCAAAACATAAACATGAAAAATTAGTAAACAAGCCATTTGTTAGAAACACTAATAATTCATTAATTAATGGAAAGATTTTTAAAAATGAAGAATTAGATCAACTATTATACAAGCAAAAACCATTATATTATTTTACTATGAATAAAGATGGTATTATTACTGATCAAAAATTATCTATGATAGTAATTGGTAAGCAATATCAAAAATCGTTAACAAATTCAATTAACGTTAGATATCAGACAGAAAAGAAAGGAAACAAAATGGAATCAAAAGTAGTAGGTACTAGTTTCAAAATGCAAGAGCAAGGGCCAATCAAATTTGACGATATTGCAGGCACATTGCAAAATGTCAAAAAAGACGGCGTTCCAGTTAAAGTAGGTCAAGCATTATTAATGCCTGACAAAAACAATAAATATGATAAAAATGCAGTCAAGGTGATCGCTAAATTAACTGATGGTAGTCCTTATGATCTTGGTTTTCTACCAAAAAACAGCAACGCCTGTTTATCAGTAAAAAAGCCAACATTAGCAAAATTATTAGCATATGGCTACAGTACGGTTGGCGCATTTAATGATTCATATGCTGTTAAATTTTAGAAGGTGACTACATGCTAAAATTACTAAATGTTAAAAATCCACATATATTTCTGATTGGTACGGGTGGAACTGGAGGTTTTTATTTAGAAAGTCTAGTACGTTTATTGGCTGATTTCAAACGACCTGTAACGATCGAAGCATATGATGGTGACAAAGTAGAAAGCAAGAATTTAAAACGGCAAAATTTCACAATTGATGATTTAGATCATTACAAAGTTGATGTTTTAGCAAAACGATTAGTAAAAAACGTATTGAAAGCCCCCAAAATTATTCCACATCACGTATATCTAATAAGTGATGATGAACTAGAAACAGAAATCGCATTATTAGATGATAACGAAACGCCAATCATTATTGATGCGGTTGATAACACTAGTACTCGACGATTAATCAATAAAGTAGTAAAGGATTTAACCGGTGTTTTGCCGGTTATTGTTTTAAATAGTGGTAACAATGATCAAGGTGGTCAGATTGTAGTTTGGTCTGATGAAAAAGCAGAACATAAAACAATAACAAAAACAACATCTGTCGTACTGCAATCCATGCTTGATTTGTTCCCAGAAACAAATGTCATTAAAGATGAACGGGATGAAAATCCTGGACTAGTTTCCATTTGTGCAGATGAAAGTGAAAGTAAGCCTCAAGCAATGATGGCCAATGTACTAAACGGTAACTTGATGGCAAGTTTAACGCTCAATTTGATTCAAAATAAACCTATTAGTCATAATGTATATCGCACAAATTTAAACACATTAACAGTAACAGGGTTCGATAAATTTGAAAGCGTGAATTAATGGACAAATTAGCATTATTAAAAAAATTAAGTAAAACAATACCGGAAAAAGATCAAAAAAATCCTTATTGGAAATTTGAACCGACAATAAGACACCAACACGAAATCTTACATAGTGATGGAACACCATTAGCAGCTAATGACTTCACGTTTTTAATTCCCATTCTTGATTATTTCAGACTCGTGTATAAATCATTTAAAACTGAAGCTCAAGTTGTAGTTGTTTTATCGAAAGATAAAAACAAAATAGATAAATCATTATTAAGATTGCCATTCAAAAACGATAAAGGATTGCGACTGGTAGTTTTACCGCAAGAAAATACCGCAGTAAGTAGTATCGTTCCTGAAGAAATTTGGCAAAAATATATTGTAGATAGAGGTATTATTCCATATGCAAGAGTCCATAGCCATTGCACATTTGATGCATATCAATCTGCAATTGATTATAGTACTTTAAATTCAGGATCATTAGAAATTGTAATTGGCCACATTTTTGACGATCCTAGTTTTTGCTATTGGCTAGATGAAAAAGGTAAGCAAACTAAGTCATTTTCATTCAAAGCGCCTTTTAGTGTGTTGTCAACCTGAATATAGCACACTAGGCTAATTTACAAAATAAGGATAAAATTAAATAGTAATATTAAGAGTTTTAGAACAACGAGGTAAAACAATGACTACTAAATATTTCAACTTTAACAATGAACAAGAATTATTCCCAATTGATGTCGATGATAATGGCGCTGTAGTTATTAGCGTTGATGGGGCAGAAGCACACTTTAATAGTGTCCAAGAGTTCGCTGAAAATTATGCTATTGCACGTAACGTACTTCCTGAAAACTTAAAGAATTGGACGCTAACAAATGATGACGATACTGATACATTCTCATTTGTCTTACAAGCAGGAACAGCAGGTTTAGATACTGAAGAACTTGTAGATTTAGTATCTGAATTACGTAATACCGGATTAGATGATGACTCAATTGTTAAAATTGTACAAGAAAAATTGCGTTCCGAATCTAGTTTTAAGTCTGATAGTCAAGACGATGAGACTAATGAATCAACAGACGATGATACTAATGAATTAACAGACGATGAAAAACGTAGTCGCATTAAAAACGCCATTGCTGATTTATGTGATGACAACGTATTTGTTTCAGAATCACAAAATGAACAATTATTAACATTGCAAATGATTTGGTTTGGCTTGACGCAATCAACGACAGACGGATCAATTAATACCGAACCAAGTACTGTTATTGATTTTGCGCACGGAACCACAGATGATGAACTAATTGACCAATATTTAAGCGCAATTTGCAGAAAATTATATGACGATAAATTATATGATACTAGAAACTTTGAAATGGAAGATTTTGCAGATTTTCGCAACGACTTTGATCCTGATTCATATTCATTAGATGACACAATTAATGATGTTATCTATGAAAATGATGATAGGGACTACACTGAATTACTCAGATATCATTTAGTTAATGCATATGCCAGAATTAATGATGTAATGAAAGAAGAAGCACAAGGTAATATTAATCCACGTGTCTTATTTGACTTTTTGTTTAATTTTGTAAATTCAGATAACTATCACAAATTTGATGATGAATTTAAAAATCGTTTAATTGCAAATAAATTAAGCGGAAGAAATAAATATTTAGTAAAACGTATTATTTTCAATGGCGAGCAGCATAAAGTTGAAAATTCAAAGACTATTAGTTTATCGCATTTTGAACCAAGAGATAATCAATTCGTATTCAAATTTAATAATAAGTTTATGTTGATTAATGTTGTACCTAAACATATTTCATTAGATGAATTTTAAAGAAAGGATGATCGTCATGGACAATTTCCATGTTAATGTGATAGCAACCGGAAGCAGTGGCAACTGTTTAGTTGTTGATCATCATATAATGATTGATTGTGGTATTCCAAAAAAAAAAGTTTTAGCATCGCATTTTAATATGGACGATTTAAAATTGCTTTTAATTACGCACCGACATGGCGATCATGCCAATTTACCGTTTATTAGATATTGTTTGCAAAATAACATTCATATGTATTTACCACAAGCTGTTGTCAGTATGTTGCAACATGAAGGCAAAATAAACATTCATGATGTAAAGCATCTAATCACATTAAATGAAACGTTGAAACCTGATCATATTGCATTTGATGGATTTGATTATGATATTATGCTTCACCCTACTGATCATTACGACATTACCAATTTTGCATTTGAAATAAACAGATCAGATGGTAAAAACTTATTATATGCTACCGATTTAAGATCTATTGATGCTACAGAGCGAGCAAAAGGACTTGCTGATTTAGGTAAATTTGACACTTTAATTTTAGAGGGCAATTATGATGAAAACTGGTTGAGATTATATATCAATCAGACATTAAAAGGCTTAGATCCAACATGGGAGACAGAGCGATTAACAGACGATACATTAAATAAATGGATTCGCACAAATCGTCATCAAATTCCTCATGCATTTAGTTCCTCATTATTTAGAGCTGTACAAAACATGCGACATTTATCAAAACAACAAGCACGCTTATACGCAAGAAATCATTTAAAAACAAATGGTAGATATTATGAAGTTCACCGATCAAGTCAATTTTATGAAATGCCAACAGATTGGGGAAAGTAAATATGGTACAAGAATTAGCAAAATTTAATGATCAAGATTATTTAGTCGATGACAGTATATGGACAAAATTGACCAATGAAACAGCACGACTAAATAACATTTTAGATGAAACAGGAAAATTAACCCCTGATGATGTTAAAACAGCACGTAAATTAGCTAAAACCGTGACAGATTATGGGATATTATACCGTAGAGCAGTTACAAAACGAGCAAAAGAATATAAAGAACTGCTTAATACTCGTTTGCAAGAAATCGGATATGACAAAATCGAATCATATGTTGATATGCAAAAAGCATTGGTTCGTAAAGCTCAAAATGACCGCTTAACAACGAAACTAGATCAATTTAATAAATTAGTTGAGAAAAACTTAGAAAAATATCCATTAATTAAACAAAGCTCATTTTCATATTTGGTAGCAAACAATATTGGACATCGTTTCCCAGATGTTAATTCGGCAGCTAAAAACAGAGAAATTAAAGATTGGAATATTATAAATACGATCATTTCTAAATCATTATCTGATGTTAACAATGTTTTAAGCGAAAAACCGATCTTAATAAAATTACCAGCATCAAGTAACACTATTAATCTGTTATTAATGTATTTGAAAACCGGAAACGTTGATTACTTATCTGATCAGCAATTAATGAATGCACTAAAATCCGATCGAACTACGGTAGAAAATATTGCAATCCAAACAAAATTTAAAACTGATGATCAAATTTATGCTCAAATAAATAACTTATTAGAGCATAAAAACCATGATACATTAGAGAATATTTATCGATTATTGAGTATTTATTTAAACAAGTAATGAGGTAGAACTATGGCAAATGATTTATTTAACATGGGTTTTGATGAATTAGTAAACAACGTAAACAAAGACGTTGAGGGAAAAACAAACGAAAAAAAAGAAGCAGAAGCAAAAGATAGCAAGCAAATGGCTGATCCATGGGCAGATTTTGACAGTGCAACAGCAGAAAACACTAACGACGTCAAAGTAGATCCAAATGTATTTGGTGAAGTAGAAGAAGATAAAAATGCGCCAAAAGAATATACAAAATTAAAAGATGTATCTCATGTTGTACCAGAAGATACAAAGCCTGCTAGTCATGGAAAAACATTTGGTCAAACTGAAGCATCAACTGAACATGGTAAAACGTTTGGAAAATCAGAAGCAGAAGATAAGCCAGGTAAAGAATTTAAACCTGCATCAGGTGAAAAACAAGAACCTGAAAAGCCTAAATCTCCTGCAAAAGCCAACGATAAAAAAGTTGAAGTAAAACCTAAACCAGAAAAAACAAAAGCAAAAAGAACAAGAAAAAGTAAGAAGGACATTAATATGGAAGTTAATATTACAGAAAACAGTGTTGCTGTTGAATTACCAGTAGATAAGAGAATTATCGATTTGATTGGTGAAGATGAAGTAAGAAAAGCTATTGAAAAAGCTGCACAAACTTTTGCTACTGATTCGCAAAAAGAATTAAAGACCGCAGCAACTAAGGCTGTGACAGCATTGATTTAATTATTTTCATATTGAGCATGCGAAACAATTCGCATGCTTTATTATGAGAATAACCGGAGAAAACTCCTCATTTTAATGAGGAGATGAATCCGGCATTTTTTTGTTAAAATATAATTAGCTTAATTTTAAGGAGGTGAAAATATGCTCAAAGGACTTAAATTAAAACTCTATCCTAATAGAAGCCAACTGGAACAATTAGACTTAATGTTTGGTAATGATCGCTTTGTTTGGAATCAAATGCTAGCCATGATGAATAAGCGTTATGAAAACAATAAGTAATTACCATTTCTAGGAAAGTTCAAACTTAATTACTTGCTTAAACCATTAAAGCTTGAATACCCCTTCTTAAAGCAGAGCGACTCTTCAAGTTTGCAAGTTGTAAATGAGTTTCTAACGCAGGCTTGGAAGAATTTCTTTAATGACAAAACAGGCAGATTTGGTAAACCAAAGTTTCATTCTCGAAAATATTTGCGTCAATCTTATACAGGTAAATCAACTATTAAAGTTGCAGGAAAACATTACTTAAAAATACCTAAGCTAGGTTATGTTAAATCCAGTAAAACTACTTGCTTAAAAGATTGTAAGATTAAACGCTACACACTTAGTTTAGAAGCTGATGGTAAGTATTATCTAGCAATACAGGCAGAAGCTCCTAAGTTGAAAGAATTCCCTAAAACGGGAAAAGCTGTCGGTATTGATGTAGGTGTAGCCGATTTGGCTATTTTGTCAGATGGTACTAAATATTCTTCGTTTGACGGCTCATACTTTGAAAGAAAAGCCAAAATCTGGCAAAAGAAATCTGTGAGTTAGGTTTTCAGAATACTGATGTAATAGCCTAAACACTACTTAGTGTTCCCAGAAACCCGGGATTTTAACCTCGGTGTAGTTCATGAGAATAATCATCCTCAAACAAAATAGAAAGGACAATCATTATGGCACTTAATGTTGAACAGCAAGAATTAGTTAATGCGCCATTAGATCATGACGTTGTTGGAATTGCCGGAGCAGGAACAGGCAAAACTACGACAATTATGGCTAGAGCTAGTAAAATACTCAAAGAAAAACCAACAGGTAAATTAATGCTTATCACATTTACTAGATTAGCCGCGCAAGAAATGAAAGACCGATTAAGCAAACTAGTAAGTGAAGATGATATGTCACGTGTTATTGTTGGCACATTTCATAGCGTAATTGCCCACGTTATTAGACAAAATGCCGAACAAGTAGGATTAACTGAAAATTTCAGCATATTGGATGAAGCTAGTAGCAATATGCTTTACAAAAATGCTATCAATAATTTAAATAAAGATGATTACGATCTTTTATTATCTTATTTCGGCAAGCCATACAAAATGACTAAAGCGGAAGCAAGAAAATATCATAACGGTGACGTAAATAACAAACAAGAACTCATTGAAAAAATTAAAACTATTACTGGATCAGAAATTGACACATCAACATACAAAATTTTAATTCGATTAATATCTACAATGATCAATACTGCACGTATTGATGAATTATATACTGGAAACTTCAAATCAGATACGATCAAACGATTGCAAAATCAAGTAAAAGGTAAAACATTTTATTATCAAGGCTTATGTCCATATGTGTTTACAGATGATGGACCTAAACAAAGCGTTGGACGAGATCGAATATATACAGAAGACATATTAAGTGATCTAGAAAATACAAAATGGCCACAATTTAAAACTGTAGTATCGCTATTATACAAAGCGTTTCTACAAAGTTTAAAATTAGCAATCTCAACAAACGTACTTAGTTACGATCAAATTTTATTTATCGGATATTTAATGTGCAAACCAGTATCTAGCAACGATCAACGCCAAGTAATTGATAAATATAAGCAAAATATCACCTATGTGATTGTTGATGAATATCAAGATACTAATTATCTACAAGATTATTTTATCAACGCATTAACAGATGGAAACCTAACAGTTGTTGGAGATATTGATCAAGCCATTTATGAATTTCGTGGTGGAACTACTAAACTTATTCAAGATCGCGCTAAGCATGCTCGAAGCATTGATCCGCATTCAGTTGTCAATCTTACTTATAACTATCGATCCTTTCAACCAATTTTAGACGCAGCAAATATGGTAATTAAGCATAATATCATAGGTAGCGACACCCGGAAGAACTTAAGAGCCATCAAAGAAACCACTTCGGACTATGATGGCGTTTTGCATATTAAAGCACATAATGAAATCGATGAAGCACGAGATGTCTTAAAGCGTATTAAATTTATGCATGATATCAAAGGCATACCATATAAGAAAATGGCTGTATTAGTTAGATCAAGATTAGCATTAGGGCCATTTAAAAACGAAACAAAAAAGCAAAAAATACCATTTAATGATTTAACGCACTATGCTGATATCTTAGAAAGCGACACTATGATTGATGTGTTAAATTATCTAAAAGTACTATCAAATCCAAAAGATATTTATGCATTTCTAAGTATTCTAGACCGGCCAAAACGAGGTATTGGACAGCAAAAAATTGAATTAATGAAACAAAAAGCTGAGCAGCATAAACAAACATTAATCGAATTTGTGTTGTCTGACAATTTGCAAGACATTGAAAAAGCAGGTCAAAAAGCAGTTTATCATAAAATCAAGAACTTCATGTCTGTTTATAACGAATTAATTGATTCAGATAGTAAACATCTACAAAGAAATAACGATAATAAAATATTGCGAAAAGCATTGCATGAAATTTTAGACCGTGTTGGATATCTAAAGTGGATAAACGAGTTACAAGCTCATGCAAAACTAACTGAAAATTTAGATATCATTTATGGTCTTGTTGACAATTTTGAAGATGAATATCGAAAAACACATAGCAATTATAGTTTAATCGATGTAATCAATGGATTTTTAATTGATGTCAATAACATGGTAAACGTCCAAGATAATGACGGAGTTGTTATTAATACCGTTCATGGCGTAAAAGGATTAGAATATGATGAAGTATTTGTCTTAGGACTAAATCAAGATATTTTTCCAACTGCTAAAGCTACTAGCGAGGAAGCGATAGCTAGCGAGAGAAGATTAATGTATGTATCAATAACGCGTGCAAAACGTGGATTATTTTTATATTCTACAGAATCAAGATTAGGAAAAGAATCGCAAGATTCAATGTTTTTGAGAGAAATACCGAACATTAACGATGTTAGAGCGTTAAGTTAAACAATGACATACGTCATTGTTTAAATTTAGGGACATTCGTCCCTAAATCCCATACTAATACATGAATTTATAATAGAAGGTGAGCGTACAAGATGTCCAAATTAAAAACTATTTTTTGGGATATCGAATCATATAATAATTTCTTTTGCGTTGGCATGATGGATCAAGATGAACATCTTGAAATGCATTATTTAGTAAATAATAGCAAAGATGAACAACAAATACTTCAAGCATTAAACGATTCCGGATACAAGTACACAGCCTATAACTTAGCTAAAGATGCTAGAAGATTAATTTGGCACTTTACGCAGTATCGTCCAAAGCCAAATCAAAAACCATTAATTAACGCATTTTTAGATGAAAAAAACATGGTTGTAAAAGAGCCAAAATGGATTGACGACAATCCTGATCGATATTGGTATTTTGGCTATAACACATTAAATTACGATATTCCAATGATCGATCACTTATTAAGTTTAATTATTGGAGAGCGCGCGCATACTACGCCTAGTGCACTTAGAGAATATTCTGATAAAATTATTCAATCTGAACGAGATGGTACAAGTATGCCAAACAATGCCCAAAGCTACGCACGTTATGCAAATCAAGTAGACTGTGCAATGTTAAATGAAAAAATGGTAGATCGGGGACGACCTACCGTAGGATTAAAAACATTAGTTGGTATTAAAGGCGGATCAATTATCGAATCAGAATCAAACACATCCGGGCATTCAGATAATATTTACCAAGATACGTTATATAATATTAACGACGTAACAGAATTGCGTGACGTTGTTTTTCCAGGTCAAATGGAAGAAACATTTAATATCCGCAGAAATTTATTGCATATGTATCCAGAACTAGCAAAACATGGAATTACAGTCAATTCCACATCAGCTAACTTTGTAGAATATATTGTTAGTCCCGATAAGCCAATTGACGATATGAAAACGGTAAATTATTTATATCCAGCTAAGCATATTGCTAAGAAATATCATGCAAAGCAAACAGATATCTTAGAAGATACCAAAAATTGGTATATTGATAATGTTTATAAAACGGTTGCCAAGCACAATGCAGAAGCTGCAAAACGTAATTTAGCTATTTTCTTATCTATCTATCATATGTATGCTGACGTTCGTGGTAAAAACTGGAACGCTAGTACAAGGCATTATGAAAAATATAAAATCAAAGCTCAAACAAAAGAAGACCGACATAAATTATTTGATAAATATAGTACTTTTTTGCCATTAATTGATAAGTATGGCAATGATACTGGTACATATGTAAATTTCTCATTAGGAGGACTTCATGGAGCTGAAGTATTTACTAAGCAATTAAAACAAGATCGTGACCTTATTAATACATTAATAAGCAAATATAAATATATTTCAAAGATACCTAAGAAAACCGTATCGGCGCAATTGAAAAATTTAATCATTAATCAGTCACGAAAACCAAAAGATAATGATAAAACAACTAAAAGCTGGCCAACTAATGCATATCATGAAGTACCAGAATTGTACAAAAAAACAGTACCAGATGATAAAATTTTAAACGCTAAAGATTTCACGCCATTTATGTATCAAGCAAAAGGAAAATCATATCCTAGCGAAACATTATTAAAACGATATACTTATACATCTATTGGCGATAGTGTTCACCAAGACTTTACATCGTATTATCCAACGCTCATGATCAATTTAGGCGTATTTTATGATGGACAAGATCGAGATCGATATCATGAAGTATATAATCATCGAGTAGAAATCAAAAAGAAACTTAAAACAATGTCATTTGGTACTCCAGAATATGTGAAAACCGATATTGAACAACTAGGATATAAACTGATTTTAAATTCTGCATCAGGTATCTTAGACGCTAGTTTTGATACAAAATTAAGAGCCAACAATAAAGCAATGGCTATGAGAATTATAGGGCAGCTATTCACATATAGAATTGCTCAAGCTTTAGCACTAGAAGGCGCACGAGTACCTAGTTCAAATACGGATGGTATTTATGTTTTCGATATGCCGTTAGATAAAAACACGAAAATCGTAGATAAAATTTTAGATGGTTTATATATTGGTATTGAACCAGAACCCCTTTATTTAGTATCTAAAGATGCTAATAATCGGATGGAAATGGTAGATGGAAAAATCACTAGTGCCAGAGGTGCCACATTAACATCTTGGTCAGGTGCACGTGTAGATAATAGATTATCGCATCCAGCAATAGTGGACCGCGTAATGACCTATTATTTGCAAAAAACAAAACTAACAGGCGAGCAAGATGTTGAAAAACAAACAATAATTAACGCATTAAAGAAATACCAAGATAGTAATGAAGTCTTAGACGAATTTAAACATTTCTCAGATAGCGCAAAACGTACATTTATATATATGACTAGTTGGGTAATGCGTTCAACATCCGGATCAATATTTATCGATAATCACGATAATATCTATCCAGGAACGGTTAGAGCATGGCTAACAAAAACCGGTAGTAAATTCACACGATATACTACTAGAAAAGCTAAGCCATCTAAGTCATACAACGAATACGCAGAAATATTGCCAAAAACATCTAAAATTAGCAAACCTGACTTATTAGAATATTTAGGCAATCTAAGTATGAAAAAGAATTTTTCGGTAATTGATAAATATTTTAACAACGCTGATACTGTTGCCACGTATTTGAAAAATACACAAACAAATACTAGTACGCATATTATCGCAACTGCTAAAATATCAGGTTTACCTAAAAATGCATTATTAACAATTAACAATCATAGTTTACTCAAAATGAGCAATGATGAAATCGATCAAATTTTTAAACAGCTAGATTTAAATAGCTACGCTACTATGATTGCTGAATTTGCTAAAACATGGCAAAACCCAATTAAAAAAAGTTGATGATTATCATCAACTTTTTTTATTTGTTTCATAAATAAAAAATTGTGTTGCTAATTGCGGCACACAAATATATAATTACGTATATAAAAACATTCCTCATTTGAGGTTGGGCAATAGATCGCTTGCCTGTAAAACTTCCGTCTATTGAACACAAATGCCATTAGACCAGATCAAAATTTCTATAATATTTTTTTCATGCTATAGTCAATTACTATAGCGACGGAGGTTAACATTATGTCAAACACAGTAGTATGGAAGAACGTTCCAATTTCATTTTTCTCACGTGAGAACAGTTATGGTGGACAAAGCAATATGCAAAGAACTGTTTTTGCAACAGTAGAGAATTTAGAAGACGTGCCAAAGGAATTATTTGGCATTAAGATTTCATTATCTAAGAAACCAGAACTTGCAGGCAAGCCAATGTTTAAGAATTTCGTCTACAAGATGGAAGACACAGATGCATGGAGCAGTTTAGCACCAAAAGATGCAACGCCGGCAAGTGATTTAGAAGAAATGAAGCAAAAAGTAATCGAATTATTTAAAGATAAGCCTGATGCACGATTAGCTATGAGTTTGAAGATGCATGGCAAGTGGGGCAACATTGAAACTAGTGATGGATCATATGCATTATATGATGATGACCACTACGTAGAAACGAATGGTGATCCAAATTACTACATTAAACCAGATACACGTGTAGATATTCATATCACTCCAGCAGTAAGCCATAACAATGACTATTTGCAAGTAAACTTATCTACAGATCAAAGTCCTGATGACATTTTCCAAATGCGTGGACATGCAGCAATGCAATACTGGGGCGAAGATAATGATGATGTTCAAACTGAACCTGACAGACCAGTACATGAACAAACTGAAAAATCAGAGGATCCATGGGCTTAAAAAATGAAGTTGTTTCCCCATTTTCGGGGGCATGTTTGCTAGAACAAACATATTTGAATACCGCATATCGACAGATAAAAATTGTTGATAACGGACATTCGCAAACGTTGGTTGAAAATGTTATTAAATTGTCAGAAGTCAAATTTCATAAGCCATATAAATGTAAACTATATGTACTAGATAATGAAGCATATATCGAAATGACTAGCATTTCCAACCAAAAGCGTTATTATAAATATAATAATGCTTTTTTTTGCGGGTTTTTTAATCATATTAATGTATCTCGTTTTGCAAAATGGAATTATTATTTAGGGACATGCGAAATTAATCAAACCACATATATATATTGGTCAATGAATCAAATTAATGATTGGAATGGCGAATCGAAACTTGATTTGACAAACTTAGTATTACCGCCTAGTAAAACAGGATTTATCTATGATATGTCATTCTCATATACGCACCAATTAATTACTAAATTAGGTAGCTATACTGCTAGTTTAGTGGACAGATATAAGCGTCCAATATCTATTGATGGTTACTTTAACAATTCCTATTATCCAATTGCACTAGGAAAAGAAACTTACAAATTCAAAGATATTGTAAATATTTCCAAAAATTTACCTATTGTTGTGGATTTATCAAGTCATAATCAAGGACTAGCATGTTTAGACTTAGAACCGCATTTTAGTAGCGCAGATTTAGAAATAGCTGAAAGTTTTGATTATTATTATGTTGAAGAAACACCACGAGGCGGAAGACATTACTTAATCAAAGTTAAGCAAAAAGATGCATACAAATTCAGAATATCAAAACATTTAGAAGTACAAGTCAATGCAGCAATAACGTGGTATGGTATAAGTGGACAATGGGTTAAAGACGTTGTTAAACCTAGCGATTTGAGTAAATATACTGAAATTCATCATCAAGAACGTAAAATAAAATCCATAAAAGTACCAGAAAAAATAAATAATATGGTTGATAAAATGATGAAATACTTTAGATATTCAGCTAGCAGACTTCATGCATTATCTATCTATAAGACCGATAAAGATGAATCGCATGCCGATTTTACAGCAATGGCGCGACTATATAACTTTGAAGTAAAAGAAATGCTATCAGCATATGATAATGAAACTCAAATATGGCTATTAGCGGAATATACGGCAAGAGTAATACCATATAGACCAAAGCATGATGAAATGAGACTAGGCGTGCCATACTTAGTTTATTTAGCAAATATTATAATTAATGGGAAATAACATGAACAAAGTTAAATTATGTATCTTACAATTTAGAGACCTATCATATAAAGACATTCGATTCGCACGAATGCTAAAGCCATTTGAAGATTATGGTTTAGTAGAACGCATACCAAAATCAGCAGCATTTGAACTAGGACTATTGTTTAATGTCTTAGAAAACAATGAATTACCCAGCTTTCTAGGTCAAGACAAACTGAATATAACGCCATCTGAAGCATTTTTACATCTACATAATCGCACAGATAAAATACCGCTACTTGTATCATGTTATAAAACCGCAGATGGTAGATATTCGCAATTTAATGCTTTGCTAGTACATCAAGATTTGCAAAGTTTAATTATATTAGCAAAATCACGTGGATGGATGCCTAAAACCGCAAAAACGCCAATGCCTAGAAAGTAAAAAACATGAAAGCACCACTTATTAATCTTATTAATTCAAAAACAAATATTAGCAAATTAAAACGACTAATTGAACAGACAGATATCACCAATGCGATGATTGATACTTCTGGAGTAGATCCATTATCAATACAAGATATTAGGAACTTTTTATACGAAACATTTAATGACAATTACATTCTTATTTGCGATCCTGAATTTGTAATTGATATTAGTGATACTATCTGTCTAATGGCAGATGAAACAGACGATTTATTTACATATTTTATAGACTTCAAAAACAACTTAGTATCATTAATTAACATCTATAATGAACGCAAAAAAACAGCTATACAGAATTATGAAAAAGCAAATCATAAATTCACATTGAATTTCAAAGACATGCTAAAAAACTACCAAGATTATAATTTATCTCAAAAAGAAATTCACAATGCTACGATTAAACTCGATGCGTATGCAGTATTTCAAAGCTACACTGAAGGATATCAATATCAACGATATCAAGAATATTACTATCTCTTAAAGCAAATCAACAAATCATTAATTTATTTAGCTAAAGCATCTTAAGCCACAAAAAAAGACTGATAATTATCAGTCTTTTTTTTATAATTCCTTTTGTGAATTCTTTTGTTCTAGAACGGTATTTAAAATATTATTAATATCTACATTGTTAGACGCCTCAATAGCTGATTTATTAGCAATAGCTGGCTTATCAATCTCCGTTTGTGCTACGACCGGCTTAGGCTTCGATTTAGGTTGTACAGTTGTCTGCTTAGGAGTAACATCTAGCAAATCAGGAATATTAATACTGTTAATCAAATCCATTGCTGCTTTAGCCTGCATAGCATTATTTTGCGTATCATCTGGCGGATTTGGCGCATCAGGCACAGCCGGATCAGTTTCATCAACCGGATGGATTATTGATTGTTGCATATTTGATTGTGCAGCATTTTCGGTTTGATTATGATCTAATTGATTCGACACCATACTATTTATTTGTGTATCTGTTTGCGCTGCATCTTGCGTTTGATTATGATTTAATCCGAGATCTTTAAATGCTTGCTGCATTTGATCTTGAACTTGTTTTATTTGCTGAACGAACTTTTGCAGATTATTGCTAAACGTATCTAATCTGCGTCCAAAATCATCAATTTCTGCTGTATTCATACAATATGTGTCCTTTCTAATTTACTAATTTATTCTACCATTTTATTTACAATCTATGAAAGATCGTTATAATTGCGATGATTTTTGCATATTTAATCCATCAAGATTCAAATTTCTAGCTTTGTATTTCTTATCAATACTAGGACTAGACCATGACATAGTTACATTGCCGCGCCCTTTTTTAATATCAAAGCCAAAATCCTTTAAATACTTCTTATTCGATAGCAGAAATTTAGCTTCAGGCATTGTTTTAGTAGTATATTGTGCATAAATACCATTCTCATTATCTTTTTTAATAGTATCCGGATCAGATAATTCACGTTTAAACGCATCGAATCCTTCCTGATTATTATGACTATTTTTCAGCAATGTCTTAATGCTTAAGACATTGCCTTTTTCTTTATGCTTCCAAGAATCAGTAACCAAATCAGCAAATTTGGCACCACTATCAATAAAATCTTGACGTATTTGGACTAATCGTTCCTTTTCAAACGATCGCTTATTCATATATGCAAATGTCAAATTAGCCCGTTTATGTGCGAAATCAGCAATTTGCGTCTTTAATCCCTCATCAACAGGGGTAAAATGCAATTCTGAATATTTAAAATTTTTAGGTAGCGCATTGCGTGCATCTTTACGTACCACGCCATCTAAATTACTTAAAATAGCAACAATACCGTAGCTACCGCCAGCCATCATACCTGATTCAATATCATCCCTCATTTTTTCATACGTTGCACGATATTGTCCTTTTAAATAATCATATGCATTAACATCTAATGCCATATATCCTTTAGGGTCTCTCAAAGGCCTCAAATCTTCGCTCTCAGCGATTTTATTAAATGCAGATATAATTGCCTTATCGCCCTTTAAATCACGATCTAAGCCGTATTCTTTCGCAATATCAGGCTTAACATTCACATGCCCTCGATCAATTTGAAGTAGTCTACCTATTTGTTTATAATCCATATTTTTTACCTGCCGATAAATCTGAATCTATACCATCTAAATTAATATTCAAACCCAAGCGATTCTTATTTTGAGCACTTTGATCAAAATCCATTTTATCTGGCAATTCATCTAAAATTTGAACGCTAGCAAACGGATCTTGTTTCTTAATTATCTGTGCAGCCTGCTTAGCTGTCTCTAAATCCGGTGCCATATAATAAACCGCCGTATTTCGATCTTGTTCATCTTGCGTCAAATTGGTCTCACCATTATCAAAATAAATACTACCTATCGGCTTAACCCCAATTTCATTAAGTTCACTATCATCAACTTCAACATCGCCTGGTACCATGACTCCTGGTTTCTGCATGATTTTCACATCCCTTTTTTTACCCTTAGTTTATCATTATTTACACCTTCCACATATCCCCCATGTCGCATTCAAATCTCATTGAAAAATCGGGTCGATGAACGTCCCACCGCGCCTTTTCCCCCTAGTACCCCCACTTATAACAAAGAAGGGTTAAAAGATACATTTAGATTGTGCAAAGACAATTATTGCAATTAGATACGTTAATAAAAGAGTATTGAAGATTATAAATATGAGAGTCAACTAACAAATGAAACTGAAGATAAAACAACAGATATTGAAGTATCAAAAATAATAATCATATCAAAATCAAAC